>Ga0209254_10003030_pt1 | contig 15328 bp, 16 predicted proteins | sample FrelakmetDIP11DI_FD_187148 | JGI IMG/M metagenome (GOLD analysis project Ga0209254, IMG submission 187148) | Freshwater lake sediment microbial communities from the University of Notre Dame, USA, for methane emissions studies - DIP11 DI (SPAdes)... | ecosystem: Environmental > Aquatic >...
CGCATCCTTTAGCGGCGAAGCCCGTTGAAATTCTTATCCTTTTGATATGTCAGATCCCGTCTGGACCAAGACGTTGGCAGCCTGCGAGGGGCAGTTTCTTACAAGGGGCCAAATATGAATTTATTGAATCTATTCCGTCATAGCGAAAACGTAGAACAGTATTCGGCTGGACAGAAAATCTTCGATGAAGGACAGTCCGGTGATGTGATGTACGTCGTACTGCAAGGCGAAGTCGAGATACTGGCGCACGGTCAGCCTATTGGCACAGTCGGTCCGGGAGATCTCTTAGGAGAGATGGCTTTGATAGATTCGAAGGCTCGGAGTGCTACTGCCATGGCACTGAGTGATTGCCAATTAGCTCCGGTCAACGAGAAACGGTTCCTGTTCATGGTACAAGAGCACCCCTTCTTTGCGCTGCATGTTATGCGGACGCTAGTGGGTAAACTCCGCGTCATTACCCCGAAGGTCTGAATGTGCTGGGCTCTTGGGGCCCCAATGTCCTACTACAAAGCGACGCCCGCAAGTGGAGGGGGGGGCGAATGCCGCTAAAGTTGAGTTTCTCATCTCATTAAGGTCGAAAGGCTAGGCCAAGAGTTCAATGCACACACCCAGGAACCCCACATGCCATACGAATATTTAATTCCACTTCTAATTCTGTTGGCGGTTATTATGTACGCTGCCATAACGGCTTCCCTTGAAAGTAAGCAGCAAGTGCCCACGGCGGTGTACGAAGCCTTTTATAAGGCATATCCTCAAGCACGGGATGTCAAATTTGATAAGGACAGAAAAGCGGGGACAACCGTCTTTGAGGTCGAATTCGAGGACCAAGGCGTCAAAACCGAAGTCACTTATGCAACAGATGGAACCCTGCTGGAAATTGAGCAGGACATCAAACCCGACGCGCTCCCGGCAGCCGTTACTGAAGCCCTAAAAACGGCCTTTCCAAACGCCACACTGAAAGAAGTCGAAAAGGTTACCAAGACGGATGGCACGGTTAGCGGCTATGAAGTGGAAATCAAACAGGAATTAGAAATTCATCTGGATGCCTCCGGCAAAATTATGAAAACCGAGGCAGAATAGAAAAAAGGGTTCGGGCGGCCGAGATGGAAATACGCGACCCGCTGCGAGCGAATGGGTCATGAGGACGATGGATCGGATTGGACCCATTTCCGGTTTCGCGAGAATAGCGACGCTCCTGATCAACGTCACGGACATGATGGAGCGATCTACAATGGGCTGGTCAGTGAACTGGCCAGCCCATTGCGGTTGGGTCCTCATCATTTGGGTGCGCTTGATGCGTCACAGTGCCGTGGCAATCAGCGGCCCGAACTCCCACCATGCCGCGAATACCCTGTGAGGTAGTTGAACAGATCGGTTCAGGTCCTGGCCCACGTCCTCGCGGCAACTGAGCAGGCCCAAGTCGGTGTTCAGCGTTGCATTCCGGTTTTCGGGCTTTAGTTGCCAGTCCCGATGTGCACGTAGCGGCGTAGCGCCTCGCCCTCCTCCCCGCACCACCAACACGGTCTTGGTATGCGTCTGCACCCCAATACACCATAAACGACGTGCACACCTGTTCGAGCTTCTTCGCCCGAAGGATGTTGTTTCTTCGTCGCCCCCACGGCGCATCCTTCAAGTTGGGAAAGAGATGCGAGAAGAAAAAGAACAGATTCTTCAGTTGCAGCAGCCCCGCGATTTCGTGGACCTGCCGGTCACTGACATCCAGATCCTCCATGAGCTTTCCTCGCAGACTCACGATGACCGAGTTGTAGAGACTTGGGGTTTGTCATCCTACTGTCATGAGGCGCGGATACATTGCGCCGATGAGGAACGTGAAACGCGAGCTTGCCGGATGAATTCCGGACGCGTTCCAGCTACAGAGATCCGATCGAGTAGCGAAAGATCGGGTGGTGCATCGGTTACGATCAGGAGGCTCGGTTCTACTCGTTTGCCGGCCGAACGCGCTGACATTGACTATCCAACGGTTGTTTCTCTGGTTGCGCACCCTACCTCTTTCGGTGGCCCTGTCCGGTTGTGTGTCTCCGCTCACGCTTGACCGCGCGGTGCTGGGTTACGACCAGGCCAATGCCGACATCCTCTCGAAGCAGCTACTGATCAACATTGCCCGTTCCCGGCATTCTGTGCCCGCGCATTTTACGGGAGTTGCCAATATAGCGGCGACCTACAATTTTCAGTTTACCGCCGGCGGTACGCCCGCCTTCACTGGCAACAGTGGCGCCCTGCTGGCTCCGATCTTCGGCGGCAGCGTCTCCGAGAATCCGACCATCAGCGTGGTGCCGCTGCAAGGTGAAGAGTTCACCAAACGCTTGCTGACACCCTTCCCGACCAGCAAGGTCATTCTGTTGCTGAGACAGAATTACCCAGTCGACCTGCTGTTTCGATTGATCGCCGAGGAGTTCCGCTTGTCAGCGGAAGGGCCAGATCTCATCTGCCACAACAAGCCGTCGGAACAAGTCGGCTATCCGTCGTTCCGACGCATCGCGATGCACCTGTCATCTATCCAGGACAGCAGCGATCTGCATATCGATGCGGTGATGCTGCGGCGCTCCTGGGTGCTTCCAGCAGAGACCATGACTCTGGAGGCGATGCAGTCACTGGAGAGAGACGATGTGTCGATCGAACTGGATCCAAAGACGCGCTTGTACTATTTGACCAAGCGGGTTCCTGGAGCGCTCGTGATAACAAACTACGACCCCGAAGAGCTCATCGACGATGACAAGATCAAACTCAATGCTCAGGCCCAGGAGGGGCAAGCCAACGACATCATGGTCGACATCAGGACGGGCTTTCCCGGCGGCGAGTACCCGTTCCGCGGCTGGTTTCGCTTTCGGAGCTTTATCGCCATCTTGGACTTCATCGGCCGTTCGATCGGTGATGACCCGGAATACTTCGTCGAGAGGGATCCGCGGACGCCGGAGGTGAAGGACAACCCGAACAAGACTCTGGAGGTCGTCGAAAGCGAAGACTCCCCGGATGATGCCGGCATGGTGGTCGAGTTCAACGACCTGTATTACTCGCTTGGAAAGAACGAGGGGTATCCTTGGAACCGCGAGGTTTTCCGCATCCTGCACCAGTTGTTTCAGATGGCAGTCAGCGAGGTGCATAGCTCCGGCGCACCGTTCATCACGATATCGAAATAACGGCGAATCAGTGCCTTCCGTCCTGGTGCGGCGGTTGCACGGCTGACGGAAGCCCCGGAGGAGCAGGTGTCGGAAATATTGGTGGAATGGGAACAGGTCGGATCGGCGTGCCTTGCACCGGGGCACGGCGATCTTCGACGATCTGTGGGGAGTACCAATACCCCGGAGGCTGTTGTTGTCGCTTACGGGGTGCAGCAGGCTTGGGGGTCGATTTGGCCGACACCCGGCATGGCGCTCGCACTGCCAACCAGTTGTGGAAAACGGCCTGCGGTTCCCCGTCGAACTCCTGGGCAAGTGCTACGGATGCATTCCCAATCCCGGCAGTCAGTAGCAGAAGCACGGCGCACGCCCGGCCGTGCGTGCCTTGCGCGGCCAAGATGTCACAGGGCGACTTGCGGATGACTTCACACATCGGCGGAGTTATTCGAGTTTCCGGTTTCGGCGGTCGGTTGTCTCGGCCATCGAGTCTTATTCGTGGCCAATGGGTATTGTAACGGAAGACGTTCCGACTGGCGGCTCCGTTACCGTGTGTTGCTGGTCGGTGAGCGCGTGGCCGTCTTCATTAGCGTGTCGTTGCGACGCCGGTCTGTGCCGATCGCAATTACTTCGTTGTGGTAGGCGGACAGGATGGCTGGCTTGACAGCTCGACCTTCCTCGATCAGGTGCCCTTCCCTTGCGGCTGGCCGGCGACTAGATCCAGGTGCCGCTGCGCACGGCAACGCCGATTCCTGTGGGGCACGCTGAAGAACGCGTTTGTCCAACACCTACGGTATGCCACCCGGCAAAAGGTCATCGCGGAGATCACAGACTATCGCCCACCGACATCAGGGCCCGAATCCGCTCTTAGCTGCGGCTGGTACCCGCCGATTGCGGCAGTCCCGTAAGACCCACTCCGGGGCGCGGACTGCCTATTCCGTGACGCGATCCAGCGCAAGCGCACTGACGGTGGCGTGATCCGTACCGAGAGACCGGAAGCGTTCTCCGATTACGTCGCGGGCAATCTGCCAGACGCCCCGGAAAGATTGAAAGGACTCCTCCGAGAGCTGATCCTTATCCAACGCGCCGACGGCTTCCGTGAGCAGATCGTAGAGTCTGTGCCGCAACTCCTCCAGCGCAGCGGTTTCTCCACAGCGCTGTGCCCCATTTATCACCTCTACCACGCGATGGATATAGTGATCCGCCCGGTTCTTTTGACTTCGCTCCAACCACCTTTTCAGCTCCCAAATCCAGGATCCTACCAATAGAGCCAAGGTCAGAATAAGGGCCACGAAATCAGCGTTTTCCTGCAGGAACGACGGCTTATCCTTATCGTAGTATTCCTGTGCACCGGTATGAAGAGCGGGGCCCAATCCGTGATCCGGCGCCGGAGGGCTGATGTGAGCCAGCAATGGTCGCGCTAACGCGAATTCCTCCGGGATAGCCTGGGCCAATTCCTGGCGCCGTTCCACCAACGTCAGGGTGATCGCATGAACCACGTGCCGCGGAACGAGCCGGTGTGCCACCAATGTTCGCTTGACCGCCACGGTTGCCAGATCCCTTTCCGGAATAGGCGGGTTGCCGAGATAAGCGCCTGTTGGGATGAGCGAAGGTTCGAACGCGATCCATCGGATTCGCATGGCCGCCGCTTGTCCGACCTCCACAAGGCGAACGTGCCCACTTCGTACCAGGTGTTGGATGGAACTGTTGCCCAAGGCGCGCACTCGGAAAGCCGCGTCGGCTTTCCCATCGAACAGGGCTTGATCTGCTGACCGGTCATCCTCGCCGACGAACCGAAAATCGGGTTCCTTGAGCCCAAAGTGCTCGGCCACACTAAGAAAAGATCGAAATTGGCCGCCACTTTGAGCAAGAGCCACGCGTTTACCCCGAAGGTCGATGAATTCCTGGATGCCAGAGTCGTTTCGCACCAGAAGCTGAAAGGCATCCTCGTATAAGTTGGCGATCAGGCGGGCCGAGAACCCTGCCGGCACGTCGGCCTGCGCTGCCGCAATCTCCACTTGACCCTGTTCCAGTAGGCGGAGGTTTTCCGCCGTTCCCCCCGTCTCTCGTACCGTGACCCGAATCCTCGGATAGTGATTTTCCACTACCGTCTTGAGCGCAGAGCTGAGGACATAGCTCTCCCCTGTGGCATTCCCCGCCGCAACTGTCACATGGTATGCCTGGAAGCTTCGGTAGAGGCTCACCCCAAGCACCACCACGACGGCAGCGCTGAGAACACCAAGTACCAGCACCCTCAATTTGTTCGGATTCAGACCGGCCGGCACCCGGAACATCAGGCACACTCCCCATCTGAGGCATGGGGCTGCGAGAGCGGCTCACTCATCGGCCAGTATTCCCGCGATGCCGCCCGGTATTTCGTGGCTTCGAGAGCCTGGATGCTCTCATCCGCGGGGAGTGCCCCGTATACGGCTAAGTCGTTGAGAACCACCAACATGCTGACGGAAGTCCAGAACGGCCGATTTACCGAATCTTGTCTACCGGAACCTCAGTTAACGGATCGTCCAAGCGATGCTTCAGAAAAGGGTTCGTCTCCCCGATCCTGTCCACCACTCCGCCGGCGACCAGCTCACCCTGCCCCATCATCAACAGCAGGTACTTGATCGAGGAACTGCCGCAGTTGATGCCCAGAACCTGTCCGAGATCCCGAGTGCCGCTTTCCATTAGTCCGCCTGGTTGCGTCTGGCTTCGAGAACGACAATGCTGCGCGGACCGACGCGGTAGACCGGAAGGTCGCACAGTTGCTGCGAATCAGGCTCGACGATGTCATCGGGTTCAGGGCGCGACGTATCGACCGCTAGAAACCAGGCACGACCCGGAATGCTCGGACGCTCCACCTCGCAAGCCGCCTCGCACATATTCAGGATAATGTGCAGGTCCTCCTCATCGTCATCCAATCCGGCCAGGGTGTAGACCAGCAGGCGCCCGGTCGGATCATCCCAGCCTGGATCGGTCAGGCGCGCACCATGCCATTCGATATCGGGAATAGCGCGCCCGGGGATCGGCTTTCCGGTGAGGAAGCTGTTCCGACTCAGGCTGCGGTGGCGACGGCGCAGACGAACGAGTTGTTTCACGAAGCGCAGCATATCGCTGTTGGTCTCGGTCAGTCGCCAGTCGAACCAGGCCAGCTCATTATCCTGACACCAGGTGTTGTTATTGCCACGCTGGCTTCGAAGCACCTCATCCCCCGAAAGAATCATCGGCACGCCCAGACTGAGCATCAGGATCCCGACAAAATTTTTGGCCTGGCGGCTGCGCAAAGCCAGGACCTCCGGATGGTCGGTATCGCCCTCGGCTCCGCAGTTCCAGCTGAGGTTATGATCCGAACCGTCCCGATTGTTCTCGCCGTTCGCCTCGTTGTGCTTATGGTTGTAACTGACCAGATCGTAGAGCGTGAAGCCATCGTGGCAGGTAATGAAATTGATCCCGCTGGTAGGCGGACGCAGATCGTCCGCGTAGAGGTCGCTGCTACCGCTGATGCAGCTCGCCACCTCGCCGATCAGCCCCGGATCGCCGCGAACGAAGCGCCGGACAACATCCCGGTAGCGTCCGTTCCATTCCGCCCAGCGCATGCCCGGAAACGATCCGACATGGTAGAGGCCCGAGGCATCCCACGCCTCGGCGATCAGAGGCACATCCGTCAGCACGCGCGAAAATGCAATGCTCCAGGGCAAGGGCGGATCAGTCATCGGCGCGCCATCCTCACCGCGTGTGAAGACGCTTGCCAGGTCGAAGCGAAAGCCGTCGACGTGCATGTCCTCGACCCAATACTCGAGGCAGCGGACGATGAACAAGGTCACCAGCGGATGATTGCAATTGACGGTATTGCCGCATCCGGTGTAATCACGGTAACGACTCCGGTCGGCCGCATCGAGGTGGTAATAGAGCTCGTTCGCCAACCCTTTGAAATTGATCATTGGACCATCGGCACCGCCCTCTGCCGTGTGATTGAACACGACGTCGAGGATCACCCCGATGCCGGCCTGGTGCAATTCCCGAACGAGTGTCTTGAACTCATTCGGATGCGTACCGAGCTCCGGTGTCACGCAGTAGCCCGGGTGCGGACTGAAGAAGCTGTGCGTGCTGTAGCCCCAAAAATTTCGCCCCCCCCGCTCCAACACATTGGGCGGAGCGTCCTGCTCATCGAACGCCATGACCGGCAGCAATTCCACATGGGTGATGCCGAGATCCTTGAGGTAGGGAATCTTCTCGATCAACGCTGCGAAGGTGCCCGGCTCACGAACGTCCGCCGAGGGGTGACGTGTCAGCGCGCCGACATGCACTTCGTAAATGATCGCGCCTTCCAGTGTTCTCGGAATGGGCTGATCGCCCTGCCAATCAAAGGCATGATCGGCTACCACGGCCCGCATGGAAGTGCGGCTCGAATCCTCTCGGTCGCAAGCCCGCTGGCGATCCCATAGCGTATCGGTCACGGCGGTGGCCGCGGGACTGATCAGCTCCTTGTTGGGGCAGAAACGTCGTCCTGTCGTTGCGGTATCGTCCGGACCGCAGACCCGCCAGGTATAGAAAAGACCGACCGCCAGACCCTCAACGAACACATGCCAAAAGAAAAAGCTGCGGTGTTCAGTTGGATGCAGCGGAATGATCTGGAACGGTTCCTCGCTATCGGCCGCGCGGTAAAGCAGCAATTCGACTGACGTCGCATGGCGGCTGAACAACGAAAAATTAACGCCCCGCTCATCGGCCGTGGTTCCGAAGGGCTCCGGGTTGCCTTTCGAAACGCGATAGGGGCCGGTTTCCGAAACTGATCGTTTGGCCACCGCGCATCACTCCTTTCTTGGTTTGCCCTCTGCCAATCACACCCTTGGTCACACTGCCGCTGTCGCGCCTTTCACCTTGGGTGTTGCGGGGCTTTCGGGAGATCGTAGGCAGATTGGACATCCGGACGTACTTCTCACCGGCTTCATCGATGATCGACGGCCTTGCAACCTTGCCCTTATCACCCCGAAACCGGGTCCGGACCTCATTGAGGAATCGCTCGAAAATGATCTCGGCGTGCCGGGCCAAGACCGATCCCGTATTGAATGAATGCTCACGTCGCACAATTCCTCTGTTGTTTCATGTATCAACTCACTCTACAGCAGCCATGTGACGGTTTGGTGGCTGTGCGCGCTGCGCTCGGCTACTCAGTCAGCGATCGGACCACGGTCTGGGTTGGCTACATTTGGGTAACCACGGCGTGCCTTCTTGGGTCTAGGCTGGTCCTTCTCTCCGAGTCTGCGGACGAAAGTCGGCGACATGAATCAGTATTTCGATGATGCGAACCACGTCAACAGCACGATGCGACACCACATCATGGGCTCGCTGTTTGTCAGCTCTTAACGGCGCGAGAATGGACTTATAGCCGCCGCATAGCCGAAAGGCGCTGCCCCACAACCGGGAGCGGCCACTCGACTGGCTTCAGAACATTTCCCACGCTTTGACAAAGAAGAAGTCCTGTTCTCGATGTCGTCCGAACTCAGGGGACGGTTCCCCGTCGACTGAAACTTTGCTGTCATCTGGGAGTAAACTAAGGGACCGCAACCCTCATCTTCCGATCGCCGCACGTGGTTCAGGAAAACAGGACGCTGCCCGCAGCGGCCTGAATTGTTTTGGGTTTCCAGCTCATCGCGATAAAGCCAACGGAATTGAGATTACTCTATGATCAAGCATACTGGATACGATCATCGCTCCAGGTCCCGCTTCCGCATCACCGCCATCGACACCGAAACTCATACCGTCACCCTTCAATATGATGAAACGGCCTGGTTGCCAGGGCACACCCCGACGAATCGGCTGCCTTGGACCGAATTTCTCGAACAGCTGATCCGGGGCCATTTGGAGATCCGGCCGGCCGACGAGCATCGGAGCTTAAGCCCTCGGAGCACGGCTCTTGCTTTTCGGCTTAGGGACATCAATGCGGGGCTTGGCTTTACCGCCCGTTCCCGCATTTTGATGCAGGCCCATGCCCCGATAGGAATCAACGCCGGCTCCCACCCCTTCGGATCTGCGGCGCTCTGCAGGCTTTGGTATCCGGGAACGATGATCATGGTAGAGTGAGGAGGGTTCAACCCGATGGCAGCAAAACCATGAAGATCCATTTTGATCTCGAAGCCACCCTGCAAGAGTTACGTACTTTTTTCGGGTTGCCTGACGTCGAGCCGCCGCAGCAGCAAATGTTGGATGTCATGCGCCGCAACATGGCTGCCGGCATGGCAGGTTTCGATCCGGTTGCCTTGGTGAAACCCTGGCTGCCGCCCATCTCCAGTCCATGGAAGCACTCCAGAAACTTTTTTGGCAGTCGTTTCCGCAGATGGACAGCGAGCACTGGGCTAACAAAGACGGGGGAATAATTACCGACCGGCGGTCGGTCTTGGTGGCGACACGGTTGTCCCAGCAGCGCCGAAGGGCGGCTGCGTGACTAACCTGTGCCCCAGGCCTGCTGGCCCATCGCCGGTCTGCGCCTACCGACACATAACGCTACAGAGCCTCTTCATCAGCGATGGAGCGTCCGACACCACGGGTCGACCGTTTATGAACTCCATTCCTACCACAGAACATGTCCTTCTTCATTACGGGATTGCGTTGGGACTTGGCTTGCTGATCGGGGCCGAGCGGGAACGTCGCAAGGGGGTAGGCCAAACCCGATCGCCCGCAGGCATCCGCACCTTTGCCATTTGCTCGTTAATGGGCGCCGTGAGCCTGAACCTCGGCGGACCAGTGCTCCTAGCGACCGTCCTTGTGTCGGTAGCGGCCCTGCTCGTCATGAGTTATCGACTGACCCAGGAGTCCGATCCGGGTTTGACCACCGAAGCGGTCCTGTTACTGACGTTGCTGTTGGGGAGCTTGGCGATGCGCGAGCCCACTCTTGCCTCGGGACTTGCGGTCATGGTGACCATTCTGCTCACGATTCGGGCTCCCCTTCACCGTTTCGTCAGCACCATCCTCAGCGAGACGGAACTGAATGATGCGCTGATTTTCGGGGCGGCAGCACTGGTCGTGCTGCCGCTCGCTCCGGATCAGTACCTTGGCCCTTTTGACGCCTTGAATCCTCGGACGATCTGGAAAATCGTCCTGCTCATTCTGTCAATCAGTGCCATCGGTTACATCTTGCTACGCGTGATCGGACCCCGCTTCGGTCTGCCGATCGCCGGTCTCGTCTCAGGTTTCGTTTCGAGTGCTGCAACGATTGGCGCCATGGGAACCCGAGCCGCCCAAGAGCCCAGCCTGGTTGGAGCAGCGGTTGCAGGCGCGGTTTTGTCCACCGTCGCCACAGTGCTGCAGATGGCCGTGGTCTTGCAGGCCACCAGTCAGTCGCTCCTTACCGCACTGTGGGTATCGCTGGTTTGCGCCGGGGTCACCGCAACGGTCTATGGGGTGATCTTTACGTTGAAATCTATCCGCCAACAGGTGCCCAACGCCCCTGAGGTCGGAACACCCTTCAGCATCCAGACAGCCCTCGTGTTCGCGGCAACTTTGGCGGCCGTCATGCTGTTTGCCGCTGCTCTGCAGCAGTGGATGGGGACGACCGGGGTGATTGCGGCGGCAGCGATGGGCGGGTTCGTCGACACCCATTCGGCGGCTGTTTCGGTGGCGTCACTCGTGGCCGCGGGCAAACTGACGACGGACGAAGCGGTGCTGCCCGTCTTGGCAGGACTGACCACCAACACGGTCACCAAAATCGTCGTGGCTGTGTTCGCTGGGGACCGCCGATTCGTTGGCGCAATCATCCCGGGACTGTTGTTGGTTATTCTCGCCGCGTGGATCGGGGCAAGCTTCGCTCTCTGACAAGCAAAACGCAAAGGCGTGCGACCGGCGAATGTTGCAGTCCAACGCGGAGGCCCTGACCGATCTCCTCCTGATGCCTTGGGGAAACGGGGGTATCCATTTGACTCCGGTTGTCCCAACGGCTGGTGTTTCCCGGCATGGAGGATTTCCCGCGAACCCTAGCTGAGCTTGAGGAACCGGGATACTTCGGCGGCGGCTTCCAGGGCTTCTAGCCGAGCCGTTTTGCGTTTTGAGAAGATTTGGAGGTTCGAGCTGATCCCGCGCGGGATTTGGAACCCGTTTGGGCAAACGCTCCGCTACTTGACGGAGGGTCACGATGGCGAACGCCAGTAATGCGGTTCGTTCGCCCGATCGGAGATTGCGGCTTTGATCGAAGAATACGGGCTCCACAAACTTGTCCATGGCGGTGCTGGATGTCACTTCCCGTAACTGGCCCGCGCTGCCGCGCACGGCGCCCCCGCCACTAGCGATTTTCCTGCCTGCTCGGGGTTCCCGACCCAGACTGTGTACAGGCATAGCGCAACCGTGCCCGCGATTTTCTTCGGCGTCCTGATGGTGATCGTGCTCGTGTATCTGACGCAGGTGGAAATCAATGCTGGTTTTCTGGTTTTCTCGGCGCTTCGTGGAAGCGCGGTCAGATCTTCGTCGGAACGGAACCTTACGAGCTCGGCAGAACCCGGAACCGGTCTCCCGGCGCATCGTTCCCGGCAACGGGCTCTGGCCGGCTCTCATTCGAGCTTGACTCCGACCCACCTGCCGATGGCATAGGTAGCCGCTCCTGCTGCGGCGCCAATCAGCAGCATCCTCGAGCCACCCCAGATGGCACTGCGGCCGGTGAAAAGACTGAGTACGGCACCGATGCCGAACAGGCTGGCTCCCGCCAGGGCGACGGTTAGCTTGAGACTTTCCATCGGTTCCAAATGGAACATGAAGGGGATCAGGGGAATGCTCGCACCGACGGCAAAGGCCAGAAACGAAAACAGGGCCGCCCCGAACGGCGATCCGAGGTCGTCCGGATTCAATCCCAACTCCTCGCGGGCTAAGAGATCGAGGGCGTGCTCCGGCTCCTTCATCATCTGCCGAGTCGCGCGTCGCGCGTCGGGGAGGCTCATCCCCCGAGCCGCGTAGATCACGGCCAATTCCTCGGCTTCTTGCTCCGGGTAGAGGGCCAGTTCGGCGCGCTCGAGATCGATCTGGTGTTCGAATAATTCCCGCTGCGAGCGCATCGAGACGTACTCCCCCGCCGCCATGGACAGGGCGCCGGCCAGAAGCCCCGCGATTCCAGCCATGAGCAGCAGGCTGGTCTCGGTTTCGGCGCCCGCCATACCCAGGATCAGGCTGGTATTGGACAACAGCCCGTCGTTGACGCCAAAGACCGCCGCCCGCAGATTACCGCCGGCCATGCCCCGGTGGCGGCGCCCGACGTCCTGGACCGCCGTGGGCATCGCGTGCCGGCCTTCCAGATTTCGGCCGGCGTAGGCGGACAGCCCCCGCACCTTCAGGCTGGCCAAGGCGGCGCGCAGCGGCTTCGCTCCCGACAGCCGTACCAGTCGAGCCACCAGCCGCGCCCGGAGACTCGGCCTAAAGACCGGCGGTGGTCCTTCCATCTTCATCTGTGCTTCCCACAGCAAAGCCTGAGTCTCAGCCTGTTCGCCGAGCGTTCGGAACATTCGCCGCAGCCGCCGATTCGGTTCGCGCTCGGCGATGATCCGATAGAGCCACGCCGATTGCTTTTCCTGGTGCCAGTTGGCGCGGGGCTTAGGTGGGGCTTGGCGGGCGTTCATATGGGGGTTATTTCCTTTCGGTCCATGGGGCGTGACGCGTTAACGGCCCAAATCGTCTTAGGAGGCTGCGCATCGTCCAAGGGTTTGATGCCCCCTACGCAGCTCGGCCTCTGGAGGTGAGGGATTGGGTGAGCACCGACGTAAACGACACGCCGTTTTGACCGGGGGATCAATGGATCCAACAAGAGGTCGAAAGGTTGCGACAATCGACTCTCAAGCAATGGTGACTCCGGTCTGGCGGCAGCGCGATACCGGTATTGTGATTTGTCGTCACCGAAAAGCCTACTGCGCTCTGAGGCCGGGGTTCTGAACATGGAAACCTTCCGCTACGGTATGGCCGTGGTGTTGGTGGTGACGCTGCCGCCTCTCCTGTTGTTCTGGCATTTCGTTCGTCCCTTCATCGCATGTTGGCGGCGACTGGGACCCGTGGGGACGTATACGGTCCTTGCAGGCTTTCAGGTTTGCGCCATGGCGCTGCTGTGGCCGAGACGGGGCACCTTGGTGGCGAGAGATCTCGGTAGCGAACCCGCTCTTGTGACGCTGGGTGGGTTAGCCCTGCTGAGTTCCGTGTGGCTCCGCCACCGTCTGCACCAAAACGCCCATAACTGTTGCCTGGCTGGGCTCCCCGAGGTGTCCCCTCAGCGATACCCCCAACCCCGATCAAGGAGGGGCTTTATGCCAGGCTTTATGCCCAGGTTCGGCACCCCCGCTATGTTCATGTTGGGGTTGCTGGGTTATGGCTTCATCGCCAATTACCTCGGGGCTTACCTGGTCGTGTTACTCTGGTTCATCGGCCTCGGCGGAATCGTGTGGCTGGAGGAGCGCGAACTGCGCTCTCGCTTCGCCCAGGAATGTGTCGAGTACAGCCGCCGGGTACCGCGATTTATCCCGCGCTTCCGGTCAACGGCGACGTGACGTCAAGACGTGGCCGCCTAGCTGCGGCTTAAGGGGTACTCTCTAACAGGGAGACGCGGTACCGTGATTCCGGCCGCTCGCGAACGGGTTTACCGCCCGCCAATCCCAGCTCGGCTTGGCATTCGGCCGTTTCGGCTTGGCGGACGTCTTAGCGAGGATGTCTTGTTCCGCCTCCAGCCAGTCGATGAAGTCGTAGCCCGGCGCAAAGCCGCGCTTCTCGGCTCGGTAATACGCCGCCTCGGCAATCATCGCCTGCACCGCCAGCGGTGGTGGTGATTGCGGCAGCATCAGGCCGAATTTCAACAAGTCGAGCAGGTTTTGTCCGGGAACATTGGCCAGTCCCAGTTCCTTTGGTTCCGCTTCGGCCAACGTTCCGAAGCGGTCCCAGAATGAGAACACTGCACCGTAGTTATGGTCGTGCTCGGCCCGCTCAGTCGAGTGATGGACCCGATGCAGATACGGCACGACGGTGAGCCGACCGAGCCAGTGTTCGCCCCGGAACGCGATATCGGTGTGATGAAACATTACGAACAACGTCACCACCGCCTCGTTGGCCAGCACCACGGCGGTGTCCACGCCCATCAGCACGATGAAGGCGGCCTTGACCAACGTGGTCAGAAACACCTCGACACCGTGCAACCGGAAGGCGGTGGAGACATTCATGCAGCGATCGCTGTGATGCACTTTGTGAAACATCCACAGCGGATCGAAACGATGATTGGCGCGATGCCAGACATACAGCATCAGATCGAGCAGCAGAAAGGACGCGATCGCCTTGGCGACCGGATTCGCCATTCCACTGAGCAGCCCGGTCTGCGAAAACCGCTCTGCCATCAGCCACAGCGACGATACCGACAGTAGCGACATCAGTGTGTCGTTCAGAATAAACGAGCCGATGTTGGCGAAGTACGATTGGCGGACCACCCGCGCGGCATGTTCGCGATAAGCGAAGCGGGCTTCCAGCGCGAACAAGACCCAGAAGGCGGTCAGTACCGCCAGTGCCCGCAGTTCCCCGGTGTTAAAGTCCGGCCACGCGAGTTGATGGATTTGCGAGGTGATGGTGTTCAGTAGGGGCGTCAACTTGTTCAACATAGTGCGTCCTCGGCAAAAGCGGGAGGCCTTGTCGTCCTGAATGTGGAAGCCATGAGGTCCAAACTATAGAGTCGTAAGTTTACAATTACAAGTCAGTCGCCACTATTGTTTCCATATAGGAAATTTACGTGAAGGGCAATCAAGCCATTTCAGCCGCTCGAAGTCAGGCTGCTGAAACATGCCATCCGATCCGCCGATCTTTCAGCTGTTCGTAGACTGCAAGAACAGCCTCAAGGATCTGCAAACGCTTTCCCGCGGGTATCATGCATTGGAACGCCAATCATTCTTCGCCCGAAATCGGTAAAGGCGAAACCCGAGCGGGTTGTTATGACGCCGTCCTCTACCCAACGCAAGGCAGCTACAGCCTCGTCTGATCGCCGGGCGTTTCCAGCGGTGAACGGTCGCGTGACGGCTGAAATGGCACAGGTTGCGAAGCCGCAAGCCATCATCAAGGATGGAGCAATGCCAGGCGCGATTTCACCCAACGGCAACCGAACCGCCATCATGGCTTCATGTTCGGGGGCCAAAGTTTGGGGGCAACGACGCATTCCACTTGATGGGAGCAATCCAATGCGCAAACTCACAACGCTCGTCATG
>Ga0209254_10003031_pt1 | contig 15328 bp, 11 predicted proteins | sample FrelakmetDIP11DI_FD_187148 | JGI IMG/M metagenome (GOLD analysis project Ga0209254, IMG submission 187148) | Freshwater lake sediment microbial communities from the University of Notre Dame, USA, for methane emissions studies - DIP11 DI (SPAdes)... | ecosystem: Environmental > Aquatic >...
AACCGGTCTGGTGGCTGGCCCCGAGGCCGGCCCCGTTGTCCCCGTGAAAGTACTCATAGAACAGGATCAAGTCACGCCAGAGCGGATCCTCCTGGAACTTGGCGATGCCTCCGTAGACGGGGCGGCGCCCGCTCCCGTCCCTGAGAAAGATGCTGGCCAGCCGCCGCGAGATCTCCCGCGCCACCTCAAAGAGCGTCATCCGGTTGCCAGAGCCGGTGGGGCACTCGACGGTCAAGTCGTCGCCGTAGAATTGGTAGAGGTTCAACAGCCCGCGGACGATCAGCGCGTTGACCGGCATCCACACCGGCCCCCTCCAGTTCGAGTTGCCGCCAAACATCCCCGTGTTCGACTCGGCCGGCAGGTACGAGACGCTGAGGGCGTCGTTGCCGACGTGAAAGACGAACGGGTGGTCCTGGTGGTAACGGGAGAGCGACCGGATGCCGTACGGGCTCAAGAACTCGTTCTCGTCCAGGAGGTAGCCGAGGATCCTTTCGAGCCGTTTCTTCGAGAGGGGGGACAGCAGCCGGCGTCCGCCATAGCCGATATAGCCCTCCGACGTCGGCGCGACCTGTGCTACGACTTCGGGATAGCGCTCGCGGAACAGCGCGATCAGCTCCATCAGCCTGGGGTGCGTGGTGATGGTGTCCGGGTCGATAATTGTGCTCGCGCAGAGCGGGAGCAGCCCCACCATGGAACGGACCTCCAGGCGCGTGGCCGATCCGTCGGGCAGGCGAAGGACGTCGTAGAAAAACCCGTCCGTCTCGTCCCACATCTCGTCGTGGTTCTCGCCGATCCGGTCCATCGCGTAGGCGATCCACATAAAGTGTTGGAGAAAGTTGAACGCGTCCTCCTCGTATACCGGGTTGTGGTCGGCCAGGATGAGGGCCATCTCCAGCATGTTCTGGCAGTAAAAGGCCATCCAGGCGGTGCCGTCGGCCTGCTCCAGCGACCCTCCGGTAGGGAGCGGCGCGCTGCGGTCAAAGACGCCGATGTTGTCCAGGCCCAGGAACCCGCCGGCAAAGACGTTGCGCCCCTGCGGGTCCTTGCGGTTCACCCACCAGTTAAAGTTGAGCGTCAGGCCATGGAACGAGCGCTCCAGGAATCCGATGTCCTCCCGCCCCAGGTCCCGCTCCACCTTGTAGAGAAAGAGGGTGGCCCAGGCGTGGACGGGAGGGTTCACGTCGCTAAAGTTCCACTCGTAGGCCGGGATCTGCCCGTTCGGGTGAGCGTAGAGGCTCCGCAGCATCATCAGGAGCTGCTCCTTGGCAAAGTCAAAGTCGACCAGCGCCAGCGAGATCGTGTGGAACGCCAGGTCCCAGGCGGCGTACCACGGGTACTCCCACTTGTCGGGCATGGAGATGACGTCGCCGTTGAACATGTGGAACCACTCGGCGTTCCTCACCCCCCTCTTCCCGGCCCCGACGAGCGGATGCGCGTCGTGCTCCTTGAGCCACGTGTCCACGTCAAACAGATAGTACTGCTTCGACCAGAGCATGCCGGCGAGCGCCTGCCGGTGGACCCGTCTCTCGTCCTCACACAGCGATGGGGGCGTGATCCGGCCGTAAAACTCGTCGGCGTCGGCCAGGCGCGCCGCGATCGTCGCGTCAAAGCCGTCCCCGAACGGCTCAGCCGGAGGTTCGGCAGACAGCCGCAGGCGGACGACTACACAGCCACCTGCCGGCACGTCGAGCACGTACCGGGCCGCGGCCTTGGTGCCGGTCTTGGCCGGGTTGACGGCCTCGCCGTTTCCATGGACGACGTACTCGTGGAACGCGTCCTTGACCCAGGGAGAAGCGTTCGGCTGCCCCCACAGGCGTTGGAGGTTGCTCTCGTTCTCCGTGAAGAGGAGCTCCGGCGCGCCTTCACAGGCAAGCGTGTAATCGCCCAGCTCTGGGTGCGAGGCGCGGATAGCCCCCTCAGCCTCGCGGAGGCCTGGCTTGGGCGTCCCCTCTCTCCACGACCAGGTGTTCCGAAACCAGAGCGTCGGCAGCAGGTGGAGCCGGGCGGCTTCGGGCCCGCGGTTGTGGACGGTGATCCGGATCAGGATGTCGTCCGGACCTCCTTTCGCGTACTCCACAAACAGGTCGAAATACCGGTCCTGGCCAAAGATGCCGGTGTCAATCAGCTCGTACTCAAACTCCTCCTTCGACCTGCGCCGGTTCGTTTCCACCAGGTCCCCGTACGGGAACTCTCTCTGCGGGTACTTGTACAGATACTTCATGTACGAGTGCGTGGGTGTCGAGTCGACGTAAAAATAGTACTCCTTGACGTCCTCGCCATGGTTCCCCTCGCTGTTGGTGAGCCCAAAGAGGCGTTCCTTGAGGATCGGGTCGCGCTCGTTCCACAGGGCAAGGGCAAAGCACAGGCGCTGCTTGTTGTCCGAGATCCCGCCGAGGCCGTCCTCGCCCCAGCGGTAGGCCCGCGACCGGGACTGGTCGTGGCTGAAATAGTCCCATGCGTTTCCATCCTGGCTATAGTCCTCGCGGACCGTGCCCCACTGCCGCTCGCTCAGGTAGGGCCCCCACTTTTTCCAGGGGATGCCCGCCTCTCGGGCGTCGTTCAGCCGCTTCTGCTCCGTCACGTCGACAAAGCGGGTGGGCTCGGCCGATCCGGCCGTCGTCGCTTGCGGTTCATCCTGGCACTGAGCCAGGCCACCTGAAACCGATTGTCCGAAAGAGTTCGACATTGTTCAGTCCTTTCTTGTCCCTCGCCAGAGGGTTGCTCACTCGCTTTGCGCGAAAAGCTCTTTATCTTCGGCGGCTTCCCGGGCATCGGCCTGGGCGGCTGCCTCCAGGTATTCGGCTTCCAAAAAGCCCGCCGTGGCCAGGGTCTCGATCGCTTCTGCTGCCGCCGCTTCTTCGATCAGCTCGGCCACTACCAGGGTGCGCACCACGTCGGCGGCGATCGCCGTCTTGATCGCCTCGGCTTCCTCCAGGGTGGCCAACGTATCCAGGATGGCCGCGCCCTTCACGATCTGAGCCACTTCGATGGCGCGCTCGGCCTCGGCAATGGCCCGCAGCTCTTCGCCGACCATCACCAGCGCCTCCGGGGTAATGAACCCCTGGGCCAGGGGAACGCCGCCGGCGCGGCGGATGGCGTCGCGCAGGGCGATGGCCCAGGTGTGCTCGAACAGCATCACCCCAAAGGCACTGCCCGGGTCCAGGTTGTCCACCACCTGCCGCAGACCCTGGTAGTCGAGGCCGATCGAGTGGGACGCGGCGGCCAGCGTCATTTCCACGGCATCGGCGGCCACCTCCCCGGCGCTCACATCGGAAACCCCCAGCAGCTTGCCGACGACACGGCCAAACTCGACCGATTCCTGCTCGGTCAGGTCATTCAATTCCACTGCGACGATCTCCCCGTCCGGCTCTTTCGATGCCACAAACAGGTCGATCAAGCGGATCAGGCCGCGCCCGCGCAGGCTGACCAGCTCTTCGAGGACCTCCCCACGAAACTGGTCTGTCCGCTCGAAACCAAAGAAAATGGCCTGAATCGGTCCGATCGTCATATCTACCTCCCGTTGCTGACCATCATGTCGATGACGACTGTGATGGCCAGGATCAGGCAGTCGTCTTCACCTGGCAGCACGTCGACCACGTACTGGTCGCGGCCAATCCAGGAGAACTGCTTGGAGATCTTGGCCACCGGCTGGCCGTTGCGCAGGATGTCGTACTGCGCCCAGATCACCTTGCCCATGGTCATCATATCCTCCCCGCCGGGGATCTCGATCGTGAACCGCTCGCGCAGTGGGTCGACGATGGCGTTGTGCACCCTGGCTGCCACCTGCCCGTCCGGCCTCAAGATGTTGAACGATTCGCGAATGCGAAGGACCTTTTCGTCGAGCTGGTACAGCAGGTTGCCTTGCATATCGCGGAACTTCAGCGATTCTTTGATCAGGCGCACCTTGCCGTGAATCTTGTAGACCGGCTGGCCGGCGGCGTTGTTGACATGAAAATCCTGGCCCAGGGCCATGATCCGCTGGCGCATGATATAGCGGTTGGCGCCGGTCGGTGTCTGAGGGCCCGTCGCTGCCTGGGCCGGCGCCGCCATGGGGCTGATCATGCCTCTCGGCCTGGCCAGGCCACCACCTCTTCGTAACATATCATCTGCTCCTCGGAAATAGATCCCCTCCCTCGCTTGGCGTGGACTCTCTTCGGTCGCAGTCCACGCCCAGGCAAGGCTATCTGGTCAGCTCGTATATGGCATGGGCATAGATATCCATGGCCTTGTACAGATTGTCGACCACCACGCGCTCATTGGGTTGGTGTTCGGTTATCAGCTCACCAGGGGTGAGCGCACCAAAGGCCACGCAGTTGTCGATGGCCCGGGCGTAGGTGGCGCCACCCAAAGCGATCGGTTGTGACACCGTATCGCCGCTGACCTCGCGGTAGACCTGCATCAGCGTCTTGATCAGCAAGTGATCCAGGGGCAGGTAGATCGGCGCCAGCCAGTCGAACTCCTTGTACTCCAGCCCATATCGGGCCGCTGCCGCGCGTACCTTCGCGACAACCTCCTCTTTGGGTACGGTGACCGGGATCCGGGAGTCGATCGAGATCTGTTCCACCTCGCCCAGATCGATCTTGCCCACGTTAAACTTGAGCCTGCCGGAAGGCTCGTCGGCGCACTCGCCAAAGATGCGGGTCGCGGAGGGATCCTCCCCGATCTCCTGGGCGATAAAACGGACGGCTTTCGACTCCACGCCCATCGCGTGCAGCGCCAGGCACAGGCGGGCGATGGCGTTGATGCCCACTTCGGCTTCCATCGCATGGGCCGCTTTGCCGTGCACCTCGATCCCTGCTGCCGTGCGGGTATAGCTTAGGCCCAGCGCGTCAAGCTCCTTGGCCAGATCATCCTGCCGCTCGCCGCCGTAGAACATCGTATCGGGCACGGCGTTAAAGGCCGATCCGCCCGCCATGCGCAGCCCGCTCTCGTTGCTGCCCTCCAGAAGCAGTTGCAGCAGGCCCTTTTCGGCATAGATGAGCGGGAACTTGGCGTCGGGCGAGAACCCCATGTCGGGCAGCTCCTCTTTTTCCTTGTAGCGGTTGATGCACCGCCACAAGGTCTCCTCGTCGGTGCCAAAGACAAAGCGGACGCGCTTGTTGAACGTGACGCCGGCATTGACCAGTGCCTTCACTGCAAACAGGGCAGCGCATAGCGGCCCCTTATCGTCCTGGGTGCCGCGCCCATACAGCATGCCGTCGATCTCCACCGGCTCAAAGGGCCCCCGATCCCAGTCCTCCAGCTTGCCGGGCGGCACAACGTCGAGGTGGCCCAGGATGCCGACCATCTCTTCCCCCTCGCCGATCTCGGCATAGCCATAGTAACCGCCGTCGCCATACTGGGTGCGAAACCCCAGCTCGCCGGCGATCTGCAACGCCTTGCGCACCGCCTGATCGACGGCCTCGCCAAACAGGGTTCCGCCGCCCCCTTCGTCGCACACGCTGGGGATGCGGACCAGGTCCACCACGGCGGCCTTCATCGGCTCCCGCTGGGCTTCAAGGTAGGGTCCTATCGATGCACGCATGGATCATTCTCCGTTCTGAACAAGATGGGGCGTGGGCAGGCCGCCCACGCCCCCCACCGTTCTTGCTCAGTCTCCCAACGTGGCGACCATGATCGCCTTGATGGTATGCATCCGGTTCTCGGCCTGGGCAAAGACGATCGATCGCTCCGACTCGAACACCTCTTCGGTCACCTCCAGAGCGTCCATGCCGCTCTTCTGGTAGATGTCCTCGCCCACCTTGGTCTCGCGGTTGTGGAAGGCCGGCAGGCAGTGCATGAACTTGACCTTGGGGTTTCCGGTCTTTTTGACCACGTCCATGTTGATCTGGTAGGGCTTCAGCAGCTTGATCCGCTCATCCCAGACTTCCTTCGCCTCGCCCATCGAAACCCACACGTCGGTGTACAAATAGTCCACACCCTTGACGCCCTCTACCACGCTCTCGGTCAGAGTCAGGCGGGCGCCGGTCTCGGCGGCGATCTCCTGGCAGGTCTTGACCAGGTCGTCGGCAGGCCACAGCGCCTTGGGCGCGCACAGGCGCACGTCCATGCCCAGCTTGCAGCCCGTCACCATCAGCGAGTTGCCCATGTTGTTGCGCGCGTCGCCCAGGTAGCAGTAGGCGATGTCGTGGAGCGGCTTTTCGCTATGCTCCATCATGGTCAGGATGTCGCACAGCATCTGCGTGGGGTGGAACTCGTTGGTCAGGCCGTTCCACACCGGCACGCCGGCGTACTTGCCCAGAATCTCCACCAGCTCCTGACCAAAGCCGCGGTATTCGATGCCGTCGTACATCCGTCCCAGCACCCGGGCCGTATCTTTCATCGACTCTTTGTGGCCGATCTGCGAGCCGGTTGGCCCCAGATAGGTAACGCGGGCGCCCTGGTCGTAGGCTGCCACCTCAAACGCGCAGCGCGTGCGGGTGGACGTCTTTTCAAAGATCAGGGCGATGTTCTTGCCCTTCAGCCGGGGCTGCTCGTAGCCGCCGTATTTGGCTGCTTTGAGGTCGGCGGACAGCTTGAGCAGGAACTTGAGCTCGTCAGGGGTTAAGTCGAGCTCCTTGAGAAAGTTTCGGTTGCGTAGATTAAATGCCATCTGCAAATCCCCTTCTTTATTTTATGCTGATCGGTGGCCTGAATATCTGGCGTGCCTACCATACCCTCACCACCGATTAAGTCCTAACGGCCGAGTGCGGCCTGCACTCTCCCGGATTTCACCGCTTTCACCAGGCTGTCGTGGTCGCGGGCGGTCTGGTCGGCATAGGCCAGGGCGAATTGGTCAAGAGCCTTGCCCATCGCCCGGCGCTCACTGCGCCGGTACCTGAGGGTTCCCTCATGTCCGGTAGTCATGCCCACCTCCGAATCTCGCCATCGGTAGGGGCGGGTTTACGCAGATCCCCGCAGGGGACAAACCCGCCCTGGTCTGAAACCCGCCCTGGAGGTCAGTTGCGGCCTCACACCAGCGCTCCCACGATCAGCACCACCATGCTGAGGACGACCAGCAGGGCCAGCAGGAGCGCCACGAACTTTATCCAGACGCCATAGCCCACCCGAGCGATGGCCAGCCCGCCCATCACCACTGCCGAGGTGGGGGTGATCAGGTTGACCAGGCCGCTGGCCGCCTGGTAGGCGGTCACGACCAGGGAGGGGGCCACGCCGGCGAACTGGGCCAGCGGCGCCATGATCGGCATGGACACGGTCGCCAGGCCGGAGGTAGACGGGATCAGGAACGACAATGGGATGTACAGGAAATACATCACCAGGATAAAGCCCACCGAGCTCAACCCGGCCACCGCCTGTTCGGCCCAATATAGCACGGTATCGGTGATCAACCCGTTGCCCATGATCACGGTGATGCCGCGCGCCACGCCGATGATCAGCGCCACGCCCAGCATGTCCCTGGCTCCGTCGATGAAGGTGTCGACGAGAGTCTTCTCCGGCAGCCGGCCGATAATGCCGATCAGGATGCCGAAGAACAGGAAGCAGGCCGTCATCTCCGGGAACCACCACCACCAGGTGGGGATGGAGATGCCCAGGTCTTCCCAGGGGATCACGCCATACACCATCACCACAAAGGCCAGGAAAAAGACCACCAGGATCACCTTGTGCTTTGTGGTGAATTTCCCAAAGTCGGTGCCCCCACCGCTGCCAGACCCGAACTGCTTCTCGTTTTCGGCTTTCATGTCATAGATCAGCGATTTGGCCGGATCTTTTTTCACCTTCGCGGCGTAGCGCATCACAAACCAGATGCCAAAGATCGTGCCGACCACCAGCAGGACCACCCGCCCCAAAATCCCGTCGCTGATGGTCGTCCCGGCAAAGCCCGAGGCGATGCCGGTGGCAAAGGGGTTGACCGTGGATCCCAGGCAGCCGATCCCGGCCCCCAGCATGATCAGGGCTGCCGCGCTGAGCGCGTCATAGCCGGCGGCGAGCATGACCGTGATGATCAGCGCATAGAAGGCCAGCGACTCTTCGGCCATGCCAAAGGTGCTGCCGCCGATGGCAAAGATCGTCATCAGGATGGGGAACATCCATTTCTCTTTGCCCTTGAGCTTGCTCACCACCCAGGCAATCCCGGCGTTGATGGCGCCGGTCTTCATCGTCACGCCCAGGAACCCGCCGATGATCAGCACAAACAGGGCCACGTCGATGGCGCCAAACAGCTCGCCATAGTTCCACACGTCCACGTTGCCGGTGTCATCCTCGATGCCGTACATGCCGTTGATCGGTCCCTTGAGGGCGCTTTGCAGCAGCTTCTGCGGGTTCGACTCTACCTCGTGGTATGTGCCGGGGATCGGCGCGCCGTCGGCGTCATAGTCGTACGAGCCGGCGGGGACAATCCAGGTCGCGATCGCGATCACGATGAGTAGGAGGAACAGGATGGTGAACGCGGTCGGAAAAGTAAACTTTTTCTTGGCTGGCTCACTCTTCTTGGCTGGTTCACTCTTCCTGGCTGGCTCACTTTTCCTGGCCTGCCCACTCTTTTTGGCCATGGTCTTTCTCCTTTCTTGTTTTGTTATGTTCGCTCTCTTCTATGGCGCGGCTGCATAGGCCGCGTTTTCTCCGGCAAACAGGCGCTCGACCGAAAGGATGGGACAGTGCAGTTCGTAGAGGGTGCTGAGTACGCCGGCCAGCGACGCCTGGTCGCGCAGCTCGCCCACCAGAGTGGTCGTTGGAAGCTCTTCGTCCGGCGTTCCCGGGCTGATCGTCATGCCTGCCAGGCGGTCGGACCAACCCGCCTCGAGATGGCCCCCTACACGTATCCGGTACACTGCTTCGTGGTCGAAAGCAAAACTGCGCGCACTCTGCATGGGATTCATACTTTAAATGATACCTTGGTTGTGTGCAGAGCGATACCACCAAGGAGGTGCAATTTGGGGTGCAAAAAGGTGTAGGCAGGGTCATCCATGGGCGTGATCAGTTTACGGAGCTGAACAGCAACAGAGGAATGCCTTCAGCATCCAGCATCATCAGCATGCCGCCCAGCTTAAAGTAATAGGCGACCGAGCCAAGCTCTGTCAAGTACGCCTGCTCCTGGTCCATGATGCCTTCAGGTTCGGCGCATGCGACGAGCTGTGCGGCAACCGGCCCGAAGGTCAACGTGGGCAGTTCGGCATAGGTGTCGGTTTCTTCCATGGCCTTCTCGATCTGGAGGTCCCCTTCATAACTCACGGTGTAGTTGCTACAGCCGCCAGAGCCCGACGCTTCATTTCCTTCGCCAAAGGTAATGGTCGTCATCGAGGCGGGAACGGCAGGATTGAACTGCCGGAGGTCTGCCTGCCACCAGAACGCGAGTCGCCACTCAGTACCCAGCATCGGCACGACCTTGGCCGGGTTGTAGGTGAGGAGCCGCTGGTCCATGGCGGCATTGGCGATCAGTTGCTCGCCCTCGCGCTGGTATTCGACCACATTCACCAGACTCGTGGCATACCGCGCCGACTGTTCATAGACCTCCGCAGGCTCACACAGATTGGCATAGAGCGTGCGTGACGGTAAATTCATGAGCAGTTCGCCCTCGGGGGTCGCCGAGTAGACGCCCAGAAAAAAGTTGCAGCCGTCAAAGCCGGCGTAGCGATCCCAGAAGTAGACCACGGTCGCCCGTGTGTTGGGGAGTAACGGCGTGCGAGTTTCTGGCCGGCCAAAGTAGTCCAAGTCCCACGCAGTAACGGCAAGCGGATAGGCGGCCACGAACTCTTCCACTGCGGTTTCTGCTGTTGCCTCGGCCTCGGCCGGGCTGGGAGTCGGTGTCGGCTCCGCCGCCCCGCAGCCCGCAGCCAGCGCGAGCAGTACGACCACCACAAAAGTCAGCCACATCGAACGCCACGTTCTCTGTACCATGAGCATCCCTCCTACCGTTTTTCAACCTGGCCATCAAAGGTGAAACCGTCCGTAAATGGGTCATTCATCATGACTAGAGTATCATGGTTTTGCGCGGAGCGATACCGCCCCGGGGTGCAATCGGGGGTGCAAATGGGTGTAGAACGGCCGAGCTAGCGAGGGGAAAGAATGGCTAGCCTGGAGAGGTCGATCGGCGGAGCGAGACCAGAAGAAAAGAGCGGCGGCGCCCATGAGCCCGGTTGCAGCGAGGAACAGCGCCTGGTAACCCAGGGCTGTTGCATTGTCCGTTGACACGGTAGAGGCGAGGCATTCCCGGTGACCACTTGCCGGCAGCATCGCTCCAAACTGGCGCGAAATTGCTTGCCCTTGCACGCGCCTCCCTGGAATGCTTGTGCCGCATGCCTCTGGCGGCCCTCGCCCTTGGTGAGACCCTGCAACAGCCCTGCTTTCAGCCCAGCCAGTTGTTGCATTTCTGGCCAAATCGCTATACAATATCGGTAGGTTCTATGCCAGGATATCTGTGGCCGTAGCTATGGATGTGTCGGACACCGCAATACGTAGAGTCAAGCTCGCGGGCATCCTAAAGACCAAGCTGCACCGGCCGCGCGTCACGCGCGACCTGGTTGTCCGGCCGCGCCTGTTGGAGCTGCTTGAAAACGGCCTCAACGGCCGGCTGATCCTGGTCTCCGCTCCGGCCGGCTTTGGCAAGACCACCCTCATCAGCTCGTGGCTTGCCGGCATGGCCGCTGCCAGCGGAGAGGCTACCGCGCTGCCTTCAGCGTGGCTGACGTTGGATGAACAGGACAGCGACCTGAGCCTCTTTCTGCGCTACTTTATTGCCGCGCTGCGCACACTCTTCCCCGACGCCGGTTCCGAGACCCTGGCACTCCTGCAGGCGCCGGAGCAACTGCCCCTGGAAGAGCTGTTCACCACGCTCAGCAACGAGATAGAGGCCCTCCCCAGCAGTTTTGTGCTGGTCCTGGACGACTACCATCTCCTTACCGGTCAGGCCGTGCACGATTTTCTCGATAGTTCGCTGCACCATTGGCCGCGCCCCTTGCACCTGGTGCTGATCTCACGCGTCGATCCGCCGCTTCCGCTGGCGAGCCTGCGCGCCAGGGGCCAGATCACCGAGATCCGTACAAGCGATTTGCGGTTCAACGCCGAGGAGACGGCCGCATACCTGGATCACAGGCTCGAGACACCTCTCCGGCCCGAGGATCGTGACCTGTTGGAGCAGTATGCCGAGGGATGGATCGCCGCCTTGCAGTTGGCCAGTATCTCGCTGCGCAGTCCGGGCAAGATCGAAACCATCCCGTCGATCCTGACCACGACCGGCAAGAGCATGTCCGACTATATGCAGGGCGAGGTGCTCGCCATGCAGGTGTCCGCCATCCAGACGTTCCTGCTCAAGACCTCCGTCGCGGGTCGTATCTGCGCTCCTCTGTGTCAAGTCCTTGTCGGCGAGGGCGACCCTGCCTGGAGCGTTCGCGCTTGTATCGACTGGATCGAACAGGCGGGCCTTTTCATCTTTCCCCTCGATGACAGCAGGACATGGTATCGCTATCACCCGCTGTTCCGTGACTTTCTCCGAGACGGGCTGCTGGCCAGATTCGGAACAGAAGTGGTGGTCGACTTGAACCGCAAGGCGGCGGCCTGGTACGCGCAACAAGGCCTGCCGTACGAAGCGGTGCGGCACGCCCTGGAGGCTGGCGATCTCGACCTGGCTGCCTGGCTGATCGAGCGGGGGCTGGGCGACGAGCTCAACCGCGAAGACCGGGCTGGGCTGGAGCGCTGGCTGGGTTTGCTGCCGGAAGAGGTTGTTGAGCGCCGGCCCTTGCTCCTGATGGCAAAGGCGTGGGCTTTGCAGCCCACATGGCAGCTTGGCCCACAGTCAAAGATGGTGTCTCAAGTGGAAGCGCTGTTAGAGCAGGACGGTGGAGCAACGTTGTCGCCGGGCGACTTGAGGCTTCTACGCGGGCAGATCCTGGAGCTCCAGGGCCAGTACGCCTATCTCCGCAACGAAGCTGCCCGCTGCGTGGCCTGCTGCGAAGAGTCGCTGGCGCTCCTGCCCCGGGATTGGACCTACGTGCGCGGCGGGGCCATCGTCTACTGGGGCCTGGCCATGGCAGCCATCGGCCAGGGCCAGGCGGCCGAGCGCCGGCTGCTCGATGAGTACGAGTCCCTTGGCGACAAGGCGACCGGGTATGCACTCCGCATCTTGCAGGCTCTGTGCTTCAACTACCTCAACGCCGGCCAGCTCGAGCCGGCCAGGCAAACCGCCCATGTGATGGACCAACAAGCTATCCGCGGCGGGCTGATCATTCTCCAGGGCTGGGCCCTCTTCTATCTCGGCCTCGTATACTATCAGTGGAACGATCTGGAGGCTGCCGGGGTGTACATGGCCGACCTCGTTGGCCAGCGCTACCAGGTCCAGTCGCTCGCCGCGCACCATGGCATTACATACCTGGCCCTGGTGCGCCAGGCGAGAGGCGAGAGCGCCGAGGCGTGGCGGCTGGCGGAGCTCCTCGGTCAGTTCCAGTTGGAGCAGGCGGGGCGGGAAGGGGACGAGGTGCACTCCCTGCGTGCCAGGCTGATGCTCGACCAGGGCGATAGGGAAAGTGCGTTCCGCTGGGCGGATGCGTTCACCGCGCCGGTGCCGGACCGGCCGCTGCTCTGGGCCGAGATCCCGCAGATCACCAGGGCGCGCATCCTGTTGGCCAGGAATGGCGCAGACGATGTGGGTTTGGCGCTGCAGATCCTGGATGCGCTCCTCGACATCGCCGGACGAACCCACAATACGCGCTCAAAAATCACGATCCTGGCCTTGCGCGCGTTGGCGCTGGACGCCCAAGGGCGCGCCGGGGATGCCCTGGTCACCCTGCAAGAGGCGGTCGATCTGGCGCGGCCCGGCGGCTTCCTGCGGGCTTTCGTCGACCTGGGCCCGCGTATGCAGGGGTTATTGGGCCGCCTTGCCGAACAGTCCTCTTTCGCCGAGCCCATCCGTCGTATCCTGGCTGCATTCTCAAGCTCTAGCCTGGCGATGGCGACCGGCGACATGCCGGCGTCACCTGAGCGCGGGGGCCGTTCGGCGTCCGGCGTTCTGGTTCTCGTCGAGCCCTTGACCGCTCGCGAGCTAGAGATCCTGGAACTGCTGCGCGAGCCGATGTCGCCCAAAGAGATCGCTCGCAAGCTCGACATCTCCTACCTGACCGTGAAACGTCACTCCATCAACATCTACGGCAAGCTCGGCGTCGAGGGGCGCTGGGATGCCGTGAACAGAGCGGTCGATCTGGGCATCCTGCCTCCGCGTTGACCTCGCCGCACCTTTCTGCGGCCCGCATTTACCCTCCATGCCGAAACAGCGTGCCGTTCTACACCCTTTTACACCCACAATTGCACCTCCTTGGTGGTATCGCTCCGCGCGCCAACAAGGTATGATCTATCTGTGACGCGCCAACTGACGCGCCGGCTCGGTTTTGTTGCTTGTTCAAAAAGATCCATCTACACACAGGAGGTCAGAATGTCAAATCTTGTGGTAATCACCTTTGACAATGCCGAAGAGGCGGTCAAGGTGCGCGAGTCCTTGCACAGCCTCGAAAAGCAAGGGCTGCTCAACCTCGACGACTCGGCCGTGATCGTCAAGGACGCACAGGGCAACATACACGTCAAGAACCAAACCGATCGGGGCGTGATCATAGGCGCTGTCGGCGGCGGCATGCTGGGCCTGCTCATCGCCAGCATCTTTTTCCCCTTTGCCGGGCTCATAGGCGGCGCGCTCGTCGGGGCCGTTGTGGGCAAGATGGCCGATCTGGGCGTCGATCAAAAGTTCGTCCAGGAGGTCGGCGCAGCCCTCAAGCCAGACAGCTCGGCCATCTTTGTCATTGTGCGCGAGGCCAATCCGGCTGCGGTGGCTGCGACCTTGCAGCCCTACAAGGGCCAGGTCTACCAGACTACTTTGCCCACCGAAACCGAAGAGGAGCTGCGCCGTATTCTCAGCAAGAGGACCTGAACAGGCAGGCCATCAGCCTGGGGCCGGCCATCCCGATCCGGCGCCACCACCTCAGGCGGGGGGACGCACTGGCCAAGGCCGGTTTGATGGCCGCGACAGGCACTCCATGTCCATCTCCCACGCGCGGGCCATGCGCGCCATAGCTGCCGGCGACATGTTGGCCTGCCGGTTGGCTTCCAGCCGCTGGCAGGGTACCGTTCTGCACCCTTTTGCACCCAGAATTGCACCTCCTCGTTGGTATCGCCCTGCGTGCGAACAAGCTATAATCCATGATAAGGTCTTTGGATGGAGGAGCTGAAGCATGAAAGCAAGGTTGGGCATCGTTATCGCCCTCATAACCATATCCGCCCTGGCTCTGGCCGCCTGCGGTCCGGCCGCGACCGGCAAGATGGCGACCGTGGAAGGCACACCGTGGAAGCTGGTTTCGTACTTTACCGCGAACGACGCGACCGTGGACGTCCTGCCGGGCACCGAGATCACCACTCTGTTCAAGCGAGGCGAGATTTCAGGCAGCGGCAGCTGTAACAGCTACTCCGGCACCTATACGGTCGGCGGCGAGAAACTGACGGTGAAAGCCTACGGCAACACCGTTATGTACTGCTCTCCCGAGGAGCTAATGGCCCAGGAAAAACTCTTCCTGGCCGATTTGAACCTGGCAGCCAGCTACAAGATCTTGGGGAACCAGCTCCAGGTTTTCGATAGGGAGGGTTATGTGCTGCTCACCTACAGGGCCCTCGAACCCAAAGCCCTGGTTGGTGCAACCTGGGGGCTGACCTCCTACAACAATGGCAAGGGGGCACTGGCTTCGCCTTTGGCGGGCAGCGATATTACGGCCGTGTTTGGCACCGACGGCAACGTGGCTGGTTCTGGGGGGTGCAACTCCTACAGTGCAGCCTACGAGGTCGACGGGCTCAAGATCTCGATTGGCCCAGCCACCAGCACCATGATGGCCTGCGCCGAGCCCGAAGGGATCATGGAGCAGGAGACGGCCTATCTCGCCGCCTTGCAGACGGCCACCCGGTACGAGATCGAAGGCGACGAACTCGTGTTGTTGAACGGCGAGGGATCGAAGGCGGCCGTCTTCGCTGCTCGGTCGGATGCCTCCGCCATGGCCCTGGAGTTGCTCGCGAACGCCGAATAGAACCGTTGATAGAGTTTCTCCTTGCTGTGCTCGTGGCGCCGGCCGAAAGGAAGCTTCACAAGCGTTGCGCTGTACCTGGTCGATAGATAGAAGGCAGCAAAGAAAAGGAGAGGAATAATGTCCAAGAGACGGATAGTTGTGGTGGCCGTGATCGCTTTCACGGTCGTGATCGTTGCAGGAATGCTCCTCACGAGCTGCGGCCGCGAGCCGCGAAGGAATACCCTGGACGGCACCCTGTGGTGGGTGCGGTCCTACTACAACCCCGCCAATATCGGGGGGATGGCCTCACCGTTGGCCGGCACAGACCTGACCGCCAAGTTCGCCGCTGACGTCGTCAGCGG
>Ga0209254_10003032_pt1 | contig 15327 bp, 18 predicted proteins | sample FrelakmetDIP11DI_FD_187148 | JGI IMG/M metagenome (GOLD analysis project Ga0209254, IMG submission 187148) | Freshwater lake sediment microbial communities from the University of Notre Dame, USA, for methane emissions studies - DIP11 DI (SPAdes)... | ecosystem: Environmental > Aquatic >...
AAAAGATACCCAGAAAACTATCTGTTATCTCCTGGGTTCTTCCCACCTCAGAAGATATCCGGAGGAGCAACCGTAAAGAAGATAAATATCCATCTTTACTCTGGGCCCACGCCCGTGATTTTGGTGAACAATTCAATGTAAAGCTGAGAGATTATCTGGTTTCCTTAATAAAAAAGAAAGGACACAGGGCCGTTGCCCCGATGAACTCTCCTCACTTCAGAAGGCTTAAATCCCCCAAGGTAGGCTTCGCTTCCAACTGGTCTGAGCGCCATGCTGCCTATGCCTGTGGTCTTGGAGCTTTTGGGCTGAGCGATGGGCTGATTACGGCAAAGGGTAAAGCCATGCGCGTAGGCAGTGTGGTGACAGATTTGCTTCTTAGACCTTCAGAGAATATTTATCCTCATTACCAGGCCAATTGTCTTTACTATTTTAATAAGTCATGTAAGGCCTGTGCAAATCGCTGCCCTGCGGGGGCGATAACAGAAAAGGGACACGATAAAGATAAATGTGAGGCATATTTTTATGGTATAAACTTTCTAAATAAAAAGAAGGAATACGGGGTTAAAATTGCAGGGTGCGGTCTCTGTCAAACTAAAGTTCCCTGCGAATTTAAGATTCCGAAACTTATTCAAAAACAATACATGCATAAGTGAAATCGGTGCCCAGGTCGACCTAAATGGTTTTGGATTAGGAAAAGAAAAAGGAGGAGAGTAACATGAAGGTTGTCGCATTTAACGGTAGTCCTCGTAAAGACGGAAATACTTTTATCCTTATCAATTATGTTTTCCGAGAGCTTGAGAAAGAGGGGATTGAAACAGAACTGATACAGCTTGCTGAAAAAGAGATCCGTGGATGTATTGCTTGTTACAAGTGCTTCGAGAATAAGGATCAACGGTGTGCTGTAAAAAAGGATGCTCTGAATGAGTGTATTGAAAAGATGATGGGAGCAGATGGAATTATCTTAGGTTCGCCCACTTATTTTATTGATGTGACTCCCGAGATGAAGGCCTTGATTGACCGCTCGGGTTTTGTTTCTAGGGCTAATGGGGGTCTGTATCGGAATAAGGTGGGTGCTGTAGTGGTTGCTTTCCGTAGGTCTGGAGCGATGCATACCGTTGATTCAATAAATCATTTTCTTCTGAGTCAGGAGATCTTCCTTGTGGGCCGGGCGATTGGTGTTGGTAGGGATAAGGGAGATGTTGAGAAGGATGAGGAGGGCGTGCAAATGGTTAAAGTGCTTGGGCAGCGGATGGCTTGGTTGCTTATGAAGCTACACGGGTAATTTGTGAATACCTATTGATCCCTTTAAATATTTCACCAAATTCCCAACCCAGCGGGACCTGATATAAGTTTTGAAACAGGGGTATTTCCCCTCTGACCCCTCAGTCTTGTAAACAATTCTTTAAAAGCTTTTTGATAAATCTTTCCTTTAATCCGGACATACCGAATGACGAAGGATATTATTTTCACAATTTCATTTAGGGATTGACAATAGTTAGATTTTTGATATCAATGGATTTCACAAGGGTCCGCTCCCCTGTTTTGCCGGTGGAAATCTTGTCGCTTAAGAGGATTTGGCTAAGAAGGAATCATTGATGAACTGCAATCGTTGTGGTGGTGTGATGACTTACGAAAGATTTTACGGACTTCAGGAGCATTTTTTTGGATGAAGGTGCATTTATTGTGGAGAGATTGTTGACGAAGTGATTTTAGAGAATCGGCAATGGTTCAAAAAGGAGGTCGTGCCTGTAAATAAAAGAAGGAAATCTGCTTTAGCAGAGCGATAAACTAAATGGTACCGGTGTACTTTTTTTTACAAGAGACCCTGCACAAACTCCTTCCATTACCGTTAATTGTGATATAAAAATATTCCCTTCTTTTCATCCAGAGGGCGATTGCACGCTTAGGCAAATAACATTACAATGGATTAAGTGAGAACCTGGATATTGGAAGGATTGTGGAAAAAGTAAAGTATCGGCCGCATCATCTACTCTGTGAGAGATTCTTAAATGTCGAAACTCCAGACCGGGGAGAGGAATTTGAGCGGGTCTCTCAAGAGATTAAGGAGACACTGGAAAGACAGGGTGATGTTATAGTGGAAGTCATTGAGGGGATTGACGAACTTTGTCGGATATGCCCTGAATGTCAAGACGAGCGTTGCCAGAACCCGAAGGGAAACGAGGAGGCTGTCCGGAAGTGGGATAGCATCATCTTGAGAGGCCTGGAAATAAACTACGGTGAGGCCATGGCGTCCAAAGATTGGCGTATTCTAATCCATCAGAAAGCACCGTTAGCCTTCTGTGAAACTCGGTGCCCTTTTAGGTCAAGGTGCACTGTCTTTCAATTGCGCTAATCCCCACCACGCCACTTATTTCAGCGGAGGAGACTCATGGAAAAACTTGTTCACAGTAGGGAGATTTCAATACGAACTTCCGATTTGGGGGATCATTACGTCCTGGTGGAGGGGAGCCTCATAGACCATCGGTATCAGCCCAGGCAAAACGAAACCTCTGAGGAATCTGAGCTTGTGCATCATATGGTGATTCGATTGAAGGTGAAGGGCCCTGAGATGCTGATCGAACAAGCAGAGGCCACCATGCCTCATCATCCGAGGGAAGAATGCCCGGAGGTACTTCCCTGGATTCGGAATTTGGAGGGATTGAGAATTGCTCCAGGTTACAGTATGAAGGTAAAGAGGGTCATCGGGGGTACGAAAGGGTGTGCACACCTCACAAGCCTTGTTATCGCCATGGGGGAGTCTGCGGTTCAGGGATACTGGGCTGCTTATGGAGCGGAAAGTAGAAGAAAGGGCCTTAGCGAACAGGTCATTAAAAAATTCATCAATACCTGTCATCTTTGGAAGGAGGATGGTCCTATCGTCAAGGGTCTCCGAGAGACTTTGGGATCTCAGGACTCATCAAATTAACTCCTTCTCGCAGAGGTCCAGAAAGCGGTTGGAACAAATCGTTTATTTTGAGAAATATGAATGAAAATCCTTTTAAAGAATGTTTTCAGATTAAAACGGTATCAAAAGTGACCGTAGAGGCTTTACCTAATTTCGAGAGCAAGGTCAGTCATATCAAGTCTAATGAGGAGGGTGGAAACCTATGGCAATATTAGCAAGTGATAAGATAGAGAAAGAAGCTGTGGAGATGGGAGCTTCGATGATGGCGCTGAGCGCAAGGACAGCACCCAAGACAAGAGGCATCGATTCGGTAAAGACTTTGATTCTGACGGGAAATGACCTGGAAGGATTGGCTCTGGCAATGGAAAAGAAAGTCGAAGAGAAATCGACTGAACTTCCAACCTTCAGGAGAGATGCCGATAATATTAGGAATTCTGCGGCAGTCTTGCTCATAGGGGTATCGCGAGATCCTAAAAGGATTGAGCTCCCGCTGAACTGTGGCGCATGTGGTTACAAAAGCTGTAAAGATCTCCTGGCCGCAGGCAAACGTGAGGGAGAGGATTTTACAGGGCCTGTTTGTATCTTTCAGGCAATTGATCTGGGGATTGCTCTCGGGTCAGCGGTTAAACTGGCTGGAGAATTAAACATCGACAATCGGATGATGTATACTGTAGGAGCGGCTGCCAAAAAATTGAATCTTTTGGATTCTGACCTTATCATCGGCATTCCCCTCTCGGCGACTGGGAAAAATCCATACTTTGATCGGCCCTGATAGAAGTCAGATTATCATCAATGATAAACCATATCGAATCATCAGGTACACGTATTCTCCTCATCCGCCATGGGGAAACCGAATGGAATCGTAATCATCGGTTCCAGGGTAAGAGGAGCGATCTTCCCCTAAACCAGAAGGGGAGAGACCAGGCGCATGCTCTCGCTTTGGCATTGAAAGAAGAATCCCTGAAGGCGATATACTCCAGTCCTCTCATCCGAGCGATGGAGACAGCACGGATCATAAAGGTCTTTCATTCCTCAGTTCCCCTCTATGAAGAAGAGGATTTGGTTGAGATGGATCTTGGTCAGTTTGAAGGAATGGAAAGTCAGCGTTGGGCAATAGAGTACCCAGATTTTCGTAAAGCCTGGCAGGAATCCCCGGCATCTATCACAATGCCTGGTGGGGAAAGCCTCCAAGGGGTTCAGGATAGAGCCATCGGTGCATTGGAACGTATCACAAAACTTCATCCACGTGAGAGCACGTTACTTCTCTGCAGCCACAATTTTGTAAATCTCACCATATTGTGTTACGCGTTGAAGGTCCCTCTCGATAGATTTCGGGAGGTGCCGCAGGAGACCGCAGCTCTCAATGTCCTTAACATGCAGGGGAAACGATTGCGGGCCGAAGTGGTCAATGAGCGTTCCCATCTCAAAAAATACAGCCAAAGCCAATAAAGTGGCAAAAAATTCTTTCCATAGAAAGACTTGGAAACGACAATACCCTAAAATACGTAATGAAGACACAAATCATTCAGAAAATATTAACTCGTGATTTCATTCTCTGCTTTTTTGCACAATTCGCTTTCACATCCGTCTCTTTCATCCTCATCCCCACTCTCCCAATCTATCTTTTAAGATCAGGATCGACAAAAGTAGAGATTGGGATTCTTATCGGGGCTTTCGGCATCTCCTCATTGATCCTTAGGCCGATGATCGGCAGAGCCCTTTTAAAAATTCCTGAAAAAAAATTTATGCTTGCGGGGGGTATTCTCTTTGCCTTCACTTCTTTGAGCTACCTCTTTGCTCCTCCTTTTTGGCCTTTTTTCATCGTGAGAATCTTTCAAGGAATTGGTTCGGCTTTCTTTTTTACCGCTGCGATTGTATTGATCCCTAATATCACCCCTGAATCCTACCGGGGACAAAGCATTGGCTATTTTTTTCTATCCTTTAATATTTCCATGGCCTTAGCTCCTCCCTTTGGAATGTTTCTGATTAACCATTTCAGTTTCACAATTCTCTTTTTAGCCTGCATAGTCCTGTCTTTAATCTCCTTAATAATCTCCAGTAAATTAAGCGGAAGAGAAGTTGATCTAAGTGATCATTCATCCATTGGGGACACTTCCTTCATAAGTTTCAAGGGCTTTCCTCCGACGTTTGTTTATTTCTTAAACCACATTATCTGGGGAGCTCTAACTGCTTTTTTCCCTCTTTATGCAATAAATTATCATGTGACCAACCCCGGTCTCTTCTTTGCTGCTTATGCCATTGTGATGATTTCTTGTCGGGCTTTTGGTGGAAGGATATTAGATATCTACAATAGAGACAGAATAATTTTGCCTTGCCTCAGTGTTTTTATCCTTTCAATGACCATGCTTGCCTTTTCTAAGACTCTTTCGATGTTTATCCTTGTGGCGGTCATCTCGGCAATTGGCCATGCCTTTCTTGTTCCTACTTTGGTTGCCTATACCCTTGACCTTGTAGGTCCGCACCATGGACCCGGGATGGGGTTGTTAACGGCAATGGGGGATTTGGGGATGGTTCTTGGGCCAGTGATCATGGGCATCATACTTCATCTAACCGACTTTACTACGATGTTCCTCTGTTTAGCTCTGAGTGGGCTCATTAATTTTATTTATTTCTATTTTTATGCGAAGAAAAGAAAAAAGGCACCTTTTTAATCCCCGAATGACCTTTCTTATTGAGATTTTCGTTTATGATTATCCCTTCAGAGAGCTCTCCTGCGTGTCTGTGGCACCGTGGAAGAGGGTTTAAATGAGCTCGCGCGCGGTCTCTCTCAGGGGAAACATCGGAAGAAAAGGCCGACCAACTGTTTGCCGGACAGATTACCTGTGGGGCCTTCCCACTATTTTCTTCAGGAGAATGATCGTTGGACATGAAAGGGAAAGATGATCATCCCTGGGAAAGGGGTAGCCTGGGAATCGAAAACCCAGTGACTACCTCCTGCTGGGAGCGGTATAGGTATAGTCAATGTATCCAGGCAAACACTTTCCAATTTTCTCTGGCCCAGAAACTTTTTCAAAAAATTTTCCTTGAAAGGTTCGGGTAAAATTTCTTGGTATGGCGATTGATGGAAACATTTTTCAAAAGTGAAAGGTCTTTCGGATGATGAGGAGAATGATGTATTGAACAGATCGGGAATGGAAGTGGCTCTGGGAGAATACCCGAACAGGCAGTACCGCCAGCCAGGCGGCAAGGGTAGTGCGGGAAATCTGCATGCTACGTTCTGTGGGGGTTGGGGCACCAATTGGGTAGCCCCTGCTACCCGGCGGAGCTGGAGATAGAGCTCTCAGCCACTATGCCAGCTCTCTACTCTACTGAAGTCATTTGTGTAGATTTAATCTGGAACTTTTCCCCTGGAGTTGGCCGCAGGCGGCGGAGATATCGGCGCCTTTGCTGGCACGGACGATCGCTGCAAGACCACCCTCCATTAGAATTTCCTGAAATTGCCTGACTCTCTCCTCCGAAGGCTTTTTAAAAGAAATACCAGACGCCTCGTTGAGAGGGATGAGATTGACCTTAGAGGGAATCCCTCTCAATAATTTTAGTAATCTTTTTGCATCTTCTGGCGAATCATTTTCACCCTCGAGCAGGACATATTCGAAGGTGATACGGGCTCTTGGCTGGAGGGGAAAATTCCGGCAAAGCTCAAACAATTTTTTTAGTGGGTGACGACGATTGACGGGCATCAGGCGATTTCGAGTCTCTTCATCCGAGGCGTTGAGTGAGATGGCAAGGCGGAAACGAACCTTTTCCCTGGCCAGTTGCTCCAATTCGGGAAGAAGGCCCACCGTGGAGAGAGTCACTCTCCGGGACGAAAATTTGAAGGCCTCAGGATAGGCCATCAGTTCGATCGCCTTTAATGTATTCTGATAATTGGCCAGAGGTTCGCCCATCCCCATCAGGACAATATTGGTGATGGATGTTGTATCCGGTAAGGTTTCTCTCACAGCGAGAATCTGATTTACGATCTCTGCGGTGGTGAGATTCCTTTTGAGCCCCTTTTTACCGGTGAGGCAGAAACGGCATCCCATGGCACATCCGGCCTGGGTCGAGAGGCAGAGGGTCAGGCGTTTTTTGTCAGGGATGAGCACGCTTTCAATTCGATTTCCGTTTTCAAGCTGAAAGAGAAATTTTTTCGTCCCGTCACTGCTCTCCTCCGCCAGAAGGGGAAGAAGGATAGAGATGAAACTGACCTGCTCCATTGCCTGGCGGAATTTCTTCGAAAGATTGGTCATCTCATCAAAGGAGTGGACGCCTTTCTGATAGAGCCATCTCAGGATCTGGATGCTCCGGTATCGCTCTTTTCCGAACGAAGCAATGAAATCCTCCAGTTCAGAAGGGCTGAGATTTTTTAGGTCGGTCTTTTCTGTTCTCAATATGAAAACATCTCCAGGGCATTGAAGAAATACCCGATTTCAAAAGCAGCGGTTTCAGGGGCGTCTGATCCATGAACAATATTATGTTCGATATCGGCGGCAAACTGGCGCCTCAGGGTCCCTTCTGCTGCCTTTTTGGGATCGGTGGCGCCCATTAATTCTCTCGTTTTTGAGATGGCTCCGTCCCCTTCAAGGACCATGACCACAGAGGGCCCGGAGGACATGAAGACGGTCAGGCTCTCAAAAAAGGGTTTGCCACGGTGGACCGCATAGAATCCCTCCGACTCCTTCTTATCCATCCAGATCATCTTCAGTCCGATCACCTTCAGGCCGCGACCCTCAAGGCGTTTGATTACCTCTCCGATCAGATTCTTACTCACCCCATCGGGTTTGACAATCGAGAGTGTCCGTTCCATGCTTTCCTCCTATTCATTAGAAAATGGGTTTCGTCCAACGGTAACGGTAAGGATACCCGTATCGTTAATAAAAGGCTACGTTTATCGTCTCTTCATTCTTTACACGTAACCTTAACCGATAACCGAAACGGGCTTCGTAACCGTAACCGTAACCTTAAACTCAAACCCTGATAGTATTTTCCTCTCATAATCTATCTTCCCCAAATCTTCCTTGTCAAGGTGTAGGGGGAATTGTTGACAACGAAGAGTCTATTCGACTATACAATATATAAATTTCCGTAACACTTTAGTGCTTTGGAAAGATTCTCCGTATGTCATTCTCGCGCAGGCGGGAATCCAGCATCTGTCCCTGCGAAAGCAGGGAACCATAAACATATAACCCTGGATTCCTGTTTTCACAGGAAACCCTGGATTCCTGCTTTCGCAGGAATGACAAGTCTGTTAAAGGTCATTTCTGCCGTATTTTTTCAAAGTGCTAAATTGATATAAATTTACAAAAAGGAGAATTCGATGGAAGAGAAACAGGCGAGACCTTATGATGTGATCATTATCGGGGGGGGGCCGGCGGGCATGACCGCAGGACTTTATGCCTCGAGGGCAAGGCTGCGGACACTTTTGATTGAAAATGGCCTCTTTGGAGGTCAGATGACGACCACGGAATTGATTGAGAACTACCCCGGTTTCCCGCAGGGGGTAAGCGGCGAGGAGTTAAGCCGCCTTATGGAGGAACAGGCGAAGCGATTTGGAATGGAGGCCATCAGTGACGAGGTGGAGGAGATCGGTTTAGAAAGTGACCTGAAAAGGGTGAAGACCTATGAAGGAGAATTTTTCTGCCGGGCCCTCATCATCTGCACCGGTACGGAATACCGGAAGTTGGGCGTTCCGGGCGAAGAGAAGTTTAGAGGCAGAGGGATTTCCTATTGTGCGACCTGTGATGGAGCCTTCTTCAAGGATAGCCGCATTATTGTCGTAGGGGGTGGGGACTCGGCGCTCACCGAAGCCCTCTTTCTCACGAAGTTTGTCAGCGAGTTGACCATCATCCATCGCAGGGATGCCCTCCGGGCGACAAAGATCTATCAGGAGAGGACGCTCAACCATCCGAAAATCAAGTTCTTGTGGAATTCCGTGGTCCAGGAAATCAGAGGGGATAGTGTGGTTCGCTCTGTCGTTGTGAAGAATGTAAAGTCAGGAGAAGTGAAAGAAGTGGAGACCGAAGGCGCTTTTCTCTTCATCGGGCTTACACCGAGGACTCACTTTTTGAAAGAACTGGTTCAAATGGATGGATCAGGGTATATCGTCACGAATGAGAATTGCGAAACTTCGATCAAAGGCATCTTTGCCGCAGGGGATTGCCGGAAGAAGCTGCTGCGTCAGATTTCGACTTCCGTGGGAGATGGGGCGACGGCAGCTTTTGCCGCGGAGAAGTATCTGGAAGAAGGATGAAAATAGACATTGGGTAAGGGTAAGGAAGCCCGTTTGGGTAAAGTCCAAGGGCTAGGAGAAGGCTTTAAAACCAATGACCTAACCTGATGACTAAACTGGCGTCTTTACCCTAACCCTTGCCTAAGACTTATTTTCTATTGAAAAGATGATTATGAAGAGTCAAATCTCAGCCATTCTTTTATGCCTTGGAATTCTGATCATTCCCGTTGCTTCAACCGGTGAGGAGATCAATAAGGAGGGATGGCCCATTCCGGAGTTACGAGGCCTGGTTCCATACTCCATGACCCTTAAAAAAGTGGATGGAGCAGAGAAGGTCGTTGAGAGATTCCATACCCCTGATGGGGGCAATGTGGCGAGGATCAGTGGAAATGGAAAGGTATTTGCTTACGCAGTGGACAGGGACCGGGATCCTCCGATGGATTACCTTCTCCTGGATCCGGACGGTTCCGGAAAATTTGCAAAAAAATTGAACCCCGATGAAACCTATACAATCCCGGAATGGGTTTTCCGTTAACCTTTTTCCCTAGTAGATTTTTCAATTTAGGGTCAAAAAAAGTCAATATTTAATCCTGCCGACATATTTATGCTTCAATAAATCCATTTGAATTCAATGGGTTGAGTTAGTAAAAATTATTTGGCATTAAAATTGCTGAATATATAAGCAGGGGAAAAATTAAATATTGTCGATAAAGCCAAACCACGAGCAATCGTGGGACGGAAAGCTACGGGTCCAAGAAGAAACCCAAAAAGGGTTTCTTACCTTTGGCTAAAAGCTAAAGGTGATCTTTAGTGGATTTGCAATTGCAAATCCCTTGGATAGTCGGGTTGCCGAAACATCTGACTGACGGCGGGCAGGCCTGTTAACCTTCATTAAGGACCTGTCTATCGCCAGGCCGGAGGAAATGTTGAGGGCCCGTGGCTTAATCTAACGCGGGCCTTTTTATTTGGTCATCGGTTAAAGGCAAGAAGGTGATGAGGATGTCGGTTTTTAAAAGATGCTTCTTTTATCGAGAATACGGATATCCGAAAGAGAGTAGTTTCAGAGGATATTGCGACCTTGATCATGATTGGATTATTTGCAGGGGGGATATTCAATGCTGTAAAAAGGGGGACCTCCTGAGAAAATATTTACTCGAGGAGAAGAGGAAAGAGGGAGGTGCAAGATGGTAGAGGAGAAAATATGCCCCCTTTTTAGGGGATCGGAAGGCCTGGATATGGGAAAAGGAATCGGCTATTGCGATATGGACAGTAGCAGTACGATCTGTGAGGGAGATGTTTTGTTCTGCGAAAAGCCCGATGCCCTCAAGAAATATCTCCGGACGAAATTGGAAGAGATAGAGAAGAAGGAGCAGTAAGGAAAGGGGAGAATTTTGAGGATGGAGGATCGATTCAAGAAAGGCCTTCCTGCATCAGGAAGGCCTTTCTTGTTTCGACATTTCTCATTTTTGTGTTATGATTAACTCAAAGACAAAAATGCCAGATGGATGAGATGACTCAAAACCGGAGGAGGTGAGAAGAGATGAGAGAGCGCGTGGAAAAGGCATTGGAAAAGATTCGCCCCGCCCTGCAGGCGGATGGTGGAGATATTGAATTGGTCGATGTGGTCGATGGCGTAGTCAAGGTGAGGCTGACCGGAGCCTGTGGAGGGTGCCCCATGTCCCAGATGACCCTGAAGATGGGCGTGGAGAGGGTTCTGAAACAGCAGGTCCCGGAAGTGAAGAGTGTGGAGACAGCGTAAGGAGAAGGGGGGCTTCAGCCCCCCTCTGTTATGGGAAAAATCTAACCTTTCCCCCTTCATTTTTTCAAATCCCTTTAGGTTGCAGAAAACCCTGTTAGAAAAACCAGTTATTGCGACTCGAAACCAAGCGAGGTATTAAACCCCGCCCTCCGGGGTGAAACCCCCTACGGGGCGGAACCTAGATTTATTCTGAAATGTAATCCCGCTATAGCAAGTCATTATTTCTAATGGAGTAACCCCTCTCTTTCTTTCTAAACAAAATAATTGACATCAGCAGGATCGAATAAACCACTTGAAAAAAAAGATTACCTCTCCTATGATAAACAAAAAAGTTAAAGGAGGAGTGAGATAACGAGAAGATGGAAGAATTTAATTTGGGCAGGAATGATTCTTTTTCTTGTTGTTGGAGCCTATGGGTGCGGGGACCTCTTCTCCTTTCGGACCATTCGTGAGAGAGAACCGGAGAAGAAACAGCCGATCGCCACATCCTACCGATTTGAGGATATCCCATTGCCGCCAGGGATGACTCTCAACAGAAAAGAGTCCTTTGTCTATGAAACCAAGACAACCCGGACCGGGCTTCTTGTCTATGAGGGAAAAGGGGAAATGGAGAAGCTGGCCAACTTCTTTAAGGAGCAGATGCCGAATTACCAATGGAGACTGGTGAGCAATTTCGAGCTTCACAATGTGATGCTCACCTTTATCAAAGAGGGATGGAGCAGCGTTATCTATATTCAACCCCAGGAAGATGAGACGAAGAGGATCGAAATCCGGGTGGGTCCCATAGAGATTAAAATCCTTCCCCCTTCAAAATAAGAGTTTTAGTCATATGGCAGAATCAATCCGTTTGGAATCCCCAGCGAAGGTCAATCTGAGGTTGGAAATCCTCAAGAAAAGAGGGGATGGATACCATGAGATCAAGACCATCTTCCAGAAGATCAGCCTTTACGATACGCTCCATTTCTTCCTGAAGCGAAGGAGAGGAATCCGGATTGCGGCGGATCATCCCTGCCTTCCGACCGGAAAAAGAAATCTGGTCTATCAAGCAGTCAGATCCATGTTAGAGAGATCGGATTATGAAGGAGGGATTGATATCGAAATCGAAAAGAGGATTCCCCTTGGAGCCGGGCTCGGAGGGGGGAGCAGTAATGCGGCCGCAACCCTGAAGGCCTTAAATCAACTCCTGAAGATAAACCTGTCAAAAAAGGAGTTGATGGAGATGGGGGTGGGGATTGGAGCAGATGTCCCTTTCTTCTTATTTGAGGGATCAGCAATCGGTTCAGGGGTCGGAGAGAGATTGAGAAAAATTACACTACCTACCATATGGTATATCCTCATCTATCCGAATTTTGAGGTTTCAACCCGCTGGGCTTACCAGAATTTCATATTGACAAAAACCAAATATCATTTTAATCTTCGTAAGTTATTAAAAACACCAGAGGGTATTGTTCGCCTCCTTTGGAACGATTTAGAGAGTGTGGTTTCTGGTAAATATTCAGAAATCCGCATCATGAAAAGAATGCTTACCTCAGCGGGGGCAATGGGGGCTATGATGACGGGAAGTGGCCCGACCGTATTAGGCATCTTCCCGGGAGAGAAAAAGGCAACAGAGGCCTGTCAGCTGTTAAAGAGGATGGTCAGAGGAAGAGGGTGGAAGGTTATCCGGGCCTATGGCATCCCCTAACATAAAAAAAGAAGTGTCGAAGCTTAAACGCTGGAATTAAAAATCAGGTTAAGGCCAAGGTCAAGGTTAAGGATTTTAACATTAATACCCTCAGCCTTAACCTCAACCTCAACCTCAACCTTTGATATTGCTTTTAAGAAGATTGGGGTGTCGTCAAGCGGTAAGACACAGGTCTTTGGAACCTGGACTCGGAGGTTCGAATCCTCCCACCCCAGCCAATCTTTTGGAAAGTAGAAATCGGAAAGTGGAGAGTAGAAAAAAATTTTTAAGCGACCCTCTACCCTCCACTCTCCACATTCCAGATTGGGGGGGTAAATGGTGAGGAGGAGGGTGATCTTGGAACAGGACAAAAACCTGGACTGGCTGAAGATCTTCACAGGGAATTCGAATATCGATCTGGTGGAGGAGATTGCCAGGGATCTGGGAACGGCCATGGGAAAATCCCTGGTGAAGAATTTCAGCGACGGGGAGATCAATGTCGAGATTGATGAGAGTGTCCGCGGGATGGATGTCTTTGTCGTCCAGTCGATCTGCCACCCCGTGAACAATAACCTGATGGAGCTTCTCATCCTGATCGATGCGTTAAAAAGGGCCTCGGCCGAAAGGATCACGGCGGTGTTGCCCTACTATGGATATGCGAGACAGGACCGGAAGGTCTCACCCCGGGCGCCCATCTCCGCCAAATTGCTTGCGGACCTGATCACCACGGCAGGCGCCTCCCGGATCCTGACCGTTGACCTTCATGCCGGTCAGATCCAGGGATTTTTTAATATCCCCGTGGATCACCTCTTTGCCGCCCCTGTGCTTCTGGAATATTTAAAGAAATTGAAGAACGATCTTGTGATTGTCTCTCCGGATGCAGGAGGCGTGGAGAGGGCCCGGGCCTATGCCAAGCGGTTGAATACCTCTCTGGCCATCATTGACAAACGGAGGGAGTCTCCGAATGTCTCTCAGGTGATGAATATCATCGGAGATGTCGAAGGTATGGTCGCTATTATAGTGGATGATCTGGTGGATACAGGCGGGACACTTGCCCGTGCAGCCTATGCCCTGATGGAGAAGGGAGCGAAAACTGTCTATGCGTGTTGCACCCACCCTGTGCTTTCGGGAAAGGCGGTGGAGATCATTTCAGGGTCTCCCATCGAGGAGATGATTGTGACGAATACCGTTCCGTTGCAGGAAGAAGCAAAGGCCTGCCGGAAGATCAAGGTCCTTTCGGTATCGGGCCTCCTCGCAGATGCCATTCGAAGGATCTACGAAGATGAATCGGTAAGTTGTCTGTTTATCTAAAATATTATTCCCCTCACCCTTACCCTCTCCCGCAAGGGGAGAGGGAATTCTATTTTCTCCTCCCTTGACGGGAGGGGATGGAGGGGAGGGTGAAGAAGGAGTGAACTTATGGAAAGACCTGTTTTAAAAGCGGAAATGAGAGAGGGAACAGGAAAAGGAATGGCGAGAAAACTGAGGGCCAGAGGGTTTATCCCTGCCATTTTCTATGGAGCCCATACCCAGACAATTCCTCTTGTCATCGATCCCAAGGAATTATCACTTACTCTTCAGACCGAGGCAGGAGGGAATGTGCTGATCGACCTTGAAATCAGAAAGGGTGACCAATCCGAGCGAAAGGTCGTGATGGTCAAGGAACTCCAGTACGACCATCTTCAGAGGAAAGCCCTGCACACCGACTTTTATGAGGTGGCCATGGATATGATGGTCAACGTGGAAATTCCCATCCATCTGGTCGGAAAACCAGAGGGGACGAAGATGGGAGGCATCCTTGATCAGGTCCGGAGAGTCATCGAGATTCAATGCCTTCCGGGAGATATCCCGAAGGGCATCGATCTCGATGTTAGCTCTTTAAAAATCGGCGATTCCGTCCATGTCAAAGACATTCAGTTGGAGAAGGCGAAGGTCTTAACGGAGGCCAACTTCACCATTGCCACTGTGGTTCCACCCATAGCGGAAGAGAAGAAGGTGGAGGAGGTGGTCGCAGAAGTGGTTGAAGGAGCGGAGGTAAAAGAGAAAGAGGAGAAAGAGTAATCGATTGTGAAACTCATCGTGGGATTGGGAAACCCAGGTGCCCTGTATGAGGGGAACCGGCATAACATTGGATTTTTAGTGGCGGATCGGCTTGCGGCCGCAAATCATATTCTGATCTCTAAAAAACGCTTCAAAACAATCCTCGGAAAAGGATTGATCGACTCCCAAGAAGTCGTCCTCATCAAACCGATGACTTTTATGAACCTCAGTGGAGAGGCGGTAAAAAAGGCGCTCCTTTTTTTTCGCTCCGGCGTGGAAGATTTGATCGTCATTCATGACGACCTAGACCTTTCGCTTGGGAGGCTTCGCTTCAAAGTGAGGGGAGGAGATGGAGGACATCTCGGCATTCGCTCCATCATCGAGTCGATAGGGGCCAATACCTTTTTGAGGTTGAGGGTCGGCATAGGAAGGCCTCCGAAGGGGATGGATCCAGCGGAATATGTTCTGAACGCTTTCAATGTCCTTGAACAACCCTATTTAGAAAGGGTGCTCGATCAGGCAGCAGAGGTTTTCAAGGTGATGTTTGTGGAGGGGTTGCAAACGGCGATGAACCGATTTCAGAAAAAAATCAGATCAGAGGAGGGTTAATTATGGTCTGGATTGGAGTTGCTGGGCTGACAGGTATTATTGCTTTGGTCTTTGTCGTCTTCACCGCGAAGAAGGTGATGAGGCAGGACCCCGGAACCCCTCAGATGGTTGCGATTTCCGAT
>Ga0209254_10003033_pt1 | contig 15326 bp, 14 predicted proteins | sample FrelakmetDIP11DI_FD_187148 | JGI IMG/M metagenome (GOLD analysis project Ga0209254, IMG submission 187148) | Freshwater lake sediment microbial communities from the University of Notre Dame, USA, for methane emissions studies - DIP11 DI (SPAdes)... | ecosystem: Environmental > Aquatic >...
GCTCGCCATAGCCCGAGCTATGGCTGCGCTTTGCGCCTCGATCGGACGCCTTCTGGCGCGCCGCTCGGACACGCCCGAAAAACTCTCAGCCTCTGAGCCCGCGCCAGGACGGTTCGCATCGCAATCGACGTAAACACCAACCAGGAGGAAATCCCCATGCGCAAGACCGCACTTCATGCCCTCATCGTGGCGGCTGCCGCGATGACCGTCGCCATCGCGCCGGCCTTTGCCCAAACCGCTTACAAACCCGAGTACAAGCTGTCGACGGTCGTGGGTCCGGCCTTTCCCTGGGGCAAGGGCGGCGAAATCTGGGCCGACCTCGTGCGCGAGCGCACGCAGGGCCGCATCAACATCAAGATGTATCCCGGCGCATCGCTGGTCAACGGCGACCAGACGCGCGAATTCACGGCGGTGCGGCAGGGCGCCATCGATCTGGCCATCGGTTCGACGATCAACTGGTCGCCGCAGATCAAGGAGTTCAATCTCTTCTCGATGCCGTTCCTCGCGCAGGATCACGCGGGACTCGATGCGCTGACCCAGGGCGACATCGGCAAGGAGATGTTTGCGCTGGTCGAGAAGGCCGGTGTCGTTCCCCTGGCGTGGGGCGAGAATGGCTTTCGCGAGGTCACTAATTCCAAGCGCGAGATTCGTAAGCCGGAGGACATGAAGGGTCTCAAGTTCCGCGTCGTCGGGTCCCCCATCTTCAACGATACGTTCTCCGCGCTGGGCGCCAATCCGACGCAGATGAGCTGGGCCGATGCGCAGCCCGCGCTGGCGTCCGGGGCCGTCGACGGGCAGGAGAATCCGCTGCACATCTTCACCGCCGCCAAGCTCAACACCGTCGGCCAGAAGAACGTCACGGTCTGGGGCTACCTTGCCGACCCGCTGCTGTTCGTCGTCAACAAGGAGGTGTGGGAATCCTGGACGCCCGCCGATCGCCAGATCGTCAGGCAGGCCGCGATCGATGCGGGCAAGCAGGAAATCGCCATCGCGCGCAAGGGGCTGACCGCCGCCGACGATGCGATGTACAAGGAAGTTGCGGCTCTTGGCGTCAACGTGACCCGTCTCACGCCGGCAGAGAAGGACGCCTTCGCCAAGGTGACGCGGCCCACGTACGACAAGTGGGCGCAGACCATCGGCCCCGATCTCGTCAAGCGCGCCGAAGCCGCGGTCGCGGCACGCAAGAAGTGAGCGCGCGTGCGTGAGAAACACCCCGGCGGGGCGGTCTCCGTCCCGCCGGACCTTGTCGAATTGGACGCGGCGGATGCCGGGCGCGCGCGGTCTCCCGACGACATTCCGCGTGTCGGCACCCGCGTCGAGGAGGGCATCGCCGCCATCGCGATGGCGCTCATCTGCCTGATCACCTTTGCCAACGTGCTGGTGCGCTACCTGACCAACGCCTCCTTTGCGTTCACCGAGGAGTTCTCCATTTTTCTTCTGGTGGTGATGACGTTCTCGGGGACGTCCGCGGCCTTTGCGCACAACCGCCACATTCGCATGGAGTACTTCGTGCGCAAGCTCCCGCCGGTCCCGTGGCGGTGGGTCGAGCGGGTGGTCACCCTGTGTGGCCTGATCCTGTTCGGCATCCTGACGTTCTACGGGACGCGCCTGTTCTATGACGATTGGGAGTACGGGACGACGTCACCCGGCATCGGCATCCCGCAATGGATCTACTCGGTCTGGTTGCCGATACTGTCGGCGCTGATCGCGCTGCGCATTGTCGGGCGCCTGTCGCGCCTCTTCCGCAGCGCATGAACACCTCGCGTTGCTCCGGCGTGGTCACGGACTGATCCCGCATGCTGGCCGAAGGCAGCGTGCTCTTGCTGGGTGGCTTGCTGGTGCTGCTGGCGCTGGGGACGCCGCTTGCGGTCGCGCTCGGCATCACCGGCACGGTCGTGATCCTGCGCGAGGGGCTCGGGATCATGTCGGTGCCGACCAACGTCTACGCGGGCATCGCCAAATATCCCTTGCTCGCACTGCCGGTGTTCGTGCTTGCCGGCATGGTGTTCGAGCGGGCCGGCGTGGCCGAGCGGCTCGTGCGCTTCGTTTCCGTGTGTGTCGGCAATCGACCCGGCGGCCCGGCCATCGTCGCCATACTGGTTTGCATGTTTCTCGGTGGCATATCGGGCTCGGGGCCGGCCGATGCCGCTGCCGTGGCGATGGTCATGATTCCCGGCATGGCCGCTGCCGGCTATCCGCGCGCGTTTTCGGCCAGCCTGATCGCGGCGGCGGGTTCGACGGCCATTCTGATTCCGCCATCGCTCGCCTTCATCGTCTACAACATCCTCGTTCCTTCGGCGACCATCCCCGCGCTGTTCGCCGCCGGCGTCATCCCCGGCATCCTCGCCGGGTTGTCGTTGCTGGTGCCCGTGCTGTGGCTGTCGATACGCAACGGTTGGGGGCGCGACGTCGCCGTGGTGGATGCCGGATTCTGGCAGACGCTGCGCGAAGCCATCTGGGGCTTGATCGCCCCGGTGATCATCCTGGGAGGCCTGCGCCTGGGCATCTTCACGCCGACCGAGGCTGCGGTGGTGGCGGCCGCCTATGGAATATTCGTCGGTGTCGCCATCTATCGCACGCTCGACCTGCGCAAGATCTATGGCGTCCTGGTCGAATCGGCGGAGATATCGGCGGTGGTGATGATCATCATCGCACTTGCAAGCGTTTTTGCGCACGCGGGCTCGACGCTGGGCGCGTTCGACGCCTTCGCGAAACTCCTGCTCGGATTCAACGCCAGCGAGGGGGTATTGCTGACGATGATCATGATCATGCTGCTGATCGCCGGCATGCTGCTCGATGCGATCTCGATCTTCCTCGTCTTTCTGCCGATCCTGCTGCCGATCATGAAGACCTACGGCTGGGATCCCGTCTGGTTCGGCGTGCTGTTGACGATGAACATGGCCATCGGACAGTTCACGCCGCCGATGGCGGTCAATCTGATGGTGACTTCCCGCATCGCCGGCGTCACTATCGAATCGACGGTGCGCTGGGTGATTTGGATGGTGCTCGCGATGCTGGGAGCGATGGTGCTGGTGGCCGTGTTTCCGGCGCTGGCGACGTGGCTGCCCCGCCGGCTGGGTTACTGATCGCTGGCGACTGCCTGGCGGTGGTCAACTGGCGCCCCGGGCCGGAATCGAACCGGCGACCTACCGCTTAGGAGGCGATCGCTCTATCCACTGAGCTACCGGGGCGTTCCGCCAGGATTTTACCGGAAGCGGAGATCTCGCCTACACTCAAAGGTCTCCCGACCGGCACTCGACCCCATGTTCCATCGTTTTCTGACACTACTTTCGCCTGCGGACTGGCTCGCGCTGGCCGTCTTTCTCGTGGGATGGGCCTGGTACGGCTACCACGCGGATCGTGCGGCGCGCGGGTCGAAGGGTTTGCGCGGCGCAATGCAGGCGCATCGGATGCAGTGGGCGCGACAGATGGTCAGCCGCGAGAACAGAATCGTCGATGCGGCGCTCACCGGCAACCTGATGAACAGTGTTTCGTTCTATGCCAACACCACCATCTACATCATCGCCGGGCTGATCGCCGTCGCCGGCACTCTCGACCGGATCATCAGCTTTACCGAGGATATGCCGTTCGCACGGGTCCAGTCGAAGGAGTTGATCGAGGCGAAAGTGTTTCTCATGGTGGGGATCTTCATCTTTGCCTACTTCAAGTTCACCTGGGCGCTCCGGCAATTCAATTTCCTGTCGATCCTGATCGGAGGCGTGCCCGACCGAAATTCTTCCGAAGACGTGCTCGAACCCTGGGCCGCTCGTTTCGGCATCGTGAATACGCTGGCAGGCGATGAATTCAATCGCGGCATTCGCGCGTATTACTTTGGATTCGCGGCACTGGGCTGGTTTGTCCATCCTGGATTGTTCATCGGATTGACATTGGTCATTCTGCTCGTGCTTGGGCGGCGCGATTTCCACTCGAAAACGCTGAAGGCGATCAATGGTTGAAAGCGCCGGACCTGCGCGCCGGTACCCGAAGCGTTGCCGCTCGGGAAGCAATCCGAAAGTGGCAATGGTTCGGGCGAATCCAGGACCGGACGCTGCGTCGTGCCGCGGCGCATGATTCCATGGATAACCGCAGGCAGTACGTTCCCGGCGGTCGAGTCTGCGCTCGCTGAGCCGAACGGATTGCTCGCCGCGGGGGATGACCTGAGCGCGGAGCGTTTGCTCGACGCCTACGCTCGAGGCATCTTCCCGTGGTATTCGGAAGGTCAGCCGGTACTGTGGTGGAGTCCGGATCCACGCATGGTCTTGGAGGTCGATGCATTTCGCTTGCGTCGATCGCTCGCCAAGGTGGTCCGCAATGGGGGCTATGAGATTCGTGTGGACACGGCTTTCGGAGAGGTGATGCGAGGCTGCATGCAAGTGCCGCGGCCCGGTCAGAGCGGCACCTGGATCACGCCTGCCGTCATCGCGGCGTACAGCCAACTGCACAACCGGGGCAATGCACATTCGATTGAAGCGTGGCGGGCAGGGCGGCTGGTCGGCGGGCTGTACGGCGTATGCATCGGACGGATGTTCTTTGGAGAGTCGATGTTTGCGCTGGAGCGCGATGCGTCGAAAGTGGCCTTGGTGCATCTGGTGGCGATATTGCGCGCCAGGGGATTCCCGATGATCGACTGTCAGCAGGAGACCGCGCATTTGGCGTCGTTTGGGGCGAGACCCATGCGCCGACTGCTATTCGTTGAACGCTTGCGAGGACTTGCGAGGGCAAGCGCGACGCATGAGCCCTGGGCACTAATGCCCGCCGATAGGGTGATGTCTTGACGCGACTCAACGACCTGCCGCCGGCCACAGCGCTGCAGTTTTATGCGACAGCGCCGTACCCATGCAGCTACCTTCCGGGTCGGATTGCACGCTCACAGGTAGCCACGCCCAGCCATCGCATCGACACCGGGGTCTACAGCGAACTCGTGCGCCTGGGATTTCGGCGGAGCGGGGCCTTCACCTACAGGCCGTATTGTGACCATTGCCAAGCCTGCGTTCCAGTGCGGGTTCCGGTAGCCGAGTTCCGGCCCAATCGTCGACAGCGCCGATGTTGGAGGCAGCACGAGAAACTCGCGGTGACGCATCGCGACCTGGCGTTCGATGCCAGGCACTACGACCTATACCTGCGGTATCAGCGCAGCCGCCACCCCGGCGGCGGCATGGATGAGGACAGTCGCGAGCAGTATCGGCACTTCCTTCTTCACAGCAACATCGCTACGGAACTACTGGAGTTTTGGGAAGGTGGCATGCTTCGAATGGTAAGTCTGGTGGATCGGCTAACTGACGGATTTTCATCTGTCTATACGTTTTACGAGCCCGGCGTGTTGGGAGCGAGCTACGGCACGTTCAGCATACTGTCGCAGATACAACAGTGCCAAGTCGCCGGACTTCCTTATGTTTACTTGGGCTACTGGATTGCCCAGAGTCGAAAGATGGCTTACAAGGCGGCGTTTCGCCCGATTGAGGGTTTCGTTCAAGGGGCTTGGGTGGCACCGACGGCTAGTCACTCCGGTGGCTAGGTGGAAGTCGGTCTACCTGTAGCAGTGACGCGCTCTTAATGGTCAGTTTGTATGCTACATAGAGATAACTCCAGCACATGCCTAATCGACAATATGAGAGTGAATTCCGCTGGTTAGTTTGATCTGCCTCAATCAGGGTCTGGATTTGGAACGATTTGTTTGCCACAATCTGCTCATATTGACCCAGCGCCTTCCCCCCGGCTAGACCGCCGAACTATCCTGCCGCCCCGTGCGGCTGTTTCGTGCATGGGGAACGACGTGCGTTCATGGCAGATCCGGTTCAACACGGCAACCCCGTCTCAATTCGCCCGAGAGGAATATGACGATCATGCGCTCAAATGCCATCCGCGCCCCTATCTCCCGCCGCGACATAGAAAATGTTGACGGCACAATTCAGTTCGACATCTCTGACGAGCTGTCCTGTCGGTACGATCTCGCTAGTCAGGCGCTTTGGACTCAAATGACGCCGAAGGGGATTCCTTGTTTCTCACCGACACTACTCCATGACATGGAGCGCGGCAGCCAAATCATCGAAAGCTATTTTTCTCCACAGAACTCGGAGCAACCGCTCGCGTACTTAGTCTTACAATCTGGGGTGCCGCGCGTCTTCAATCTTGGAGGTGATTTCGGCAATTTTCTCAACTTCATTCATGCGCAAGACAAAGCCGCACTGACCGAATACGCGCGCACGGCAATCAATGTCGTTTATCGCAATTACGCGTCACACAATTTGCGTGGAGTGACAACAATCGCACTGTTAGAAGGGGACGCGCTTGGAGGCGGACTTGAATGTGCCGTCTCCTGCGATATCGTGATCGCCGAGCGTCAAGTCAAATGCGGGTTCCCCGAAGTGCTTTTTGATATGTTTCCGGGAATGGGCGCGCTATCATTTCTCTCACGCCGTTGCAGTCGGCGTGTGGTCCAAGAATTGACGCGTTCGGGGCGGCAGTTTTCGGCGGAAGAACTTCTTGATATGGGGGTAATCGATGTTGTCGCAGAACTGGGAGCTGGAAAGGCTACGGTGCATCAGCTGATCAAGCGTCGCCAAAGTCAGGTTCATGCGCATAACGCAATGAACAGCGTGGACCGCATGCTGCACCCAGTTACTTTGCAGGAGCTCTATGACATCGTTGGCCTTTGGGTCAACGCTGCAATGACTCTCTCTTCTCGTGGCCAAGAGTGGATGAGCCGACTCCACATGCAACAATTGAAAGCGTTCGGGTTGATGTCGGGCCAGTCGACCGCAGTCATTCGTTCTATTTCCTCCATCGCCTGATGAAACGCCGCGTTGCCGTTACCGGGGTCGGAGTCGTGACCCCGCTAGGGCACGTGTTAGGAGATGTTTGGAGTCGTGTAGTCGCAGGTGATTCCGCAATTGCCGCCGCGAGATTTCAGAATGCGGCGACGGGGGCCGAATTGATCGTCCCGGTTGCAGCGCTTCCGAGCGGAGCGCTAACCCCTCCGATAAAGGGAGTCGCGGGGTTTGCTGACAGATTCACCCAGATGGCATTGCAGGCGGTCAAGATCGCCGTTGCAGAGTCGCGCCTTGATTTCGAAAAGGCTGATCGATCACGAATAGGAGTAAGCAACGGGACCTGTATGGGCGGCATCACGGAAACCGAGGCTGGTTTCGACACGATATACGTGCGCGGTCGTCCCAAAGTGCATCCCTTCACGGTTATCCGTACTATGTACAACGCGCCTTCTGCATTTGTCGCTACAGCATTCGAATTGACTGGTCCCGTATTGGCGTACAGCACCACGTGCTCCTCTTCGTCGGTGGCAATTGGCGAGGCTGCCAGATGCATACGACATGGGTACGCCGACACCATGATCGCGGGCGGCAGCGAGTCACTCCTGACTTATTCAGCAATCAATTGCTGGCACTCAGCACAATTGTTGGCCCCCATTGCGTTTGAACCGCGTCGCAGTTGTCGCCCATTCGCTGCCGACCGTGACGGCACGGTGTTAGGCGAAGGAGCGGCCTTCGTTGTGCTTGAAGCATGGGACCAGGCAATTGACCGCGGCGCCCCAATAGTTGGAGAACTCTTGGGTTATGGATGTACTGCGGACTCCGGACATATAACTCAGCCATCCGAGGAGGGGCAGGCGAGGCCGATGATCGCAGCGCTTGCTGATGCGGACATCGATCCACGCCAGATTGGCTATCTGCAGGCTCATGGAACGGGCACGAAGGCAAACGACGCGACAGAAACTGCCGCCGTTAAATTGGCGTTCGGTGAACATGCCTACTCCGTTGCTGTAAGTTCCAGCAAAGCACAACTTGGCCATATGGTTGGCGCGGCCGGAGCGATGGGCTTTGTGCTTGCGCTACAAGCACTGCGAACACAGACTGTTCCTCCCACGGCGAATTTGTTGCACCAAGACGAGAAATGTGACTTGGATTACGTCCCAATGGTTGGCCGCGCCAAACCAGGCATGCGCTTTGCGATGTGCAACGCGTTCGGGTTCGGGGGGACAGCAGTGAGTTTGGTCTTGGGCACGCCACCCCGATAGCGCTGGTTCGGCGTGCGCATGGTGTCGAGAGCCTCCGGCATTCGTTTGGCTTGGAGTCGAGGCCGAACGGAAAACGTGGTGTGGTCAGGCGTGGGGGCCGCCAACTTCCTAACTCTTTATCGCGGAGGCCGGGTTGACGCGCGAAGATGAAGTATTCGCAGTTATCAAGGACTTTGTCCAAAACCTGGGGCTAGATCCGGTTGCATGTGATCCCACAACCGAATTGCGCGCATTGGGCATCGATTCATTGCAAGCCGTCGATTTGGTCTTTCAGTTGGAGGAACGTCTGGGGCTACAAATTCCGATGGAGGAATTCAACGCCAAGACGGTAGGTGAGGCGATAGCTTTTGTGACCGCGATACCGAGATGTGGCGCGTCGCGTTAAGCGCCCCGCGCGGTGTCATTGTTTTCTTGAGCTGCCGTTTGTGCCAACGCGGCGGTTAGCGCTGACTTTGTCAATGCGCAGGTCGACGCGATTTCTGCGGCTGCCTGGACAGCGAACGTGCTTTGGGGATCACATAGGTGCCTTTTCATGCGGATGCTTGCGTCGCCAAGCGCCTTAGCACCCAGGTTTGCCGCCGTCCCGTCAATCTTGTGTAGAGCTTCACGTGCAGCTTGTTCGTCTCCGGAGCCAAGTGCCAAACGAAGCTCAGCTATCGCGGCCTCGATATCCGAAAATGAGGCCTCCGTATATTTTCGCATGAACTCGATGTCATTTTTCGCAATGCACTTCAGGTCGCTGAAGCGTTCAGGATCAACGAGCGCATTATCGGCACAGTTGTTTTCCAACACGACAGTGCTGTCCAGGCCCTGTTTGGTTTGAGGAACTAGCCTTGGATATTCCCGCTTTCCGGCGCGTCGCTCGACGCGTGGGGGTTGGCCGACTGTCAAAGTAGTTATCAGTTCGAGCAACTCCTGCGCCGCCACGGGCTTCGTGACGTGACCATCGGCGCCAGCTTCTATGCTTGAACGCTTTGCTGTTGGTGTGGCGTCAGCAGAAACAATCAGGATCGGCAGGCGTTCAGTGCTTCCGACTTCACCGGCGCGAAAGAGCTTAACTGCGTCTGGGCCAGTCATTTCCGGCATGTTGTAATCCAGGAGAGCGGCATCGAATTGGCCGCTCATCATCAAGTCGTAGGCTATGTCGCCTCGTTCAACAGTGCGAACCGAATGACCTGCATGCTCGAGTATTCGCGCAATGAGCAACAGGTTGCTCTGGTTGTCGTCGGCAATCAAGATGCGTCGGGCTACTACAAGTTTCGTCAGCGCTGGTTTGCCCGAGACGGCGATTGAAGTTAGCGCAGCGACGGCCACACATACCTGCGAATCAGGTGCAGAGTGTGGAAAAACATCTTTGGCGCCGAGTGCCCATATCCGAGAGAGTTCTGTTGAGGTTGGTTTCGTGGTCGCGATTAGCAGCCATGGGCATGCGAGAGCATCAGTCAAGAACTGCTCCGCAAATGCGATAGCACGCTGGGGAGTCATTCGAAGTACAGCGGTTCTAACATCCTCGGCCGAGAAACTCATGTCAGTCGCATACGCCGGCAAGACAACTCTTGATCGCGCGCCGTAGCCGCGCAATCCACGAGCGGTGTCGTCCGCGTCTGCTAGTTCGTCGCCTATGACATAGACTTCGCGCTGGTCCGAGGTGAGCGCCATTCCGTCTGCAAGGTGGCCTTCGGGACAGAGGGGTAGCTCGAACCAGAAAGTTGATCCCTCTCCTTCTTTGCTGGTCAGTCCGATTGCGCCGCCCATTAGCTTTACGAGATCGTGTGCGATCGAGGTACCTAGCCCGGTACCACCAAATCGCCGTGTCGCGGACGAATCGGCCTGGACAAAACGTTCAAAGATGTTCGACTGCTTCTCGAAAGGGATGCCAATTCCCGTGTCGATAACGTCGAAACGGACTTTTGATCCGCTGCGCGCCACGTGTAGACGTACGCTGCCTGATGAAGTGAATTTCAGCGCGTTGTTTATGAGATTGCCAACGATGTGAGACAGGTGAGACTGATCTCCAACAACCGTACCGGGGACGTTGTCCTCTACCGCGTAACTCCACTGCAAGTTCTTTGCACGAGCTTCCGGCGTGACTCGCCCGCCAAGCTCGCCAAGGTATGACCGCAGATTAAACGGTTGAACTGTTACCTGCTCGGCACCTGCTTCGAGCTTGGACATCTGCAGGATCGCATCGACGGACGTCTTTAGCGCCTGGATGGCCTTTCCTAAGGTGCCGACCAAATCTCGAACTTCGGACGGCAGGTCACGACGAAGCAGTAGATCGTGAACGGCCACTACCCCTGTCAGAGGAGTTCGTAGTTCGTGACTCACATTGGCAACGAATCGGCTCTTGGCATTTGACAGTTGTTCAGCGGCTTCCTTTTGCGCAGTTAGTCGCGAAAGCAGCACGAGGACGTAAAGAGGGATAGTCCCAAGGACAATCGCAAGTCCGACTCCAATCGCACGGTGCTGCTGCCAGAACGGTGCGAAGAAAAGCAGAATCGAAAAACACACCCCGGATAGCGCATAGCTCTGTAGCAGATACCTCGGCCCAAATCGGAATCCGTTGCCTACGGTGATCCACAAGTAGAGACCGACGAGAGGTACACCGATTTCTCCGGCCAGGAACAGCCCAGCAGTTATTGGAATGAGGTCTGCGGCAATGCCGAAGCTGCGCAACGACGCGGGACGAGCGGGATGGCGATGGAATCGGAAGAGCATCCAAACGCCGGCACTCCCGGTGACCAGGCCGCAAGCCAACGCAATTCTTAGCTCAAGTGAAAACTCGTTCTCGACGAGACCAGCAATAGTCCCGTAGATCAATACGATGGCGGTAACCACCACGCGAAGAAACGCCTGTTCGAGGTCGACATCACGTCCCTCGACCTGCGAGAATCCCAGGATTGCCAGTGCCCGTTGTGAAAGGCTACGTACTGGTTCGACGAGAGTGCGCACTGGATTTGGATTAATACCTTCTGTGCGATGTGATGGCTACGTGACCGCGAACAGTTAGCACTTCCTCTAGCGCCCGGAAAATTTGCCGCCGTACATGACGCCTCAATGGAAAAAGAAACCCTAAAGCTGCAACCGTCCCACGGAATATTTCTGCACGGGATGACTGCCTATGCCCACTTGGGGAATGATCCGCCGCTCGTCGCCCTGATCAACGCTGGCGCCGGTATCGATTCCCGCTACTACGAACGATTCGCTGCTTTCCTTGCGAAATCAGGGATTCCTACCGTCGTCTACGACTATCGAGGTATCGGCCGCTCGCGCCCGAAGTTTATGCGTGGATTCGATGCTTCGGTGGAATATTGGGGAAGCAAGGATTGTGCCGCAGTTCTGGAATGGTTGGCAAATCGGTTCCCCGGCGCCAAACGCTTGGTGATCGGGCACAGCATAGGCGGGTTCCTGACCGGGTTTGCTCCCAATGGCCACTTGATCGACCAGATGGTACTCATCGGGGCCCATACGGGGTACTGGGGCGACTACGCACCCTCGGCGCGGCCCTGGATGTATGTCCTCTGGCATGTATTGATGCCATTGGTCACCCGCGCCGTTGGTTATTTTCCCGGCCGCCGGTTGCATCTGCTCGAGGACCTGCCGCGCGGCGTGGCGCTGGAATGGGCGGCGCGGCGGCATCCCGACTTCTGGTGGAACGTTAGAACGCCTGAAGGATTGCCCGACACGGACCGGATCAACGAAGTCCTGGCGCGGTTCGGGGCCATCCGGGCGCGCGTGCTCGCGGTCCGCTTCGCCGATGACCCGTTTGCCACCGAGGCGGCCACCAAGCGCGTCCTGGGCCTGTATTCAGGTTGCGTGGCGACGGAAAAGTTGCTTACCCGGGCTGATGCTGGCGGCCAGCGGATCGGGCATTTTGGCTTCTTCCGCAGCCGCTTTCGTGATTCGCTCTGGCCGCAGGTGTTGCAGTGGGTGCAGGAGGAGGGCGCGGGCGGTGCCGCTCCCGAGTGACCTCAATCGGCGAACTCGGCCAGAATGGTCTCGACCTTTGACACATCCGAGAGGAAAGCGTCGACGCAAAGCCGGTCAAAGTGCCTGCCGCGCTGGACCTTGAGATAGTCGATGGCCTCGGTGATCGACCAGGCGCGTTTGTAGGGCCGCTCGCTCACCAGCGCATCGAACACGTCGGCAATTGCAACGACCCTGGCAACCACGGGTATGTCCTCGCCGTGCATCCCGTTCGGGTAGCCGGTGCCGTCGTACTTCTCGTGGTGCCCCAGTGCGATGATCGCGCCCATGCTGAGGTATTTCGACGGGCTGCCCTTAAGGATGTCATAGCCGATTCGGGGGTGCGTTCGCATCAGCTCGATCTCGGGCGGCGTCAGCGGACCTTCCTTGCGCAGTATCGCGTCCGGGATGCCGATCTTTCCGATGTCGTGCATCGGCGCCGCAATCTCGAGCACGTGTACCGTCTCGGCGCCCAATCCAAGGTTGTGTCCGACGAGCGCCGAATACCTTGCCATCCTGGTCAGGTGATTGCCCGTGGACTCGTCGCGGTATTCGCCCGCCTTCGCGAGCTTGGACAGTGTTTCGAGCTCGCGCTCGTGGATCTCCGCAACCGACTTGTCGACCTGGTATTGAAGCACGCGCGCCTGGTCGGATAGCACGATCTTGTGTCGGCGCAGTTCGAGCAGGTTGGCGCACCGTGCCCGCGTTTCGTGCTCGTCGAGGGGCTTGATCAGGAAATCGGTTGCACCCGCTTCCAGCGCGTCGTAGCGAACGCGCCGATCGTCTACCACGGTGATGACCACGATCGGCACGTCGACACAGTGTGACAGGCTCCGCAGGCGGCGAACGAGCTCGATGCCGTCGAACTCCGGCAGCTTGTAGTCGGTGAGGATCATGTCGACACGGTTGTTGCGCGCGAATTCGAGCGCGCGTGCCGGCGTTTCGAAGAGCTCGAGGTTCAGCTTGCTGTCGATCTGGCGAACGATCTCGGCCAGCAACAGCCGGCTGCTGAACAGGTCATCGATGATCAGCACCGTGTTGCGTTGAGCACGTACCAGCGCAAGGTCCGAAATGACGGCACTGCTGGCAGTGTTACGAGTCTGCGCGGCAGACATCAAGCTCTCCCCAACGTTGGTGCGGCAAAGGCTACGGCAGACTGGGCGACACAAGCAATTACGATGCCCGACACCTATGATCGGTCAAGCACGGGCGCACTATACGATGGGATCCGGGGGGTTGAATAGGTGTCGTTGGCGTCGTGCTGGCGCCCAAAGCATGCCTGCTCGTACCCAAAAACACCAAGGGCCGGCCCGGTTGCCCCGAGCCGGCCCTCATATAGTGGTCGGGGCGAGAAGATTCGAACTTCCGACCCCCTGCACCCCATGCAGGTGCGCTACCAGGCTGCGCTACGCCCCGACGTAAACGTCGGATTATAGCGGCTTCAGGCGTCGCGTCCTAGGAGCTGCCGTATTTTCTCCAATTCCTGTCGCAATTGGGCAGTCGTCATCGTCGCCTGCGGCGCGCCTGGCTTCGTGGCGCGAGACCGCGAAGAGGACGCGCTGGTCGCTTCGCCAGCGGTCGCGGTCGCCGGGGCACCGACTTCGCCTTCGCTTTCGAGGCGGTGCCGCGCTCCGTTGATCGTAAATCCCTGTTCGTAGAGCAGGTCGCGGATCCGCCGGATCAACAGCACTTCATGATGTTGGTAGTACCGCCGGTTGCCGCGGCGCTTGACCGGCTTGAGCTGCGCGAACTCCTGTTCCCAGTAGCGCAGCACGTGCGGCTTCACCGCGCAAAGATCACTGACCTCGCCGATGGTGAAATACCGCTTGGCGGGGATCGGCGGGAGTTCGGCGGCGCTAGCTCGGCTGGGTTCCGGCATGGTTTGCCGCCTCGACCATCGCCTTCAGTTTCTGGCTCGCGTGGAACGTCACGACACGCCGGGCCGTGATCGGAATTTCCTCGCCGGTCTTGGGGTTGCGTCCGGGGCGCTGCGGCTTTTCCCGCAACTGGAAGTTGCCGAAACCGGAGAGCTTGACGCTGTCTCCGTGTTCGAGCGCGATCCGGATTTCCTCAAAAAAGTGTTCGACCATATCCTTGGCTTCACGCTTGTTGAGGCCAAGCTGCTCAAAAAGCAGATCAGCGAGTTCGGCTTTGGTTAGCGTCATCGAGCATCCTGTTGGCGGAGCGCGCCCCCGAAGTCATCGACGACGACGCGCAACAACTGCGCGACGATATCGTCGATCTCGGTGTCCGTCAAAGTACGTTCAGTATCCTGCATAAGCACCAGAATCGCAAGGCTTTTTTTTCCAGGCGGTAGCCCGGCTCCGCGATATACGTCGAATAGCCGGACGCTATCGACATGGGCAATCGCGCGGGCTTCCAGGGCGTCGACGATTGCCTGTGCAGGCAAAGCCTCGTCTACCACGATGGCGAGGTCACGGCGAGCGACGGGCAGTCGGGAGACTGGTCGGGCGATGGGCACCGTACCGGCACCGAGCGCGCTGAGGTCGAGCTCGAACAGCACCGGCGCGCGCGGCAATTCGAAATGGCGAACCAGCCGTGGGTGCAATTCGCCGATCCAGCCAATGTCGTTGCCATCGAGCATCACGGCGGCCGTACGTCCGGGGTGCAGCGCCGCGTGTTCGCGGCGCGTCGTCGCCAGGCTGCGCGGCCAGACCAACGATTGCAGGTCGGCCTTGACGTCGAATAGGTCCACCGGACGAGTCGGGATGCCCCATTGCTCGCCGTTCGCATCGCCGTAGGCAAGCCCGCCCAGGCGCAGCGGCTGCTCGAATCCGCCCGCAGTGCGCAGGAAGCAGCGGCCGATCTCGAATACCCGGACCCGATCCTGCCGCCGCGCGAGGTTCGTCTTCAATACATCGATGAGTCCACCCGCGAGCGTCGTGCGCATGACGTCGTGATGGCTGGCGATGGGATTCTGCACCGCAATCGGGGCGTCTGCGGGCGCGCGGTCCGGAAACAGGGCCGTTTCCCAAAGCGAGTTCACGAAGCTGAAGGTGATGGCTTCCTGCCAGTCGCGTGCGACCAGGCGTTGCGCGAGGATGCTGGCCGAAAGCGCGGCATCGGGCGTTGGCAACATCTGCTGGACGTGCGCGGCGGGCGTTGCGGGAATCGCGTCATACCCATAGAGGCGCGCGACTTCTTCGACGAAATCCTCCTCGATCGCGAGATCGAAGCGGTACGACGGCGGCGTGACCAGCAGGTCGTCGCCCGCGTCTTCGTGTGCGAGCGCCAGTCGATCGAACAGCGCGGTGATCGTGGACTTCGGGAGGTCGACGCCGAGCAGCCGCGTCACACGCCGTGGCCG
>Ga0209254_10003034_pt1 | contig 15324 bp, 10 predicted proteins | sample FrelakmetDIP11DI_FD_187148 | JGI IMG/M metagenome (GOLD analysis project Ga0209254, IMG submission 187148) | Freshwater lake sediment microbial communities from the University of Notre Dame, USA, for methane emissions studies - DIP11 DI (SPAdes)... | ecosystem: Environmental > Aquatic >...
CCTGCCCCCCACTTCGCGCTGCTCAGTGCAAGCCTTCACTTCGTTCAGGGCAGGCCCCTTCACTTCGTTCAGGGCAGGCCCCTTCACTTCGTTCAGGGCAGGCCCCTTCACTTCGTTCAGGGCAGGCCTTCAAAGGGGGAATTTGATTAGATAAAATTCAACTTATAATTTTTATCTTTCTGCTTTTACCTTTTTACTTATTACTTTTATCTTTTATTTTTTATTGTTTCTCTTTTCATGATTTACCCTGATAATTTTGAAATAAAAACCGGTTTTGACAGAATCAGGCAATTCCTTTCTGACAATTGCCTTAGTCCGATGGGCAGGCAGCAGGTGGATACAATCCGGTTCAGTTCCAACCCTGATGGAATAACTTTCAGACTTTCTGCAACTTATGAATTTCAACAGATTCTGAAGCTTGAAGACTATTTTCCGTCAGAGCATTATTTCGATATTTCAGGATGCCTCAACAAGATCCGGATTGCCGGTTCCTTTCCTGAAGTTCAGGAAGTTTTTGATCTGAAAAGGTCGACTGAGACCATAAAAGCCATTACAGGGTTTTTTAAAAAGAAGGATGAGAAAGATTATCCTGTACTGAAATCGATTTGCAGTACCGTAAAGTACTATCCATATGTTCTTGATTCAATCGACCGGATAATTGATAAGGATGGAAAGATAAGGGATAATGCTTCCCCGAAGCTGAAAGAGATCCGTAATGAAATTTCACAGAAAAGAATTCAGGTCTCCCGACGACTGAATTCCATCTTGAAACAAGCACAAAGCGACGGAATTGTTGATTCTGATACAATTGCATCAGTGCGCAACGGCAGGGGGGTTATTCCGGTAAATTCCTATGATAAAAGAAAGATAAAAGGGCTTATCCACGACCAATCTTCATCAGGAAAAACTGTTTTTATTGAGCCTTCTGAGATAGTGGAGATCAATAATGAGATTATTGAACTTGAGTATGAGGAGAGGAGAGAGATAGTCAGGATACTTACTTCATTTGCCGATGATGTCAGGCCTTATATTGACGACCTTCTGAAATCGAATGATTTCCTTGGTGATGTCGACTTTATAAGAGCAAAAGCCCTGCTGGGTAATCAGTTAGGATCAGTTAAACCAGCTATTACCGGTAAACCCGGGATATTATGGAGGAAAGCCGTGCATCCTCTCTTATTTATAACTTTTAAGAAGTTAAAGGACAGAAAGGTAGTTCCTCTTGATATCGTGCTTGAGGAAAAGGACAGAATAGTCCTGATATCCGGGCCTAATGCGGGTGGGAAATCCGTCTGCCTGAAAACTGTCGGATTGATTCAGTATATGGTGCAATGCGGCTTGACTATACCTGTCGGGGAAGGATCGGAATCCGGGATCTTTGATAATATCTTTATTGATATAGGCGATGAACAGAGTATTGAAAACGATTTAAGTACATATAGTTCACACCTTATCAATATGAAATATTTCGTAAGGAATGCTTCTGATAGAACCTTGATCCTTATTGATGAGTTTGGAACTGGTACCGAACCTATGCTTGGAGGATCAATTGCCGAAGCTATTCTTGGAGAATTGAACAATTCAGGGTGCTATGGTGTAATTACAACTCATTACACAAATCTTAAACATTTTGCATCTCTCACAAATGGCATTACAAATGGTGCGATGCTCTTCGATAATCACCTGATGCAACCTCTGTTTCAGCTTAGTATAGGAAAGCCTGGAAGCTCTTTTGCTTTTGAGATAGCCAGGAAGATAGGCCTGCCTGAAGAAATTCTCTCAAAGGCATCAGAGAAGGCCGGAGTAAAAAATATTAATTATGACCGTCACCTGAAAGATATTGCAAGGGACAAACGGTACTGGGAAACCAAGAGGCAGAATATTCGAATTCATGAAAAGCGTCTTGAGGAGCTTATCGGACAGTATGAAAAAGAATTATCAGGTGCAAAGGATTTAAGAAAGGAGATAATTGCCAAAGCCAGGAATGAAGCTGAAAATGTACTGAATGAATCGAACAGGATAATTGAAAACACAATTCGTCAGATAAGGGAATCGCAGGCTGAGAAAGAGAAGACAAAAGAAGCAAGACGCAAACTTGATGAGTTTAAACAGACACTAAATAGTGAAATCATATCTGCCGGAATTCCGTCTGAAGAAAAAGCAGTAAGATTGGCACGAAAGGTAAAAAAAATCAGACCTTCAGTTACCAAAATCAAACAGGATACGCAGGAAAAACCAGAAAAACCGTTGGAACCAGGCGATGCGGTAAGGATGACTGAGACTATGGCTTTGGGGGAGATCATCAGGATTGAAAACAGGCTGGTCCAGATTGAAACTGGTAACATAAGGCTTTTTGTTCCTGTCGATAAAATAGAACGAATAAGCAAATCAGAGCTGAGGAAAAACCTGCGGGCAGGAACTGTTATTCATGTGGATGATCCGCTTATCGTGCAGCGAAAACTTAATTTCAGACCAGAAATCGACATCAGGGGCGTAAGGGGAGAGGAAGCTATATATATGGTAAGAGACTTTATTGACAATGCTCTGATGGTTCAGCATCGTAACCTGCGTATTTTACATGGAAAAGGGAATGGCATACTTCGCCAGCTCGTAAGGGATTATCTTTCCACAATGAATATTGTTAAAACCTTCAGGGACGAGCATGTTGATCGTGGGGGATCAGGAATTACTGTTGTGGAAATGGATTTTTAATAAAAAGAAAACCCCTCTCTCAGGGGAAAGGGATTTAAAATAATGAAGAATATTAATGTCTCTTAATTATAAAGTCTGACTGAGCCATATGATGCAGTAACTTTTACCGTTGATGAAGGAGATGCTCCTTTGCCAACTATTCCGGACGTTTCGGTCGAATTATTCTCGACTATTCGTCTCTTATTCTGGTAGTTGTCCTCATCAAACCTCAGATCACCGTAAGATAATTTTGCATCAAGCTGGTAGTTCGCATCATTTTCAATTCCCAGTTTAACGCCGATATATCTCGAGTTGGACTCTATTGATTCAAAACCGGCCGGAATTTTGTCAACCGTAAGAGATCCGTAGCCACCGTCAAATTTCAGCTTCTTCGTAAGTTCCCCGATGTTTATATCGGCATAACCGGCATCGAGAATGAGGTTGTTGACCTTTTCAATGTTTAACTTGTCATATTTTGACTCGCCGACGATTGAGCTTATCTCTTCAATCTCGATTTTGGAATATTTGCTGTCGAGCAGGAGGGCCTGACCTTGTGTCAGATTAAAACTGCCTGAGTATCTCACCTGAGCATCGAGCCAGCCGGCTGATTCTATTTCAGCTTTCCCGTAAGCAAGAATAAGAGAGTTCAGAGGTTTTTCATTTCCCCTGGCCAGATTATCAGCCATAAGATTCCCGTATTTGATATCAATGTTTACGAGACCTGTTATCTCTTCAAGGTCTGAATCCCCGTATCTGTTGGCAAGTGTAAAATTAATTCTTGCAGGCATTTTTATATTGTAATCAATACTGAACTTTTTTGAACCGCTGCCCCAGCCGTTGAAGTTGAACTTATCATCAATTGTTGTTTTTGCTTTTATCAGATCGCCGTTTTCAGAAAATTGAACATCAATATAGCTTAAAAGCTTTTCAGCTCTTTCTCTGTTTGGAAGTTCAACAACCACCTTTACGTCGATGGTAATCTGATTCTGATCTGTGGTTTCAACAACAACATCCCCGTATCTGTTGCTGATATCAAGCGTTGTACCGGAGCCTGCTGTATACTCCTTGTGGAATTCCTTTGAAACTTCCTGAGCAGTTAATGCTGAAGTAAGGAATATTGCAGATATAAGGAGTAATCCTGATTTAAAGATTTGTTTTTTCATTTTCCTGATTATTTTTATTTTCATTCCTGATTGCTTTTAACTGGCTGACAATGTACGACATCACATCTACTTTGGTCTGATAGTGTTCTATCATGGCATTTATGATCCTTTCATCATCAGGATTTGCTTTAAGTTCTTTCTGAAGCTGAACATAAACGGAATCCATGCTTTTCATTTCAGAAAGCAGGATCTTTTTCTGTTCCGTATTATTTTTCAGGTCGATATTCACTAACTCATTTTCCATCAGATTAACCTGATGAACATAGAAGTTCTCAACCTCTTTATACTGCGGAGATACATCACCAAGAGTCATTCTGTTCCTCTCGGGTCTGATAAAATGATCCCAGGTCCAGAGGGATGATAATGTAACCAGCAGAGTTACAACAGCAGCCCTTAAAAGATAAGGTACAATGCTTCTTTTAACTGTGCTGACAGAAAACCTCATTTCAAGTTTCCTCTTAAATCGCTCGGAGTGCCCTTCTGATGGTTCTGCACCATCGAACAAACCTTTGTTGTTCCTGATTATTTCTTCTATGTTTTTCATACCTGCTGGATTTTCATTTTTTCTTTAGTTCAGCGATAAGCTTCTGTTTTGCTCTTGAAAGCTGCGATCTGGAAGTGCTGCTTGAAATTGACAGGATTTCTGCTATCTCATCATGATCATAGCCTTCCAGTAGATAGAGGGATAAGATTATCCTGTATCCGTCGGGCAGCTTTTCTATAGCCTCCTTTACCTCTTCCACCCTGATATCAGCTTCTTCTTTCCTTAACAGGTCATCACTGCTTTCATCCCTGATACCAACGTGAGAATCAATGTCTTCAAAGATCGCTTTTCTTCTGCTCAGGGCGTCTAATGACCGGTTTATCACTATCTTTTTCAGCCATGCTCCGAAACTTACAGTACCTGAGTAGGTTTCAATTTTTTCAAAGGCCGAAAGAAACGATTCCTGCATTATATCTTCGGCTTCCATTGTATCGTTCACAATCCGCAGACTTGTATTATACATTGCTTTGTAGTACAATTTATAAATCTGAAACTGCGCTTTCTGGTCACCTGTTTTACACCCGTCGAGTAAGTCCTGGTGTAAGTTTCTGAATGCTGCTTCTACGTTTGCCATTTTTAAATAAAGGCTGTTTTGTATCTGAGATGCTGCACCCACTGTCTTCTTTCTTTTTCAATCAAAAGACGGGGGTAATAAATTATTGCTGCACTCAATTTAAGAATTTTTCGAGATATTTACGAAAAATAAAAGAATTAATCCCTGAGTTACCTGTCCGGTAGCGTAATCAAGTTCCGAACCGAACATACTGTGCGGTATTGAATAGACCAGCAGTAATACGACAGCTGCCAGCAATGTAAGAAGATGCCTCTCTTTTTTCCTGTTCATAACCACGGCTATTACCCAGAAAATAAAAGCAATAAGGGTTTTGTTGTCGGTGAGATCCCAGCCAAAAGGAACTCCCGTCCACAGGTCACCGAACGCAAGCTTCTGTACGACAGGGCCAAGAATCATCCCACCAGCTGTAAGAAGAAGGAGAGTCCAGAGGGAATATTTCCTGTAAAGCGGATGCTTAACTATACTCATAAGTCCGGCAAGTGTCGAAAAGAGCATTGCAAGGAACATAAATAAGACATGAGGAGCGAGAATATACGACGGAACTGTACCTTTGAACCGGATTACGACCGGTGATTCTTTCTGTAGGGAACGGGTCCCTTTTGAATCAGTAAGCTCAATATAATATTGCAGTTTTCCTGCAGGAGGCTGCACCGGTACTGAAGCAAAGAACCCCTTTTCTTTGGTTATTTTAAAGACTTTATTCATCAGGTAGGAATCAACCGGATATTCCCTGTAACTGAATTCACTTACTAAATAATCTTCATCAGCCCTGTATCTCTTGAAATAGAGTTTAGCCCTGATAGTTGTGTCACTTATCTTCAGTTTGATCTCCGGACGTTCATCAAGTCCGAGACTTCTGATAAGTTTCACTTCATATGTGGTATCATTAACGTTAATACTTACACTCTTGGGGTAGGTGGGCCCTGTTTTTCTCTGATAGTATGCTGCACCTAAGGTAATTGCAATTGTCAGGAACCAAAGGATGAATTTTTTCATTGTGTTATGTTTTTACTGTCGTTGGATTTAATTTATAACTGTATCAGCAAAACCTCTTTTTTCCCCATTCGCAGAACTTCAACGCTGATTGTCTGTCCATGTTTGAGCTGCCCCATCCTGTACATATAATCCTGTATATTGTTCACTGTCTTTCCGTTTATTGAGGTTATAATGTCCCCTTTTTTCATACCTCCCAGAGCAGCTGGTTTACCCGGGGTAACAAAGTCTGCACGCAGTCCATTCTTTATATTACCGGCAAAATCGGGCATTATGCCAAGTGTGACACCTTTTCTCCGTACTGCCCTGTTGTATTCAATTTTAGGACCTGCTTCCTTAAAAGTCAGCTTTTCTGAAGAGTTGGCAAGATCTTCGGCAATCCTGAAAACAAGGTCGGATATCCCGACCATTCCGGTGTAATTTATTTTATCCCAGGTATCAGAAGGTGTGTGATAATCGAGGTGCGCCCCGGTTGAAAAGAATAAGACTGGTATGTTCTTTCCGTAAAATGATGAATGATCAGAAGGACCATATCCCTCATCTGAGAAAGTAAGGTTTATTTCAGCTGTATCGCAAAATGATTTAACATACTCCTTTAATCCTTCGGCAGTACCTACACCTCCAACCTGCAAGGAACTTGAATCAGTCAGTCTTCCAACCATGTCGAGATTGATCATGGCGTTAACTCCCGTAAGATCAACTGGCGGATTTTCAGTGAAATATTTTGAGCCCAGAAGTCCAGATTCCTCACCCGAGAATGCCACAAAAAGAATACTTCGTTTGTGACTTCCTTTGGTAAGAGAAAATTTCTCGGCAAGCTCTATCATTTCACCAACACCTGAGGCATTGTCATCAGCTCCGTGATGCACCGCAATTGTATCAAGGGCCCTGCTTGATGAGCCCGGGCCGCCCATGCCAAGGTGGTCGAAATGCGCCCCGATTATTATGTACTCCTTTTTCAACAGCTCATCTTCGCCCGGAAGAAGCATTATCACATTTCTGGTTCCAGAGCTTTTCATGATAATCTCTGACCCTGCATATATAATTACATCTGTCTTAAAGCTCAATGGTTTTTTTATCCTGTTAATTTTCGATTCAAGATCAGCAGTTGTAATATTTGCTTTTTTCAGGATCTTATCTGAGACGCTTCTTTTTATCCTTAAAACCGGTATTTCCACTGAATAACCTCCTGAGGATAATGATTCTAAGCTATCTTCCTGATCATTAGCCGGTCCTGAAACCATAAGAACACCTGAAGCTCCCATATCTTTCGCAAGCAGGGCTTTGTCCCTGTCGTTACTGAAAGGAATAAACGCGCTGACTGATTTTTCCGGTTCGGGATCACCCCTTAGAATCAGGACCCATTTACCTTTTACATCAATTGCTTCATAATCATTCCATTTCAGGCTGTCGTTATTGATATTAAATCCATATCCGGCAAAAACAATTTCATCCTTAAGCCCGGAGTTGCCACTGAAAGACAAGGGCGTAAAATCGGTAGCTTTATTGAACTTTTCATCATTCACTGACAAGAAATTCTTTTCACCTGCAATCACTTTATCAGTAACTTTATATCTCTGAAATCCGTCACCTGAAAGAGCAATAAGCCCTGTCTCGGAAAACCGCTCTTTTATATACACTGCTGCAAGGCTGTCACCTGCTTTACCTGTCTCTCTTCCTCTCAGAGAATCGGATGAGAGAAACTTCACATGATCCTCAAGCTCAGAAGTTGTTATCTCCCTTGTAACAGGGTTATTGCATGAATATGCAACTAATAATAATATAGTTATTTGCAAACTCCGGAAAATAAATTTCATAAAAGTGTAATTAAGTGCTTAATTGCAATATACTGCTCTCGCCTCTGTTACATAATTTGCATTTTCAAGGCTTCAGTTTATAGCTTTGGAATTGTTATTCTATTAACAATCTGCTATTCGAAAAGTTTAAAAGCTTCTTTTATAAGTCCGATGGCTTCCCTTAATTGTGCTTCATTAATAACAAGTGGCGGAGCAAACCGGATTATGTGTTCGTGTGTCGGTTTTGCTATCAGACCCTTGTCTTTCATTGCCAGACAGACATCCCATGCAGTCTTGTTATTTTTTGGTCTTACAACAACAGCATTTAACAATCCTTTGCCCCTGACAAGTTCAATCATATCAGATTTCACTGACTTCATTTCTTCCCGGAATATTTTCCCAAGGAATTCTGAATTACCGGCAAGATTTTCATCTTTGATAACATCAAGTGCTGCAATTGCCACCTTACAGGCGAGCGGATTACCTCCAAAAGTCGATCCGTGTTCTCCAGGCTTTATTGTAAGCATGATGTCGTCATCAGCGAGTACTGCTGAAACCGGTAATACGCCCCCCGAAAGTGCTTTACCAAGTATCAGAATATCCGGACGGACACCTTCATGGTCACAGGCCAGGAGTTTGCCTGTTCTTCCGATACCTGTCTGGACTTCATCGGCTATAAACAGAACATTGTTTTTCTTACAGAGGTCATATGATTTTTTAAGATATCCATCATCAGGAACGAAGACTCCGGCTTCGCCCTGAATTGGTTCCACAAGGAACCCTGCAACATCAGGATCCTTAAGGGCATTTTCGAGTGCACTAAGATCATTATATGGGATAATGATAAACCCCGGGGTAAACGGACCATAATGATTCCTTGCATCCGGATCGGTTGACATAGAGACTATTGTAACAGTCCTTCCGTGGAAATTACCTTCACAGACAACAATTTTTGCATTGTTTTCACCTACCCCTTTTTTCTTATAAGCCCATTTGCGGCAGAGCTTAATGGCTGTCTCATCTCCTTCGGCACCTGAATTCATGGGAAGGACCTTGTCATAGCCAAAGTATTTTGTGACATATTCTTCGTATTCCCCAAGGACAGAATTATAGAATGCCCTTGAGGTAAGTGTAAGCTTCTGAGCCTGGTCGGTAAGAGCTTTTACTATTTTTGGATGGCAATGTCCCTGATTAACAGCGGAATACGCTGAAAGAAAATCAAAATATCTCTTTCCTTCCACATCCCACACAAATGGACCTTCTCCTCTTTCAAGAACAACCGGAAGCGGATGGTAATTATGTGCGCCAAATTTATCCTCCCGGTTTATATAATCCTGGGTGTTCATATTATTGATATTTAATTAGTTAGGAATCGGTAAAATTAAGTTACAATTTTACGAAAGCTTTTCTTCATTTCAAAATTTAACTCCTGATGATTCAATTTCTTCAGAATTCACCAACCTGCATAACCGCATAATTAGTTTGTTTTGCAATTTCAAAACCACTTTCCTTAAAACCGCATAATTGCATAATTGCATAATCTCCTAACTGCATAACCATTTAATCATTCATCAGATCTGGTCTTAGTTTCCGGGTTCTGATTAATGATTGCTCATGCCTCCATTTGTCAATCTCTGCAGCATTACCTGAAAGCAGGATATCAGGAACCTCCCATCCCAAAAACTCAGATGGCCGGGTATAGACAGGTGGGGCAAGGATGTCGTCCTGGAAAGAATCGGAAAGGGCCGATTGCTCATCGGATATTGCTCCCGGGATAAGCCTTACGATAGCATCAGTAATTACAGCGGCCGGAATTTCACCACCTGATAAAACATAATCTCCGATTGATATTTCCATTGTAATCAGATGATCCCTTATCCGCTGGTCGATGCCTTTATAGTGTCCGGCAAGGATGATAATATTATTTTTAAGGGAAAGTGTATTGGCTGTCTTTTGTGTAAGCTTTTCTCCGTCGGGAGAGGTATAAATTATTTCGTCATAATTCCTTTCATTTTTAAGCTTTTCAATTGCTTTATAAACAGGTTCGATCATCATGACCATTCCGGCACCTCCGCCGAAAGCATAGTCATCAACTGTTTTATATTTGTCTTTGGTGAAATCTCTCAGGTTTAAAACATTGATTTCAACAAGACCTTTTTCCTTTGCTCTTTTTATTATTGAGTGATTCAGCGGGCTGTCAAGCAATTCCGGCAAAACAGTTAAAATATCAATCCTCATTTTTAATCGTTTGTCCAAAAATACGACAAAAAAGCCCAAATAAATCCATTCTCAGGGAATGACTTTCCTATTCAATCCTGAGGGCATTGGCAGGGTTATAATTTGCTGCTTTGATTGTTTGGTAACTTATAGATATCCAGCCTATAGATAATGTAATTAATGTTGCTAAAAGAAAAATTACCGGATTTATGTTCACCTTGCTTGCAAATCCTTCAAGCCAGTATCTTGAACCGAAATATGCAACCGGATATGCTATCAGTGATGAAACAAGAATCAGATATACTACTTCCTTTGATAAAAGGCTCAGTACAATTCTTATGGAGGCTCCGTAAGTTTTTCTTATTCCTATCTCTCTGGTCCTTTTGTTTGTAATATATGTTACGAGGCCAATTAATCCAAGACAGGCAATAAAGATTGCCAGGACAGAAAAAATAATAAAAATCCTTCCTGTTTTCATTTCCGCGGAATAAAGATTATTCCATGTATCAGTGAAGAATTCATACTGAAAAGGTTGTTTGGCAGTAAAGGTTTGCCAGGTTTTTTCTATAGCTTTGATTGTACCCGATACATCATTCCCGGAAAGCCTTACTGTCGCAAATTTGTCGCCTCCGCCCGGACCCATTACAGTAAAACAAACAGGAGTTATTGCTTTATGCATTGATTCAATAAAAAAATCTTTCATCACACCAACGATCTGCAACTTCCTGAATTGCTGGGGTCCTCTCGGCTCCAGGATGTATTTCCCCACAGGATCCTTAAGCCCAAGTGACTTTACTGCTGTTTCGTTGATAAGTATTGCCAGTGAATCATTACCATAATCACGTGAAAAGAAACGTCCTTCAACAAGCTGAACTCCCAAAGCCTGTGGAAAATCAAGACTAACTCCTGCCTGATTAATAAGAAATGTATTTTTTTCAGGATCATCATCCTTTAAAAAACCATTATTGCTGAAGGATGTTCCCGGAAGAGCCCACGAGAATCCAGCTTTTTCAACACCGGGGATCTGCAAAAGCTGAGTCCTGAATGGTTCAAGCTGCCTGTAAAAAGCATCAGGTCTCCGAATTATAATCAGGTTATCCTTTTTAAAGCCAAGATCCTTTCCTGTCATGAAATTCAATTGATTGTAGACAATAATGGAACCTATTATTATAATAATGGATACTGTAAACTGAAAAACTACAAGAATTCCCCGAAGGGTTCTGGACATAGATCCCGGATTAAGTGTACCCTTTAATACTTCGACCGGATTGAAGGAAGCAAGTACAAAAGCAGGATAAAATCCTGCAGATATCCCAACAACAAGAATCAGCAATACAATGAATATAATACCTTTGAGACTATAAAGGAGACTGACTGATATTTCTTTATCAATCAGCTGATTGAAATAAGGACTGAGAACATAGACCATTAAAACTGAAAGGAAAGCTGCAATGGTTACTATTAACACCGATTCTCCCAGAAATTGCAGAACAAGCCCTGATTTATTAACTCCGGCAACTTTCTTTACTCCAACTTCTTTTGCCCTGCCAGCAGATTTTGCAGTAGCAAGGTTGACATAATTTATGACTGCAATCACAAGAATCATAAGGGCAATAACAATAAAAATATATACTGTTGAAAGCGAACCTGGTGGCTCAAGATTATACTGGGAAGCTCCCTTAAGATGAATATCTTTAAGAGGTTCCAGGATATATTTGAAATCATTGCCTGCTTTTCTGAAATCATCCACTGTAATTCCGAGAAAATCCTGAAGCTGAGGACCTACGTACTTAATAACCATACCCTGTAATTTTTCTTCCATTTTGCTCTTTTCTGTACCTTCATTTACTTCGATATATGTATAGAAGTTATGACTAATCCAGAACTGATTATTAGCTCTTTCAGGATATGTGCTCATTGAAGCAAGCATATCAAATTTAATATGCGAGTTATCCGGAACATCCTGAACAACACCTGTAACAGTATAAAGAATTGTATCTTCCTCAACACTTATCCTTTGACCCATAGGATCCTGATCACCAAAGTACTTCTTTGAGAATTCTTGGGTAAGCACCATGGAACGTGGTCGTACCAAAGCTGTTTTTGGATCACCTTGTAATAATTTAAAATCCAGAACACTGAAAAATGTTGAATCAGCAAATATTACTCCATCCTCATTAAACTTTTTATCACCAAATCTGATAAGCCAGGCTCCCATCTCTGTTACCCTCGTAGCCTTAACAATTTCAGGATAATCATTCAACATCGCCTGTGCCATGGGGGCAGCAGTAATCGCCTGATCAATTTCACCTCCCGACATTCTTCCGACAACTTTTACTCTGTATATATTTTCGTAGTTCTTATGGAACCTGTCATAGCTGAGTTCATGAATCACATACAATGTGATAAAAATGAAACTCGTTATTCCTACTGCAAGTCCTCCTATATTGAGGGCTATATAACCAGGTTGTTTCCTGATATACCTAAGTCCATTAATGAAAAAGTTTTTTAGCATGGCTATTTTGGTTTTTCTATTAGTAACATCAAGAAAAAGACATAGGAATTTTGGAAATGTTGCACCGTTCCACTTCTGTCAAATGGCCTAGAAGATCACAGGTAACTCTATTTTCAATATCCGGATTAGATATTGACTATTCCGTTTTCAATGAATCAGCGGGATTAATAACAGATGCCTGGTAAGCCTTGTAACTTATTGTTATAAAAGTTATTACAATAGTAAGCAGAGCACTGCCAAGCAACAGTGACAGACCAATATTTGTACGGTAGACATAATTCTCAAGCCAGTTGCTCATGAAATAATAAGCACCAGGGATGGCTATAATAATTGATATTGTTATCAGGATGATGAAGTCTCTGGAAATTAATCTGATGATGACATTCTCATTTGCACCAAATACTTTCCTGATCCCGATCTCCTTTGTCCTTTGCTCAACCATATATGATGCCAGACCGAACAATCCGAGGCATGCAATAATGACCGCAAGTATGGTAAACATTGTAAATATCTTACCTCTCTTTTCATCAGCATCAAATTGCCTGTTAAACCTATCTGACAGGAATGTATATGTAAAAGGCTGATCAGGGAAAACCTCTTTCCATTTGTTTTCGATAAAACTTATAGTCTGTTCTGTATTGATTCCGCTTAGTTTTACATAAATTATATTATTTCTTTCGCGGTAAATAAGCATAAGCGACTCAATCTCATTATACATACCGGTCTGATGATAATCCTTCATCACTCCAATGACTCTTGCATTAATCTGGGCTCCATCACCCAGCTGGGCCTTTTTTCCTATTGCATCTTTCCATCCCAGCCTGTTTGCCAGAGTTTCATTAACTACAACACCGGTGAGTGTGTCAGAAGGCATATCCTGCTGAAAATCACGTCCGTTGACTATTCTAATACCAAGTGCTTCAACAAAATCATGGTCCACTACTGCAAAATTTATTCCTCTTTGCGACATTCCCTGGTCTGTTTCCATATTGAAGATAACTTTACCGGAGCCTTCCCCAATCTGGGTATTTGTTGATGTAACATACTTTATATCATTGTTTTCCATTAGAGCAAGTTTAAGGACAGGATATTTCCTGACCATGTTCCCATTGAGCTGAAGCATAAGAACATTTTCCTGGTTAAAACCCTGGTCCATACCCTTAAGGTAGTTCAGTTGCCGGAAAACTACAAGTGTGCATACAATCATTGCAACCGAAATGGTAAACTGGATCACAACCAGGAACCTGCGGAAAAAACTACCCGCTGATCCCTGTGTGATCTCACCTTTCAGTACTGTCACAGGACTGAATCTTGAAAGGTAGAAAGCAGGATAACTGCCTCCCAACATGCCAACGATCAGTACAACTCCAATGACAGTAAATATTACCACAGGGCTGAACAGAATGGAGAGACCGAAAGATTTTCCGGCAAGAAGGTTGAACTTTGGAAGAAGAATAATAAGTAGTATTACACTTATTATAAGCGATATAATAGTAAGTACTACAGACTCTGAAAGGAATTGAGCCACCAACAGTCCCCTTCGTGATCCTACAACTTTTCGTAAACCTACTTCCCTGGCACGGCTTGCAGATCGTGCTGTTGCTAGGTTCATATAATTCATTGCCGCTATCAGGACAAGAAAAAGGGCAACAATTCCAAAAATAATCACATAGGTAATGCTTCCTGTGGGTTCAGGTTCTCCCGGATTAGTTGAATAAAGATGGATTTTGGTAATTGGCTCCAGAATATATACAATTTTGATTTTAAGGGGTTCGAATAACGTTTTCATATGAGCATCATACATTCCCTGAATCTTGGTTTCAAAAGTTTTTATGTCCAGGTCACGCGGGAAAAGGAGATAGGTAAATACCCCGAAATTACCCCAGGTTCCCAGTTGTTTGGGAAGATTATTCCTGGCCGCTACTGCGTCAAAGCGAAAATGAGAGTTAGAGGGAACATCTTCAATTACTCCTGTCACCTCATAAGTATTTTCACCTTCAGTTATGGTTTTTCCTATTGGATCGGCACTGCCAAAATACCTAGCAGCCACGGTTTCTGTGAGAACAATTTTCTTCGGATCCCTGGTTGCTGACTTCACCTCACCCCGGATTACCTTGAAGGTGAAAATATCAAAAAGGGTGGAATCGACATAATAGAAATCTTCTTCGATATACTCCTTATCTTCAAATTTATAAAGAGCTCTGGGCATGTTAATAAAACGTACAAAGGATTTTACCTCAGGATAGTCCTGAACCACTTGTGGACCCATAGGAATCTGGGCGACATTCCATGTAAACTGGTCATCAGGTTCAGTGATTTTTGAGGAAACCCGGTAAATTCTGTCTGCATTCTCATGATACCTGTCGTAACTTAATTCGTCAGATACATAAATTATAAGAAAGAGAGCGCTGGAGATCCCTAACGTCAGTCCGAGAACATTTAAGAGACTATAGCCTGAGTGTTTGCGGATATGACGTACAGCAATTTTAAGCAGATTCTTTAGCATATTCTGAGAGTTAGATTATAGTAAGATTAAAATTATGTTATATTATTCTTTTATCATAAAATTCTTCATAATTTAACTGGACATTAACAAACTCTTTGAAATCAATATCACTTTTCCATATCTAATATATGGTAATAGACTTATTTTTTCCCGGAATGCAACAGAAAGGATTAAAATTCGTCCTTATAATGACTTCGACATCCAGCTTATGATAACAAACATATTCCGCCTTGCTATACGTAATGTATTGAAGAATAAAGTATTCTCATTCCTTAATATTACGGGTCTGGCTGTGGGGCTCACAGCATCACTGTTGATACTTTTA
>Ga0209254_10003035_pt1 | contig 15322 bp, 15 predicted proteins | sample FrelakmetDIP11DI_FD_187148 | JGI IMG/M metagenome (GOLD analysis project Ga0209254, IMG submission 187148) | Freshwater lake sediment microbial communities from the University of Notre Dame, USA, for methane emissions studies - DIP11 DI (SPAdes)... | ecosystem: Environmental > Aquatic >...
CGCTTTTCCTCCCCGGAATCCCGCTGAAATCTCGACGGCTCTCTCCAGGCGCGATATTAGCAGATCCGATGGGGGGTTAAAAGTTCTCCTTTAAGGGATTGTCCAGCGCTGCATTGGCCTTATCGGGTCTTGACCGGCGGGGAGGGTGCCGGGACGCCTGCAGCTGCGCCCGGACCTTGACCGGCATCCTCCAAGTTGATAGAAAAATCGGAGCGGTTCGCACTTCGGGGGAGGAGGCCTGTGGAGAAGGAATCTCTTAAATTTCAGCGGATAAGAGAAGAAATGGTGCGCCAGCAGATCGAAGCGCGCGGCATTGCCGATCCGGCCGTCTTGGAGGCCATGCGCAAGGTTCAGCGCCACCTTTTCGTCAGCGAGGCTTTGCGTGACCAGGCTTACGGCGATTTCCCACTTCCGATCGGCGAGCAGCAGACGATCTCCCAGCCCTATATCGTGGCCGAGATGACCCAGGCGCTCCAGCTTACCCGGGATGACCGCGTTTTAGAGATCGGTACCGGTTCAGGTTACCAGGCAGCTGTTCTGGCCGAAATCGCTTACCGCGTTTACACCATCGAGCGCATTCGAGCGCTTTATCTACACGTTCGACGCCTGTTCGACCAACTGCGTCTGTTCAATGTCGTCACCCGCTACGGCGATGGGTCCAAAGGCTGGGAAGAGGAAAGCCCGTTTGACGCGATCATTGTCACCGCCGGCACCCCTAAAATTCCAGCTATCCTGGTCAACCAGCTGGCGGTCGGCGGGCGGCTTGTGGCTCCGGTCGGCAACCCGCATTCCCAGGACCTGATCAAGCTTGTCAAAGAAAGAACGGGTATCCGTCAGAGCAATCTGGGGGGCTGCCGGTTCGTCAAGCTGGTGGGGGAACACGGCTGGCAGGAACCTTGAGCGATTGCCGCGCGCTGCGGACGAAGACCATCCGGGTCGGTCCGCAATTCGAGAATCCAGATCTACCTGCTTGCAGGATAACCACCGGATCTGCAAATCGTCTTTAGAAAATCTACGAAGGCAGCCGGCAGCAGTGAAAGGCTGCGCTGACGATGGCGGGTGATGTAGAGGCCGCGCGTCAGAACAAGCCCTTCTACCGCAAGCGCTTTCAAAGCGCCGGAGTCGAGATCTTCGGCCACCGCCAGGGTCGAAAGAATCGAGACCCCCATCCCGTCCCTGATCCCCTGGCGGACCGCCTCGGTGCTGCCCATCTCCGCTACGATGTTCAGCTCGTCAATGCTGCGGCCCTGCCGTCCGAGGCTTTCCTGGATGGAAGCGAGCGTTCCGGAGCCGTGCTCGCGGACGATGAACGGCTCGCCCAGGAGCTGGTCCAGGCGGATCTTCTTCGAGCCGCTCCAAGGATGGGCGGCCGGTACGATCAGACGCATCTCGTCTTCGATCAGGCGTTCCTGAAGGATGTTCTTCTCCCGTGATTCCGCGCCGACCACCCCCACCTCTATCGTTCCCTCAACGACTCCGACGATGATGCGCTGGGTGTCGGCGATGACGAGCGACGGCCGGATTTCCGGATAGCGGATCTTGAATTTCCCGATCACCCGCGGCAGGAGATAACCGCCGGGGATGGTGCTGCCGCCGATGACCAGGGGGCCCTGCATCTTGCCCAGGTGCTGCGCCAGCGCCGCCTCGGTTTCCGCGCGCAGGGCGAGCATCCGGCGGGCATAGCCATAGAGCAGGCGTCCGGCCGCCGTGGGGACGGCTTCCTTGGAGAGCCGGTCGATCAGAGGGCATTTGAAATGCGCCTCGAGATCCTTGATATGGCTGCTGACGGTCGGCTGCGAAAGATGAACCGCTTCCGCGGCCTTGGAGAAGCTTTTGCTCTCTACGACTCGGCAGAAGATATGCAGCTGCCACAAATCCATGGCGAGGGGGGATCTCAGTGCGGGTTGGCGCGCGCCGGGAATTTTTCCCTGAGCCGGGCGAGCACCAGCGGGGGCACCATGCCCTCGATGTCGCCGCCGAACATGGCCGCCTCTTTGATGATGGAAGAGCTCGTGTAGATCCAGCGCATGCCGGTCATCAGGAAAACGGTTTGGATTTCGCGCTTCAAGCGTCGATTCATCAGCGCCATCTGGAATTCGTACTCGAAATCCGACAGGGCGCGCAAGCCGCGCAACACCGCCTGGGCGTTGTGCTGCGCCGCGTAGTCGACCAACAGACCGTCGTAGCTGTCCACCTCCACTCGGGGGAGATCCCGCAGGCTGTCTTTCAGCATTTCGGTGCGCTCTTCCAGTGAAAAGAGGTACTGCTTCTTGGGGTTCTTGAGAATGACCACGATGAGCGTGTCGAAGATCTGGATCCCCCGTTCGATGATGTCGAGGTGACCGTTGGTCACCGGGTCGAATGATCCGGGGTAGATCGCGATGCGTTCCATGGCGCTGTCCTTTGAGAGGGGTCGGGCGAATGGTCCCGGGAGCCAGGCGGCCGGTTGCCTCATAGCACATAAGTCAAAAAGGACACAAGGGTCCGGCCGTACTGCCGTCGGTCTTGAACCGTGTAAGGCCCCAGGGCTTCGGGCAGAACATCGCCGGTATCGTGTTCGACGACCAGCCGCGCCCCGTCCGCAACGCATTCGGCGTGGTGCAGATGCAATAGCGCCGGCGCCACCAATCCCTTCCCATAGGGCGGGTCCATGAAAATCAGCTGAAAAGCGGGGTCATGGCCCCGCAGGCAGTTGAGGTTGATAGCCGCGTTCCAGCGCAGCACGCGGCTTTTTTCGGTCAGCCGGCAGGCCTGGAGGTTGCCCGCCAGGGTGACGCAGGCGTCGCGGTCGACCTCGATGAACAGGGCGGAGGCGGCCCCGCGGCTGAGGGCTTCAATGCCGAAAGCGCCCGAGCCGGCAAAAAGATCGAGCACCACGGCATGGCGCACCGCTGATCCGAGGATATTGAATACGGCCTCGCGGGTGCGGTCGGCGGTCGGCCGTGTCCGCAGACCCGCGACCGTGCGCAGCCTCCGGCCCTTGAACTCCCCGGCGATGACTCTGAGTGGCATGCGATGGTCGCTCCGGATCAGCGGACACGAGCGAAGGGGTGAACTTCAATAAACGAAGTCGATGATGTACCAGTCGGTCTGTTCGTCCCAGAATGAAACGAAAAACAGCACATGGTGCAGATTCAACGGCAGGGTCTTCTTGCTTATTTCGGCTTTGACCCGAAGCTCGTAGCGGACGTTTCTGCCCATGCGTTTCAATGAAACGATCTTGAGCCCTTCGATGCGGTTCATCCAACGCTGGGCCTCCTCGAAGGAGGGGGTGACTTCGGCTTCATAGCCGGTCCATGATCTCCGCACCGTGAACTCTTTTTTCACGCTGTCGAATTTGATGGTGTGAATCACGGTGAGGTCCGCGATCGTTTGATCCAGCCAGAAGGACTGCATCCGGCTGAGCTTCAGGTGGAACGCAAAGGAAGTTGTTTTCCCGGCCAGCACATTCTGGCGGATGGCGTCCGAAAAGGAGTCCTCGAGATTCAGGTGCAGAAGCAGATCCTCGCTGGTGTTGGAAACCGTGATGTTGCTGAGGCGCGGTTGGTTCGCACCGGCCGCTGGGTTTGCTGTCAGAAGAAGGACCAGCAACGGGATGCCCCAGCTATGGGATGAAAACGATTTCATGGCGTTCCGAGGATCTCCATTCGCCGTCATCGAAACGGATGTGCTCCCGGCGTTGCTGCTTTCGGCATGCGTTGGACGAAGGTGGAGGCGCGACCGCAAGATAAATATAGATAACCGATCTGCGTATACTTGGCAATTGGTTTCAGCGGCGTGAAGCGTTTTTTCTGCACCGGAAAAATGCCGGCCCGCCTCCGTCCAGCCAACAATCGCTTTGGATACATCAGAGATGCATCTGCCGCAGCCGTTTTTCGCCGAAACGCAGCGGCAGGACGACCGCCAGGAGGCTGAGAAGGAAGGCCGCCGCGAAGGCCGCCGCGATCCAGAGCCAGACCAGAGCGGAAAGCGGCCTTCCATGCAGGTCGGCCAGGAAGAGCCGGTACACCGGCCCGGCCTGCAGCAGGATCACCGCCGCGACGTAGGCGGCGCAGGCGAGCATGAAAACCAGGCCGCCGAAGCTGCTGGCGGTCTGGGCCGGGTTTTCGGCCTTGAAGTCCGGGTAGGCGGCTCCGAGGCCGATGCCCATGGCGATGATCCCCGGCACCAGGAAGAAGACCGTGACGGTGGAGAGGATCATCATGAACGGCGTCACCTTGAGCAGCAGGTTGGTGCCGACGATCAGGGTCTCGGTCAAGGCCAGCAGGGGAAGGTAGTAGATGAAAAACTTGATCAGCAGGAAGCTCCGGATGGACAGCGGTGAGCTCTTTACCAGCCAGATCGCTTCTTTCTCCAGACTCACGGCCGGGTAGGCGAAGCGGGCGGCGACGGCCGTCAGAACCAACAAGGCGAGCCCCATGTTCAGAAACGCGAACAGATTTTGCAGATAGACGGTCTGGATGGGAGATTTCTCGAGCGGCAGCGCATCGAAGTTGTAAATGTAGATCACCAGCAGCGCGGCGATGAGGAAGAGCTGGGTCCACTGGGTCTGGTCGCGCAAAAAGGTCTTGATCTCCTTGATGGTGAACGCGCGCACCGGTCCCGGCAAGAACCGGAAGATGCGTTCGCTGAGGCCTCGGCGCCGAATCGCCGCGGTGGAGGCGGTTTGAGCCTTCGAAAACCCCTTGAAGTAGATCGCGTCGGCCGTGATCACGGCCAGGCAGAAGACGAGCACGGCGAAGCTGGCGCTTTGAGCCAGATGGAAGGCGCTGGTCGCCATGGAGCCGGTCAGCGCGGCCTGGATGCTGTCGCTCGCCCAGCTGCTGGGCAGGAAGGGTGCGGCCGGAGCCTGCAGAGAGGAAATATAGACCAGCAGCGAATCGAAGACCTCCGGATCGACCAGCTGCTCCGGCCGCATCAGCCGGATGGCCAGATACAGCATCACGAACAGCAGAACCCCCATCAGGATGACGACGCTGCGCATGCGGGTGGCCGGCACGACCATGACGCCGATCATCACCCCCAGAGCGCTCAGCGCCGAGGCGATGACGGCCAGCAGCGCCAAGGCCAGAAAGGTGGCGGCGTAGTAGCCGACTCCGGCTGCGAAGACGGTCCCATAGGCCAGAAACACCGGCATGGTGAAGACCAGCACCATCCAGGAACTGTCGACGGTCGCGTCGATCCAACGGGCGATGAAAATGCAATGACCCGCGGCCGGCAGGGAATGAACCAGCAGAAGGTCGCGGGACAAGAACAGCCGCCCCAGCGCGGTCAGGATGCCGCTGAACAGCAGCAGGGCAAAGGACACGACCAGGATCATCGACAACAGCTTGTAGGCCAGCAGGTCGCCGATGTCCTCGATGCCTTTGAAATAGCGCAGCACCCGCCAGGAAATTCCGAAAAAGCCGCACCAGAAGAGGGTGCCGACGATGCCGAGGGTTATCAGTCGCCCCCTGCCGCCGCCGCTGCCGCAGGACCATCTGCGCCGGAGCACCGGCAGGGTTCGCGGCGCAAGAAGAAGCCTCACGTCATGCATCAGGTTGTGGGTCATGCGTTGGCCTTGGCCCGTAAGTCCGGCGTCGTTCCGACCGCTGTCCGGCGAGCCGATCGAACCGCTCGCCGGCACCCCAAGCGAATCAGACGACCCGGGTCACGCCGAATGGCCGGTCAGATTCAGGAAGACCTGCTCCAAGTCGGCGCTGCCGACATTGGCCTCCCGCCGGAGGTCCTCCACCGTGCCGACGGCGAGCAGGCGGCCGCGGCTGAGAATGCCGATGCGGTCGCAGATGTCCTCGGCGACCTTGAGCGTATGGGTCGACATGAAGATGGCGACGCCTTGAGCGGCCAGCTGCCGGAACAGTTTCTTCACCATGATGATGGCGAGCGGGTCGAGGCCGACCATGGGCTCATCGACGATCAACACCTCCGGGTCGTGCAGGAGCGCCGCCGCCATGATCAGGCGCTGCTTCATGCCGTGCGAATAGGACTCGATCAGATCGTTCGACCAGTCCGTCAGGGAGAACATCGCGAGAGTGGCGGCAGCCTTGTCCCGAAACCGGCCCGCGGCGACGCCGTAGATGTCGGCGGTGAACCTCAGAAACTCCATGCCGGTGAGTTTCTCGTACAGAAAAGGGCGGTCCGGGATGAAACCGATCCGGCGTTTGGCCTCCTGCGGTTGCGCCTGCATGTCGATGCCGGCGATGGTGACGGAGCCCGCGGTCGGCGCCATGACGCCTCCCATCATCTTGATGGTGGTGGTCTTGCCGGCCCCGTTCGGTCCTATAAAGCCGAAGATCTCGCCGCTGCCGATGCTCAGGCTCAGACCCTGCACCGCCGAGTGAGTGCCGTAATTCTTGGTCAGGTTCTTCAGTTCGATCATGGCCCGTCCAGGATCTCGATCGTGAGGTTGCCAATGACGCCGGCAAGGTCCACCTGCTGGTGCATGGAGCCGGTGACCAGCCGCAGATGGGTGACGTCCGCCGGCAGCTGCCCGAAGAGCGCATCGGCCGTGACCCACTGCCCGAGAAAAAGCAGATTCCAGGCGTGGTAGTAGAATTTGCCCCGCATGTACACGAGCCCGGCTTCGACCCGGGCCGGGATGCCGGCCGACCTCGCCATCGCGGCGAACAGCATGGCGTGCTCGTTGCAGTCTCCCATCCGGTTTTCCAGTGTGGAAAGCGCATCCGGCATCGACAGCACCGGCCGCTTTTCGATGTGGCGGCCGATCCAGTCCATCAACTGCCGGGCCTGGTCCAGAGGCGCGGACGGCGGGGGGTCTCCCAGAACGGAGCGCACCAGCGACCGGATGCGCTCGTGATCGGACTGGATGAGCGCCTCCGGTTTCAGGAACGCCTGCTCAAGGGGTTGCAGCTCCTCCGGCCGGGGCATCGGCGGCAGATCGGCAAGGTTCTCGCGCCGGACGGTCAGGATCCCGTCGGCAAAGCTCTGCCGCCCGCCCTTGACCGGCAATCTATCGGCGTGAGTTCCCCCGATTCTCACCCGCAGGACATCGAGGTCTTGCGGATCGAGGACGGGGCGGCTGGGGGTGACCGCGGCGGCCTCGGTGAGGTCCGCGGTTGCCGCACCCAAATCGCTCAAGGCTTCTTCGGGGGTGGTCTTTTCCAGGCGCATTCCCAGCAGCCCGCGCTCGCGCAGCAGCTCGCCGTTCACGGCGATCCAGGCCGTCTGGGTCATTCCGCGAAGGCCCATGCTGATCCGGGTTGCCGGAACGCTTGCGCCGGCCAACTGCAGCTGCTCGCGGCCGACGACCTCGGCGGTTACCGACGCCTGCGCCATCGAGGCCGGGTCAAAGATTTCGAAGGTGTAGCGATCGCCGGGCGTGAGGGGCTCGCCTTGCAGACGGTCGAGCAGGGCTGCGGTCAGATACACTTTTTTCTTGAGCGGCACGTCGAAGCTGCGGCGGTGGCCCGCGGTCACGGTATGGATGCGGAGCACATCCTCGGCGGCCGTTCCCTGTGCGTGAAACTGAAAAACACCCGAGCGGATTTCGTAGTCAAACCGGTCCAGCGAAAAATCGGCATGCAGGTCGGCTCGCGTGCGCATGCTGATATCCTGAACCATGCCCATGGTGTTGATCCGCATGACTATCTTTTCTTTCAGCTCATAGCCTGCGGCTCCGGGGTTCAGGCGCCGGTGCGCATAGCCTATCCTGCGCTGGTTATGAAAAATGCTCATCCAGGAGTCGCGTGCAGCGACGCGCTGCACCTTGAGATCGGCCAATGACCGCGTGGCGCCGAGAAATCCCTGGAGCGCATCCATCTTGGCCAAGAGCAAGGCCGTAAAGACGGCTGCGGCCATAAAGCCGATGATCCAGAAGCGCTGCATTCCCTGGGTCCGCATGGTTCAAAAGTTTACCACGTTTCCCTCGAAAGGCGAATGCTGCGGCCAAAGAAACTGCTTATAGATATGAATCTCACTCAAGCCACAATATATAGAAGAAGCCCTGGGAAGCCTCCGATATTGTGCCAAATTCAGATAATTTCTTGTTGACATGCTGCCCGTTTTTCAGGATAGTGCCTCATATTTTGTAACATCAGCTTTTGGTTGCTTCTGTGATGCCGTTTTGCATGACCCAGCGATTCGTGATGCCCTTCGGTTTCAACCCGATGCGCTATTAGGCAGAGTCACCCATGACTCTGCCTTTTTTATTTGGCCCACCGGCAGGACTCGCGGTCGACCACGGGGCCCAAGACCTGGCCGTCTGCGGGCGGAAGCATTAAGATGGTTCACCCGATGCCTTGAGGTTGAGGCGTGCTCGACACGAGGCGTCATGTCCATTGGCAGCGGCAGAGATAAAGGCCATTCTGCCGTTAGTGCGGAGAATCCGCGGGATCATTCATCAGAACAGGGGGAGGAGGAAGAGGATCATGCCGGAAGGAGTTGTAAAGTGGTTCAACGAGAAAAAGGGGTACGGGTTCATCAAAAAAGACGATGGACAGGACATTTTCGTGCATTACTCCGCCATCAAGGGCAAGGGGTTCAAGTCTCTGGCGGAAGGCGACAAGGTGCGCTTTGAAGTCCAGCAGGGCGCCAAAGGACCCTCGGCTTCGGACGTCGAAAAGATTTAACCCGAAAGGGGAGACCCCAGCCGCCGCTCTGATGAAGCAGAGCGGCGGCGTTTATTTTTGGAGGAGCTCCCGGGCATGCTCCAGCGTCAGCCGGGTGATCTTCTCGCCGCCGAGCATGCGGGCGATCTCGCGGGTGCGGTCTTCGGGCGCCAGGCGGTCGATCGTGGTGCGGGTCCGGCCCTGGGCGACCCGCTTTGAGATGCGGAAGTGATGGTCGCCGAACTTGGCGATCTGCGGGAGATGGGTGATGCAGATCACCTGATGGCGCCGAGCGAGCTCCGCCAGCTTCTGCCCGACCACCTCGGCCACCGCGCCGCCGATGCCGGCGTCCACCTCATCGAACACGATCGTCGCCACGGATTCGGTGGCGGCCAGGATGGACTTGAGCGCCAGCACCACCCGCGACAGCTCGCCGCCGGAGGCGATCGACGCCAGCGGCTTGAGTTCCTCGCCTACGTTCGGCGCAATCGTGAACACCGCCCGATCGATGCCGCTGTCGCTCAAGGCGCTCGCTCCGGCAGTCAGGAACGGGTCGGCGTCCGCTCCCGCAGCGATGAGAGTCAAATTCACGCCGAACCCGGTCCCCGGCATTTTCAACCGCGCCAATTCCTGCACCACCTGCATCCGAAAGCGTTGGGCGGCATCACGACGCTTCTTTGAAAGCGCGACGGACTGATTCTCGATCCGGGCGTGCAGTTCGCGCAGGAGGACCTGCACTGCTTCGATCTCCGCCGCAATGGTTTCAATCGCGGCCAGGTCGGCTTTGCTTTCAGCCAGCTTTGCCTGCACCGCTTCCAGCGAACCCCCGTATTTGCGCTTCAGACGGCTGAGCAGGTCCAGCCGCTCCTCGACCTTCTCCATCCGCCCCGCGTCGACGTTGAGGGATTTCAGATACGCCCGCAGGCTGCTCACAAGCTCCTCGACGCGATAGCCGATCTCGGCACACGCCTCTGACCGCGGCATGAGCGCGGGGTCGAAACGGGCCATTTTCTCGAGATCGCGCCGTACCTGAGTCAGCTGCTCGAGCGCCGAGCCGGACCCTCCGTAAAGCGCCTCGATGCCGCGCGCAACCGTTTCGTAGAGGGCTTCCGCGTTCTTCAGCCGCAGGCGCTCCTGTTCGAGCTCGCGGTCTTCGCCCGGCAGGATCGCGGCTGCGGCGATCTCGCGCTGCTGAAATTCCAGAAGCTCAGCAAGCTCTGCCTGGCGCGCCTGGCGGGCCTTGAGGTCTGCGAGTTTTTTCAGCTGCGGCAGGAGGTCGTGGAAGAGGGTCGACACCGCTTCGCGCAGCGGCAGGAGGCCGGCGAAACGATCCAGAATCAGCAGGTGCTGATCCTCTTTGAGAAGCCCCTGGTGGGCGTGCTGCCCCGAGATACTGGCCAGGTTTTCCGTGACGGCCGCCAGGACCTGCAGGGTCGCCAGGCGCCCGTTGACATACACCCGGTTGCCCTCCGCGCGGGAGATGACCCGGCGCACGACAAGACCCTCGGAGGTGTCGTAGCCCGCGTGCCGGAGGGCGCGCACGGCGGGGGACCCGGAGTCCGGATCGAAGAGCGCTTCGATCTCGGCCGAATCGGCGCCCGTGCGAACCATTTCCGCAGAGGCGCGGCTTCCCAAAATCAGATTGACGGCGTTGATGATGATGGACTTGCCGGCGCCGGTCTCGCCGCTCAGGATGGTCAGGCCCGGCTCGAACCGGATCTGCAGGTCATCGATGATGGCGAAATTGCGGATGGAAAGTTCTTTCAGCATGCCGATCGCCGCCGATGGGTAGGTTGGGAGCGGATCCCCTGTGAATGAGCGCATTATACACGGGCGGCGTTCGATGTAAAGCTCGCCGGCGTCGCTTCGCAACGGAAAATCGCTTGAATCATGGGCGCAAACTTCTTAAAGTAAAACAACACGCCGGGCCCCCATTCGACCCAATTGGGCATGTTGAACCGCCGGAGTCGTGAACGAGGGGTGCTGCTGCAGAAAGCAAGATGCACGCATGGTGTCCAAGAAGCCAGTGCTGGTGATCGCCACCCGCAACCGGGGCAAGACGGCTGAGATCCGCGACCTGCTGCAGGGGTTTCCCATGGAGGTACGGGACTTGTCCGATTTCGGACCGATTCCCGAGGTGGAGGAGGACGGGCAGACCTTCGACGAGAACGCCTATAAGAAATCAAGCTTCACGGCGCGCGTTCTGGGGTATCCGGCGCTGGCCGACGACTCCGGGCTGGCCGTAGCGGCGCTGAACGGCGCCCCCGGCGTCCTTTCTGCGCGCTTCGGGGGGGAGGCGCTTTCCGACGCGGATCGCTGCCGGAAACTGCTGGCGGAGATGAAAGGCCGCAGCGACCGCCGGGCCGCCTTCGAGTGCGTGCTCTCGCTCGCGGTGCCCTCCGGTCCGGCGCTCACCTACGAAGGCCGCTGCGAGGGCCTGCTCACGGAGGCGCCGGCGGGGGCCAACGGCTTCGGCTACGATCCGATCTTTTTCTACCCGCCCGCCGGCAAAACTTACGCCCAGCTGACGCGCGAGGAGAAAAACCGCATCAGCCACCGGGGCAAGGCGCTGCAGGAACTGCGGGCGGAATTTGAAAAAGTGATCCTTTGGATCCGACGGCACATGCCACCCGGAAATCCCTGGAACTGGATGAATGGCTGACCCGCCTGCCGCCGCTCATGAAAAACGGGTGATGTGGAGTCCTTGAACCAGTCCAAACCGCCTTTCGCGAAAACCCTTTTCAGCCGCCGGATGCTGGTGGCGCTGCTCATGGGCTTCTCCTCCGGCCTGCCGCTGCTGCTGACGCTGGGGGTCCTGCAGGCCTGGATGAAGGAGGAAGGGGTCGATTTGACCTGGGTGGGAATGATCACCCTGGTGCAGTCGCCTTATTCCTGGAAGTTCCTGTGGTCGCCGGTGCTGGACCGGTTCACGCCGCCCTGGCTCGGCCGGCGGCGGGGGTGGCTGCTGATCGCCCAGCTGGCGCTGATGGCCGCCATCGCCGCCCTGGGCGCCACCGATCCGGTGGCGCATCCGGGGTGGATGGTCGCCTGTGCGCTGCTGGTCGCCTTCTTCAGCGCCACCCAGGACATCCTGGTGGACGCCTACCGCCGGGAGGACCTGTCGGACGAGGAACTGGGGCTTGGTTCGTCCCTCTACGTCTATGGCTACCGCATCGGCATGTGGGCCGCATCGGGCGGAGGGTTGATCCTGGCCGATCATCTGCCCTTTTCCAAGGTCTATCTGATCATGGCCCTGGGCATGATCCCGGGGATCGCGACCACGCTCCTCGCCGCAGAGCCGCAGATCGAGATCCGGCCGCCGCGGTCGCTGCGGGAGGCTATCTGGGAGCCCCTGGCGGATTTTTTCCGCCGCGACGGCGCCGGGTGGCTCCTGGCGTTCATTCTCTTTTACAAGATCGGCGACACCATGGCCGCCGCCATCACGACTCCGTTCTACCTGGAATTGGGTTTTTCCAAGTCCGAGATCGGCATGGTGGTCAAGCTTTTCGGCTCCTGGGCCACCATCGCCGGGGCCATCGGCGGCGGCATTCTCATGCTGCGGCTTGGCATCCGGCGCAGCCTGTGGATTTTCGGAGTGCTCCAGGCCGTTTCGACGGCCGGTTTCGCGGTCCTGGCCGGCATCGGCACCAGCCTGGCGGCCCTCTCCGGGGTGATCGCCTTCGAGAGCATTACCGGCGGAATGGGAACGAGCGCCTTCGTCGCCTTCATGGCCAGCCTGACCAACAAGAAGTTCACCGCCACCCAGTACGCGCTGCTGACCAGCATCATGGGGCTGCCGCGCGTGCTGGCCTCGGCGCCTACCGGGCTGGCCGCCAAGCATCTGGGCTGGGAGTGGTTCTTCATCCTGTGCACGCTGGCGGCCATACCGGGGCTGGTGGTCCTCGCGCGCTTCGCGCCCTGGCCGGCGCAGGGTCCGACTCAAGCCGTCGCGCGCGTCCGCCCTTGAGCAGGTTGCGTCCTCAGGAGGCTCAATAAAGAAATGATGCTGGATGCTGAATCCACGCTACGGGATGGCCATCATGACCGACCAGCTGCCCGACCCCTCCATTCGTGAACGTGTGCAGGCGCTGCAGGCCAAGCGCGCCGAGATCCTGGCGCTGCCGCCGGAGCAGGCCTTGGGTCGCATCCTAAACGATCCCCAGCCGGCCGCCCTCGTGCACTCCTTTCCAGAGACGGATTTCTATTTCCTGGTGCACGACATCGGCCCGGAGGATGCGCAGCCGCTGCTGGCCCTCGCCTCCGACAAGCAGTGGGACCACATCGTGGATCTCGAGAGCTGGGCCAGGGACCGCATCGAGGTGAACCAGCTCACGCGCTGGATGAACCACCTAATGGAAGCCGACCCCAGGCGCTTCATCCGCTGGTTTCTGAAGGACCGGCTGGCCTTTGGAGAATTTTGCCTGTTTCACACGCTCGAGGTGCGCATTCGCGAGCACGACCAGGACCCTTCCGACTTTGGCGAGGGTTTTTTCACTCTGGACCAGGTTTACTACATCCGGTTCCTCAAAATGCCTCCGCTCGGCGGCGCGTCTGCCGTCGGCGAGGAGGAACGCAAGGCGTTTCTGAAGAAACTGCTGCATCTGCTGGCGGAGCATGACCATGTGCTTTTCCAGGGTCTGCTCCTGGAAGCGACCCACATCATCCCGGCGGAGACCGAGGAAGAGGAACTCCGCTGGCGCAACGTGCGGCTGGCGGAAAAGGGGTTTGTGCCGTTTGACGAGGCGATCGGAATCTATCAGCCGGTCACCCGCCGCCAGCTCGAATCCCAGCGGCCGAAATCCCTGCTTCGCGATTCAGGCGATGAAGCGGTTCTTCTGCCGGTGCCGGCCTATCCGCTGCATGCAATGGCGGCGGACACGCATTTCAGCCGAGCCTTGGCCCTGATCGAACCGGGCCCGATCCTCACCCGCCTGCAGTGGGAATTCGCCAACCTCTGCAACCAGATCATCGTGGCCGACCACAAGACCGTCCGCAGCCGCGAGCAGCTGCGCGAAATCGTGGCCAAAGCCTGCGGCTACATCAGCATGGGGCTGGAACGGATGAAAAGTTCGGAGGACGGCCCGCCGGAGCCGGCCCAGGCGGCAGCCGCGCTCACCCGCCATCCGCTCGTTCAGCTCTTCCGCCTGGGGTTCGGGGGGGCCCTTGAAGTCAAGTGGCAGGCCGAACGCTGGCTCAGTTCCTCCTGGTTTGCGAAAGCCGGTCTCAAGCTCGGCTTCTGGGGCGAGCAATGGATGGGAGCCCTGGGGGGCATCCTGCTCAAGAAGCCGCAGTACTACGACAATTACCAGACCGGCGTGCTTTACCGGGAGTTTGCATCGCTCCAGGATGTCGCCCGCACCGAGAGCATCCTCAAGCAGGTGCAGACCGTCGATCATCTGCTGGCCGTCATGGATATCAAGCTGGGCCCGCCTCTCCAGTACAGCCTTCTCACCTGGAAGAATCTGCTGCTGACCCGGTGGGTGCGGCACGGGCTGGGCCTGGGAGAAGAAACCCTGAGGCCGTTGGCCCTATCCGAGTTTGCCCCCTTTTTTGAAAAGCTTCTGCCGGGGACGCCCTCGTCGGGGGCGGCCGAAGCGCGGAGGATCCCCGATCCGATCAAGGCCGATTTCATCTCTTGGCTGTCGCATGAAACCGGTCTGAAAGACTTTGAACTCTCGGAGAAGCTCGGCCGGATCTTCGAGGATTTATTTGCCGAAATCGAGGCCGAATACGGCCGGGTGGCGGCGACGGATCTGGACCCCCGCTTCGTGCAGCTGTTTCTTTTAAAGCGTTAGACGGCGGATCGGGTGGGTGGGAGCCTGGGATCGCACCCATTCCGGGAATACCGAAGAGCTAGTTCCAGGCGGCAAGGTTGCCTTGGATGAATTCCACGATGGCGTTGTGCTCTTCCTTGCCGCTTCCCCGCACCGTCATGGGCTCGCCGAAGCGAAATTGAACGGTTTTCTCGGGCCGGATCGGGCCGAAGTCCTTAATGCGCTGACCCAGGCCCCAGGCGTCGGTTTTCAGCGCGAAGGGCACCGCGGGCGCATTGCAGCGCCTGGCCAGCTTGATTCCCAATGAGTTGAATTTGGCGGGGTCGAACTCCACGCTGCGGGTCGTCTGGGGAAAAATGACCACGGAAACGTTGGCCTCCAGGCGCTTGCGGCCCTCCTCCAGGACGAGCTTGAGGTCTTCGCGCGGATTTTCCCGCCCCACGACCACCGGGTTGCGGTTGCGCATGACGTGGCCGAAGTAAGGGTAGGTCATCAGGCTTTCCTTGATGACGAAGGTCACATCCCGATAGGGCTGGATCAGGCAGGGCAGAACGAAGGTCTCCAGGATGCTCATGTGGTTGCCGATGAATACGGCCGGCGACGCCAGGCGCTGGACGTTTTCCAGTCCTTGGACCTCGAGCCGGCCGCCGACGAGCTCTATCGCCCGGACCGTCGTCAGGCTGCTTTCGATCCATCGGCGGTTGTCGTAAAGGCCTCTTTGGGCCAGCTTGGAAGCCCGGTAGACGATGCCGAGGATCTTGGTGTAGAAAACCGCGCTCGGGCAGCATCGGCCCAGCCAGGACGAAGACTGCCCGCCGGTTTGATAGGCATTTCCCGCAGTCAAGCATAGATCCGGCATTTCGCGATTTCCTTGCCGGCCTTGTTTAGCGCATTTCGTGCCCAATGTCGAATGGAATTGGAATCTAACGACTGTTCAGGCTGGAGCGACTTTCAAAAACCTCATGACCCAAGAAAACGGTG
>Ga0209254_10003036_pt1 | contig 15321 bp, 13 predicted proteins | sample FrelakmetDIP11DI_FD_187148 | JGI IMG/M metagenome (GOLD analysis project Ga0209254, IMG submission 187148) | Freshwater lake sediment microbial communities from the University of Notre Dame, USA, for methane emissions studies - DIP11 DI (SPAdes)... | ecosystem: Environmental > Aquatic >...
CTCGCGGCCGTAGGTGATGACCGGCCAGCCGTAGTTGCGGCCGGCGCGCGCGATGTTGATCTCGTCGCCGCCGCGCGGTCCGTGCTCGTGCGTCCAGAGCTCGCCGGTCTCCGGGTGCAGTGCCGCGCCCTGGATGTTGCGGTGGCCCAAGGACCAGATCTCCGGCAGGACACCTTCCCGCCCGGCGAACGGGTTGTCCGCGGGCACGCCGCCGGAGGCCGTGATGCGCAGGATCTTGCCGATGTGCGTGCCGAGATCCTGGGCCTTGTCACGCTGCGAGTTGCGCTCGCCGGTCGTGACGAAGAGGTTGCCGTCGCGCGCGAAGACGAGACGTGAACCGAAATGATGGTTGCTCTTGAATTTCGGCTGCTGCCGGAAAATCACCTGGACGTCCGTCAGCGACCCGCCGTCGAGGCGCGCGCGGGCGACCGCGGTCCCGTTCGTGCGGCGGTCCCCTGGCTCGGCGTACGAAAGGTATATCGTCGAGTTCCCCGCGAAGCCGGGATCGAGTATCACGTCGAGCAGGCCGCCCTGGCCCTTTTCATCCACCGCCGGCACACCGGCGATCGGCTCCGAGAGCGCGCCGTCCGGCGTCACGTAGCGCAGGCGCCCCGGCCGTTCCGTGACCAGCATCCGCCCGTCCGGCAGGAACGCCAGCGACCAGGGGTGTTCCAGCCCCTTCGCCACCGTGGTGACCGCGACCTTCGTGTCGCCGCTCGGCGCCACGTGCGGGGCATCCTGGCAGGCGCCCGCACCGGCGACAGTGAGCAACAGCGGGTAGAAGCTGCGTGAAATCATCCCATGGAACCTCGTCGTCATCCTGCTTCCTCTCATGCGGCGGCCACGCGGGTGATGATGTAACCGCCCGACTTGGCGTCGAACTCGAGGTCGATCAGCTTGCGCTCGCGCGCCTCCTCGAGCAGGTTCCCGAACGACTTGAAGCCGTAATAACTCTCGTTGAATCCCGGCTTGCGGCGCTTGATCGCCTGCTTGACCATCGAACCCCAGACCTTCTCTTCCGCGTCGCGTTCCGCGAACAGGTCCTCAGCCGTCTCCATCATGAGCTCGATGCCTTCCTGGCGGCGGTCGTCAGCGCCGGAAGCCGCCTTGGTGGCGGTCTTCGCGACCTTTTCCTTGCGCGCGCTCTTGGCGCGGCCTTCGCCGCGCACCAGGTCGTCGTAGTAGATGAACTCGTCGCAGCCGCTGATCAGCAGGTCCGAGGTCGAATGCTTGACGCCGCAGCCGATCACGAACTTGTTGTTCTCGCGCAGCTTCGCGACCAGCGGGGAGAAATCGGAGTCGCCGCTGACGATCACGAACGTGTCCACGTGCGCCTTCGTGTAGCACAGGTCGAGTGCGTCCACGACCATGCGTATGTCGGCGGAGTTCTTGCCGGACTGGCGCACGTGCGGAATCTCGATCAGCTCGAAGGCCGCCTCGTGCATCGGGCGCTTGTACTCCTGGTAGCGCTCCCAGTTGCAGTAGGCTTTCTTGACGACGATGTTGCCCTTGAGCAGCAACCGTTCGAGCACTTTCTTGATATCAAAGGATGGAATCTTCACGTCGCGGACGCCGAGCGCGACGTTCTCGAAGTCGCAGAACATGGCCATGATGCGGGTATCGGTCCGGGGGATGGCGTTCATTCCTCGCCCGCCGCGGGCTTCCAGGCGGATACGAGTTCCTGCTGCTTGCGCGGCGGAACCGGGTCGTAGTGGCTGAGCTGCAAAGTGAAACTCCCTTCCCCGCCGGTCAAGGCCTTTAACCGGTTCTGGTAATCCGTGACTTCGGAGAGCGGCACGTAGGCGGAAACGATTATGCGCCCGCGGGCGCGTGCCTCGTTGCCGTCGATGCGCGCGCGGCGCGTCGCGAGGTCCGCCGTGATGTCGCCCATGACGGTGCCCGGCGCGTTGATCTCGACGTGCACGATCGGCTCGAGCACCGCAGGCCCGGCTTTCTGGACGGCGTCGAGGAAGGCCTTGCGGCCCGCCGACACGAACGCGACCTCCTTCGAGTCCACCGAGTGGTACTTGCCATCATAGACCGAGACCCGCAGGTCCTGGATCGGGAATCCCGCCAAGGCACCCTCCGTCAACGCGTGCCGGATGCCCTTCTCGACTGCCGGGATGAACTGGTTCGGGATCGCGCCTCCGACCACATCGTCCACGAACTCGAATCCGCTGCCGCGCGCCAGCGGCTCGATACGCAGGTACACCTCGCCGAACTGGCCCGCGCCGCCGGTCTGCTTCTTGTGCCGGTGGTGACCCTCGGCCGGGCGCGTGATCGTCTCGCGGTACGGGATCGCCGGCGGGCGGCTCTTGACGGCGACGCCGTAGCGCTCGGACATCCGTTCGATCATCACTCGCAGGTGCAGGTCGCCCATGCCGTAGAGGACGGTCTCGTTGAGCGAGGCGCTGTGCTCGACCCGAACGCAGGGATCCTCGGCCGTGAGCTTGTGCAGCGCCTCGGCGAGCTTGTGCTCGTCGCCCCGGCGCTCGGGCTCGATCGCGACACCGAGCATCGCCGGAGGGTAGGCCATCGGTTTCAGGTGAAAGTGGTCCTCGTCGTGGGAATCGTGCAGCACGGCGTCGAAATGCAGCTCGTCGAGCTTGGCCACGGCGCAGATGTCACCCGGCACTGCCTGCGACACCTCCGCATGCTCCTTGCCCTGCATGCGGAACAGGTGCGCCATCTTCACCGGCTTCCTGCCGTCGCCCACGAACAGTTGCGCACCGGTGCGGATCGTCCCCTGGTGCACGCGGAACAGGCCGAGCTTGCCGACGAACGGGTCCATGATGACCTTGAAGACGTGGGCGATCGCGTGGCGAGCGGGATCGGGGACCAGATTCACGCGCTCTGCCGTGGCACCCTCGCCCTTCATGAAGGGCGGTGGATTGCCCTCGGCGGGGTTCGGCATCAGCCTCGCCATGGCCTCGAGCAGCTCCGGGATGCCCGCGCCAGTCTCCGCGGATACGAAGCAGACCGGCACGAGGTGTCCCTCGCGCAAGGCCTTTTCGAAAGGGTCGTGCAACTGCTCCGGGGCGAGTTCCTCACCCTGCTCGAGGTAGAGCGCCATGAGATCGTCGTCCACCTCGACGACCTGGTCGATGATCTGCGTGTGGGCTTCCTGGACCGAGGAGAAATCGGTGGGCTCGCCGGTGTTATGGAAAAAGCAGTCAATGACCTTTGCACCACCGGCCGCGGGCAGGTTGATCGGCAGGCATTCCCGGCCGAACTGCTCGCGGATCTCCTCGAGGACTGCTCCGGGGTTAGCCTCCCGCGAGTCGATCTTGTTGATCACGACCAGGCGGGCGAGGCCGCGGTCGCGGGCCGAATCCATCATCCGCTGCGACATCGGCTCGACGCCCGCCACGGCGCTCACGACAACGGCGGCCGTTTCGACGGCCTCCAGCACCGGCAAGGCCTTGCCGATGAAGTCCGGAAAACCCGGGGTGTCGATCAGGTTGACGTGGGCATTGCCCGTTTCGAGCCAGCACAGGGCGGCATCGACCGAATGCAGCAGCCGACGCGCCTGGGGATCGTGGTCCGCGACGGTGGTGCCCCGGACCAGGCTACCCTTGGCCCGGATGCTGCCGGCGCCGTACAGCAGCGCCTCTGCCAGCAGGGTTTTCCCCGCACCGGCATGGCCGAGCAGGGCAATATTGCGTATGTCACCGGTCGCTTTTCCCATGCTTTCCCCTGCCTGTCCGTTGCCGGCCGGTTTTTCAAAAAGGATAGCACCGAAGACCCCGGCTGGCTTGCGCCCTCCCGGGTGGACGGGCAAACTCCGGTAAGGACAAGATAGACGCCCTGAGACAGGGGCCGACGGGGGACTGTATGGCGATTTCGGTCAAGGGCGACAGCGGCGATCCGATGGTGGAGCCGAACGTCATCCCGCTCGTCGACATCATGCTGGTGCTGCTGATCATCTTCATTATCACCATTCCGGTCATGACCCACGCGGTCAAGATCGACTTACCGCGCGATAACCCGAATCCGCCGCTGATCGAGCCGGTGGTCGTCCGTCTCTTTGTCGAATTTGACGGAACCGTTTACTGGAATGGCACGCCGGTCGACGGGCAGACGCTGCGCGACTACGTCGCGATTGAGAATGCCAGGGACCCGCAGCCGGAAGTGCACGTGGACGCGCACCGACGCGTACCGTACGCGTACGTCGCAAACGTGCTGTTCACGCTGCAACGGGGCGGGCTGCAGAAAGTCGGCTTCGTTTCCGGCGAGGGTGCCCCGGTACCCGCGCCCGCACCCTGACGCGGAGTCCCTTCGCGCGCGGGCCATGACACGGTCCGTCGTCGTTTCGCTTTCGCTGGCTGTCCTGTTCGGCGCGGGTCTGTCGGTCGCGGAAGAGGCTGGCCTGCGCCGCTTCGAGCTGCCGAACCGTGACACGCTTGAGCTGACCCTGCCCGCAGGCTGGGTGGAGCACTTCGAGCAGCCAGCAGGCGGCGGCGCGCCGACCATCGAAATCGCCACCGTCGAAGGCGGGCCGCGCCAGGTATTCGTGACCCCGGAGTGGCCCGACCCGCTCGCCAGGGAGATCCGCGAGCTACCTTCCCTGCGCGACGCGATCCGCGACATGGCAGAGCGCACCCAGCCGCAGACCGTGGAGGCTTACCTGGAGGTGCGCCAGCTGGACGGCGCGAACGGCACGGGCTTCTATTTCGCGGCGACCGACAGCAACCCCGGCCCCGACGAGTTCCGGTTCATGAACCAGGGGGCGCTGCGGGTAGGCGAACTGACGCTCTGGTTCACGATCCTGACCAATGAGGGCCAGGACACCGTTTCGGTCGAAGCGCTCGCGATGCTGCAGGCTGCGGTTCACCGCCGCACGGGGCTCGATCAACTATGACCATGAATCGCCGCCAATGGATGGGTCTGGCACTGGGTACGGGTGCCGCACTCAGCCTCGGACCGCGATTCGCGTTCGGCGCCGCGAGTCGGCCGCTGATCACACGACCGATTCCCTCGAGCGGCGAGCAGGTCCCGGTCATCGGCCTCGGCAGTTCCGCAACTTTTCGCAGCGTCGCGGAAGGCGAGGACGTCGCCGGAATCGCCGAGGTTCTCAGGACGCTCGTCGAGGGCGGTGGGTCCGTCTTCGACACGGCGCCGTCCTATGGCGCTTCGGAACAAGTCGCGGGCCGGCTCGCGCAGGAACTCGGCCTGGCCAGGAAGTTGTTCTGGGCGACCAAGGTCAACGTCGCGCCGCGCGGCGGCGGATCCGCGGATCCCGCGGCCGCGCGCGCGCAGGTCGAGGAGTCCTTCCGCCGTGCCGGCACCGGGACGATCGACCTCATCCAGGTTCACAACCTGGGCGACGTGCCGGTCCAGCTCGGGATCCTCAAGGAACTCAAGGCGGCGAAGCGGTTGCGCTACGTCGGCGTGACGAGCACGAGCAAGGAGCAGTACGGCGCACTTGCGCGCGTGATGCGCGAGGAGCCGCTCGACTTCATCGGCGTGGATTACGCGGTCGACAACCGCAGCGTCGAGGAGACCATCCTGCCGCTCGCCATCGAGCGTGGCATCGCCGTGATGGTCTATGTGCCCTTCGGTCGCACGCGCCTGTTCCAGCGCGTCGGCGACCGGCCACTGCCCGGCTGGGCCGCGGAGTTCGACGCCGGGAGCTGGGCGCAGTTCTTCATCAAGTTCGTGCTCGGCCACCCCGCCGTCACGGTCGTGACGCCCGCGACCAGCAAGGCCCGCAACATGGCCGATAACCTCGGCGGCGGCGCGGGCCGGGTCCCGGACGAGCAGACCCGACGTCGCATGGCCGAGTTCGTGGACGCCCTGCCGCAGGCCTGACCGGTACTCCGCCCCCGTTCACCGGCTGAGGAACGTCGCGACCTCATCAAGGTAGCGCGGATCGAGATCTATCTGGTTGTGGCGCGCGGCCTCCAGGACCACGACGCGAGGACTGGAACGGAACGCCGTGACCAGCACGTCGCTCCGCGCCCGCGGGATGATCTCGTCATTCCCCGCGACGACGAAGAGCGCTTCCGATTCGATTGAGGCAGCACGGCTCGCCGAGTCAAACTCATCCCACATCAGCAGGCCGACGGGCATCCAAGGATAGTGGGCACGGGCGACGTTCACGAGACTGTCGAAAGGCGTAACCAGCACGAGGCGCCTCACGTCGCGTGCGCTCGCGAGCTGCGCGGCGACGCCACTGCCCAGGCTGCGGCCGAGGACGTGGATTTCCTCATGTCGGGTGCGCAAGTGGTCGTATAGAGCGATCGCGTCGCCCACGAGCGCGCGCTCGGACGGCTCTCCGGTGCTGCCGCCGTAGCCCCGGTAGTTGACGAAGTAGAGCGAATGCTCCGGCAGCCGGTCGGCGAATCGGCCGACGCTGGCGCCGACATCCTCGGCATTTCCGCCGAAGTAGATCAGCGCCGCAGGGCCCGGCCGCGAGACGGTCCAGACCTTTATCTCGGCGCCTTCGACCGCGAACCGCACCGGCGTGGCGCCCGGCACCGTCGATTCACGCACCGGGTAGAAGATCTGCGACCGCTGCGTGAGGAACATCAGCAGGCACAATCCCGCAAACAGGCCTGCGGGTACCAGAAGGAGCAGCAGCACCTGGCGCAAGCGCCGGGCCATCAGGACCCGTCTTGCAGCTCGACGGTCGCCTCGATCTCGACGGCGATGTCTGACGGCAGCGACTGCATGCCGACCGCCGAGCGCGCCGCGCGGCCGCCGTCACCGAAGGCGACGACCATCAGGTCGGAAAAGCCATTGACGACTTTCGGGTGGTCCTTGAAGTCCTCGGTCGCGTTGACCATCCCGAGGATGCGCACGAAACGCTTGACCCTCGACAGCTCGCCGACCGCCGCCTTGATCGTCGCCAGCATGCACAGCCCGACCTTCTCGGCCGACTGCCGCCCCTGCTCCACGGTCAGGTCGCGGCCGACCTTGCCGCGCGTGAATTTCTCGCCGCACTCGCCGTGCCCGGAGAGGAACAGCAGGTTTCCCGTGCGGACCGAGGTCACGTAGGTCGCCACCGGCTGTGGCGGCGGCGGCAGCGTGTAGCCGGCGGCCTCGAGCCGTGCTTCGGGCGTGTCGGCGGGATTCGCCATGGCTGGCAGGGATGATAGCAACAGCGCGAGGACGAGGATGCGTGGCATGGAAACCTCCGTGATCGCGGCAGACTATCGCCGATTGTCAGTGCCTGCCAGCCGTTGCATCATCGTCGGATGGGCATGGAAAGACTCGAGTCGCAGCGCGCGACGGTCGGTGAAGGCTTCGAGATCCGCCGCGCGCTGCCGAACCGGCGCCGCCGCATGGTCGGTGCCTGGTGCTTTCTCGACCACGCCGGGCCCGCGGACTATGCGGCGGGCCGCGGGCTGAACGTCGGCCCGCATCCGCACATCGGCCTGCAGACTTTCAGCTGGATGATCGAAGGCAGCATCCTGCACACGGACAGCCTCGGCTACCGGCAGTGGATTCAACCGGGTCAGGTCAACCTCATGACGGCGGGCCAGGGCATCTCGCATGCCGAAGAGTCGCCCGCAGACGCGCCCGGCCGCTTCCAGCTCGCCCAGCTATGGATCGCCCTCCCGGATGCCGAGCGCCACCGCGAACCGTCCTTCCATCACTATCCCGAACTCCCGGTCCTCGACCGCGGCGGGTTCCGCATCACCGTACTGGCGGGCCGATTCGCGGGCGAACGGGCGCCGGCCGCGGTCTACTCGGCGCTGGTCGGCATCGACCTCGCGGCGGCGGGCCCCGCGCGCACGGAACTCGCCCTGGACCCTGCCTTCGAGCATGGGGCCATGACCCTCGAGGGCGAGGTCACCGTGGGCGGTGAACCGCTCGCGGCCGGCGCCCTGCTCTACTTCGGGCCGGGTCGCGAGCGGCTCGACGTCGAAACCGGGTCGGCCGCCCGCCTGCTGCTGATTGGCGGCGCACCGTTCGGGGAAGAAATCCTCTTGTGGTGGAACTTCGTCGCCCGCACCTACGGCGAGATGGAACAGGCGACCCACGACTGGCTCGAGGGAGACCGCTTCGGCGAAGTCAGTGGCGCGCGCGCCGCGCGGCTCGTCGCGCCGGACCTCAAGGGCCTGCGGCTGCGGGACGCACGCTGAAGGAGATTGCCGAAATGCGCAAGGTCATCGCCGTGCACGACGCCGCCCCGCCCCACTGGGTCGGCGACGGCTTTCCGGTCCGGTCGGTGTTTTCGTACGACGGCCTCGGCCGCGAGCCGCTTTCTCCGTTCCTGATGCTCGACTATGCGGCCCCGCGGCACTTCGACCCGGCGCCGCGCCGGCGCGGCGTCGGCGTGCATCCGCACCGCGGCTTCGAGACGGTGACAGTCGTCTATGCCGGCGAGCTCGAGCATCGCGACTCGGCCGGCAACGGTGGGCGCATCGGCCCGGGCGATGTGCAGTGGATGACGGCGGCGTCCGGGATCCTGCACGAGGAGTTCCATTCCGAGCGATTCACGCGCGAGGGCGGCGTCATGTCGATGATGCAGCTCTGGGTCAACCTGCCGGCCAGGAACAAGATGGACAAGCCGCGCTACCAGACGCTGCCCGACGCCGATATCCCGCGAGTCGCCCTTGACGGCGGCGCTGGAACCTTGCGCGTGATCGCGGGCGAGTATGACGGCAGGCGCGGCCCGGCCGAGACTTTCACGCCGATCGAAGTCTGGGACCTGCGCGTCGCCGCGGGCAAGACGATCACGCTCACGACGCCGGAAGGCCATACGACTGCCATCGTGCCCATGAAGGGCAGCGCCCTCGTGAACGGCACGCATGCCGCAGGTCCCGCGCAACTCGCAGAGCTGAACCGCAAGGGAGGCGAATTCACGGTCACGGCCGAGGGTGACGGCGAACTACTGGCGCTCGTTCTGGCGGGCGAACCGATTCGGGAACCGGTGGTCGGCTACGGACCCTTCGTCATGAACAGCGAGCGGGAAATCGCGACCGCCTTCGCCGATTTCCAGCGCGGCCGCTTCGGGCAGATGTAGGCCCGTCCTATTTCACGCGGGCGGTTCGCGCCCGAGATAGTCCATCTTGCCGAGTTCGACGCCGTTGTGGCGCAGGATGGCGTAAGCCGTCGTGCAGTGGAAATGCAGGTTGGGCAGCATCTGGTGCAGCAGATAAGGCAGGCCCGCCATCTCGCGCTCCGACGATCGCGACTTCCAGCGCACCACGCGATCCTCGGCCCCCTCGAACTGCGCCGGCTGCAGCGTCCCGAGGTATTGCGCCGTCCTGCGCGCCCGATCGGCCAGCTCCGTTAGCGTCTGCTCCTCGTCCTTCCAGGCGGGCGCCTCGGCGCCGGCGAGGCGCGCGGCGCCGAACTTGGCCGTGTCGGATGCGATCTGCACCTGGCGCGCCAGCGGGAACATGTCCGGGGCGAGCCGGGCGCCCACGAACACCGCGGGATCGATCTTGCGCGCCTCGGTGTGCTGCGCCGCCATTTCGAGCAGAACCGCGAGATTCGTCATCATGCGGATGCCCGTCTTCACCGCCGCGTCGTACATCGAGATCTTCATTGCATGCTCCGGATCGATTCGCCTCGGATGCCCGCATTATGGACGAGCGCGTCGCGGCGCATCGGACATGTGGACGCGGGGGTGGGGCTACGGACGCGGCAGGCGGCGGCAATGGGCCGATGGCGGGGGCATCGTCTTGGCAGAATGTGCACCCCGTCACCGGCACGGCTGCGAATCCAGACCCGCTTCACAGTTAACAGTCGACCGCCTTTGGCTACATATGTCGACTCGGAGCCTGCCGCAGGGCAGTCCAGAAGCGGGAGTTCGTGCCTAAAGTCATGTCGCCCCCCCCTGACACCATGGAACCGACTCCAAAGGGCCAGCCGTTCTTCAGCGGCTGGACAGGCCTGCTCGCGGGCGGCCTCTTTATCTATATTCCCTGCGCCCTCCTGTTCACCAAGCTGGCGGACACCGGGAGTCGCGCCTTCGAAGTGTTCCAGCTCTACTCGGACTCGCCGGCCAGCATCGGTGCGGCTGTCCTCGCGGCATTCGCGGCGTTCAAGGCCCGCGACCCGGCGGTGCGCCGGACCTGGGGCTGGTTCGCGGCGGCGATCGGCGTTTACAGCATTGGCAACCTGCAGAACTCGACCTACTGGCTGGTCGGCATCGATCCCTTCCCCTCTATCGGCGACGTTTTCTTCACCGGCTTCTACCCCCTGCTGTTTGCCGGCATCCTGACCGCGATCCGGGCCGACTCGCTGCGCATTCACTGGGGCCGCCTCGCGCTCGATTCGATCATCATGATCCTCGGATTCGGCGCATTCTTCTGGTTCTTCGTGATCGCGCCGACCGCAGCGGCGGACCGCGACCCGGATCTCATCAAGTACGTGTTGACGCAGAGCTACATCGCGCTCAACTGCTTCATGCTGCTCGCCTTCGGCGTGCTCCTGATGCACGGCGGCGCCGGCGCCATTGCACGCCGCACGCTGATCCTGCTCACCATCGGGTTTTCGACGATGTCGCTCGCGGACATCGTCTGGGCAATGGCCAAGGTCACGGGCGGCTACCAGCTCGGCGGACTGTCGGATACGATTTATCTGACCTGTTACGCGTTCCTGATCGCCGCGGCCCGCGAGCAGCTGCGCGGCGCACCGGTCGCGAGCCACCAGCCGAGCGCTTTCGGCAGCGCCGTGGTCCAGAGCATGCCCTACCTGGCGATGCTCGTTTCCTTCCTCGTGCTGGTCTACGTCGAGAGCAGCTCGATGTCGAGCCCGGCTACCGCAATGACGGTCATCATCTTCATCCTGACCCTGCTGGTCATGCTGCGCCAGAGCGTCATCTCGCGTGACGACGCGCTGGTGCGCGAACGGCGCGCCGCCGGTATCGTCGAGGCGCGTTATGCATCGCTGATCAGGAACGCCTCCGACGTGATCATGATCGCCGACGTGGACGGACGCCTGCGCTTTGCCTCGCCGGCCGCCGAGCGGACCTTCGGCATGCACCCGGACGACCTCGCGGGCCGCAATCTCCTCGACTTGTGGGGCGAGTCGGACCGCGAGCGGCTGGCCGCTTTCCTGGCCGAGGTCGCCGCGACGCGCGGCCGGACAATCGGCCCGATCGAGGTGGCAGTCGGCAACGGCGCGCGCCGCTGCACGCTCGAGAGCGTCGGCAGCAACCTGCTCGACGACCCGGCGATCGCAGGACTTGCGCTCAACTTCCGCGACGTGAGCGAACGCAAGGCGCTCGAGGAGCAGCTGCGCCAGCTCGCCTTCCACGATCCGCTCACGCTGCTCGCGAACCGGAGCCTGTTCCGCAACCGCGTGCAGCACGCGCTGGCGCTCGCGCAGCGCACGCGACAGCGCGTCGCCGTGATGTTCCTCGATCTCGACAACTTCAAGAACGTCAACGATTCGCTCGGTCACGACGCGGGTGACCGGCTGCTGCAGGCCGCAGCCCAGCGGCTGGTCAAGTCGACGCGGCCATCCGACACGGTCGCGCGGCTCGGCGGCGACGAGTTCGCGATCCTGCTCGAGGGCATCGCCGAGTCGAGCGACGTCGAGCAGGTCGCGGCGGCCATCACACGGTCCTTCGACGAACCGCTGCAGCTCGACGGCAGCGACACCTGGATGGCGGCCAGCATCGGTATCGCTTTCTCGGGACCCGAGGACGACACCGAGCAGCTGCTCCGCAATGCCGACATTGCGATGTACAACGCGAAAGCCGCGGGCAAGGCCCGTTTCGTCGTGTTCCAGCCGCTCATGCAGGAACAGCTTCGTGAACGCCTGCGGCTCGAGGAGGACATCAACCGGGCACTCGAGCGCGGCGAGTTCTTTCTCGAGTACCAGCCGGTCGTGGACCTCACCAAGCGCGAGCTTCTGGGCGTCGAGGCCCTGGTGCGCTGGAACCATCCCGAGAAGGGCCTGGTCATGCCCGGTGCGTTCATCCCTGCGGCGGAAGAATCCGGCCAGATCATCGAGCTGGGCCGCTGGGTACTTCTGGAGGCCTGCCGCGCGATCCGGGCCTGGCGCGACACCATCGTCGCGGGCGACGGCCTGCGCGTCGCGATCAACATCTCCGGCCGGCACCTGCAGCACGCCGATCTCGTGGCCGACGTCAGGAACGCCCTCGAAACCTCGGGACTAGAGCCCGAGAACCTCGTCATCGAGCTCACCGAGAGCACGATCATGCACAACACAGAGGTCAACCTCGAGCGCTTCCGCGAGCTCAAGGCGCTCGGCGTGCGCCTCGCGATCGACGACTTCGGGATGGGCTACTCGTCGCTCTCCTACCTGCACCGCTTCCCGATCGACATCCTGAAAATCGACCGCTCGTTCGTCGGCCGCCTGACCGAGCAGGGCGATGGGCCGGAACTGGCGCGCGCCGTCGTGATGCTGGGCGAGACGCTCGGGCTCGAGACGGTCGCCGAGGGCGTCGAACACGAGGAACAGGTCGCGCAGCTGCTGGAACTCGGCTGCGTCGCGGCCCAGGGCTTCCTGTTCGCGCGCTCGAGCCCGCTCACGGCCGTGTCCGCGATGCCCTTCGCCGCGCGCCGCGCGGAACTTCGGAGCGCTCAGACCTCCCAGGATCGCCTGACGGCGACGGGCCGCTTCAACGTGGCGAACGACGGAAGGACCCGCTCGGTCGCTTAGGGGACTGTCACCTTTGCGCGCTCTGGCGCAAAGGGGACTGTCCCCTCCTACTCCCAGACGACTTCCCCCGCGATCACGGTCATGACCGCCTGCGAACGCAGGATCTCCGGTTCCGCCACTTGCATCCAGTCGGCGGAGAAAACGCTGAAATCCGCGAGCTTGCCCTGCTCGATCGTGCCGCGATCGCTCTCCTCGAAAGCGGCATAGGCCGAGCCCGAAGTCAGGATCGCGAGCGCTTCCTCACGCGTGAGGCGCTGGTCGAGTCCCCAGTCGGGCCCGGTGAAACCCTCGAGTGTCTTGCGCGTAACCGCGGCATAGAACTCGACGCGCGGGTCGCCGGCCTCCACCGGCGCGTCCGTGCCGCCGGCGATCTTCGCGCCGGCATCGAGGAGCTTGCGCCAGGCATAGGCGCCGCCGATGCGATCTGGTCCCAGTCGCGCGGGCGCGAACAACATGTCGCTGATGGCGTGCGAAGTCTGCATCGAGGCAATCACGCCGAGCGCTGCGAAGCGCGGCATGTCGGCTTCGGCTACCACCTGGGCGTGCTCGATCCGGTAGCGCGGGTCGACGAGCGCGCGTTCCGCCGGCGGCACCGCGCGGAATGCCTTCTCGTACTGGTCGAGCACAACGCGGTTGCCGCGATCGCCGATGGCATGCGTCTCGACCTGTATGCCGCGTCGCAGGCCCGCGACCGCAATGCGCAGGACTTCCTCGGGCTGCGTCACGAACAGACCGAGGTGCCCCGGCGCGTCGCTGAAGGCTTCTTCGAGCGCAGCACCCCGGCTGCCGAGCGCGCCGTCCATGAAGACCTTGACTGCCCGCACGGTCAGGCGCTCGTCGCAGCTGCGGTAATCCCGGCCTACCGCGAGCAGCTTCTCGGCGTCCTCGGACGGCCCGCCGATCGCGGCGTACACGCGCAGCTTCAGTCGCCCGTCGGCATACAGCCGGCAGAGCTGCTCGATGTGGCGCCAGTCGGTGCCCGCCTCCTGCATCGCAGTCCAGCCCAGCTGCAGGTAATGCGCGGCACCGGCCTCCAGTGCGCGCGCCACTTCCTCGTCGGTCTGCGGCGGCACGTGCCGCCAGGCAAGGTCCCTCGCGGTGTCGATGAGCATGCCGGTGGCGTCACCGGTCGCCGGGTCCCGCAGGATCTGCCCGCCCGGCGGGTCGGGGGTTTCGCGCGTGATGCCCGCGACTTCGAGCGCTTTCGAATTCACGACCGCCGAATGACCGTCGACGCGGTCGAGGTAGACCGGGCGGTCACTGACCACGGCATCCAGATCGCCGCGCGACGGGAAGGCTGCAGGCACCCACTTCGACTCGATCCAGTTCGATCCGACGATCCACGGCGAAGCGTCGGTCGCAGCGCGCTCGGCAAGGCGCCGCTGCAGCGCGGCGAGGCTCTCGACGCCCGTCAGGTCGAAGCCGAGCTCGCGCCTGCCGATGCCCGCGAGGTGCGCATGAGCATCCGTGAGGCCGGGAAGCACGGTACTTCCCGCCAGGTCCACGATGCGCGTACCGGCGGGCGCCAGCGCGCGCGCGGACGCCGAGTCGCCGACGTAGGCGATCCTCTGGCCGATCGCGAGTACGGCCTCGGCACGCGGCTGTGCGGGATTGCCCGTGTGGATCGTGCCGCCTTCGAGCAGCAGCGCCGGTGGCGCGGCAGCAGCCAGGGCGGTTGCCGCAAACAGCGCGGCCGCGCAGCCAAGAGTGCAGGAAGCAATTCGGCCTGGCATTTCAGGCTCCCGCTTTCTGGTTCTTCACCACGTTGGTCGCGAGCGCGATCATGGACGCGACATCGGAGAGGTTTGCCGGTACCACCAGCGTGCTCGAGGCATCCTTCGCAAGTGTCCCGAACTGCTTGACGTATTCCTCCGCGATCCGCAGCTGCATCGCTTCGGCTCCGCCGCGGCCGGCCAGCGCCTCGCCGACCTGCTTGAGGCCCTCCGCGGTCGCCGTCGCGACGGCGAGGATCGCGGCGGCTTCGCCCGCGGCCTCGTTGATCTGCTGCTGCTGGTTCGCTTCGGATTCCTTGATCACCCGCTGTTTCTCGCCCTCGGCCTGGTTGATCTTCGCGTCGCGTTCACCCTCGGAGGTCAGCACCACCGCGCGCTTCTCGCGCTCGGCGCGCATCTGCTTCTCCATCGCCTGCAGCACGTCCTTCGGCGGGTTGATGTTCTTGATCTCGTAGCGCAGCACCTTGACACCCCAGGGCGCCGAGGCCTTGTCCAGCTCGGCGACCACGTTGGAGTTGATCGTCGCGCGCTCCTCGAAGGTGCGGTCGAGCTCGATCTTGCCGATCTCGCTCCTGAGCGTCGTCTGCGCAAGCTGGATGATCGCGAAACGGTAGTTCGTGATGCCGTAGGAGGCCTTGCTCGCTTCCAGCACCTGCAGGTAGAGCACGCCGTCGACGCCGACCTGCACGTTGTCGCGCGTGATGCAGACCTGCTCCGGGATGTCCATCGCCTCCTCTTTCAGGTTGTGCTTGTAGGCGATGCGCTCGATGAACGGCACCAGGATGTGGAAGCCCGCCTGGATCGTGCGGCTGTAGCGGCCGAGATTCTCGATCACGAAGGCGCTCTGCTGCGGCACGACGACGGCGGTCCTGGAGATGATGATGATCGCGAGCAGTGCGACCACGCCGACGACGATCATGGATTCCATGTCGATTACTCCGCTTTGACGTGCAGCGTCAGGCCGTCCACGCGGTCGATGACCGCTTCCTGTCCCGCC
>Ga0209254_10003037_pt1 | contig 15319 bp, 13 predicted proteins | sample FrelakmetDIP11DI_FD_187148 | JGI IMG/M metagenome (GOLD analysis project Ga0209254, IMG submission 187148) | Freshwater lake sediment microbial communities from the University of Notre Dame, USA, for methane emissions studies - DIP11 DI (SPAdes)... | ecosystem: Environmental > Aquatic >...
CGCGCTGCCGGCCGAGGAACGCGAGCAGACCAAGAGCTTCCTGTCGCAGAGCCTGATCGGCGTCGTGACGCAGGTGCTGGTGCGCACGCCCGACCTGCGCGGCCGCCGCGCCGTCTGCGAGGTCATGGTGATGAACCGGGCGATCGGCAAGCTGATCATGACCGACCAGACGCACATGCTGCCGTCGCAGCTGCAGACGGGCAAGGAGGCCGGGATGCAGACCCTGGACCAGGCGCTGCTCGCCGCGATCCAGGCCCGCGAGGTCGACCCCGAGGATGCCTTCACATATGCGACGGACAAGCGCCCGCTGGCCCGCTACGTCCCGGACGGCACGGCGATCCTCAAGGCCGACGTCACGCAGGGGTTAGGCGGATGAGCGCCGGGGGAAGCCAGATCATCGCCGAGGAGACCGGTCAGCACGCGCCGCGGCGCATCGACGAGTTCCTGCGCGACGTGCTGATCAAGGGCGGCTCGGACCTGCACTTCGTGGCGGGCGATCCGCCTCGCATCCGGCTGCACGGCGAACTGCAGACGCTGCGCGATGCCCCGCTCGGGCAGGAGCAGGTGCGCGACGCGTTGCAGGAGATCATGACCCGCCAGGCGCTCGCGAGGCTCGACGAGAAGGATGGCGCCGATTTCGCCTACACGATCCCGGGCGTATCGCGCTTCCGCGTCAACGTCTTCCGGCACATCGGCGGGCTCGGCGGCGTGTTCCGCGCCATCCCCTCGAAGGCGCTGACGCTCGACCAGCTCAACATGCCCGAAGCCGTGCGCAGCCTCTGCCACATCAACAACGGGCTGATCCTCGTGACCGGCAAGACCGGCTCGGGTAAGTCCACGACGCTCGCCGCGATGATCGACGACATCAACGCGCGCGTGAAGGGCCATATCCTGACGATCGAGGATCCGATCGAGTTCGTGCACGCGCGCCGAGCCTGCCTGGTCAGCCAGCGGGAGGTTGGTGTGCACAGCCCGAGCTTCGCTGACGCGCTGCATTCGGCATTGCGCGAGGACCCGGACGTGGTGCTGGTCGGCGAGTTGCGTGACCTCGAGACGATGAGCATCGCGGTGACCGCCGCCGAGATGGGCATTCTCGTCATGGGCACGTTGCACACGAACGGGGCCGCGGCCACGGTGGACCGCATCGTCAACGCGTTCCCGTCCGACAAGCAGGCGCACGTCCGCACGATGCTCTCGACCTCGCTGCGCGGCGTGATCTCGCAGCAGCTGATCCAGCGCGCCGACAAGCGGGGCCGGGTCGCCGCGCTCGAACTGCTGATCAACACCCCCGCGGTGTCGAACCTGATCCGGCAGGGCAAGCTCGACCAGCTCGAGAACACGATGCAGAGCGGCGCACAGCACGGCATGCGCACGATGGACACCGCGATCCAGGAGATGCTCGACAAGGGCCTGATCTCGGGACGCTCGGCCTACGAGAAGGCCATGAACAAGCAGCGCTTCGAGCACCTGAAGGACATGGGCTGAGGCTCCGCCCCGGGGCCCGCGGCGGCGCCCGGCCCGCACCGGCGATGCGTGGCATAATTGCCCGCCCTGCCCGGCCAGTCCCGCCACATGAACGCCGCGAACCGCCGCACGATCCTCGTCACGAGCGCCCTGCCGTATGCGAACGGCGCGCCGCACCTCGGGCACATCGTCGAGTACGTGCAGACCGACATCTGGGTTCGCTACCAGCGGCTGCGCGGCCACGACTGCCTCTACGTCTGTGCAAGTGACGCGCACGGCACGCCGATCATGCTCAAGGCCCGGCAGGAAGGCATCTCGCCCGAGGCACTGATCGAGCGCGTGGGCGCCGAGCAGCGGCGCGACTTCGCCGACTTCGACGTCTCGTTCGACAACTTCCACACGACGCACTCGCCCGAGAACCGCGAGGTCACGGAAGGCATCTACGAGCGGCTGGTGGCGGGCGGCCACATCCGCCGCGCGACGATCCGCCAGGCATACGATGCGCAGGCGCAGATGTTCCTGCCCGACCGCTACGTGCGGGGCACCTGCCCGCGCTGCGGCGCGCTCGACCAGTACGGCGACAGCTGCGAATCCTGCGGCGCCACCTACACGCCGGCCGACCTGATCAACGCGATCTCGGTCGTGAGCGGCACGCCGCCCGAGCAGCGCGACTCCGAGCACCTGTTCTTCCGGCTCGGCGACTTCGAGCCGATGCTGCGCGAGTGGACCGGCTCGGGACGGTTGCAGCCCGCCGTCACCGCGAAGCTCGACGAGTGGTTCAGCGCCGGCCTGCGTGACTGGGACATCTCGCGGGACGCGCCCTATTTCGGCTTCGAGATCCCGGGCGAGACCGGCAAGTACTTCTACGTCTGGCTCGACGCACCGATCGGCTACCTCGGCAGCTTCCTGCAGTACTGCCGGCGCACGGGCCTCGACTTCGACCGCTACTGGAAGGCCGGATCCGACGCCGAGGTCTATCATTTCATCGGCAAGGACATCGTCTACTTCCACACGCTGTTCTGGCCCGCGGTGCTGCACGGCGCGGGCTACCGTCCGCCAACGGCCGTTTACGCGCACGGCTTCCTGACCGTGAACGGGCAGAAGATGTCCAAGTCGCGCGGCACGTTCATCACGGCACGCGCGTGGCTCGATCACCTGCCCGCGGAGTACCTGAGGTATTTCTACGCGTCGCGCCTCGGCCCGGGCGTCGACGACCTCGACCTGAACCTCGATGAATTCGTCGGCAAGATCAATTCCGACCTGGTCGGCAAGCTCGTCAACATCGCGAGCCGCTGCGCCGGGTTCATCGCCCGTGGCTCGCAGGGCCGGCTCGCCGAGCGCCTTCCCGAGCCGGCTCTGTACGCTGAATTCGCCGCCGCGGCGGAGCGGATCGGTGAGGCCTACGAAGGACGCGACCTCGCCTGCGTCGTCCGCGAAGTCATGCTGCTCGCCGACCGCGCCAACCTGTATATCGACCAGCAGAAGCCGTGGCTGATGGCCAAGGATCCCGCGCGTGCCGCGGACGTGCAGGGCGTTTGCACCCAGGGCCTGAACCTGTTCAGGGTGCTCGCGCTGTACCTGAAACCCATCGTGCCGCGACTGGCTGCGGGTGCCGAGCGCTTCCTCGGACTGCCGGACCAGCGCTGGCACGACGTTGCCCAGCCGCTGCTGGGTCAGACCATCGGCAGCTACGAGCCGCTGGCGACGCGGGTGGATCCGGCCGCCACCAAGGCGCTGCTGGGAGTCTCTGCCGAGAGCCTGAAGCCCACGGGGGTACCGACGGCCGCGACCCCAGCGGCGGGCGCCACGGAGGTTGCGGCGCCGGTGGCGGTTGCCACGAGCGCCGTCTCGGTGCCGCCGGTGTCGATCGACGATTTTGCCCGGATCGACTTGCGGGTCGCGCGCATCCTGAGCGCCGAGCAGGTCCAGGGAGCGGACAAGCTGCTGCGGCTCGTCGTCGATCTCGGCGGCGAGCGCCGCACCGTGTTCGCCGGTATCCGGCAGGCCTATGCGCCCGAGCAACTCGTCGGCCGGCTCACGGTCGTCGTCGCGAACCTGGAGCCCCGCAAGATGCGCTTCGGCACCTCGGAAGGCATGGTCCTCGCCGCAGGCTCCGGCGGCGCCGGGATCTTCCTGCTGGCCCCGGACGATGGCGCGCAACCGGGCATGAAAGTGAAATAGCCGCCGGCCGCTTCCGACATGTCGGACCTGCTGCTGCTGGCCCTCGGAGCGAGTCTCGTCAACAACTTCGTGCTGACGAATTTCCTGGGCTTGTGCCCGTTCGTCGGGGTCAGCCGCCGCTTCGAAGCGGCGGCCGGCATGGCGCTCGCGACGCTGTTCGTGCTGACGCTGGCTTCCGGCCTCAGCTACGCGGCCTGGCACTGGATCCTCGAACCGCTTGGTCTCGGCTACCTGCGCACGCTGGTGTTCATCCTGCTGATCGCCGGCGTCGTACAGGGCACGGAACTGGTCGTGCGCGCGACGAGCCCGCTGCTGCACGAGCTGCTCGGTGTCTTCCTGCCGCTGATCACCACCAACTGCGCCGTGCTCGGCGTGGCCCTGCTCAATCTCGACCGGCAGCACGGCCTGCTCGAGTCGCTGGTGTTCGGCGCTGCAGCGGCGGCGGGCTTCGGGCTCGCGCTGCTGCTGTTCGCAGCGCTGCGCGAACGCATCGATTCCGGCGACGTCCCGGCCGCCTTCGCCGGCACACCGATCGCGCTGGTGACGGCGGGTCTGATGGCGCTGGCGTTCATGGGTTTCAGCGGACTCGGCGGATCATGAGCGGCAACACACTGTTGCCAGCCGTGGGACTCGCCGCCGGGCTTGCGGCTGGCATCGGCGCGGCACTCGGCTGGGCTGCATCCCGCCTGCGACCGGATGCCGGCGCCCTGGTCGAGCAGATCGATGCGTTGTTGCCGCAGACGCAGTGCGGCCAGTGCCGCTATCCCGGTTGCCGGCCTTATGCCGAGGCGATCGCGAGCGGTGCCGCGGACATCGACCGCTGCCCGCCGGGCGGCGAGACCACCGTGCGCGCACTCGCCGCCCTGCTCGGCCGCGAACCGCGACCGCTGGACCCGCAGTTCGGACCGACCAAGCCGCGACAGGTCGCCGTGATCGACGAGGAACGCTGCATCGGTTGCGCGCTATGCCTGCCGGCCTGCCCGGTGGACGCCATCGTCGGCGCGCCGCGCTTCATGCACACCGTCATCGAGGCGCAGTGCACCGGTTGCGAACTGTGCCTGCCGCCCTGCCCGGTCGACTGCATCGAGCTGCGACCGCCGTCGGAAGAGCGCGAATGAGCAGCCGACCCGCCCTGCCGGCCGGGTTGCGGCTCGACGCGCGCAAGGCGCGGTCGCTGCAGCAACCGTTGCGCCCGGCACCCGCGCCAGAGGTTGCCGTGCTCTCTCTCGACCAGGGTTCCGGCGAGGCGGCGGAACCGACGGTCGCGGTCGGCACGCGGGTCGGCATCGGCACGAGGGTGGCTCGGGCCGTCGGCACCGCCGCGAGCGACCTGCATTCATCCGTCGCCGGGGTCGTGGTCGCGATCGCAACGCGATTGACGGCCACCGGGCTCGGCCGGTGCATTTCGATCGAGAACGACGCCACGGACGCGCGGGACCCTGCCCTGGCGCCCCTCGCCTGGCGCGCGCTCGACGGCATCACGCTGCTCGATCGCCTGCGCGGCGCGGGTATCGCGGGCCTCGGCGGCGCGGCCTTTCCGACTGCGGGCAAGCTCGCGCTGGCGCGGGCGAACGCCGCCGGGCACCTGATCCTGAATGGTGCCGAGTGCGAGCCGTGGATCTGCTGCGACGACGCGCTGATGCGGGAACGCGCCGCCGACGTCGTGCTGGGCGGCCAGGTCATGCTGGCCGCTTGCGGCGCGACGCGCTGCACGATCGCTCTCGAGGACGACAAGCCCGAGGCCGCGGCCGCGATCGCAGCCGCAATCGCCGCGGCGCAGGACGGCCGAGTCGAACTCGTCGAGCTGCCCGCGATCTATCCGCTCGGCGCAGAACGACAGTTGATCGAAGCCGTCACCGGGCGCGAGGTGCCGCACGACGCGCTGCCGCCTGCGATCGGTGTCGTCTGCCAGAACGTCGGGACGGCCGCAGCTGTCGCACGCTTCGTCAGCACGGGCGAACCGGCCGTGACCCGGATCGTCACCGTCACCGGCAGCGGAGTCGCCCGTCCGGGCAACCTGGAGATCCACATCGGCACACCGATCGCCGCTGTCGTCGCCGCCTGCGGGGGCTACCAGGACGACCCCGCCCGCCTGATCGTCGGCGGCGCGATGACCGGCCGGTCGGTGTCGAGCGACCTCGTGCCGACGACGAAAGGCATCAACTGCATCGTGGCCGCCACGCTCGCCGACGTCGCGATCCGCGGTCCGGAGATGCCGTGCATCCGCTGCGGAGACTGCGCCACCGCCTGCCCCGCCCGCTTGCTGCCACAGCAGCTGCACCGCGCTGCGCAAGCCGACGATCGCGATGCACTCACGCGGCTGGGGCTGGCGGACTGCATCGAGTGCGGCTGTTGCGACTACGTGTGCCCGAGCCAGATCCCGCTCACGGCGCGATTCCACGCAGCCCGCCTGGGAATGCAGTTGCACGACGCGGAGCGGCGACGCGCGATCGAGGCGCGCGAGCGCTTCGAGCGCCACGAGCGGCGACTCGCCGAACAGGCCGAGGCCGAGCGACTCGCCTTCGAGGCGGCGCGGCGCCGTGCTCGTGGCGCGGATCCGAAATAGCCGATGCCTGCCATGCAGTTCCAGACCGCAGCGCCGCCGCACGTGATCGCCGGGTTCACCGTGCCGCGCGTGATGTGGCAGGTGCTGCTCGCGCTCGTTCCCTTTGCGATCGTGCACGCGTGGCTGTTCGGTGCTGCACCGCTGCTGCAGCTGGGTGTCGCCGCCGTGACTGCGCTGGGCTGCGAGGCGCTGGCGCTGCGGCTGCGAGGCCGCCCGGTGCCGCAATTCCTCCGCGATGGCAGCGTGCTCGTCACGGCTGCACTGCTCGCGCTCAGCGTGCCTCCGCTGCTGCCATGGTGGCTGACGGCCTTCGGCACGGCGGTTGCCGTCCTGCTCGGCAAGCACGCGTATGGTGGCCTCGGGCAGAACCCGTTCAACCCGGCGATGGTCGGTTACGCGGTACTGCTGGTGTCGTTTCCGGTCGAGATGACGCGCTGGCCGGTGCCGGGACCGCCGTGGGATGCGGTGACCGGGGCCACGGCGCTCGATGCGCTGCGCACCGGCCTCGGCCAGAGCTACACGATGCAGGAGATCGCGGCGGGGCCGGCGTTCGGTCGCGTGGGTGCCCGAGGTGGCGAATGGCTGAATCTCGCGGCTCTGCTGGGCGGTGTCTACCTGTTGCTGCGTCGCGTGATCCGCTGGCAGATTCCGCTCGCAATGCTGGCAGGCCTCGCCGTGCCCGCCGTGGTGATGCACGTCATCGACCCGGGCGCGTACGCGGGCGCCCTCTTCCACCTGGCCTCCGGCGCGACGATGCTCGGCGCCTTCTTCATCGCGACCGACCCCGTTTCCGCGGCGACCAGCGATCGCGCGCGGCTCTATTTCGGCGCCGGCATCGGCGTCCTCACCTGGATCATTCGCAGCTGGGGTGGTTATCCGGACGGCGTGGCCTTTGCCGTGCTGCTGATGAACCTCAGCGTGCCGCTGCTCGACCGCTACACCGTGCCGAGGATCCATGGCCACCGCGGGCGTTGAGTCCGGCGCGCGGCGCGCGCTGCACGCAGCCGCGATTCTCGGCGTCGCGGCCGTCGTCGCCGTCGGGCTCGTCGCCGTCGTGCACGACCTCGCGCGGCCGCGCATCGAGGCGAGCCAGCGTGCCCGACAGTTGGCCCAGCTGACTGCAGTCCTCGGCGGCGTACGTTACGACAACGATCCCCTCGCCGACGTCACGTTCGTCCGCGACCCGGAGCTGCTGGGCGTGGACGAGGCCTTGCCCGTGCACCGGGCGCGACTCGCAGGCGAGCCGGCTGCGCTGCTCGTCACGGCGGTGGCTCCTGACGGCTATGCCGGAGCGATCCGGCTGCTGGTCGCGGTCGACGTGAGCGAGCGGCTCCTGGGCGTGCGGGTCCTGTCCCACCGCGAAACCCCGGGACTCGGTGACGCGATCGAAGAGCGCCGCTCGCCCTGGATCCGGATCTTCGACGGCCGGTCCCTGTCCGATCCTCCCGCCGGACGCTGGCAGGTCCGCAAGGACGGCGGCGACTTCGACCAGTTCACCGGCGCGACCGTGACGCCGCGAGCGATCGTCGGGGCCGTGCGCAACGTGCTCGTCTACCACGAACGACACGGCGAACGGCTGTACGCCGCGCCGGCGGCCGATGCGGTCGCGCCTTAGCTAGAATGCGGTCATGACGCCACGCGAGCTGCTGTCCAACGGACTCCGGGACCAGAATCCCGGCTTCGTGCAGTTGCTGGGTCTGTGCCCGCTGCTCGCCGTGAGCACCTCGGTCGCCAACGCGCTTGGCCTCGGCATCGCGACCCTGGCCGTGCTGCTCGCCAGCAATGTGCTCGCAGCACTCGCGGGCCCGCGCCTGCCACGCGAAGTGCGCCTCGCCGTGTTCGTGCTGGTCATCGCTGCTGCAGTGACCGCGGTCGAGTTGTCGATGGCGGCCTGGTGGCCCGGCCTGCACGCGTCGCTCGGCATTTTCCTGCCGCTGATCGTCACCAACTGCCTGGTGCTGGCCCGCGCCGAATCGTTCGCGTCGCGCGAACCGCTGTCGCGCGCGCTGCTCGACGGTCTCGCGATGGGCCTCGGGTTCCTGGCGGCCCTGCTGCTGCTGGGCGCGACGCGGGAGCTGATCGGCCAAGGCAGCCTCGGCGCCGATCTGCACCTGCTGTTCGGCGAGCGCATGCGCGACGCCGGATGGCGATTGTTCGCCCGCGAACACGGCCTGCTGATCGCATTGCTGCCGCCCGGCGCGTTCGTGTTGCTGGGCCTCATGCTGGCGCTCGGCAACGCGCGGTCGGCCCGGAGACGCGACGCGGCGAATGGTGCACCGAGCGTCGCCGAGCCGGGATTGCATTCGTGAACCCGCAGCGGCGACGTGTGATGTTCGAGCGCTTGCGCGCGGCCAATCCGCATCCAAAGACGGAGCTCGAGTACTCGACGCCGTTCGAGCTGCTGGTCGCCGTGATCCTCTCGGCACAGGCCACCGACAAGAGCGTCAACTTCGCAACCCGCCGGCTGTTCAAGGATGCGAACACGCCACAGGCCATCCTGGCCCTCGGCATCGAGGGTCTCTCGGAATACGTGCGGTCGATCGGCCTGTACCAGGGTAAGGCACGCAACATCATCGCCAGCTGCCGCATCCTGCTCGAGCAGCACGGCGGCCGCGTGCCGGAGGATCGCGCGAGTCTCGAGGCCTTGCCGGGCGTGGGCCGCAAGACGGCCAACGTGATCCTCAACACCGCGTTCGGGCATCCGACCCTGGCCGTCGACACCCACGTGTTTCGGGTGGCGAACCGCACCGGGCTCGCGCCTGGCAAGACTGTGCGCGAAGTCGAAGACCGGCTGTTGCGGGTCGTCCCGAAGGAATTCCTCCGCGACGCGCACCACTGGCTGATCCTGCACGGTCGCTACATCTGCAAGGCGCGCAGTCCCGACTGCCCGTCGTGTCCGATCGCGGACCTGTGCGACTATCGCGCGAAGACCCCTGCCCAACCGGGGCCGCGGGGGCCCTCCGGCGCAAGGCGCAAGCGTTAGGGACCCATGCCCTTCTTCCACGACCAGGATCGCAGCGGGCTGCGTCGACTGTACTTCGCCGCGTGGCGGAAGCATCGCGCCGGGCAGCCGCTCGAGCCGCTCGAGGACCAGATCGTCACGGTCATCGCACAGCACCCGGAGTACCACGCACTGCTCGAGGACGAAGCCGAGGCCGTCGGCCGCGACTTCACTCCCGAGGCTGGGCAGTCCAATCCGTTCCTGCACATGGGCCTGCACCTGGCGATTCGCGAACAGTCAGCCACGGATCGACCGGCCGGCATCGCTGCCATCCGCGCGCAACTCGCCGAGCGGCTCGGGGACCCGCACGAGGCGGAGCATCGGATGCTGGAGCAGCTCGGCGAAGCGCTCTGGCTGAGCCAGCGGACCGGCCAGCCGCCGGACGAGACCGCGTACCTCGATTCGCTGCACCGGCTGCTCGGCCGCCGCAGATAGGTCACCAACCCATGGGCCGGTCCAGCAAGGCCTCCAGGCGCCGGTTCCACGGCCCGAAGTACTCCCGCAACCGCGCCGCAGTCGTCTCGGTGATCGGTGGATAGCGGCGGGTATTGCGCGCCTCGAGATCGACGCGCTCGGCCGGCGACAGCCCGACGAACGCAAGCGCCTGGTTGAGCACGGCCAGCGGGTCCTTGACGAGGTCCTCGAAGCGCAGGATCAGGAAATGCTCGCGCGGGAAGACCGCGAACCAGCGCTCGAGCTGCTCGGCGTAGCGCCCGCGCGCCAGATAGCTGAAGTGCTGGTGCTCGTGACTGCGGTCCAGCGTGCCTTCGGCCAGCCGGGAGTGCACCGCGTCGATCCGCCCGGGTTCGGCGTCAATGGCATCCTCGAAGCTCAGCGACTCGCGCCCCTTGTCGCGCTCGTGCCAGTAGTGGGAGTAGGCACGCCGTACCGGGTCGCGCAGCAGCACGATGAGCTTCGCAGCCGGCAGCGTTGCGCGCAGCCGCTGCGGCACGGCGGGATGGAACAGGTAGTAGGGACTGCTGTCGAGATTCAGGCCGGGCTCGCCGGCCCGGCCGAAATGCGCACGGTACCACCGCTCGCCTCGCGCGTAGTTCAGGTCGAAGAAATGCACCTCCTTGCGCAACGGCGCGGTCACGCCGCGGTGCTGCGTCAGGTAGCTGTGCAGCGAGCTCGTGCCGGACTTCTGCGCGCCGAGGATCACCGCGTCGGGCAGGGCCCGGGGCTGGCCCGTTCGCCAGCGCAGCTCCGCGCGGCGTCCGGCCTCGAGGAGGCCGAGCAGCCGCAGCGCACGTGTCAGGGAACGATTCAAGATCCTGGCCGCCGGTTCAGGCGTCTCGCGGCGCCTTCCTGCGCGGCAGGTAGAGATCGGTGAGCGTGCCCTCGAACGCCTCGGCGGCGAAGGCGACCGTCTCGGAAAGCGTCGGATGAGGGTGGATCGTCAGCGCCAGGTCCGCGGCGTCGGCGCCCATTTCGATCGCCAGGGCGACCTCCGCAATCAGGTCGCCCGCGTTCGTGCCGACGATTCCGCCGCCGAGCACGCGGCGGGTCTGCGGGTCGAATAACAGCTTCGTGAAGCCCTCGTCCCGGCCGATCGCGAGCGAGCGGCCGCTGGCCGCCCAGGGGAAGGACGCCTTCTCGAACGGCACGCCACGGGCCTTCGCATCGGTCTCGGTGAGCCCGACCCAGGCGACCTCCGGATCGGTGTAGGCGACCGATGGAATCACCTTTGGGTCGAAGGAGCTCTTCAACCCGGCCGCGGCCTCCGCAGCGACCTTGCCTTCGTGCGTCGCCTTGTGCGCCAGCATGGGCTGGCCGACCACATCGCCGATCGCGTAAATGTGCGGCACGTTGGTGCGCATCTGCCGGTCGACCGGAATGAAACCGCGCTCGTCGACGTGCACGCCCGCGGCCGCGGCACCGACGCGCCTGCCGTTCGGCGCACGGCCGACCGCGACGAGCACCTTGCCGAAGAGCTGCGGCTCTGGCGCGTGCTCGCCTTCGAACGCGACGCGCAGCCCGTCGGTCGTGGCCTCGATGCCTGCCATCCGCGTGCCGGTCAGGATTCGCGTGTAACGGGCGCTGACGCGCTTCTCGAGCACGCGGACGAGGTCGCGGTCGCAACCCGGCATCAGTCCCGGCGTCAGCTCGACGACGCTGACGGCGACTCCCAGCGCGTCGTACACGGTGGCCATCTCGAGGCCGATGATGCCGCCGCCGACGACGAGCAGCGACTCGGGTAATTCGAGCTCGAGCGCGCCGGTCGAGTCGATGATTCGCGGATCGTCCGGCAGCCCCGGCAGCCGCAGCGACTCCGAGCCCGCAGCGATGATGCACTTGTCGAAACTCACGGCGTGCGTCGTTCCGCCGTCGCCGACCTGCAGCGCGTGCGCGGCGACGAAAGCCGCCTCGCCGCGGATCACCGCGACCTTGCGCTGCCGCGACAGTGTCTCGAGTCCGCCGGTGAGGCGTGCAATGACGCGGTTCTTCCAGTCGCGGAGCTTCACCACGTCGATTTCGGGCGGACCGAACCGCACGCCGAACTCGGCCATCGACTCCGCCTCCTCGATCACGCGGGCCGCATGCAGCAGCGCCTTGGACGGGATGCAGCCGACGTTCAGGCAAACGCCGCCCAGCGTCGGCCCCCGCTCGATCAGCGCGACCGAAAGGCCCAGATCCGCGGCCCGGAACGCTGCCGTGTAACCACCCGGACCGGCGCCGAGCACGACGAGGTCGAAATCAAACGAGTGCCGCTTCGCTGCGCCCCGGGCCGCGGCGGGGCTGCGGTCCGGGCCGGGCGCCGCGCTTGCTGGGGCCGGGGCTGGGCTCGCCGCCGCGTCCTGCGGCATCGGCTTGATCGGGACGGTATCGAGATACGGCTCGCCCCCGTACGGTTCGGCGACACGCAGCGCCCCGCGTTTCGCCGTGACGTCGGTCGAAGCGTCGGCGGCAGCCAGCGTCGCGATGACGGTGCCGCTCGACACCACGTCGCCTGCCTTCACGAGCACCTCACCGACGATGCCGACGGCGGACGCGGGCACGTCCATCGTCGCTTTGTCGCTCTCGAGCGTGACGAGCGGCGTGTCGACTTCGACCCGGTCCCCGGGCTTGACGAGCACTTCGATCACGGCGACGCCCTGCACGTCGCCGAGGTCCGGGACGCGCAGGCTGTCTGCGCAGGGGGATGAGTCACTCGATGCAGTCAAATCTCTCTCCGTTCGTGGCGGATTCCGGTCACGGAATCGCCCGCAGCAGTCCTTGCACGTCGGCGAGCGCCCGCGCCAGGAAGCTGGTGAATCGAACCGCTTCGGCGCCGTCGATCACCCGGTGATCGTAGGACAGCGAGAGTGGCAGCATCAGCTTCGGCACGAAGGCTCCATTCTCGTACACGGGCCGGTGGCCCGCTCGCGAGACGCCTAGAATTGCGACTTCGGGCGCATTGATGATCGGCGTGAACGCCGTACCGCCGATGCCGCCGAGGCTCGAGATCGTGAAGCAGCCGCCCTGCATCTCCGCTGCGGCGAGCTTGCCGGCGCGGGCCTTCTCGCTCAGCGCAGCGAGCGCGCGCGCGAGTTCGAAGACGTCCTTGCGGTCGGCATCGTGGACGACCGGAACGACGAGGCCGGTCGGCGTATCCGCGGCGAATCCGACGTGGACGTACTTCTTGATCACCAGCTCGCCCGCGTCGGCGTCGAGCGACGAGCCGAAATGCGGGAACGCCTGCAGTGCCTGGACGCAGGCGCGCATCACGAAGGCGAGCGGAGTCAGCTTGATGTTTCGCGAGGCGGCCTCGCCCTTCAGGCGCGCGCGCGTTGCCTCCATCTCCGTAATGTCCGCCTCGTCGAACTGCGTCACGTGCGGCACGTTGACCCAGCTCGCGTGCAGGCGGGGGCCCGCAATCTTCTGGATGCGACTGAGCGGCCGACGCTCGACGGCGCCGAACGCGGCGAAGTCGATGACGGGCACGCGCGGCAGCGCGGCACCTGCAGCCGGCTCTGTCAGCAATCGCTTGACGTGCGCCTTGACGTCCTGCTCGGTGATCCGTCCCTTGGCGCCCGTGCCCTGCACCATTGCGAGATCGACGCCCAGTTCGCGGGCAAAGCGCCGGATCGACGGGCTCGCGTGCGAACGCGAGAATCCAGGGTCGCTGACGACCATTCCCTCGGCGACCTTGCCCGTCTCCTCGCCCGCCCGCGCCGGAGACGGCTGGATGACAGGTTGGGTCGCGGGCTTCGCGTCGACGACGGCGGGCACGGTGGACGCCTCCGCCTCGATCAGCGCGATCACGTCGCCCTGCGACACCCGCCCGCCGCGCCGCACCTTGAGCTCGCGCACGACGCCGGCGGCCGACGAGGGCACGTCCATCGTCGCCTTCTCGGTCTCCAGCGTGATCAGCGTGCCGTCCACGGCCACGGCGTCGCCCAGCCGCACGGCCACCTCGATGATCTCGACGTCCTTGAAGTCGCCGATGTCCGGGACGCGAACTTCAATCAGGTTCGGCATGAACGCGCGCCCCTCAGACCGTCACTGGGTTCGGCTTGTCGGGATCGAGCTCGAAGCGTTGCATCGCGCTGACGACCGTCGCCATATCGAGCATCCCGTCGTCCGCGAGCGACTTCAGCGCCGCGAGCGCGATGTAGCGCCGGTCGACTTCGAAAAAACCGCGCAGCGCGGCGCGCGAATCGCTGCGGCCGTAACCGTCGGTGCCGAGCACCTGGTAGCGGCCCGGCACCCATTGCCGGATCTGGTCCGGCACGGTGCGCATGTAGTCCGTCGCCGCGACGAACGGACCCGAGTGGCCGGCGAGCAGCTTCTTCACGTACGGCGTGCGCGGCACCTGCCCTGGATGAAGCAGGTTCCAGCGCTCGGCGTCGAGTGCTTCGCGCCGCAACTCGGAGAAACTCGTGGCGCTGAACACGTCCGCCGGCACGCCGAACTCCGCCTCCAGCAGCTCCGCGGCGCCGATCACCTCGCGGAGGATCGTGCCCGAGCCGAGCAGGTTCACGCGCACCTTGCCGCGGCCGCCCGCGCGCAGCAGGTACAGGCCCTTCAGGATGCCCGCCTCGACGCCTTTCGGCATCGCCGGATGCGCGTAGTTCTCGTTCATGCAGGTGATGTAGTAGAAGACGTTCTGCTGCTCGGCGTACATGCGGCGCAGTCCGTCCTGCACGATCACCGCGAGTTCGTAGGCATACGTCGGGTCGTAGGCCACGCAGTTCGGGATCGTCGTCGCGACGAGCTGGCTGTGCCCGTCCTGGTGCTGCAGGCCTTCGCCCGCGAGCGTGGTGCGACCCGCCGTTCCGCCGATCAGGAAGCCGCGACTCTGCATGTCGCCCGCGGCCCAGATGAAGTCGCCGACGCGCTGGAACCCGAACATCGAATAGTAGATGTAGAACGGGATCATGCTGACGCCGTGGTTGGCGTAAGCCGTCCCGGCGGCGATCCAGCTGCACATCGCGCCGCCCTCGTTGATGCCCTCCTCGAGGATCTGTCCTTTCTTGTCCTCGCGGTAGTACAGCAGCTGGTCCGCGTCCTGGGGCGTGTACAACTGCCCCATCGAGGAGTAGATGCCGATCTGGCGGAACAGGCCCTCCATGCCGAAGGTGCGCGCCTCGTCGGGAACGATCGGCACGACGCGCGAACCGACCTCCTTGTCCTTGAGGAGCACGCCGAGCAGGCGCACCAGCGCCATCGTCGTCGAGAATTCGCGCTCGCCCGAGGCCCCGAGCAACGAGGCGAACGCGTCGAGCGACGGCACGTTCAGCGCATCGGCCTTCGGCCGTCGCTGCGGCAGGTAGCCGCCGAGCGCCTTGCGCCGCTCCTGCAGGTACTTCAATTCCTCGCTGCCGTCGGCGGGCCGGTAGTACGGCACGCTGCCGATGTCCTCGTCCGACACCGGGATGTTGAAGCGGTCACGGAAGTCCTTGAGTGCGTCGTCGTCGAGCTTCTTCTGCTGGTGCGTGATGTTGAGGCCTTCGCCCGACTTGCCCATGCCATAGCCCTTGATGGTCTTGGCGAGGATCACGGTGGGCTGGTCCTTGTGCGCCATGGCCGCCTGGTAGGCGTTGAAGACCTTGAGCGGATCGTGGCCGCCACGGTTGAGCATCCAGATGTCGTCGTCCGACATGTTGGCGACCATCTCCTTCAGC
>Ga0209254_10003038_pt1 | contig 15319 bp, 15 predicted proteins | sample FrelakmetDIP11DI_FD_187148 | JGI IMG/M metagenome (GOLD analysis project Ga0209254, IMG submission 187148) | Freshwater lake sediment microbial communities from the University of Notre Dame, USA, for methane emissions studies - DIP11 DI (SPAdes)... | ecosystem: Environmental > Aquatic >...
TCTTTGAGATTTTACTATCTCATTTGCTTTACCTCCGGGAACAACCCGAATATGGGGTGTATTAGGGTCATCGTTATTTGGATAAGCAATAATATCTTCAAGTTCTTCTTTTGGTAAAAAAACTGTCATTGCTCGTGCTACCATAGATTTACCAGTACCGGGATCACCAATAAGCATAACATGACGTTTCTGTTCTGCAGCTTTCCTAATAATATCAACAGATTTATCTTGACCAATAACCTGGTCCAGTAAAAGTTCAGGGACTTTGATATCAGCTGTTGTTTTAAAATCTTGTTTTTTAATCCACTCTTCAATAGGCGCCATTTCTTCTGATTTTTCTTCATGCGTCTGTTTTTCATCAAGTTTTTTATCTGTCAATTTGTCCACCATTTCTGCAATTTCCTGATAATTCAAAGGGAATTCATAATAATTTTTTTAAACTTTGTATACTAGAGCTATATTTCAATTTTTCTTTTATTAATATTTTGTATGTGAGAAACCCCCAGACTTAAGTTTGAGGGATGAATCACGTTACTATTTTTTCTTTTTATAGTATATTCATTTCTCTTAGACCGATGCGTCCGCCAAAGGCAGATGCAAAAAAATACCCGCCTGGGAGCAATTTCTTATTAATCTTTTTAGCAGTAGTCATAGCATTGGCCAGAATATGTACGACCTTGAATGATATTCCAAGTATAGGTACAATATGTTTAAACGCGAAAGTAATAAAAAACTTTGTGAAGAAGTTTTACACGAAGTTGCAAAACGACATAATATAAAGATAACCAAGCTTAGTGTAATGTCTAATCATATCCACATTGTTGTTATTATTCCAGTTCATGACGGGGAGCAGTCACTCAAAATATTAGAAATATTTATTTAATGATATTAGTTTTTGGTAAAAATAATAGATGGAGGAAAATAAAAATATGTTGAAAAATGAAATAATGTCAAAAGTAGGAATGTTTTCTTTTATAATAGGGATAATCATAGCTGGTCTGTTAGGAATAGTTGAAGCATGGATGAAACTAGATGGAACACCAGGAACAACTCTATTTAATTCAGATATATCTGGAATAATTGCTTGGATATTGGTATTACTTGGTGTAATAATAGGTTTATTAACAGTATTAGGTGAAGGAACAATTACCAAAAAAGAAACACCAGGTTTTTTAATTGCAGGGATGGCGTTACTTGTTATGTATGCAGTTTTTAAAGATTTACCAGCAAATCTTAATGGTATTAAAGAGATACTAGAAAGTTTATCATTTACTCTTGCAATCTTTGTAGGACCTATTGTTGCGCTTCTTGCGTTAAAAGCAGTTTGGGATATGGGAAAAGACGTCTAAAATTTTTTTCCCTTTTTTTATTTTAAAAAATACCAAAAAAATAAGAAAGATATTCCTACAATCATAAAAAGTATGAAAAAGATATAAAAAATCTTTATTCTAACAAGCCATTTTGCCTTTTTTTCAGGTGTATCAAAAAAACTTCCAAGTATAGGGTCTTCTTCTATTTTATTCATGTTTAGCTCTTTTTTGCATCTATTAATGCTTTTATTCTTTTTCTTCTGAAAAAATCTTCTCTTTCTCTTTCTTCAAGTTGCATTTCAATGTATTTAATCGTAGAAGTAAGTTTTGGGATAAGGTTGTTTTCAAGCACATTTACCCGCCTTTTAGTTTTTTCTATTTCAACTGCTAGAGATTTAATACCACCTTCTAAATCCGCAAGATCCACAAGTTTTATTAAAAGATGTTTGAATTCTTGTTGCGCATCATCTAGCTTAGAACATGTCTCTATAAAACTATAACTAGGTTCTAGCTCTTGTTTTATTTGCGACTTATTCATCTTTGGTATTTTTACACCCATTATATTATCTGTTTCTATATCTATTAAACCGATATCTGGTGTTATATATGATATGTCATCTACTTTTTTTTCACCTAGTATCATTTGTGATAGTATGAGAGATGAAAAAGCAATTGAAAAATCAACATCTATTTGTTTTACAAGTTCGTTTCTTTTATAAATAATTCCGAAGAATTTTTCTACAAGAGCATCCCTTTTTTCTTCTAAGAGTTTATGTCCTTTATCAGCTAATAGTAATTTTTTACGAATATCTAGTAAATCCATTCTAGTTGGACTTACGCCCTCCATTATCTGCTCTGCCATACTTTTTTATCCTTTTTTTGTATTTTCAGGATGATATTTCTTTATGTATTTTTCATCAATTTTCTTTAGTTCTCCTTTTGGTAGTATCGAAAGTAACTCCCAGCCTATAGTAAGGGTCTGTTCTATTGTTCTATCTTCATGTTTATCCTGGGCTACAAATCGTTTTTCAAATTCATCTGCAAAACGCAAGAATTTTTTGTCTCTTTCAGATAATGCATCCTCTCCAACTATTGCTACTAAATCGCGTAAATCATTTCCCTCTGCATATGCTGCATAAAGTTGATTTGAAACACCTGCATGATCTTCTCTAGTACGACCTTCCCCAATACCTCTATCCATTAAGCGAGACAAACATGGGAGTACTGCAACAGGTGGATAGATACCTTTTTTGTTAAGACCACGATTTAAAACAATTTGACCTTCTGTTATATAGCCTGTTAAATCAGGTATTGGATGAGTTATATCATCATCTGGCATTGTAAGCATAGGAATCTGTGTGATAGATCCTTTTTTACCTTTTATACGCCCTGCACGTTCATATATCGTTGAAAGATCGGTATACATATAACCAGGGTATCCACGCCGCCCAGGAACTTCTTCACGGGCTGCTGCTATCTCTCTGAGTGCTTCTGCATAATTTGTAAGATCAGTAAGAATAACTAATACATGCATATCAAGGTCAAATGCAAGATACTCCGCACAGGTAAGTGCCATACGTGGTAGAATAATTCGTTCAATTGTTGGATTATCTGCAAGATTTAAAAACATAACAGTTCTCTCAAGAGCACCTGTGTCTTCAAAATCACGGATAAAAAGATTTGCCTCTTCAGCAGTTATTCCCATTGCACAAAATACTACTGCAAATTTTTCTTGTTTACCCAGTACCTTTGCTTGTCTTGCTATTTGCGCGGCCATCTCGTTATGTGGAAGACCAGCACCTGAAAATATTGGTAATTTCTGACCACGTACAAGTGTATTAAGCCCATCAATTGTTGAAAAACCTGTTTGTATAAACTCTTGTGGATATTGTCTAGCATAAGGATTTATTGGGTTTCCATTTATATCACGACGATTTTCTGGAATAATCGGTGGTGCGTCATCTATTGGATTTCCTGTTCCACCAAAAATTCTACCAAGCATATCTTTTGATACACCTAGTTTCATTGTTTCACCTATGAATCTTGCACTTGTTTTATCTGTGTCAAGACCTTTAGTTCCTTCAAAAACTTGAACTACTGCTTTATCCAAAAATGCCTCAAGTACCTGTCCTGTTCTTACTTCACCAGATGCAAGTTTTATTTTTACTACTTCGTTATAAGCAACATCTTTTATTCCTTCAACAATCATAAGTGGCCCTGTAACTTCAGTAACAGTCGTATATTCAATATCTTTATTGCTCATCTTAATTTCCTCCTTTAATTAAGGATCTAATTTCTTTTTCTAGTTCGTTTTCCGTTTCTTTAAATTGTTTTTCAAATTGTTTGTTTAAAACATTTTTCATTCTAGCAAGATTTTCACGACTTTTCATAGCAATAATATCATCGATATGAACGTTTTTACCTACCGCATCCATTATTAAATCATTAAATTTTAAGATAAGTCGAAGCATCCCATATTGTTTTTTACCTGAACAATACGTATCAACTTGATGAAATGCACTCTGTTGTAAAAAATCCTCACGAATCATACGAGCAGACTCAAGAGTTGCTCTTTCACGTGGTGGAAGAGCATCTGGTCCTACCAATTTTACAATTCCTTGTAATTCTGATTCTTTCTGCAAAAGCGCCATTGCCTTTGTACGTAGTTTAAGCCAATCTTCACCAACTTCTTTTTTCCACCAGTTTTGCACTTGATCTAAGTAAAGTGAATAAGATTTAAGCCAGTTAATCGATGGGAAATGACGACGGTCAGCAAGATCTGCATCAAGTGCCCAAAATACTCTAGCGATACGAAGTGTGTTTTGTGAAACAGGCTCAGAAAAATCTCCACCAGGAGGACTAACTGCACCCATTACAGATACACTTCCTTCTTTTTCTTTTGTAGATGTAAGTTTAACACGCCCTGCACGCTCATAAAACTCTGCAAGACGACTAGCAAGATATGCAGGATAACCTTCTTCACCGGGCATCTCCTCCAATCGACCAGAGATTTCACGCATAGCCTCAGCAAGACGACTGGTACTATCTGCCATAAGTGCTACATCATATCCCATATCTCTATAATATTCAGCAATTGTAATACCAGTATACACACTAGCATCACGAGCTGCAACAGGCATATTACTTGTATTTGCGATAAGAACCGTACGATTCATCAATGGTTCACCAGTCTTTGGATCTTTAAGTTCTGGAAACTCCCTAAGTACATCAGTCATCTCGTTTCCACGCTCACCGCAACCAACATAAACAACGACTTGAGCATCACTCCATTTTGCAAGCTGATGAAGCACCACAGTTTTTCCAGTCCCAAACCCACCTGGAATAGTCGCTGTTCCACCTTTAGCAATTGGGAAAAATGTATCAATTACACGTTGACCTGTTATTAAGGGTATACCTGGGTCATATTTTTTAGATACAGGTCTTGGCATACGAACTGGCCAGCGTTGCATCATTTGAAGTTTTTTATCACCATCATCTGTTGAAATAACGCAGATTGTTTCTTCTACAGTATATTTTCCTTCTTTTTCAATTTTTAAAATTTTACCTTTTATATTTGGAGGAACAATTATTTTATGAGTAATAATTGAGGTTTCTTCAACTTCACCTATGACATCACAACTCTGGACGATATCGCCAGGTTTTACAGTAGGTTTAAACATCCATTTTTTTTCTCGATCAAGTGCCGGTACTTCAACACCACGGGTGATGAAATTACCTGTTTTTCTCATGATATCAGGTAGTGGTCTTTGTATACCATCATATATGTTTGTTAAAAGACCTGGCCCTAGTTCTACTGAGAGCGGTTCATCAGTGGATATTACTTTTTCATCTGGTTTGATACCATTTGTATCTTCATAAACCTGAATAATTGCATTATCTGCATTAAGTCTGATTATTTCTCCTATTAAGTTTTCTTCTCCTACTCGTACCACATCGTACATTTTTGCTCCACGCATTCCATCTGCTTCTATGACGGGACCTGAAATTCGTATTATTCTACCTTGTTTGGCTTCTTTTTTCATATGTTGTTTTCCTCCAAACTTATTTTTTATTTAATTTTTTCTTTATCTACTTCAATACCAACTGCTTTTTTAATAAGATGAGTCACAAAATCAATATGATCTTTTTTTCTACCTTTTTTGTCAGGTATTTCAATGATTATTGGAAGATTATTAATTAAACGATAATTCTTAAGATGATTGTCCAATGTTCTTACTATTTCTTCTGTTATAAAAAGAATACCTATATCATTTCTTACTTTGATCTCATTCCAATGTGATAGTTCGTTTTTTTCTGGTATGAATAGTTCTTTTACACCTGCAAGTCTAAGACCTGATGCTGTGTCTTTGTCACATAAACCTGCAAGTTTCATGTAAAATCCTCCAGAATCAAAAATTTTTTAATAAAATCTTTAGATAAATTTTCAGCAACACCTTTTGCAATGACTTTTAGGTTTTGTATTTCATATTCTTTAAAAACTAAAAATCTAAGTGTTGGTCCAATTGTAGTATAGTTTTGTGTTGAAATATCCTTTACAATTTTCAAAAACATAGTATCAAGACGATTTTCTAGAATCTGAACAGTTTTTTCTTTATTGTATTCTTCAATTGAGTTTATTAATGTTTCATAATAGGATGTATCTTCTAGACCAGATATTACCTGTCCAATACCATCCATATCTGCAAGTTGCTCGTATTTCCATTTTGCTATCTCTTTTCCTTGAATATTAAAATATTTCATACATGTTTCTTTTTTAAAACCAAGTTGTTTACAGCGCAATAAAAATTTGATATTAGAAATATCAATATATGACTTAATGCAATTGTTCTTACCTTGCTCACATTTGTATGGAACTTTTACCTTGATTAACTTATTTATTATGTATTTATCAACTTCGTTGTCTATTTTCATGAAATCAATTTTTTCATTTGCAAGTTCTTTTGCTATATCTTCAGAAAATCCGTAATCCAACAGAATCGGCGAGAGATTTTCTTTATTTGTTTCTTTTATATTGTAGAGCAATTTTTTTGTAGTGGAAAGAATAGCACTCTCGATACTTTTTTCATCTACTTCATTGTTTTTAAGTTTGTTTCTAAGCTCCTTTTTTATAAGATATATATCTATCTTTTCAATATATGTGTAATAAAAATCATACATTTTTTTAGAACTATCTTTTTTCATCATTTGAATGGTTTGATAAAACAAGTTATCTAATGATTTTTGGATATTATACGTTGTTTCTCCTGTAATTTTATAGTCTTTGAGTGAATTTATATTTTCTCTAAAATCAGCTAAATTTTTACTTTCAACAAGACTACTTAGATTTTTTCCAGTCACATAGGAATTTCCCATTGCTGTATATTTTGCATTTGGGTAGACAAATTTTACATAAGTGGAAAAAGGTCTAGATATAATTGCTATAGTCCCAGCTATTATTGTAATTATTAGTATCCAGAATGGATATCCTGCTGGGTTAAACAATTCTTCTAACATCTAGACCTCATATTTTTTTATTTTGAGAAAAGCAGTTTTCCAACTTTGTTTCTTATTTTATCTTTATCTCTTTTAAGTATACCATCAAATGTGTAGTCAAGTATTATTTTTCCATCTTTTGAGACTAATTTTATTCCCCCAGATGCGTTAATGTTTCCTGATGATTTTAAACCTAGTTTATCTATGATTTTTTTGTCTTCGCTTCTTGATATTAGAACGCTGCAATCTTTGCCAAGTTTTTTTATTCCTTCTTGTGCGTATTTAGAAACTGTATCTTCGTATGTTTTTCCTTTTATAGTCGATAGTTTTTGATGAGCTTTGACAAAACATTCATCAATTATTACTTCTTTAAAGTTCATTGTTTCTCGTTTAATGTTTTGGTTTTCTTTAGAAATAATTATTCTATGAATGTTTTCTGCTTGTTTTTTACCGTTTTCAATTATTTTATCTGCTTCTTCTTTTGCTTGTTTTTTTGCTTCAAGAATTATTGTTTTTGCTTGTTTTTCTGCAAATAGTTGTATTTCTTTGGTTTCTTTTTCTGCATCTTTTTGTATCTGTTCGATGATTTTTTCAGTTGACATAATCTCATTTACCTAGTTTTTATAGAAACCCTAGTCCTACCATGAGTAGAATACCTAACAATAAACCAAATATTGCAATTGTTTCTGTCATAACAGTAAAGATTATACCTTTTGATACAACATCGGGGTTTCGGCCTACTGCACTTATTGATGATGCTGCAGTCATACCCTGGTTTATTGCGGATATACCTGTTAGTCCCACTACAAGGCCTATCCATACTGCACCAATTCCCATAAGTGGTGTTACAGTAATATCTCCACCTCCGCCAAGAAGTCCTGCACCCATCATAAGTAAAATAGCGGTTAATAACCCATATACTGATTGTGTCATTGGTAAAACTTGCAGGATTAAAAGTTTGCTAAAAATCTCTGGTTTTTCTGCAGTTACTGCTATAGCAGCTGAGCCTGAGATTCCAAGCCCAATTGCTGCACTTATACCTGCGATTCCAAGTGCTAGTACACAACCTAGTATTACAAGTTTTTTGTTGCTATCACTTTCATTTTGAGTTATTTCATCTTCTTGTGCTAATACCACAACACTTCCAAAAAATAGGAAAGCAGTTAGTAGCATTGCAAATATTGTTGCTTTTCTCATTTTTTTCATATATTTTTTCCTCCATTTCTATTCTCATTTTTTTTCTTCTATTTTTGTATATTTTCTTTTCATTTCAAAAGGCGAGAATTCATATCCACCGCCTTCATAAAATCTGTTGAAAAATTCAACATAGTGAAGTCTTAATGAATGAATTGCTGCACCAAGTGCTTGAAGAATAAGGTTTACAACATGCAATACCAAAAGCATTATTATAGCAAGTATAAGACTTATTAATCCTCCTATAAATGTTGTATTTATAATATTTGAATATATTAAAAATAAAGCCATTAATACAACTGTTATTACTGCCCATATAGCAATTCCTAATCTGTTAAGTTTTTTTAATAAGAATAAAACAATCAATGCAATTAACATTAGGATCAAAATACCTAAAAATGATGGTATCATTTCTGAAAGTAATTGGGATACAACATTAAATGCAAGTGCCATACCTCCTGTTGCAAGACCAAGTGCTAGTATACGAGCATATGATAGCCAATCACCTACGTAACCAGTTATGCTAAAAAATCCTAGAGGACCATTAATAACAAATAGCTGAATAAATCCAATAATCACAAAAGCTACACCAACTAGCATCAATGTATCTGATAATTTAAAATCAAGAATAAGTTTACCAATTAGAATCCCACCGCCAATTTGAAGTGATACCCAGCATAATCTAGTTGTAATAAATTCTTTATATTTTTTTTGTTTTAATGCTTGAATAATCCCAAGTAATAGTCCAATATTAAGATGTATAAGCCCAAGTATCAAAGCAAGAACAAGAATTGAAATAGGGTCTCTTATAGGGTCTAATATAGGCGCTATATGAATTCCCATTATATCAAATTCATAAAGTTTTGCTTCTGGATTACCATATATAAATCTAGGTACTAAATCTCCAAAGAAACTATTTGTCAAAAAACCAAAGATAGTTGTAACAATTCCCATCCAGATGCCCATAAAAGAGAATTCCTTAAGCAGTTTACTATGCTTTCCAAGTTTAAAAAAACCAAAAAATGATAGACATAGTAATACTATACCATATCCTGCATCTCCTAGCATTATCCCAAAAAATAATATAAAAAAAATACCAGTCATAACAGTTGGATTTATCTCATTGTAACGGGGTACAGAAAAAAGGTTAACAAGACTTTTAAAACCTTCAGCCCACCAAGGAGTTTTTATATATGTTGGTGGCTTGTCATGGCTTTCATTTGGTTTTTCAAAGTTTTGTAATATATAATTATCTGAAACAGAAGATAGCTCATCTATAATTTTTTGTTCATTTTTTTCTAAAATCCATCCTTTGATTATATATGATGAGTCTGTTTTTGTAAAATTATTTGATATTTCTTTTCTAACTCTTTGAATTTGTATTTCTTCACGAAGTGCTAGTAAATCAGATAGTTGATCTATCGAATAAATTCTTAGTTCAGAAATTATTTTATTTTTTTGTTTTTCGATTTCTATTATTTCATTTTTTAATTGATTAATGGCATTCTTTGGATTATTATTAGATTTTTCAAAAGAAAACTCAGAAATACTTGCTTTTGAAATTTTTTCAATTTCTTCTTGATACTTTTTATGCGCTACTATAAGAACAGCCCATTCTACTTTTTTCTTAGTTCCAAATTGCTTAGAAAAAACAGCTACAGAGTCTATTTTTTTAGTTTGTTCCTTTATAAAATCAATATCTTTAGTTATACCTGTTTTTACAATTAGATATTTAGATTCACCTATATCTGAAAGTTTAAAATCAAAATCTGTTAGGTATTTTATTTTTTCAAGATCTTGATTAATTTTTTCTTTTTGATTATTTAAAGCTTGTAATTTTTCTTCTTTTTCAAGTATCTTTTTTTCAGTTATATTTAGATACCTTTCAGAATATGAAAATAATTCCTCGATAGATCCGCCAACAACGTTTTTAATTTGTATATTTTCTGGTGAAAGTATTGATTTAATTCCTTTTTTAGTTGGTTTTATTCTTTTTAAAATATCTATAAGCCTTGTTAGTCTTAATTCATACATCGCACAACTTTCTGCTTCAGGATGCATACCTATTTTTTTAGAATCCTTTAAAATTTGTGGCTCGTCTTTTTCAATATTTATTATTTGCATTAAACCTTTTTTATGCAGTGTTTCTATGATATTTTCTATATAGTTTCGATGCACGATAAGTGTTACTTTTTTCACCGGAGCTGGAAAAAGTATTGATTATTCCCCCTATTGTACCTCATTTATTATTAAATCAACTGCGGATTGTAAGTTTTTTTCAGATTTTTTTTTTATTTCTGAGATTTCTCTTTTGTTTTCTTGTTTTATCTTTGTTGTTTCTGTTTTTGCTTCTACTTGGACTTTATTTATTTGTTCTTCAACTTGTTTTTTTGCATCAAGAATTATTGTTTTTGCTTCTTTTTCTGCATTTTTTTTTGCAGTTTCAATTATTTTTTCAGATTCTTTTTTTGCTTGTTCTATTTTTTCAATTGCTTTTTTTTCTGCATTTTTTATAGTTTTTAAAGAATCCTGTATCATTGGCGACCCTATAATAATAACTTATTTATTATATTTTTTATAAGTATAAGAGTCCAATTTTAATAAATATGAATAATTTTTAAAAAATATATTTTTACATCCCCCAGAATTTATCAGTTTTTCTTTTAATCTCAAATATTTTATTTATAACTTCTTTTTCATCAATATTTAATACATCCATATCTCGTAGTTTTTTTGCGTCACTTGCAGGTATATCAGTGAATAATATATCTTCTCCTTTTATTTGTCTTCCAACTGTTATTCCATCTATTGATATTGCGACTTCTTGGCCCTGTATTGCTTCTTCAATAGTTTTGTTTTCTGATTGTATACCCTTTATAGTTCCTATTATATTTCCATCACTTTTCATAAGGCGCATACCTGTCTTTATTCTTCCACCAAGAACTCTTACACCAATTACAGCTGGGTGACTTACTCTAAAAACATATTCTGGTAAGAATCTTATCATACCTGGATGTATGAATTCTTTTCGTCGTGATTGTTCTATTTCTGCTTTCTTTTTTTCTATCCATTCATCATAATTTTCCATAATTGTATAGATTACATCCTCTGAAAATATTGTTATATTTGTATTCGCTAGTTCTTCTTTTGCTTCGGGTAATATTTTTATATTAAAGGCAAAAATAAGTTTATTTAGTGGGTCAAGTGTAGCATTTGCTTCCATTATATCACGTTTTGATATATTTCCGATTTCTGCTTTTATAATTTTTATTCCTTTTTCGCGTGATTCTTTTATAAGTGCTTCAAGTGATCCTATTGTATCTGCCTTAATTATTATTCCTTGTTCATCTAATTCAAAATCAATTTTTGTTTGTTTTTTAATTTCCTCAATTATTTCATTTAATTCACCAGTTGCAACACGTATCGGTGCACCAGGTACAACATCATTTAAGTCTGGTGAGTTGATTTTTATTCCACATGCAGCATGTACTTCTTTTACACTATCAAAACGTTCACGCGGATCACGTATTTCATCAAGTGGTTTTGGTTTTAGAAGTGCTTTTATCTTTGTTACAAGAGGTTCTCCTGTTGTTCCTATTACTATCTTATCATTGTTTCTAATCGTTCCTGCATAAATTATTGCATCTATTGTTTTACCAAGCCCTACTTCTTCTTTTACCTCTAGTACTGTTCCTTTTCCAGGTCCTGATTCAATTTGGAGTTTTTCTTCTAAAAATCTTTGTGCAAGACCCACAAGTATCATTAAAAGCTCTGGTATACCTTCACCTGTTTTTGCAGAAATAGGGATTATACCTATTGTTTTTCTAAAATCTGAGATATTAAAATAAAGATCAGAGTTTAGTTTATTTTCAGAAATTGTACCAATAATTATATATATTTTTTCTTCAAAAATATTTTTTACATTTACTCTTTGATTATTAATTCGATTTTTTGCAACACCATCTGTTTTCTGCCAACCAGATATTGCATCTATTTTGTTTGCTACGACAATAAATGGTGTTTTGTATTGTTTTAAAATACGAAGTGATTCATAGGTTTGAGGTTTAAAACCTTCGTTTATATCAACAACTAATATTGCAATATCGGCTAGGCTTCCACCACGTGTACGTAGTGTTGTAAAAGCATGATGACCTGGTGTGTCAATAAATAAAAGACCGGGTAATGTAAATTTTTTTCCTTTAAGTAGTTCTCCACATATTTTGTAAATTGCGTCTATTGGTACTTCTGTTGCTCCTATGTGTTGTGTGATAGCACCTGCTTCTCGTGCTGCAACAGTTGAACCTCTAATATAATCCAATAAACTGGTTTTACCATGATCAACGTGACCTAAGACGCTTACTATTGGTTGACGAATATATTTTAAAGAAGAGGCCATAACTATTACCAGGCGTTTGGTAATATTGCTTCCTTTTTAACTTTTATTGATAATAATTTGTATAGAATTAGTAATTCTTTTAACAAAAATAATATTTCCAAATTTATCAATTAAATATTTTCATTCAAGTTTTAAGAATATTTTATGAACAATAGAAAAAATATTTGGAAATATATAAGCAAAACTTTTAGAAGTATACTCTTTAGTATTATCAATAGTCTGTGCTTTTTCACAGAGATATAGATGGACACCTACGTTAGTATAACAATAGTTATAGACACTATTTGGGTTGGTTGGTGCTTTTTGTTTAGCTGATTCAACGGTATATGCAAGTATTTTATGTTCACCATATAAATAATTCTCAGAGCTACCTAATGTCCCACCAAGTCTTGGAATCAGAGGATTTGATCCAGTCCAAAGAGGATAACCGCTGATTTTTCCCATCTCTTCACCTATTGTAATAAATAATTCTTCATGAGGTGTTTTTTTTGTAGTATGATACCATGGATAAAAAACAACCTCTGCACCTGCATGATATGAAAGTGAAATATTTAATGTAAATGATTTTGCGACTCTTATTATTGCTTGTACTTCAGTTTCAGAGTTTGGCACAGGACCTCTATAATTTCCGCTCGTTTCTTTACTAGCCCATGATTTGCCATATATATTAGGAAATAAATCATAATACTTCCAATCGTACCCGAAATTGCGATTAGTATTTACCCCGGTATAAGAATCAGGGTTACAGTTTTTTCTAGTATTTGCTTCGACTCCATCTGGATTAATCATTGGAATCATATAAATCTCTGTATTATCAATTGCTTGTCTTACCCTATCTTCAGATGTATAATTCTCTAAAATGTATTTTATAAAAAATATTAATATTTCAAATCCTATTTTTTCATCTCCATGATGTCCACCTAGAAGAAGAATTCCAGGTTCATCTTCTTCTTCTGTTTCTACATTATCTGAGATTTTGACAAACCATATATCTCTCCCTTCATGTGTTTTACCATAGGATTCTAGTTTCATTATTTTAAGATATTGCGATTGAAGATTTTGTAATAAACTTGTCATATTTTGATAATTATAGTAGTTATATACAAGATTGGTTTTTTCAATATTTGAAGCAGATGTTGGCAGTATTATTGGAGTAGTTAAAAGCATGAAAAAGATTATACTTACACAAATAATATCAAATTTCATATTAACAGCTGTTAATATAAAGTTACTATTGGTTTTTAAATATTTCTAATCTATCTTTTGTCTAATATTACCGTTTTTAATTTTTAAAAGATTATTTATGTATATTTTACCCCATATAAATGAAATCATTGATCCAACTAGATTTGCAACAACAATACCCCACCATACACCCAGTAAGCCCATACTTAAGATAGTCGCAAATAGTACTATAAATAATGGTGTAAAAATAATAGTTCTGATTAATGTGATAAGTAAAGAGTTAACACCTTTACCAGTTCCTTGGAACATCGATGAGCTAAGCATACCAAAAGCTACTCCTGGGTAAAACAAGCAGATAATCATGAGGAAGTTTTGAAGAGTATAAAAGATTCTTGTCGCATCCTCCGATGTTGTAAAAGATGCAGCGATATAAGGTGCTAATATAAACGTTGCTAAAGCTATTATTATTTCTATAATTAATCCGATTTTTAAACTATAAATATATGCTGTATTAAGTTTCTTATAATCTTTTGCACCATAAGCTGCACCAGTAACAGAGATCACTGCAGTTGATATTCCAATAAGAGGCATAATCGCTAAAGTTGCTACTTTCCAACCCGTCTGATAGACAGCGACGCCATCAGTTCCAGCGTTGACTACTGTAACTATAATAATGTTTACAATAATCATTGTAATCGCCATCGAGAGTTGTAGTAATGCTGCGGGTATACCAACTTTGAAAATATCCTTTAGAATATTTTTATTGAATTTAAAACCATGAAATTTGAAGATAACATAGGTATCTTTTCTAAGGAAAAGCCAATTAAACATAACCGCAGATGAAATACCTAATGAAAACACTGTCGCCCAAGCAGCACCTGGGACACCAAGACCTAACCCAGGTATCGTAATATTATATATTGTTAATTTGTCATAGATAAAAAGTGGATCTAAAAAGATGTTTAATATTGCTCCAAACATCATGGCATACATAGATCGTTTAGCATCACCCTCACTTCTAAGTATCGCGTTTGCTACGTTAGTAAAAAAAATAAATATTGAACCAGCAAAAATAATCTGTGAATAACCCACAGCCATATCGATAGTATTTCCTGCACCAATCCAAGTAAAAATATCTCTAGCAAAAAGAAATAGAAAAACCGTGAAAATAACGGTAACTAATATCATGAGTATGATAGTATGAATCGCAACATGATCGGCACCTATTTTATCCTTTGCACCAATTTTTCTTGAAATTGCTGATCCTCCACCAATACCAACACCAGTAGCAAATGCCATCAAAATAATAAAAAATGGGAATACAAAACCAACTGCTGCTAATGCATCTGTTCCAAGAAAAGAAACCCACCATGTGTCTACTAGGTTATAAATAGTTTGGATAAACATCGCAATAATCATAGGTCCAGCAAGTATTCTAATAGCTTTTTTTGGATCACCTAGAAGAGTTTTAGTACCTTTAGTCTCAAAGTTACCTTGGATGCTATCATATCTAGTAATTAATTTATTTTTCACAAATTGGGTTACATAAATATAGTTTATTTCAAGTTTGTGATTTAAAATACATTTGAATATTATCTATAATAAAAGTTTAATAAAAAATTATTTTATTAGAATAGATTTTAACAAAAATTAGAGTCGCCTTTGGGGTTGTCTAAAAAGCATTTTTTACTAAATTGCAATTGCATTACGTAAACTCTGGTAGCCATTTGTTTCTTGTTTT
>Ga0209254_10003039_pt1 | contig 15316 bp, 13 predicted proteins | sample FrelakmetDIP11DI_FD_187148 | JGI IMG/M metagenome (GOLD analysis project Ga0209254, IMG submission 187148) | Freshwater lake sediment microbial communities from the University of Notre Dame, USA, for methane emissions studies - DIP11 DI (SPAdes)... | ecosystem: Environmental > Aquatic >...
GCCGCGCTGACCGACCGATCGAACAACCATGACGCAGGAGAACGCGATGCACGACCAGTGGACCGGACCGGAACTCGACTCGCTGATTGGCAGGACCGCGCTCACGCGCCGCGAGATGCTGGTGACCTCGCTGGCGGTGGGCTTCGCGGCGGCGACGCTTCCCGTGAGCGCCGACACGCTGGTCACCACCAGCAGCGAGGGCCTCACGGCAGGCGAGGTGAAGATCCCGGTCGCCGATGGCGAGATCCCGGCCTATCGCGCCATGCCTGCCAAGGGTGGACCGTTCCCTGTGGTACTCGTCGTGCAGGAGATCTTCGGCGTGCACGAGCACATCAAGGACGTGTGCCGGCGCTTTGCAAAGGAAGGCTATTGCGCGGTGGCGCCGGAGCTCTACGCGCGCCAGGGCGACGTCACGAAGTTTACCGACTACAAGGAAATCTTCGCGCAGGTCGTCTCCAAGGTGCCTGACGCGCAGGTCATGTCGGATCTCGACGCCTCGGCCGCCTGGGCTGCGAAGTCGAGCTCGGGTGATGCGGCGCGCCTCGGCGTCACCGGCTTCTGCTGGGGCGGACGCATCACGTGGCTGTATGCCGCGCACAACCCGAGGCTCAGCGCCGGGGTCGCGTGGTACGGGCGGCTTATCGGGCAGCCGAGCGAGTTGCAGCCGAAGTACCCGATCGACGTGGTGGCCGAGATCAATGCCCCGGTGCTCGGCCTCTATGGCGGCCAGGACCAGGGCATCCCGCTCGAGGACGTCGAGAAGATGCGCGCGGCACTCGCGGCCGCGAAGAAGCCCTCAGAGATCGTCGTATTTCCCGAGGCGCCACACGGCTTCCATGCCGACTACCGGCCGAGCTACCGCGCCGGCGACGCGGCCGAGGCGTGGAAGCAGTGTCTCGCGTGGTTCCGCAGGAACGGCGTCGGCGCGGGCTGATGGCCGCGCGCCGGCCCAGTGCGGGCGGCCACCAGCGTGGCTCCTGGCCGGGCTAGTAGCGCCAGATTACGCCGAGGTTCGGGATCAGAGGCAGCCAGTCGCGATACTCGCGTTCGAGCAGCAGCGTGTCGCCCTCGTACGCGTAGTCGAGATCGGTGCAGCAGTGGTTGGCTCGGTTGGTCGCGTTGGTCGCTTCTGCAAATACTGACAGCGTGCCCTGCCGCAGAGCGAATCTGCGGCTCACACGCAGGTCGAGCGAACCGTAGTTGCCGTAGCGCGCGTCATTGCGAGGGCCGAGCGCGATGCGCGCATCTGGCGACTGTGCGTCCACGACGTAGGCCGGCGTGGTGGCCCAGCCCGTGTGCCACGCGAATGCCGCCGTCGCCTGCCACGGTCCTGAGGACCACGTGATCCCGAGTCCCAGCGAATTGGTCTGGTCCCAGGCCCGACGCGTGTCCTTGCCATCCACGTGGTCGGTGACGCGCGACCACGTATAGCCGAGCCAGCCGTTCCATGGTCCGTCGCTCCGGCGCGTGAGCAGCCACTCAACACCCTCGGCACGCGCCGAATCAGGCGCGATGCGTACCCGGTCCCAGCGCAGTTCCGGCACCAGCGACAGCGGGTCGTAGAGGCTCTCGTAGCGCGCCATGAGATCGCGGTAGTCCTTCCGGTACGCCTCCAGCCGCAATGAGAAAGCGTGCGGCAGCGTCTGCTCGAGGCCGATGATCGCGTGGTCCGACGACTGCGCGCGCTGGAACTCGTCGATGCCGTCCTCGACCTGCAGCTCGTTGATGCCCTGGAACTGCTGGTAGCGGCCCCAGCTTGCGCGCAGCCGCGTCGTGTCACTCGGTTCCCAGGCGAAATTGATCCGCGGGCTCCACTGGTCGTCGGAATCCGGGCTGTAGCTCTGCTGCGCCCAGCGCAGCCCGAACTCCGCGGCGAGGGCCGGTGTCAGCAGCACGCGGCTCGTTGCGTAGGCGGAAAGGTGGGTGCCCGACGGGTGCGGATCGGCCTCGAAGGAACTCGTCTCGCCGGTACTCTGCGGGAACGGATAACCAGGCTCGAACACGATGGCGTTCGCATAGTCGTACTCGGCCGACTGGTCGCGCAGCTCGGCGCCGAAGCGGTGCAGCCAGCGCCCGGTGCGCCACGAGCCCGCGAGGCTGAGGCCCAGCACGTCGTAGCGGCGATCATCGTCCGCGGCGCCGACGCGGTCACCGGGTTCGAATACCTGGCCGCTTCGCTCCGAGTGCACGCGCGTGTAGGAGGCGACGGTGCGTGCCGACAGCGCGGGGGAGAACTCGTGCTCCAGCACGCCCCAGAGGTACTCGTTCAGGTACTCGGCCTGCGCAGACTCGGATTCCTCGGCGTTCTGCACGTCGAGCCGGTCGTCCGCCAGCAGCGTGTAGAGGCTGGCGCGGGTACCCGGCGCGAACTCCCAGTCCAGGCGCGCGAAGGCGTCCACGTAGTTCGATTCGCCGATCTTCGAGTCCACGAGGTCTGCTGCCTCGTCGAGGTTGCTGCGACGGACCGACGCGAACCACTGGCCCCGGCCCTCGGCGAAGCGGTGCGAGGCGAGCGCGCCCAGGTGAAACAGGCTGGCACCGAGCTCGTAGTAGCCGTCGCCCTCGGGTCGCAGCGAACGCGCGTCGATCACGGCACTCATACGGTCGCCGTATTCGGCGGTGAAGCCACCGGCGTGCACGTCCAGGCCGCTCAGGATGGCCGGATCGAGCACGCTCACCGGGTTCAGAAGCAGCCGCAGGTGAAAGGGCTCATACAAAGTCAGGCCGTCGAGCATCACCTGGGTCTCGTCGGCGACGCCGCCGCGGATGTTGGCCAGCCCGGAGAGCCCGTTGCTCGCGGCGCCCGGCAGACGATGCACGGCCTTCAGCGAGTCGTCGGCGAGGCGGGGCAGGCCCTCGATCTCCTGTTGCGTGAGGAGGGTGTGCGCGTCCGGCAATTCCGAAGCCAGTGAATAGCGGCTCGCGGCGACGACGATTTCCTCCAGCGGCGCGTCTGCCATGGCGCGCGCCACGGTCGGGGCATCTGCGGGCGCGGCTGGCGCGACCCGCAGGATCGCATAGCTATCGGAGCCGATGCGTTCGGCCCGCAGCCCGTTTGCTGCAAGCACTTCGGCAAGCACGCCCGCCGGGGTCGATGCGGTCGGCTCCTCGGTTACGCGCATCGACGCAACGACCGTCTCGCTGCTGTAGATGAGATTGAGTCCCTGGCCGCCGAGATCTCGCAGCACGTCGTCGAGCGGGCGGCCACGGTAGGGTGGGGCGGCGTCAGCGACCGCAGCTGTCAGCAGGACGAGTACGCCGCTGGCGAGGCGCTGAGTGAACCCTGCATTCGGTCGGGAGTTGAAGCGATGGGACAGCACGGACGCCGCGATGGTAGCCGAGCGCGCCGCAGCCGCCCATGACGGCATCCCCGTTTCAGTCGCCCGGTGCCTCGATCCGGATGCGCTCGGCGCCGATCACCGGCTTCAGTGACGTGGTGGAGAGCACGGCCTGAATGGCGGCGTCGGGCGTGAGGCCTTCGACCGAGCCGTTCAAGGTGATGCTGCGCGCCTGCCGGCCGGCCTCGGGTGTCCCAAAGACGATGGTCCGACCGGTCTCGCGCGCAGCCCACACCAGGAATTCTTCTACGGTACGGCCCTCGAGGCTGAACGGTGGCGTCACTTCCGCGATCCAGTGCCAGTCGGCCGCAGTGCGCGACAGTGGTGCCCGCGAGACCTGTCCGTCGGCCAGCGTGAGCTGCTCCTCTGACCCGGCGATGGCTGTAGCGGTCGGGGTCTCCAGCGCGACACGCCCCTCGCGCACCCCGACCTGCAGCTCCGTGCCGTTGGTACGCACGAAGTACTGTGTACCGAGGTGGCGAACGTGTCCCACGGGTGTGTCGAGCACCAGATCGCGTGACGCGGGGCCTGGGGTCGCACCGGAGTCCACGTAGACGGCGCCCGCGACGAGCGTCGCGTGCCGGGCGTCCTCGAAGGCGACGCGCGTGGCATGGTCGAGGCGCAGCTCGACGCCGCTCGACAGTTCGAGCGCGGCGCGGCCCGCCGCCGTGGTACGCAACTGCGCGCCCTCGCGGATCGAGTCGTTCGCTGCGAGAGAGGTCCAGCGCCCATCGCCGCTCTCCTGCTGGACCTCGCCCTCGATGCGCACGAGCGACGCCACGGTTGCGGCCGGCGATTCGACGTTGGAGCGAACCATCCAGAGCGCGACGGCCGCGACCGCAACGCTGGCGGCCGCCGCCCACGCCGTGTAGCGGCTTGCTGGCCTTGGCGAGCGTGCCCGCGGTGCGGTGACGCTGCGCCACTCGGCCTCGACCGCCGCGCGCGCCGTGCTCATTGCCTCGCGGGAAGGCATCGGTCGCGGGCCCGCCGCGCGCAACAGCCCCGCGACGGTGGCCTCGTCGTTCGAGCCCTGGGCTTCCTGCTTGTCACTCATGTCTCTTCCCCTCAGGCCTCGAGGCTGGCCAGTACGTCAGCAGCCGACGCACCGAACACCGCTTCGAGTCCGTCCCGAAAGGCCACCCGTGCGCGCGCGAGCAGCGACTGCGCCGCGGTGTGGCCGATCCCCAACCGGTCACCGATCTCCTCGACTGACCGCCCCTCGACATACTTCCACTCCAGCGCTTCGCCGTAGCGGCTGGGCAGGCGGTCCAGCACCGCGTGCACGAGGCGCTTGAGCTCCGCGCCGTCGCAGCGGCGCAGCGGGTCGTCGCCCGGCGGCGCCTCGATCGCCTCGAGCGCGGCGCGAACCTCCTCGCTGTCCTCTATCAGCACCACCTTCTCCGAGTGGCGGCGCTGGGTGCGCACGTGGTCGGCGATCTCGCGGCGGCAGATCTGGCACAGCCAGGTGAACAGTGCCGCCTCGCCGCGCCAGTCGCCGAGCTTGCGCATCGCCTTGATCAGCGTGGACTGGACTACGTCCTTGGCGACGTCCTCGTTGCGCGCGACGCGCGGCAGCGCGAATCGATACACGCGCGGGAAATACGCCTCGAAGAACGTGGTGAAGGCGCGTTCCTCGCCAGCGAGCATCCGGCGTACCAGTTCGGTGTCGTCGTTCAAGCGTTGGTCCCTGGCTCTCCTTTCATTAGACGTTGGGCCACTGGCAAATCAATCGCACTGCCGTCGCCGCGCCCTCGCCCTGGGCCGTGACTCGCTCGTAACGCGTTGATCTGACAGGCATCGGCGCGGTGCGCAGCGCGCTGCGATTGGTTTTGCCTGCAGCTTCCGTCTAACCCCACGACGCGGGACGCACGCTCCCGACGATGCTGGACCCCGGGAGACCGACGTGACGACCGCCACCGCCGCCTGCGCCACTGCCGATCACCACCGCTCTTTCGGCCGGAACCTGCGAATCGCCGAGGTGCCGGCGGGATCCTCCGCCCGGCCGGAACTCGAGGCCTTCGTGGCCGAGGCGTTCCGGCGCCGGCACGACGCGACGGTGCAGAGCTTCATGCCGACGCTGCTGTCGTTCCGCGACGGCGGCGGCGTGCTGCGCGGCGTGATCGGGCTGCGTGGCGCCGCGCGTCAGGCGCTGTACCTCGAGCAGTACCTCGAGCAACCGGTCGAGGCCGCGATTGCGGCGGCCGTCGGCCGGCCGGTGGATCGCCGCGAGATCGTGGAAGTGGGCAACCTCGCGGGCAGCAACTGCCGCACGGCGATGCGCATGGTCGCAACCCTGCCGGCCCACCTGCTCGCGAATGAGTATCGCTGGATCGTGTTCACGGCGACAAACGCCGTGCGGGGCATCCTGCAGGGTTTCGGTGCGCCACTCGTGGAGTTGGCGCGCGCCGACGTCTCCCGCGTGTCGAATGGCCCGGACCGCTGGGGCCGGTACTACGACACCGATCCGCGAGTCCTCGCAGGCTATCTCCCGGCGAGCCGGCGCATCCCCGGCTTCAGCTCCGCGTCATGACGCTCGACTTCGTGAGCGCCGTGCGCCGCGCACCCGGGCGCGCGGCCCTGGACGACGGCCGCCTGCGCATCGGTTACGACGAACTCGCCGAGCACGTCGCCGAGGAAAGCCACTGGCTTGCCGGCCATGGTCACCGCTTCGCGCTGATGGCGGACAATGGGCCGAGCTGGGCGATCGCAGACCTCGCGCTGCATTCGGCTCGCCTGCCGTGCGTGCCGCTGCCGGGATTCTTCTCGCAAGGGCAGATACTCCACGCGCTCGACGACGCGGGCATCGACTGCGTGCTGACCGACGCCCCGCAGCGACTGCGCGAGCTGCTTCCTGGCTGGCGCGCGGGCGGCGTCTCGGGCCGCTCGGGACTTGCGCTTTTCCGACGCGATCTCGCCGAGTCGGCGCGTCCGCCGCTGCCTCCGGGCACGGCCAAAGTCACGTATACGTCGGGCAGCACCGGGCAGCCGAAGGGCGTCTGCCTGTCCGCTGCACACGTCGAGACCGTGGCGCGCTCGCTCGCGCAGGCGACGGAGTCGCTCGGCATCGAGCGTCACCTGTGCCTGCTGCCGCTCGCGACGCTGCTCGAGAACATCGCCGGCATCCATTCGCCGCTGCTGGCGGGCGCGACCTGCCTGTTGCCGGCTGCCGAGGTCACCGGCATGAGCTATGCCGGCCTCGACACGGGACGGATGCTCGCCTGCATCACGCAGGCACGACCGGAGAGTCTCGTGCTGGTGCCGGAACTGCTGCGCCTGCTGGTGGGTGCCGCCGAGCGCGGGTGGCGCGTGCCGTCCACGCTGCGCTTCGTCGCCGTCGGCGGTGCGCCGGTGTCGGTCGAGCTGCTCGCACGCGCCGAGGCCGCGCGCCTGCCCGTGTATGAAGGCTATGGCCTGAGCGAGTGCGCGTCGGTGGTCTGTCTCAACACGCCGGAGGCGCGCCGCGCTGGCAGTGTCGGACGACCGCTGCCGCATGCCGGCGTACGCGTCGCGTCGGATGGCCAGATCATGGTCTCGGGCGTGACGATGCTCGGCTATCTCGGTGATCCGCCTCGCGGCTCCGGCGAGGAATGGGCCACGGGCGATCTGGGCGAGATCGACGCGGACGGGTACGTCTACGTGCGCGGCCGGCTGCGCAACGTGTTCATCTCGAGCCTCGGGCGCAACGTCGCGCCCGAATGGGTCGAGCGCGAGATCGTGCAGCAGCCGGGCGTGCGCCACGTGATGGTGCACGGCGAAGCGCGGCCTCATGCGGTGGCGATCGTGAGCCCGATGGATGCGGGCGTGAGCGACGCCGAGCTCGCGCGCGGCATCGCTGCCGCAAATTCGCGCCTGCCCTCCTATGCGCAGGTGCGCCGCTGGATACGTGCACCGGAGGAATTCTCCTTCGACAACGGCCTGCTGACGTCGAACGGCCGCTTGCGTCGCGCCGAGATCCTGCGCCGCCATGGCGCACGGCTCGACGCCCTGTACCACGACACGACTTCTGCCTGAATCCGAGGTGATCGATGACTTTCCACGAGCAACTGGCCCGTGCCACCACGCCTGACCGAGAGTTCCTGCTCTCGGCGCCGGTGATCCAGCGCGCGCTCGCCGGCGACGTGACGCGCGAGCTGTACGTCGCGTTCCTCACGCAGGCCTACCACCACGTGCGCCACACGGTGCCACTGCTGATGGCGGTGGGCGCACGCCTGCCGGACCGTCATGCGTGGCTGCGTGGCTCGGTTCTGCACTACCTCGAAGAGGAGACGGGCCACGAGGAGTGGATCCTGAACGACATCGAGCGTGCGGGCGGTGACCGCGCCGCGGCCGCCGCCTCGGAGCCCGCCATCGCGACGGAGGCGATGGTCGCCTATGCCTACGACACCGTCTTCCGCCGCAATCCCGTCGGCTTCTTCGGCATGGTCCACGTGCTCGAAGGCACCAGCGTCGCGCTTGCGCTCAATGCCGCCGATCGCATCCAGCGGAGGCTCGAGCTGCCCGTCAGCGCGTTCACCTACCTGCGCAGCCACGGCGAGCTCGATCAGCAGCACATCAACGACCTCGGCGCGATCCTCGGGCGGCTCACCGACGAGGATGACCGTGCGGCCGTGATCCGCTGCGCGCGCGGCATCTACTGGCTCTACGGAAACGTGTTCCGCGGGCTCGAGGCCGCGGTGTCCTCGCCAGCCGTTTCTTCGATGCAGAGGAGAACCGCATGAAGCCCGACCAGATCCGCGCACTCGTCACCGGAGGCGGCGGCGGCATCGGCGGCGCGATCGCCGCCGAGCTGCTGGCGCGAGGCGCGTCCGTGCTGCTCGTTGACCGCGATGCGGCGGCGCTCGAACGCACGGCGAACCGCCTCGCGGCGTACGGCGTGCGCGTCGGAACGCTGCAGACCGACCTCACCTCGGCCGCGGACCGCACGCGGCTGTGCAACGAGGCCGCGGCCTGGCGCGGCGGCATCAACGTGCTGGTGAACAACGCCGGCGTGAATCACTTCACGATGGTCGCGGATCAGCCCGCCGGACAGGTGGACCTCGCCATCGCGATCAACCTGCTGGCGCCGATCCACCTCTGCCGTGAACTACTCCCGCACCTGCTGGTCCAGCCCGAGGCCTGCATCCTGAACACGGGCTCGGTGTTCGGCGCGATCGGCTACCCGGGCTACGCGGTCTACTCGGCCACCAAGTTCGCGGTGCGCGGCTTCACCGAGGCACTGCGGCGCGAGCTCGCCGACACGAACGTGAGCGTTCGATACGTCGCGCCGCGCGCGACGCGCACCGGCATCAACACCTCGGCCGTCGAGCGCATGAACGACGAGCTGGGCGTGGCGATGGATCCGCCGGAGCTGGTCGCGAAGGCCGTCTGCGACATGCTCGCCGGCGGCAAGGTCGAGGCCGTGCTCGGCTGGCCCGAAAAGCTGTTCGCGCGCGTCAACGGCCTGTTGCCGCGCGTCGTGGACAGCGCGCTCCGAAAGCAGCTGCCCGTGATCCGCCGCTACGCCGGCGAGTCCGTCGCGGCCACCAGACACTAGGAGGATTCCTGAGATGAAGCATTCCCGATACCTGCTCGCCGGCGCGCTGATGCTCGCAGCCATGACCGGCCGCGCCGCCGTCGCCGATCCCGCCTTCGATGCCGAGCTGCTGTCGATCCAGCAGGCCTGGGCGAAGGTGAACTACGAGACGCCGGCCGGCGATCCGCGCGAGCAGGCTTTCGAGCAGCTCGAGAAGCGTGCCGAGGGCTTCGTGAAGCAGCATCCCGATCGCGCCGAGGCGCTCATCTGGGAGGGCATCATCGAGAGCAGCCATGCGGGCGCCAAGGGCGGCCTGGGCGCGCTCGGCCTCGCGAAGGAAGCGCGCGGCAACCTCGAGGCCGCGCTCAAGATCAACCCGGGTGCGCTCGACGGCTCGGCCTACACCAGCCTCGGCACGCTCTACTACAAGGTACCGGGCTTCCCGCTGGGTTTCGGGGATCACGACAAGGCGCGCCAGATGCTGAAGAAGGCGCTCGAGCTCAACCCGAACGGCATCGACCCGAACTACTTCTACGCGGACTTCCTGTTCGAGCAGAAGCAGTACGCCGACGCCCTCAAGTACCTCGAGCGGGCCGCGAAGGCGCCGCCGCGCCCGGGGCGCGAGGCCGCCGACAAGGGACGCCACGCCGAGATCGACGCCTTGGCGGCGAAGGTGAAGGCGAAGCAGGGTTGACGATGCGGCCGGTGGCCTATGCAGCCAGCTGGCCAGCCAAAACGCGCGAGCAACGCGGGCAGGTCAGCGGCCGAGTCTCGTAGACCCGTGCCAGCAGCCAGGCCCAGTGGATCTAGGCGCGCCGCTCGCCGGCGAAAGCGGGGCGGGCGCAGTAGCGCGGCAGCCGTTCGAGGCCGGCGTGATACGTCGCGCTGCCACCCAACGTCGACGCCCGCGACGTCCGCATCTCGCCGGAGTCGGGTGCGGCGACGGTCGTGCATCAGGCTGCGGACGCCGCGCGGCTCCCGGGCCGGAGCATGAGCTTGCGAACTTCGTCGAACCACAGCACCGAGGAGGCCATGCCCACGCAAACGGCCCAGTGAGCGGCATCCAAGTGCGCGGTGCCGAAAGCGGTCCGCAGCAGCGGAAGCTCCACGACGGCGATCTGCAGCAGCACAGCCAGTCCCACCGACCCCAACAGCCATTTGTTCGCGAACAACCGGTGGAAGGCCGTGGTGGTCTCCGAGCGGGAGTTGAAGGCGTTGAACAGCTGCGCGAAGACCAGGGTGGTGAAGCCGGCGGTGCGTGCCACCTCCAGGGAATCCCGGCCCTCGACGATGCCGCCGGGCAGGAAGATGTCGATGGTGAACAGCGTGGCCAGGCTCATGACGAGCCCGATGGCCAGGATACCCGTCCACATCCGGCGGTCGATGATCCGTTCCTTCGAGCTGCGCGGGGAGCGGGCCATCACGTCGTCGATCTCGGGGTCCACGCCCATCGCCAGTGCCGGACCGGAATCCGTGACCAGGTTGATCCACAGGATCTGGGTGGCCAGTAGCGGAACCACCACGGTTTCCGTTCCCGCCCCGGTCAGGCCGATTGCAGCGGCGAAGACCACACCGAGGAACACGGTGAACACCTCGCCCATGTTGGAGGAGAGCAGGTAGCGCAGGAACTTCCTGATGTTCTCGAAGATCACGCGGCCCTGGCGCACCGCGGCGACGATGGTCGCGAAGTTGTCGTCGCCCAGGATCATGGTGGAGGCCTCCTTGGTGACCTCTGTGCCGGTAATGCCCATGGCGATGCCGATGTCCGCGGACTTCAGGGCGGGGGCGTCGTTCACGCCGTCGCCCGTCATGGCCACGACGTTCCCGTCGGCCTGCAATGCATCGACGATCTGCAGCTTGTTCCGCGGGGCGACGCGCGCGTAGACCGAGTGCTCCCGGACGGTGCGGGTCAGTTGGTCGGCGTCGAGTGTGTCCAGTTCGGCGCCGGTGACGGCCCGTTCGCCCGCCGTGGCGATGCCCAGGTCGGTGGCGATCCGGGCTGCGGTGAGCGGGTGGTCCCCGGTGATCATCACCACCCGGATGCCGGCCCGGAGCGCCTCGGCTACGGACTGGATCGCCTCGGCGCGTGGAGGATCAATGATCCCGACGGTGCCGACGAAAACCAGACCGCCCTCGTCTTCCTCGTCGAAGACCTGGAGCGCTTCGCGCTCGGCGCCCTCGAAGCGGCGGTACGCCACGGCCAGGGTGCGGAACGCCTGAGAGGAGAGGTCCTCGACATCGGCCAGCACCTTGGTCCGGTGCATGCCGTCGATCGGCACCACCGCCTCCCCGACCTGGACCGCGGTGCAGCGTTGCAGCAGCACGTCCGGGGCCCCTTTGGAGATGAGCACGATGGTGTCGTCGCGGGCCCGGTGGTGCAGCGTGGACATGACCTTGCGTTCGGAGGTGAACGGGATCTCGCCGTGGCGGTGGAAATCGCCTATGCGTCCGTCGACGCCCTCGAGCTTGCGCGCGGCAACGAGGAACGCGGCCTCGGTCGGGTCGCCCTGGATTTCCCAGACGCCGTCGTGATCCGTCAATTGGGCGTTGTTGGCCAGGCAACCCCCGGCCAGCACCAGTTCCGTCTCGAACAGCTGCGCGGGATCCTCGACCGCCTGCCCGTCGCGGGTGACCTCGCCGGTCGGATCGTAGCCCGTGCCGGAGAGTCTGACTTCGCCAGAAGCCGTGCGGATCCTGGCGATGGTCATCTCGTTGCGGGTCAGCGTTCCGGTCTTGTCGCAGGCGATGACCGAGGCCGAACCCAGCGTCTCCACGGAGTGCAGCTTCTTCACTACCGCCTTGCGCCTGGCAAGGTTGGTGACGCCGATCGCGAGCACCACCGACAGGATCGCCGGCAGGCCTTCGGGGACCGCCGCGACCGCCAGCGACACACCGAGCAACAGTACGGTCACCATGTCGGAGAGGGTCTGCACCTGGTTGACCCATGCGGTCACGGCCATCACCGCCACTGCGATCGCCACCACCGCGACGCCCAGGAGCTTGCTCACCAGGGTGATTTCACGTTGCAGCGGGGTTGGCTCCGTATCCGTGGCCTCCAGCATCCCGGCGATGGCGCCCACCTCCGTGTCCATCCCGGTCCCCGTGACGATCGCCCGGCCGACGCCCTGGGCCACGGCGGTGCCCTTGTAGACCATGTTGGTGCGGTCCCCCAGCGGCGCCTCGACACCGATGGTGCCCGGGTCCTTGGTAACGGCTTCGCTCTCGCCGGTCAGGGAGGCCTCCGCGATCCGCAGTCCGCTGGCTGAAAGCAGCCGGGCGTCGGCCCCGACGGAGTCGCCTTCTCCGAGGACCAGGATGTCTCCCCTTACCAGCTCGGCCGAAGGCACCGTGGCCAGTTGGCCGCCGCGCAGCACGCTGGAGTTGGACGCTGTCATCGACTGAAGTGCGGCCACCGCGCTTTCCGCTTTGCTCTCCTCGGCGAACCCGATGGCGGCGTTGAGCAGCACGACGGCGGTGATCACCACTGCGTCCACCGGTACTCCGTTGGCGCCCTCCACGACCCAGGCAAGCACCGAGATCGCGATGGCCACCAGCAGCAGGTAGATCAGGGGGTCCCGGAACTGGGCCAGGACCTTGCGCCACAGCGGGACGGGCGGGGCGGAAGGCAGCGCGTTGGGTCCGTCGGCGGCAAGCCGGCGGGCTGCCTCCGCAGCGTCCAGGCCCGAGGATGGGTCTACGCCAAAGTACGCGGCGGCCTCCCTGGCGGGTCGCTGGTACCACGCCACATGGACGGAGTCCGGAGCCGGCGCGGCGGTGGGGACTCGGGTGGCTGACATTGGCATGGCCGTGCTGGTCGGGCGCCGCAGGGTGATGTCTGCCCAGCCAGCCTATCGAAGCACGGCATCGGCTACCAATTCGTCCCGATCGTTTCGCCGATCACAGAGAGGCAGATCACGCCGGGATATCGGTGCCCGGCCAGCCGAACTCGCATGCGAGCCGCGCGAACTCCGCACCCGGATCGGCGGCGACGTCGATCCGCTGCCCGGTCGCCGGGTGATCGAACGCCAGGCGCACGCAGGCGAGCAGCAGGCGGCGCACGCCGTAGCGCTCCGCGAACAGCCGGTTGTGCCGGCCCTTGCCGTAGGTCGAGTCGCCGATGATCGGGTGCGACACGTGGGCGAGGTGCCGGCGCAGCTGGTGGCGGCGGCCGGTGTCGGGCTCGAGCTCGACGAGCGCATATCGCGAGGTCGGGTAGCGATCGACGCGATGCGGCAGCTCGACGGTGCCGAGGCGGCGGAACAGCGTTCGGGCGGGCTTCGGCCCGCTCTCCGCGGCCGGCGAGTACGCATCCGGCACGGCCTCGAGCGGATGGTCGATCTCGCCGGACTCCGCCGGCCAGCCACGCACGACCGCGAGATAGGTCTTGGTCACCCGCTGGTTCGCGAAGTCGGCCGCGAGCCTCGCCGCCGTCTCCCGGTCGAGTGCGAAGACGAGCGCGCCGGAGGTGCCCTTGTCGATCCGGTGCACCGGGAAGACGCGACGGCCGAGCTGGTCGCGCAGGATCTGCACGGCGAAGCGCCGCTCGTGCCGGTCGATGGGCGAGCGGTGCACCAGCAGGCCGGAGGGCTTGTTGACGACGACGAGGTGCTCGTCGGTGTAGAGGATGGGCAGGCGCTCGCGAGCGTCGTCTGCCGCCTCGTTCACCACGGGATCTCGCTGCCGTCCCAGGCGAGGAAGCGTCCCGTGTCGCCGGGCACCAGCCCGTCGATGACGCCGAGCAGCTGGCGCACGGTGCGCTCGACGGTGAATAGCTTCTGCGGCGGGACGTTGGCCTGGAAGGGCCGCGACAGGTCCGTGTCCGTGGTGCCCGGATGCAGGGCCACGCAGGTCACGTTGCGCCGCGAGCGCGCCCACTCCACCGACAGCGTTTTCGTGAACATGTTCTGCGCCGCCTTCGCGCCCCGGTAGGCGTACCAACCGCCGAGGCGATTGTCGCCGATGCTGCCTACCCGTGCGGAAACACTCGCGAAGACCGCACGCTCGCGATGCGCGAGCAGTCGCTCGAAGTGCTTTGCCACGAGCAGCGGTCCGAACGCGTTGACCGCGAAGCTCGCCGCCAGCGTGTCCGCGCGGACGTCGGCGAGGCGCTTCTCGGGCGCCAGGCCCTCGGCCGCATCGTGCAGCACGCCGGCTGCGTTCACGACGAGGTGCAGGCGATCGGTGCCGGCTGCGACCTCGCCCGCGGCGGACTCGACCTGTGTCTCGTCGGCGACGTCGAGCGCCACGATCCGCAGCCGGGGCTCCTGCGAGGCCAGTGCATTCAGCTCCGTCGCGGGCGCCGGCCGCCGGCAGGCGGCAAACACACGGGTGACATTGGGTGCGGCGAGCAGCTGGCGGACGAACCCGAGGCCGATGCCGCGGCTGGCGCCGGTCACCAGCGCCCGGGTGTCGCCAGGAAAGGAACTCAGCATACTGTGCGGTCTCGGTCGGTGGGGCGGGCCCGGCAGCCGGGCGAAGTGGAGGACGCAGGCAGATGACAGGTTCGCAGCGCCTGCAGGACTGGATCAGCGGCGGCGGCCGACGCCGTCTCGCGGGCTACGAAGTCTTCGTGCGCACGGCCGTCACGCCCGGACGGCCGCCGCTGCTCCTCATCCACGGCTATCCCACCGCGAGCTACGACTGGGTGCGCGTCTGGCCGCGCCTCGCCGGGCAGTACTCGCTGTACGCGCTCGACCTGCTCGGCTTCGGGCTGTCGGAGAAGCCGCGCGACTGCGACTATCCCATCGCGCTGCAGGCGGACCTGTGCATGGCGCTGCTCGACGACTGCGGGGTGACCGGCGTCCACGTGCTCGCCCACGACTACGGCGACACGGTGGCGCAGGAACTCCTCGCCCGCGAGCGGGAGGGCCGGCTGCGCCTCGCGAGCATGGTGTTCCTGAACGGCGGGCTGTTCCCGGAGACCCACCGCGCGCGACCCATCCAGAAGCTGCTCGCCAATCCGCTGCTCGGGCCGCTGCTCGCGCACGCCATGGGGTACGCGAAGTTCGAGGCGACCATGCTGTCGATCGCGGGACGCGAGCCGCCGACCCGCGAGGAAATGGCCGACCTGTGGATGCTGCTCGAGCGCGACGGCGGGCGGCAGGCGCTGGCGCGGCTCATCAACTACATGGAGCAGCGACGCCGCAACCGTCCGCGCTGGGTCGGCGCGCTCGTCGGGTCGACGGTGCCGCGGTGCCTCATCTGCGGAGCCGTCGATCCCGTGTCGGGGCGCCACCTCGCCGATCGCTACCGGGAGCTCGTGCCGGATCCCGACGTCGTCGTGCTCGAGGATGTGGGTCACTATCCGCAGCTCGAGGCGCACGAGCGGGTGGTGGACGAATATGAAACCTTCCGCAGCCGGGTGGACGCCCTCTGATCGGGTGCGGTCTGTTTGCGATGAACAGAGTCCGTACGGATTCGACTGCATGTAAAGCCCGCATGACCCGTCCAGAATGGCGAACGACCG
>Ga0209254_10003040_pt1 | contig 15314 bp, 13 predicted proteins | sample FrelakmetDIP11DI_FD_187148 | JGI IMG/M metagenome (GOLD analysis project Ga0209254, IMG submission 187148) | Freshwater lake sediment microbial communities from the University of Notre Dame, USA, for methane emissions studies - DIP11 DI (SPAdes)... | ecosystem: Environmental > Aquatic >...
GCGCACGCTGCGCGGCGCCGACCAGCTGGCCGATGAATGGAAGTACGTGCCGGTGCGCCGCACCGCACTCTTCATCGAGGAAAGCCTGTATCGCGGCACGCAGTGGGTAGTGTTTGAGCCCAACGACGAGCCGCTGTGGGCGCAGATCAGGCTTAACGTCGGCGCGTTCATGCATGGCCTGTTCCGGCAGAGCGCGTTTCAGGGACAGACGCCGCGCGACGCCTATTTCGTGAAGTGCGACAAGGAGACGACGACGCAGAACGACATCAACCTCGGCATCGTCAACATCGTCGTCGGCTTCGCGCCGCTCAAACCCGCGGAGTTCGTTGTGATCAAGCTGCAGCAGATTGCCGGTCAGATTCAGGCATAAGGAGGAAGTCGTGGCTCAATTCAGCGTCAACACCCATCGTTTCGATCCGTACAAGAATTTCAAATTCCGCGTCAAGTGGGATGGCAAGTACGTCGCCGGCGTAAGCAAGATCGGCGCCCTCAAGCGCACTACCGAGGTGGTCAAGCACCGCGAGGGCGGCGACCCGAGCAGCAGCCGCAAATCGCCCGGTCGCACCGAGTATGAAGCGATCACCCTCGAGCGCGGCGTCACCCACGACAAGGAATTCGAGCAGTGGGCCCACAAGGTGTGGAACTTCGGCTCCGGCTTGGGGGCGGAGGTCTCGCTCAAGGACTTTCGCAAGGACGTGATCATCGAGGTCTACAACGAATCCGGCCAACTCGTGCTCGCCTACAAGGTCTACCGCTGCTGGGTCTCCGAATTCCAGTCGCAGGCCGACCTCGATGCGAACGCCAACGCCGTGCTTATCCAGACCATCAAGCTCGAGAACGAGGGCTGGGAACGCGACTACGAGGTGCCGGAGCCGGCCGAAGAGTCGTTTACCGAGCCCCAGTAGGCAGGCCAATGAAAGGCGAGACGGCGTGGTGCGATGATGAGGACGCCGGATACGACTGAGTTGCTTCATGTGTGGGAGCTTGGCGCAGGCCGGCCGGGCACCCTGCGCGCACTCCTGCTGATGACGGCAGTCGTCCCGGAGCAGGACGGTAAAGCGTTGGCGCACTGGAACATCGGGCGGCGCGACCGCCTGCTGCTGGATCTGCGCGACGCCCTGTTCGGGCCAGAAGTGCGCTGCCTGACGGACTGCGTCCATTGCGGCGAGCCGATCGAGCTCGATTTCCGCATCAATGATATCCGCGTGCCTCATGGGGAGTCCGGACGGCCGTATTACCTCGAAGCGGGGAACTACGAAGTGCAGTATCGGCTTCCCGACAGTGCCGACCTCCTCGCGCTGGACGGCGAGGCGCCTGCACAGGCTGAGCGGCAACTTCTGGCGCGCTGCGTCATGGACGCGAGGATGCAAGGTGGCAGTGTCGAGGCGGCCGAGCTGCCAGATGCGGTGCTGTTGGCGGTGAGTCAGGGCATGAGCGAGGCCGACCCGCAGGCGGAAGTGTTGCTGGAGGTCTCGTGCCCCGCGTGTTCCGCCATGTCTCCAGCGCCGTTCGACATCGTGTCGCACTTGTGGGCGGAGCTCGACGCCTGGGCCCGGCGCATGCTGCGCGAAGTGCACATGCTCGCCCTCGCCTATGGCTGGGGCGAAGCGGAAATCCTCCGCATGACTGCTGCGCGTCGCCGCGCCTATCTGGATTTGATTGGCAGCTGAGAGGCGAGGTTCCATGATCGGATTTCTGGGGCATTTGATACAGCGCAGCCTGAACGAGAGGACGGTCTTGCGACCCCGGCCCGTGAGCGTCTTCGAACCCCTCCCACCACCGTTCGTACCCGCTACTAGCCAGGCCCCGGCGTTTGAGCTTGACCCCAGTCCCGCCGTCGACGTCCCCCTGCCGATCCGCGGTCGGTTGGCAGCCGCCCTTGACCTCGTTGCACCCAGCGCAACAGCGGTGGAAGAGGCGGCGCTGCCGGTGGATGCGGAACTGCGCCAGCCCGCGTCCGCGCCTGCGGCAAGGAAAGCCGCGATCCCCTTCGTGGAAGAAATGACGCTGCCTACCAGCAAGCAAGCGGAGGTGGGGCGCACGAAGCCCACGCTGCCGCAGCACCCCCTTGGTGAGTCGCCGCCCCGTGCGGCGGCGCGATCCGATCTATTCGACCAGCCCTTGGCCTTGCCATTGCGGCGTCTCCAGGTGCAAGGCAAGATGCCCACGCATCCCGACTCGCAGCCCGGATTCGAGCGCCCGTCCGCGCCAGCGCAGCCCAGCGCGCCGCTTGCCCCAGTCCAGGCCGTCGCACGCAGCGCATCCCCGCAACGATCCGAGGCGGCCGAGTCCGCAGTGCGCAGCGCGGCGTCGGCTTCCGAGCCGCTTCTCACTCTTCCGCGCAAGGAACCGGCTGCGCCGGCACAAGCCATCCTTGTACCGCGGCTACCGCAGCAGCCTGTTGTCCAGCCTATGCAATCGGTCGTCTCGAAACCAGAGGAGCCGTTCGTCCATGTCACCATCGGCCGGGTGGAAATCCGCGCGGTCTCCGCGCCCGCGGCGCCGAAGCGTCCGGCACCGTCGAAGCCCGCGCTGAGCCTCAGCGACTATCTCGATCGCCGCAGCGAAGGCCCCAAATGAGCAACCATCTGGCGATCGCGACCGTTACCGCCACCCTGGGGGACCTTGTCCACAAGGCGGCGGAAAGTGCGGTCAGCAGCAGCGTGTCCTTGCAGTTCGGCCGCCCGACCGCGCCGACCGGTGGCTCAACCGAGCGCAAGGTGCACGTCTATCTGTATCAGGTGACGCCCAACCCGGCGCTGCGCAACACCGACCTGCCGACCCGCGATAGCGAGGGCCGTTTGAGCCGCCGCCCGCAGGCCGCGCTCGACCTTCATTACCTGCTGAGCTTCTATGGCGACGACAAGACGCTCGAGCCGGATCGCATGGCCGGTGCCGTCGCCCGCGATCTGCACGCCAAGCCGGTGCTGAGCGCGCAGACGATCAGCGACGCCATCGGCAGCCGGCCGGAGCTCACCGGGTCGGATCTGGCGACCGCGTCCGAACAGGTCAAGTTCGCGCCGGCCCAGCTTTCGCTCGACGAGATTTCGAAATTGTGGTCGGTGATGGTGCAGACGCCGCACGTACTGTCGATGGTCTACCAGGGCACCGTGGTACTCATCGATGCCGAGGAGTCGCCGTTGGCGGTCCTACCCGTACTCAAACGCGGCCAGGACGATCACGGGGTGGACACGCGCATCGGGCCGTTCCCGCGCCTCGATGCATGGTGGGCCGGGGCGGCTGCCGCCGCGGCGCGCGCGCCGCGCCCACCCTCCCTGCCGGTGGCTCAGCTCGGCGTGCGCCTGTTGCTGGAAGGGGCCAACCTCGGCGGCGATGCAGTGGCCGTGCGCTTCGCCCACCCGCGCCTGCCCTTGCAGGAGCTCGTCGTCGCCACGGAAGACCGCGATGCGCGCAAGCTCGCAGTGACCCTGCCGGACGACACACCGGCACAGACGGCCTGGGCCGCCGGCATCTACACCGTGACCGTACGCATGCAGCGCGGCACGACGACGCAGGATTCGAACGTCGTGCCAATCGCCCTGGCGCCCCACGTCACGGCCATTGCGCCTAACCCCGCAACCCGAGATGGCGGCGGCGCCGTCACGCTGCAGGTCACCTGCCGGCCGCAGGTGCTGCCCGCCCAGTCGGCTGCGCTCTTGCTCGCCGACCGCGAGATTCAGGCGCAGGCGCTCGGTGCCTCCAGCGACACCCTGACCTTCGATATCGACGACGCCCCGGTGCTGAACGGCGCGTTGGTCCGCCTGCGCGTCGACGGCGTGGACAGCATGCCCTTCAAGTACGACGAGGCAAGCCGTGGCTTCGTGTTCGATGACCAGCAGAGGATCACGACCACATGACCAATCTGGAAGCCTGGCAAAACCGCAACGACGCTTACCTGAGCGCTGCGCTCGCCTGGCTACGGCTGCGCCTCGAACTGCAGGCGCGACAGCTGCTGCCGGCGAGTCCGGCGGCGGATTCGAGCACTGCGCCGGCTGCCAGCGACACGCCCCGCTATACCTTCTTCCGCCGTTCCGCCGGCGCCGAGACCGGCCAGCACCTGCCGCGGCTGCCGCCGCCCAGCGACGAGGCAACCAGTGCCGCGAAACTGGACGACGCCAACACCGCGTTGGCGCGTGCGAGCGTGGGCGAGCCGCCGCCCGCGCTGCTGCTGCTGTCGCGCCAACTCGGGTTGTCGGAGTTCGAACGCAACATCCTCTTGTTGTGTCTGGGCGTCGAGCTCGACACCCGGGTCGCGGCCCTGTGCGCGCGCGCGCAAGACGACCCCGGGCGGCTGTACCCGACCTTCGCGCTCGCCATGACTCTGTTTGAGGACCCGGCGTGGGAGGCGCTCTCGCCGGAGCGGCCACTGCGCTATTGGCGACTGCTGGAAATCAACCAGCCCGGCGCGCAGCCGCTCACCACCAGTGCGCTGCGCGCGGACGAGCGTATCGTCAGCTACGCCAAGGGCCTCAACTACATCGACGACCGGCTCGCCCCCTTGCTGAGCCCCTTGCCCCAGGTGGCGGCCGAGGCACTGCCGGCGTCGCAACAGGCGACCGTAACGTCCATCGTAAGCACGCTGACCGCCGCGCGCAAACCGGTCGGGCCGGTGGTTCTCCTCGGGCGCGACCGCGACAGCAAGCGCCAGGTGGCCGGGGCGGTCGCGGCGTCCCTCGGCATCCACTTCTACCGCCTGCCGGCCGACGTGCTGCCGGCCCACGTCGGCGAACTCGAGACGCTGGCGCGGCTGTGGCAGCGCGACAGCCTGCTGCTGCCGCTGGCCCTGTATGTCGATGCGCACGACGTCGACAAGAGCACCGGCGGCGACGGCACCCTGGGGCGGCTGACGCGCTTCGTGCTGCGCAGCGGCGGCCTCGTGTTCGTCGATTCGCGCGACGGCGCGGCAGCCGCGTTCGACCGCGCTCTCGCCGTAGAAGTGGATCGGCCCACGCCGGCCGAGCAGCGCGCCATGTGGGAAAGCGCATTGGGTGAGGAGGGCGGCGACATTCCCGCGCAGCTCGCGGGCCAGTTCAACCTCAACCAGGACGGCATCGCGTCCGTCGTCGCGCTGGCGCGGCAGGGCGACGCGCCCGAAGCGCCCGAAGCGCTCGAACAGAAACTGTGGCAGCAGTGCCTGGCCAAGACCCGGCCAGGCATGGACCGCCTGGCTGAGAAGCTGGACGCCAAAGCCACCTGGGACGACATCGTCCTGCCAGAACTGGAAGCCGGGCTGCTGCGCCAGATCGCCGCGCAGGTGCGGGTGCGTGCCCGCGTCTACGACGACTGGGGCTTCCGCGCCCGCATGAATCGCGGCCTCGGCATCAGCGCCCTGTTCGCCGGCGACAGCGGCACCGGCAAGACCATGGCCGCCGAGGTGCTGGCCAATGCGCTCGGGCTCGATCTCTACCGCATCGATCTCTCCGCCGTGGTCAGCAAGTACATTGGCGAAACCGAGAAAAACCTGCGGCAGGTGTTCGACGCCGCCGAGGATGGTGGGGCCATACTGTTCTTCGACGAAGCCGACGCGATTTTCGGCAAGCGCAGCGAGGTCAAGGACTCCCACGACCGCTACGCCAACATCGAGATCAACTACCTGCTGCAGCGCATGGAGGCCTACCGCGGGCTCGCCATCCTCGCCACCAACATGAAAAGCGCGCTGGACTCCGCCTTCATGCGCCGCTTGCGCTTCATCGTCACCTTCCCGTTCCCCGGCGTGGCCGAACGCAAGCGGATGTGGGAGCGGGTGTTTCCCGCCGAAACCAAAACGGAACCTCTGGACCACGACCGCCTGGCCCGCTTCACCCTCACCGGCGGCAGCATCCACAATATCGCGCTCAACGCCGCCTTCCTCGCCGCGCAGCACGACAGCGCCGTAACCATGCCGCTACTGTTCGAAGCGGCACGCAACGAGTTCCGCAAACTGGACCGGCCGATCAACGAAGCCGACTTCCGGCTGGTCAAGGCGGTGGGGAAGACCGCATGAACATCAACCTGCACATCGAACGACTGGTGCTGGACGGATTGCCGCTTGAGCGACGGCAAGGGCCGCAATTGCAGGCAGCGGTAGAGAGGGAGTTGACCCGCCTACTGAGCAGCACAAGTTCCACCGGCGCATTTGCCTCCGGCGTCAGCTTGGCTACCATCAATGCTGGCGCCATTCATCTGGTGGAAGGTGCCTCCCCGCTTGGACTGGGCAAGCAGATTGCCTCAGCCGTGTACGGCGGTGTTGGAGAACGTCATGACTGAACGCTCCGTCGTCACCCAACGGAAAGTCTCGACCACCCTTAGCCCTGCCCAAAGCGGCTTGCTGCAACGCCAATGCGCCTGCGGCACGCATACCGCCGGCGGCGGTGAATGCGCTGAATGCAGCAAGAAGAAGCTGCAGCGCAAGCTCAGTATTGGCGCGACGGATGACCCGCTGGAGTTGGAGGCGGACAGGGTTGCTGATCAGGTGCTGGCCGCCCCGGCGCACCCCGCCGTTAACGGTACTCCACCACGCATCCAGCGCTTCTCAGACCATTCGAACGTGCAGATGGACGCGGCACCTGCCAGCGTGGACCGAGCCCTTTCCAGTCTTGGCAGGCCGCTGGAACCGGCATTGCTGCAGGACATGGGGCAGCGCTTTGGCCACGACTTTGCAAGCGTGAGGGTGCATACCGATGCGGCCGCCGAGCAATCGGCCCGGGACGTGAACGCCTATGCATTCACGGTGGGCAGGAACATAGTATTTGGCGCCGGTCAGTTTGTGCCGGGCACGCAAGAGGGCCGGCGGCTGCTGGCTCATGAGCTTACGCATGTCATTCAACAGCGAAGCGCCAGTGCCACTTCCGTGATCCAGCGCGCGCCGCCAAAAATTGTGAGTTCGGGGCAGCAACTAGTGATCGACCTGACTGATTCTGCGTGGCGTCAGACACCGGCATTCAAGGGAGGGCAGACGCAAGTCGTCTACGTGTTGCGTGATGCCATAACGGGCGAGTACCTCAAGGTCGGAAAGACGACGGTCACGGCGATTATCAATCGGTTCGCCGAGTATGTGACGGCAGGAAATAAGTGGAACCGGAGACTTGTCGCGGACGTCTGGACGTTCCGCGGCCGTAGCACGATAAATGTCGAGGTCTTTGAGGCTGAAATCCGGGCGGGGCTTGAGAAAATGGGGGCGCGCCTGCCCTGGGACAACACGCGGGTTGGCGGCACGGGCCCGAGACAGGGCCGGCCCGGGCAGGGGATCCCGATGCCCAAGGAACAGTCGGAAACAGTGTTCATCGACGAGGTCGAGCAGTTGCGGGTCAAGCACGCGCCCCCGAATGTTCCACCGAGACGGGGCGCCACCGGTACCGCCGCAGTTTCTGCGGCAAAGGGTGAAGCCCCAGCCGTAGAACCCACCCCCGCAGCTTCTGCGGCAAAGGGCAAAGCCCCTACCGTAGAACCCACCCAAGTGGGCACAGAGATGAAAGTGCTCAACGCCGTGAAAGGCGCCGATGGTTCGACCGTAGCCGAGGTGGAATACAACTTCGGGAAGAACCTGGCAAAGATTAATGAATCCTTACCGGAGGGGGCCAAACTCCCGGCGCGCATCGTGATGCGCATCACCCAGAACGTGGATGGGGCCATTACCGCGGTGGAATCACTCTCCGGCCAGCCAAAAGCACTGGTCGAAGCGTTGGCGCGCCAGACACTTTCCAGCGGCGCCAGCAGCGCTGCCGGCGGAGGGGGAGAGGGGGCCGCTGTGGCCGGGGAGGTCGCTGCAGGCGAAGGTGCCGTCGTTGCCGGACGCGGCCTGGCCAAGCTGGCCACGGGCTTGAAAATCGGCGGGTGGGTTGTCTTCGCTGTTGTTACCGGTTACGAGCTGGTCACCGCTACACCAGCGGAACGTCCAAAGGTACTCGTAAAAGCCGGCGGGGGCTTGGCGGGCGGGGCACTTGGCTCCTACCTGGTGTGCAACGCTGCCCTTGGCCTGGAGACGCTTGGCTGGAGCCTGTTGATCTGCGCCTTCGTCGCCGGTGGCGCTGGCGCCTTTGCGGGCAGCGCGATCGCCGGGGAAGTCTACGGGGATGTTCCCGGTACTCCGCTGCACGAGGCCCTAAAATTGTTGGACCGGAAGTCTCCCAATGTGCGCGTGCTGTTTAACTTGGTTATGGAAAACAAGAACCCCTCTTTCCTGCCCGTCAACGGCGATTTTGTCTATCGCTACATGGCGACCGCGCCGGACGACCTGAAAGATTACGAGGTAATTATCTTGGCGGGGCAGCTGGCCAATCTGCGGCATATCTACGTTGCCCCCAATTATTCCCGCGCGCTGCCCACCGGCCCGGGCAGCATTTGCCCCAACTGCCACCAGACCAACCAGCAGCTGAGAGAAAAGCAGCAGCAGCGCAATCAGGAAATGTATGAACGGCAGCGGCAGGAATCAGCGCTCGAGGAGGATCGTCAAAACCGGGAAAACCGGCTGCAGCTCCTCAAGACGGCCATTTCCAACCTGCCCGAGCGCAAGCGTGCGCCCGGTGATAAGGCGCATAGATCTGCTCCTACTCCGCTTGTACCGTTTACGCCGCAGCCGTCTCCATGGCCAGATGTTCACGCCCCTGCGAACGCCATTCCTCCCGTTTCTCAGCAGCAGGGTACGGTATGCCCCAACTGCCACAAGAGCATGGGCGAGAATCGCAGCCAAGCCGAACGTTTCGGCGGGTTTGGCAATGGTCCCGGCGGCCAGATGACGGAATCCGATATGAAGAAGCTTATGGACATCTTTTATGCTCAACCTCATTGATCAAAGAGGCTGCATGATCAAATGAGCCAAATTCGATTTTGCTGGAATGGTGAATAGACCACCGAACTAAAAAACTAAAGGGGGCCAGGGTCGATTTAGCCAAGCCCACTCATGACGGATCAACGGGGCGCAATCCGCCACATGAGATAACTGAATTTCAGTTCGGCACTTTGTTGAATTGAAGGAGAGAAACACGATCATGGCCTCAACCACCTACACCTACCGCGGCGGCGAGAAGCTACCGTTGACGAAAAGCGCTAACGAGTACGTGGTGCGTGCGACGCCGGAGCGGCTTGAAGAAGCCGGCATCACCGATACGAGAAAGCTTTCGCCGCATTCTTCGAAAGTCATCACCAGCGCGGATCGGCTGGATTCGGCAATGGCCGAAGCCAGAAGTATTGGGACGACCGACAATGCCTATTACGAGGCCGATACGGGCAAGGAATTCCTGGCTACCGATCGCGTATTGGTCACTTTTCGTGAAGTGCTGGAATCCGTTCGGGTGGACGAGTTTGCCGGCCGTTTCGGGCTGGTTGTGCAAGAGAAATACTCCGACCGCGATTACCTTTTCCAGTTGACCGAGCACACGGGTATGAATCCCGTCGAACTGGTGGTGACGCTGACCGAGAACGAGCCGATGGTGGAAACTGCGGAGAACGATCTCAACTACCGGGTGACCACATACCAGCCGCTTGCGCTGCCGACCGACCCCAACTACCCCCGGCAATGGCATTTGCACAAACATCTTCAGGACCCGGCTTTCGACCCGCGCGCTTCGGCGCGCTGCGAAGAGGCCTGGGAGATACTCGAAAGCTTCGGCAGCCTCGATGTCGTGGTCGGCGTCACCGACGACGGCTGCAAGCTGGGTCATCCGGATTTCGACTCGCCCGGCAAGTTGGCAGGCTGGGGCTATTTCAGAGGCAGCCGTCTGATCGTGCGGGAGGATATCGACGCGCAGCCGTCCGACATGTACAAGTCAGGCGCCAATCACGGCACGTCCTGCGCGGGCGTGATCGCCGGCGAGTCGGATGCCGTGCTGACCGTGGGCGCCGCGCCGGGTTGCCGTCTATTGCCGATCCAGTGGGAGTCTGAAGGGCCTTCGCTCTTCATCAGCGATTCCAAGCTGATGACGGCATTGAACTATCTGGCGGACAAGGTGGACGTGATGTCCAACTCCTGGGGCATCAGCCCCAGCAGCCTGCACGCGTCGGCAGTACTCAACCGGATCAGGGAGCTGGCCGCCACCGGCGGTCGGCGCGGAAAAGGCATTGTGTTCCTGTGGGCGGCGGGCAACGAGAATTGCCCGATCCAGCACAGCTCCGCCGTGGATGTGCCCTATGACGACGGCTGGCGGTGGAATGCCGATGGCAGCCGTAGCTGGATAGGCGTAAGCACTTCCCGGCAGTTCCGGCACAACCTGGCGGACCTGTCCGGGGTCATGCATATCGCGGCCCTGGCCAGCAATGCCATGCGCAGCCATTACTCGAACTACGGTGCGGGCATCTCCTTGTGCGCGCCATCCAGCAACGTTCACGAGTACCGGCGCTTGACCGTGGCCGGGCTTGGAATCACTACCGTGACCGGTTCGGGTAGCGGCGTGACCCCGAGCTTTGGCGGTACATCGAGCGCAACGCCGTTGGTGGCCGGAGTCGCGGCATTGACGCTTTCGGCCAACCCCAGCTTGACGGCGGCGCAGGTCATTTCCATCCTCAAACGAACCGCCTCGAAGGACTTGGACCTGACCGGATATCCGCGTACGCCGTCGGCCAGTTATGACCCCAACCCGACTTGGGACGTTTCACCCGTGGCGCCTTTCGACCGGGGCGTGTTTGTCGACAACGGGCTTGCGGACGGGTCCTGGAGCCCCTGGTTCGGCCATGGACGGGTCGATGCCGCAGCGGCGGTCGCCGAGGCACGCCGGCTGGCGGGGGGTCATACGACCATCCAGACATACCGGCAAGCCTCGGTGCCGGTACTGCATATTCCCGACAACGACCCGGCCGGCGTGCGCGACAACATCCGGTTTACGGACAGCGCGACGGCTGGATCGATTAAGGTAACCGTAGATATCACCCATACCTACATCGGCGATTTGCGCCTGGCGCTTACCGCGCCATCCGGCACCACGGTCGTGCTGCATGAGCGCAATGGCGGCAGCACAAATGATCTCAAGAAGACCTTCGATTCATCCAATACGCCGGGCCTTGCGGCCTTGCAGGGTCAGAACATTCCAGGGAACTGGACCCTGTTTGTGCAGGACCTGGCCGCAGTCGACACGGGATTGCTCAATCGCTGGGAAATCGAAGCTTCCGGATTGCTGAGCGACACCATCGAGGTGGTGGAGGCGCTGGGGGTAAGCATTCCGGACAACAACCAGACCGGGATCGAACGTCTGCTGAACACGGCCGGCGATGGAAGCGTGCGGGACATCGCCGTTTCCGTGGATATCACCCACACCTACATCGGCGACCTCAGCGTCAGCCTCATCGCCCCCAATGGCACGCGCATCGCCCTGCACGATCGCGCTGGCGGCAGCACCGACAATCTCATCAAGACCTACAGCGGCGCCACCACGCCATCGCTCGCCTCGCTCCGTGGTCTGCCCGCGCAAGGCGCCTGGCGATTGCACGTGGCCGATCTTGACGCCCGTGATGTCGGCAAACTCAATCGCTGGGGCTTGCGGATCGAGCGGGGGGCCTAGGGGAGATGGCCGTGGGCGCCCAACTACTGCGGACGGAAAACAAGGCTGCCTTGGGTCGGTCGTTTACACCGGCGTCTAGCGGATTGCTTCAGCGAAAGTGTGCGTGCGGCGAGTGCGCAGAATGCAGTAAGCATAAAACGGGTTTGCAGCGCAAAGCGACTGACCGAAGCGAGGCGTCGGATGTCCCGCCTATCGTGCACGAAGTTCTGCGCTCGCCTGGTTATCCGCTTGACCCTGCCACGCTCGGCTTTTTTGAGCCGCGCTTCGGCCGCGACCTGAGCGGCATCCGCCTTCATACCGATGCTCGGGCGGCGTCCTCCGCGCACGCGGTGAACGCTCGGGCGTATACCGTGGGCGACGACGTGGTTTTCGGGGCGGGCACATACGCACCGCACACGACGGCCGGCCAGCAACTCCTGGCGCATGAACTGGTGCACGCGATCCAGCAAGGCAACATACCGCAGTCGACCAGCGCGCCGCTCCGTATTTCCGACCCCTCGGATCACTGGGAGCAGCAAGCTGACAACGCGGCGCGTGATGTCGTCCAAGGTTACGTGGTGGGCGGCGCCTTGGGCGCGGCGCCTCAGGGGCTGGCCCGGGCGCCGGCCGCACCTGCGAAGAAATGCCCCTCCACGCACACAATCCCCGACGACACGTATAAGGCCATCGGGGAGGCATGGACTAAATCCGGCCAAGGCGGCGCGACCGTAACCGAACACGGCGGTCGAATGGTGACAGACAAAGCGGGCAAAGCTGCCATCCGTACCGGCTCTGGCGGAGGGGGCGGTATGACACTTCCTGCTGAAAAGGCGGGTGATGTCACCCTCGGCACTTTCCATACTCATCCCTACAGCAAGTCGGAAGGCTCCCATCTCGGAGTGAGCTTCTCGGGCACGGACATCGAGAGTTTTATCGCGGGTGGCATGGGGAAGGTGCAGTATGTGGGTGCGGGTAGCTGCATCTTCGCGCTGGATACCTTGGATTCCACCGCACGAGACGGATGTAAGGCCGTCGATATCAAGAAGCGCTGGAATGACAAGTTTGCCGCCGCTGGCGGTAACTTTCAGCTCCGCGCAGATGCCGCGGTCCGGGCCGCCATTGCGGGCTGCGGCCTTTGTTACTACGGGGCGTGCCGGCCAAACGCGAAGAGCTCGATTCCGAAGACTGCAAATCTGGCGTAGGAGAAAAATTGTGCAGAACTGGATCGGACTTACCGTCGCGCAGGTGCTTTCATTGTGTGGTACGCCATACAGTGACGTGAGGATGGTGGACGAACCGCCGGGAAAGCTGCGGGCAGTAGAGTTTGATTGCCACCAACGCCCCCAGTCCGTGCATGTCATGCTCGAACTGGAATACCAGCCGGCGCTGTTTTCTGCTGACCGACTGTGGCCGGAGGACTTGATCGGGCAACAGAAGGTCATCGGTGTTCGTGAAACGGCGGGTGGGACGAGGCCATGACGGCATTTCCCGGTTCCCCCCGCCTCCTCAAAGGCGCCCTCATTGGCGTCGATATCTTCAACCCCCTCGCCAGTGTGGTGGTGTTCCAGTACAACCCAGACACCATGACGCGGCGGCTGGAGCCGCGCACGGCGAGCGGCGACGGCGAGCGGGGCGAGGCGTTCCGACTGGCGGGCCCGCCCAAGGAAACGATCACGCTGTCGGTGGAGGTCGACGCGACCGACCAGCTCGAGGAAGCCAACGCGCTCGCGGTGGCATCGGGCATCACGCCGACGCTGGCGGCGCTGGAAATGATGCTCTATCCGAAGAGCGCGCTGGTGATCGCCAACAGCATCCTCGCCGCAGTCGGCACCATCGAGGTGATCCCGGCGGAGGGGCCGATGATCCTGTTCGTCTGGGGGCCGACGCGCGTGTTGCCGGTGCGGCTGACCGGCCTGACGATCACCGAGGAGGCCTACGACACGCTGCTCAACCCGACGCGCGCGAAGGTGGAGCTTTCGCTTGGCGTACTGAGCTACAACGACCTCAAGCTCGTTTCGCCGGGCAATGCGCTGTTCATGGTGCACCAGATCACCAAGGAAGTGCTGGCGACCACCAATTTGTACAACAGCGTCCAGAACGTGGGCACGGGCCTGAAACTCTAGAGAGGAATTGACCATGTTGTTCCCCACCAACAGCCGCTACCAGAACGTCGAGACCGCGAAACTCGCGCGGCCCGACGGAACCGAGGTCGTGTATCTCAAACGGCGCTTCGTGCCGCAGCCCGAGCGCTTCGCGCTGCTGCAGGAGCATGCGGTCGTCGAGGGCGATCGGCTGGACAACCTCACCGCCCGCTATCTGGGCGACTCGGAGCAGTTCTGGCGCGTGTGCGACGCCAACCGCGCGATGCGTCCGGACGCGTTGACCGAAGAAATTGGCCGCCGTCTGAAGATCACCCTGCCGGAAGGCATACCGGGAGCGCCCGTTGTTTAGTGCCGCGCACCTCACGCTGCTAATCGGCCCCTTGCCGGTACCGATCCCCGCGCCATTGCCGGTGATGGAGGCGCTGCAGCGCGTGGAGGTCAACAGCTCGCGCGATCGCAGCGGTTTTCAGATTACGTTCAGCATGGGTAGAAATTCGCCGCTGCAACTCGCGTTGCTACCGGCCGGTTTTTTCGACCCCATGATCGTCCGCATGATCATTATTGTCACCTTCAAAGGCGTGCCCAATGTCTTGATGGATGGAGTCATTACGCGTCAGGAGGTGCAGCCTGGCAATGAGCCCGGACAGTCCACCCTGACAATTACGGGCGAGGACCTGAGTGTCCTCATGGGGTTGATCGAACTCCAATTACCCTATCCGGCAATGCCCGAGGTGGCGCGCATCAATGCGATGCTAGCCAAGTACGCGGCGTTCGGCGTCGTTCCCGCGGTGGTGCCACCCCCGGTAATCAACGTCGATAGCCCAACCGACCGCTACGACATCCAGCACACCAGCGACCTCGACTACATCAAATCGCTGGCAGGGCAATCCGGATACGTTTTCTACGTTGAGCCAGGGCCTGCTCCGGGAACCAGCTTGGCTTACTTTGGGCCCGAGATCCGTATCCCAGTTCCGCAGCCCGCGCTTAGCGTGAACTCCGACTGGGACACCAACGTCGAGTCGCTGAATTTTAGTCTCGATGGCCTGGCCAAGCGACAGGTGATCATGTACGGCTTTGATCCTGTGACCCGGAAGATTCCGTTCGCGTTTCCGGTGCCACCTGTCAACCCCTTGCATCCCCCGCTGGGACTTCGGCCGACACCCCCAGCCAAGGTGGTATTCGCGCAAGAAACCGCCCACTTGAAACCGGCCGAACTCGCCAAACGGGTATTTGGCCACATGCGCGAAAGTGCTGATGCGATCAGCGGTTCCGGCTCCTTGAACGTCGCCAGCTACGGCCACGTGCTGCGATCGCGCATGCTGGTCGGCGTGCGCGGGGCCGGCATCGCCTACGACGGCATGTACTACGTCGACAGTGTGACCCACAGCATCAAGCGCGGCGAGTACAAGCAGAATTTCCAGCTTTCCCGGGATGGCCTCATTTCGCAGACTCCGGTGGTGATGCCATGACGATGCCCGGAGGATCGAGCAGGTTCTACGGCAAGTTCCGCGCGACGGTGATCCAGAACGTCGACCCCGAACAGCGCGGGCGCTTGCAACTGATGATTCCGGACGTGCTCGGCCCGGTACCGTCCACCTGGGCCGAGGCCTGCACGCCGCTGGCCGGACCGACCGGCCCGCCGATGGGTGTCTACATGGTGCCGCCAATCGGCGCCGGCGTGTGGGCGGAGTTCGAGCAGGGCGACCCCAACTACCCGATCTGGTCCGGCTGTCGCTGGGGCGCGCAGTCCGACATTCCGCTCGCT
>Ga0209254_10003041_pt1 | contig 15311 bp, 12 predicted proteins | sample FrelakmetDIP11DI_FD_187148 | JGI IMG/M metagenome (GOLD analysis project Ga0209254, IMG submission 187148) | Freshwater lake sediment microbial communities from the University of Notre Dame, USA, for methane emissions studies - DIP11 DI (SPAdes)... | ecosystem: Environmental > Aquatic >...
CCAGCACTCGCCACTGCGCAACAACGACGGCATCTATGGCGACGGCGAGGCCTGGTATTACTTCGTGTATCCCAACGTGATGCTCAACGTGATGCCCGGGCGCCTGCAGTCCAACCGCGTGCTGCCGCTGGGCGCCGACCGCTGCCGGGTCGAGTTCGACTACTACTACGCCGACGATCCGGCGGTGCTGGGGCGCATCGACAACGACCAGCGCTTCTCCGACGAGATCCAGGCCGAGGACATCCGCATCTGCGAGGCGGTGCAGCGCGGGCTGGCCTCGGGTTCCTACCAGGCCGGGCGCCTGTGCCCGCGGCGCGAGGGCGGGGTCTGGCATTTCCAGGAACTGTTGCGCGCGGCCTATGCCGCGGATGCAGGGAGCGCGCCATGACCGCCATATCGATGGGCCTGCGTGCCGGCCTCGTTGCACTGGGCCTGCTGCTGGCGCTGCCGGTCGCCGCTGAAACGCTGTTGCTGCGCGCCGGCCACGTGCTCGACGTGGAGCGCGGCCTCACGCTGGATGACCAGTCCATCCGCATCGAGGATGGCCTCATCACGGCAATCGGGCCATGGCGGGATGCCGCGCCCGCCGGCGCCGAAGTCATCGACTGGTCGGCCTACACCGTGCTGCCCGGCCTGATGGACATGCACTCGCACCTCATCGGCGACATCCAGTCGGCCAATGTCGCGGCACCGCTCCTGAGCTCCGCGGCGCAGGACGCGCTGGCCGGCGTGGCCAACGCGCGCGCCACGCTCGAAGCCGGCTTCACCAGCGTGCGCGATGTCGGTTGCTATCGCGCCTTCACCGACGTGGCGCTGCGCGACGCCATCGCCAGCGGCCAGGTCGTGGGCCCGCGCATGTTCGTGGCCGGGGCCTATGTCACGGTCACCCACGGCGGTGGCGAGGTCACCGGGCTCGCGGCCGACGTGGTGGTGCCGGCCGAGATGCGCCGTGGCGTGGCCGACTCCATCCCCGAGATCCGCCAGCGCGTGCGCGAGCTGCTGGGTGGCGGCGCCGATTTCATCAAGATCATCGCGACCGGCGCCGTGCTCACCGCCGGCACCAATCCCTCGGCCTCCGAATACAGCGAGGAGGAGATCCGCGCCGCGGTCGAGGAGGCCGCCAACGCCGGCACCTTCGTCGCCGCGCACGCGCACGGCGTCGAGGGCATCAAGCGCGCGGTGCGCGCCGGCGTGCGCTCGATCGAGCATGCCTCGTACCTCGACGACGACGGTATCGCGCTCATGGTCAAGCACGGCACCTGGCTGGTGGCCGACATCTACAACGGCGACTACATCGCCGAGATCGGCAAGCGCGACGGCTGGCCGGCGGAAATCCTGCGCAAGAACGACGAGACCACCGGCACCCAGCGCGCGGCGTTCACCAAGGCCGTGCGTGCCGGCGTGCGCATCGCCTATGGCACCGACAGCGGGGTCTATCCGCACGGCCACAATGCCAACCAGTTTCCCTACATGGTCCGCTATGGCATGACGCCGCTGCAGGCGATCCGCTCCGCTACCCTGGACTCGGCGCGCCTGCTCGGCCGCGAGCAGGACTTCGGCACGGTCGCGGTCGGGCGCAGCGCGGACCTCATCGCGGTGGCGGGCGATCCCCTGCGCGACATCGAGCTGCTGCGCGATGTGCGCGGCGTGATGAAGCAGGGCCGCGTGGTCAAGACGCCGGCTACCGTGACCCCGGCCAGCGCCAGCGCCGCCACCGGCGGTGATCGGTGAGCGGCGCCGCGCAGTCGGGTGCGGCGGCAGGCCCGGCGCCGAAGGGGGTCCTGGGCTTCTGGATGTGCACCGCGCTGGTGGTGGGCAACATCATCGGCATGGGCATCTTCCTGCTGCCCGCCGGGCTCGCGCCCTACGGCTTCAACGCCACCATCGGCTGGGTCATCACGCTGGCGGGTTGCCTGGTGCTGGCGCGGGTGTTCGCGCGCCTGGCGCGCGACTTTCCCCGCGCCGAGGGTCCCTTCATCTACATGCGCGACCAGTTCGGCGAAGGCGTCGCCTTCATGACCCTGTGGTGCTACTGGGTCTCGCTGTGGATCACCAACGCCACGCTGGCCGTGGGCGTGGTGGGCTACGCGGTGGCGCTGGTGCCGGGCTTCGCGTTGGTGTCGACCTCGGTTGCGGCGGTGGCATTGGTGTGGTTGTTCGTGGGCATCTCGCTGCTGGGCGCGCGCACCGGCGGCGGCGTGCAAGTGGCGACCACGGTGCTCAAGCTGGTGCCGATGGTGGTGGTGATCGCGCTCGGCGCCTGGTGGCTGCTGACCGAGCCCGCGTCCTACACCCGCCAGCTGCCGACCACGCCGGTCACGCTCAAGGACACCATGGCCGCTTCGACCATCGCGCTGTTCGCGATGCTGGGCCTGGAGTCCGCCACCGTGCCGGCCGGCCAGGTACACGACCCGGGCCGAACCATCCCGCGCGCCACGTTGGCCGGCACCCTGATCGCGGCGGTGGTCTACATCATCGTGTCCACGATTCCGATGCTGCTGATCCCGCAGGCGGAACTGGCGCAGTCCTCGGCGCCGTTCGTGACCCTGCTGGAGCGCCAGCTGGGCGAAGGCAATGGCCGCTGGCTGGCCCTGTTCGTGATCATCAGCGGTCTCGGCGCTCTCAACGGCTGGACCTTGCTGACGGGCGAACTTACGCGAACCATGGCCGCGCATGGCGTGATGCCCGCGCTGTTCGCGCGTTGCAACCGCCACGGCGCACCGGTGACCGCATTGATCGTGATCGGCGTCCTCGCCTCGGCCATGGTGCTGATGAGCACCAGCAAGTCGCTGGTGCAGGGCTTCGTATTCCTGACCACGCTGGTGACGGCGGCCAACCTGCCGCTGTACCTGGGCTGCTCGCTGGCGTTGGTGGTGATCTGGCGCAAACGCGGGCTGGTGGCCGTGCGCGGCCTGTTGCCGCTGGGCCTGCTCGGCGCGGCGTATGCGGTGTTCGCCATCATCGGCATCGGCACCGAGTCGCTGCTGTGGGCGCTGGCGCTCGCCGCGGCAGGACTGCCGGTATATTGGGCGATGCGGTGGCGTCGCGCGCGGGACGCCGCCGGTATGCCGGTCGCGCCGGCCTGAGCCGCCCGCCCCTGCCCGTGGTCCACCACCGATGAGCCTGCTGGAACTCAAGCGCACGCCCTTCCACGAGCGCATTTCGCGCCTGAGCCTGCCGCAGAACTTCCGCCGCTGGGCCGGCTACATCACGGTGGGTTCCTACGACCTCGGGCTCGACCGCGAGTACTGGGCGATCCGCAACGCGGCGGCGTTGATCGACGTCACCCCGTTGATGAAGTACCTCATCGAAGGGCCCGACGCCGCGCGCCTGCTGCACCGGATCACCACCCGCGACGTGCTCAAGATGGCGGTCGGGCAGGTCTACTACACCGGCTGGTGCGACGACGAGGGCAAGATGCTCGACGACGGCACCGTCTCGCGCCTGGCCGAGCAACGCTTCCGCATGACCTCGGCCGAGCCGTCGCTGCGCTGGCTGGCGATGAACGCGGTCGGCATGGACGTCAAGGTCACCGAGGTCACCGACCAGGTCGCGGCGCTGAGCCTGCAGGGACCCAAGGCGCGCGCGATCCTCAACCGTTGCTGCGGAAAGTCGCTGGACTCGCTCAAGTACTTCCGCCTGATGGAGAACACGCTCGCCGGCCACGCGGTGACCATCTCGCGCACCGGCTACACCGGCGACCTCGGCTTCGAGATCTGGATGGACAACGCCGATGCGCTCGCGATCTGGGACGCGCTGTTCGTGGCCGGCGACGACTATGGGCTGGCGCCCTGCGGCATCCTCGCCATGGACATGGCCCGGGTCGAAGCCGGGCTCTTCATGATCGAGGTCGACTACAACCCCGCCAACCACGCCTGGATCGACGGGCAGAAGTCCACGCCCTATGAGCTCGGGCTCGACTGGGCGGTGAGCCTGGACAAGGAAGGTTATTTCGTCGGTCGCCGCGCGCTCGAGCGCGAGCAGCGCGAGGGCCCGGCCTGGAAGCTGATGGGCCTGGAAATCGCCTGGGAAGGCATGGAGCGGATCTACGCCGAGGTCGGCCTGCCGCCGCAGATCCCGGCCATGGCGATGCGTGGCAGCCTGCCGGTCACGGCGGGCGGCCAGCAGGTCGGCTACGCCTCGACCAGCAGCTGGTCGCCGGTGCTCAAGAAGTACATCGCGCTGGTGCACCTGCAACGCCCCCACTACGAGCCCGGCACGCCGCTGTCGATGGAGATCACGGTCGAGCACCACCGCCGCCAGGCGCCGGGCACCGTGGTCAAGCTGCCGTTCTACGACCCGGAATGGAAGAAGGCTACGCCGGTGGCCGACAAGCCGCGCAAGGCGAAGAAATGAGCAGCACGACCGTGGGCACGGCGCGCTACGACGCCATCGTGATCGGCGCCGGGCACAACGGCCTGATCGCCGCGGCCTACCTCGCGCGCGCCGGCAAGAAGGTGCTGGTGCTCGAGCGGCGCGAGATCGTGGGCGGCGCGGCGGTGACCGAGGAGATCTTCCCCGGCTACAAGTTCACCGAGTTCTCCTACGTGGTGAGCCTGCTGCGGCCCGAGATCATCCGCGACCTCGAACTGCCGCGGCACGGGCTCAAGATCCTGCCCTTGCCCAGCACGGTCACGCCGCTGGCCAACGGCGATTACCTCGCCGGCTGGGACGACCACGACCAGACCCGGCGCGAGATCTACCGCCACTCGCCGCGCGATGCCGAAGCCGCGGACGAGTATTCGCGCGTGATGGCGCGCGCGGCCAAGGCGATCAAGCCGGTGATCGGCCTGGTGCCGCCCGATCCCTCCTCGCTGTCGCTGCGCGACCTGCGCGGCTTGCTGCGCCTGGGCGCCTATGCGCGCAGCCTTTCGGACAAGGAGCTGTACCGCATCGCCAAGCTGGTCACCCAGTCCTCGGCCGATCTCCTCAACGAGTGGTTCGAGTTCGACCCGCTCAAGGGCACCAAATCCGCCAGCGGCATCATCGGCACCTTCCTCGGCCCGCATTCGCCCGGCACCGCGTATGTACTCCTGCACCACTACATGGGCGAGATCGACGGCGCCTTCCGCGCCTGGGGCTTCGCCAAGAACGGCACCGGCGGCGTGACCGCCGCGATCGCGAGCTCGGCCCGCGCGCTGGGCGTGGAGATCCGCACCAATGCGGCGGTGAAGCAGGTGATCGTCAGGAATGGCCGCGCGGCCGGCGTGGCGCTGGAGAACGGCGACGAGTTCGAGGCCCGCGTCGTGATGTCGGCGGCCGATCCCAAGCGCACATTTCTCGGCTTCGTCGAGGCCAAGCACTTCCCCGACGAGTTCACCCAGGCGATCCGCGCCTTCCGCGTGCGCGGCTCCTCGGGCAAGGTCAACATCGCGCTGTCGGAACTGCCGGACTTCACCTGCCTGCCGGGGCCGGGCCCGCTGCATCGCGGCGCGATCTCGATCAGCCCGAGCATGGAGTACATCGAGCGCGCCTACGACGAGGCCAAGTACGGGCAGTTCTCCAAGCGGCCCTACATCGACATGGTGATCCCGTCGATGATCGACCGCGACATGGCGCCGCCGGGCCAGCACGTGATGTCCTGCTTCGTGCAGTACGCGCCCTACGACATCGAGGGCGGCTGGGACGACGCCAAGCGCGACGCCTTCGGCGAGACCGTGATCTCGACCATCGAGCAGTACGCGCCCAACATCCGCCGCGCGATCGTGGGCATGCAGGTGATCACGCCCAAGGACATCGAGCGCATCGCCGGCATCACCGGCGGCAACATCTTCCACGGCGAGTTGCTGCTGCACCAGCTGTTCTTCCTGCGCCCGGCGCCGCAGTGGGCCGACTTCCGCACGCCGCTGCCGGGCTACTACTTCGGCGCCTCCGGCGCGCATCCGGGCGGCGGCGTGATGGGCGCGGCAGGCAAGCTGGCCGCGCACGAAGTGCTCAAGGACTGGAAGTGACGGCGATGGCGAACTACGACGTCATCGTCATCGGCGCCGGCCACAACGGCCTGGTTGCGGCTGCGATGCTCGCCAGGGCGGGGCGCAAGGTGCTGGTACTCGAACGCCGCGACGTGGCCGGCGGCCAGCTCGCGGCCGAGGCCTGGGGCGAGGGCTTCGAGGCCGACGCGCTGCACGCCGGTGGCGGTCTGCGGCCGGACGTCGCGCGCGAGCTGGGCCTTGCCCCGGATGCCGACGACCGCAACGCGTCCTATGTTTCGCTGTTGCCCGACGGCGGGCGCCTGGCGCTGCGCGCCGACGCGACCGCGCGCGATGCGATCCGGCCTTATTCCGCGCGCGACGCCGAGCGCTGGCCCGAGTTCGTCGCCTTCATGGATGCGGCGGCCGGGTTCCTCGATGCCGCCTATCGGACGCCGATGCCGCGCCTGCCCACACCGGGCCTGCGCCAGGGCCTGCCGCTGGCGCAGCTGGCGTGGAAGCTGCGCCGGCTCGGGCGTCGCGACATGTTCCGCGTGCTGCGCGCGGTGACGATGTCGGCGCTGGAGCTGACCGAGGAGTGGTTCGAGTCCGAGCCGCTGCGCGCCGCGATCGCGGCGGTGGCGATCCATGGCGTGACCTTGGGGCCGATGTCGGCGGGCACCGGCTACACCCTGATGCATCAGTGGCTCAATCGCGGTGGTCTCGCACAGCGCCAGCGCAATGGCGGCACCGCGCAATTGGCCGCAGACCTGGTCGCCGCGCTCGGGCGGCATGGCGGCGAACTGCGCACCAGCGCGGCGGTGCAACGCGTGCGCATCGAAGGCCAGCGCGCGCGCGGCGTGGTGCTGGCCAATGGCGAGGAGATCGCGGCGCACGACGTGCTGTCCACGGCCGATCCGCGCCACTCGCTGCTGGATCTGGTCGGTGCGCCGGAACTGCCGCCGGAGTTCGTCTGGCAGGCACAGTCGATCAAGCTGCGCGGCTCGGTGGCCAAGCTGCACTGGCTCACCGACGGCAGCCACGGCCTGCCGCAAGGCACGCTGGCGGTAGCGCCGACGATCCGGTACCTCGAGCGCGCCTTCGATGCCGCCAAGTACGGCGAGCTGTCGGCGCAGCCCTACCTGGAAGTCACCACGCGCGGGAACGTGGTCTCGGCGCATTTCCAGTTCGCGCCCTTCGCGCTGCGCCAGGGCGATTGGGACGGCGCCCGCGCGCAGCTCGAGCGGATCGCGACGGACACCCTGTCCGCGCATGCCCCTGGCTTTGCCGCCTCGGTGCGCCAGGCGCGTTCGATCACGCCCGCCGACCTGCAATCGACCTGGGGCCTCGGCGAGGGCGACCTCAACCACGGCCAGCTGATCCTCGACCAGCTCTTCATCCTGCGCCCCATCGCCGGATGGTCGGCGCATGCGACCCCGATCGACGGCTTCTACCTCGGCGGCAGCGGCACCCACGGCGGTGGCGGCATCAGCGGCGCCGCGGGCCGCAATGCGGCGCGGGTGGTGTTGGGGGCAGGGGGAGGCTGACGCGCGACCGCGGCATCTGCATCCCGCCCCGGTCCCACACGAACGGGCCCAATCGTGTTCCGTGGCGCCTATCGCGCGCAGAGCGCGCTCCTACAGGGCGTCGCCTCGTAGGAGCGCGCTCTGCGCGCGATGGGCCTTGCCTAGCGCGGCAACCCGTCCTTCAGGTCGGCGTGCAACAGCCGGTGGAACAGGTGCTCGCCGGCCTCGCGCCGCGGCACCAGGCGCCCGGTCTGGTAGGCGCGCGAGCGCAGGCCGCGCTGGACCGACTTGCAGATGTCGGTGTCCTCGTCCTGGATGCGCTGGCCGACGTCGATGCTGGCGCGGTTGCGCGCCTGCGCTTCATCCGACGACACATCGGCGAACCAGAAGTCGAAGATCACCTCGGTCTGGTCCACGCCGCGCGGATACACGAGGTTGGTGTCCATCACGCCCTCGTACCAGTTGATCATGAGGTTGGGATACATCCAGAAATACATGGCGCGGTCGCCCTTGCGCACCGCGCCGGTCTCGGCCTCGGCCCCGGCGCTCACGATCGGACTCGACTGCAGGCAGTGCCGCGGTCCGTTCTCGATGATGTAGTTCTTGAAATCGAGCACGCTGTCCAGACCCTTGTGCAGGTGCGGCACGTGGTAGCCGCCATCGAGGTAGTTGTCGATGAAGACCTTCCAGTTGCAGTCGAACAGGTAGTGGCGGCGGTGCATCCAATGCAGCTTCGACAGCTGCAGCGGCGCGACCTGCGCGATCAGTTCCGGCCCGAGATGCTCTTCCAGCGTCGGGCCCTCGGCCTCGATGCGCACGAACACCCAGTTCTCCCAGGTCGCCGTCGCGACCGGCACCAGGCTGTTGCGCGCAAGGTCGAAATTACGCGCGTCGTTGAAGTACGGCGTGCCCTTGAGCCGGCCCTCGAGGGTGTAGGTCCAGCCGTGGTAGGGGCAGCGCAGGTTCTTCGCGCAACCCTGCGCCTCGGTCATCACCGCCGCGGCGTGGTGGCGGCACACGTTGAAGAAGCCGCGGATCACGCCATCCTCGCCGCGCACGACAAGGATCGGCTCGCCGGCAAGTTCCGTGGTGACGTAGCAGCCGGGTTCGGGCAGCTGGTCCAGGCGCGCCACCAGCTGCCAGCTGCGCGCGAACACCGTGCACTGCTCGAGCGCGAGGATGCGCGGGTCGATGTACCACGACGACGGGCTGGTGCTGGCCTCGGCCAGCGGCACGTCGGGATCGTAGGCGTCGAGGAGGTCGCTTACCGAAGGATTCATGCAGGGGTACCCGCTCGCGTTCAATGCGATCCGTGGACGCTAGTCAGTCGCGATGGCGCGCGTCAAGGGCAGCGCGGCGGGGTGCCTCAGGGGTCCTCGAAGCCGTTCGCGAACAGCGCGTCGGCCAGGACCGGCAACGGCCACACCCAGGCCCCGCGCGGGCGCGTCCAGGCCGCGAGCGTGGTGTAGCCACGGTCGAAGCTCAGGTCCCAGACCATCACGCTGGGCAGGCCCGCGTGCTTGCGCCAGACCACCGGGCGTGGTCCCAGCGGCGTGGACACCTCGGGGGCCAGCGCGCCCGGCGCGCGCAACCGGCGATGCCGGCGGCCAGCGCAATGGCGGTCGCCGCGCGGCTCGTGCGAATGACGTGCAGGCGATTCATGGGTGCCCCACCCCTGGAAAGCCTGACTTGTATTCGCTGCGGTGGATGCGCGCAAGCGCAGCGCGGGCCGGGCGCTGCGCCCGGGCCACGCGGCCAGCGCGGCCCATGGACTTGACCGACGTCAGGCCGCGCCGCCGGCAATGCGCGTAGGCTGCTCCGGGAAACGGGCTGCGGGAACGGGCGCATGGTTGCCAGCTGGTGGATGTGGGCCGGGTTCGCCGTATTCATGGTCGCCGCGCTTGCGCTCGACCTGCGCGACCTGCGCCGCGAGGGCGGCCACGTCGTGCGCGTGGGCGAGGCGCTGCGCTGGACCATCGGCTGGGTGGTGCTGGCGCTGGTGTTCTGTGCCCTGCTGTGGGGTTGGCTGCGCGGCAGCGGCGATGCCGCCAGCGCCGACCGCATCGCCCTCGAGTTCCTCACCGCCTACCTGATCGAGAAGGCGCTGGCGGTCGATAACATCTTCGTGTTCATGAGCGTGTTCGCGCTGTTCGGCATACCCGAGGAGTTGCGCAAGCGCGTGCTCGTGATCGGCATCATCGGCGCGATCGTGCTGCGCACGCTCATGATCCTGGCCGGCGCCCTGCTGATCCAGCGCTTCCACGGCCTGCTCTTCGTGTTCGGTCTCTTCCTGGTGCTGGTCGGCGCGCGTTCGCTGATGCGCGGTACGCGCGAGCACGATTTCAGCCGCAACCCGATCCTCGGCCTGTTGCACTGGCGCATCCCCTTCGTCACCCACTTCGACGGCGAGCGTCTGTTCACGATCCACAACGGCATGCGCGCGGCCACGCCGCTGCTGCTGGCGGTGGTGATGATCGGCGTCACCGACGTGATTTTCGCCGTGGATTCGATCCCGGCGATCCTGGTCGTGACCCAGGATCCCTTCGTGGTCGTGACCAGCAACCTGTTCGCGATCATGGGCCTGCGCGCCGTGTACTTCCTCCTCGCGGGACTGGCGGACCGCTTCCGCCTGCTCGGTACCGGCCTCGCCTTCGTGATGATCTTCATCGGCACCAAGATGCTGCTCGACGGCATCGTGCACATTCCCACCGCCGCCTCGCTCGGGGTGATCATCGTGATCGTGGCGGTGGCCGTGATCGCCTCGCTGCTGGCCCCGCCGCCGCGCGAGACCGACCCCGGCTAGCGGGCTGACGCGGATGCGGGCTCGCGACGATCTCCGTTAGGATCGGTCATGGCAAACGACCCCCCCGAGCCACTGCTACCCGCGCCCGCGGCCGGGCCCCAGTACGGCGCCGCGTACAACCCGCCGCCGGCGGGCGCACTGGACCGTTTCATCCGGCGCTTCGGCGCCCTCTCGCACCTGGTCGCGGTGCTGGTCATGTACACGCTGATCGCCGTCGTCGCCGGCCTGGCCTTGGCGCCCGCGCTGGCCTTCATCGACGCGTGGTGGACCTGGAGTGCCGGCTTCGTGGCCTGGCAGAAATGGCCCTTGCTCGGCGTCGGCATCGGGCTCGCGTTCTTCATCGCCGGTTTCAGCCTGCTGCTGGTGGTGCCGATCCTCAACTTCGTGCTGCCGACCCGGATCAAGGCCTTCGAGGGCGGCTACTTCTCGATCGCCTCGGTGCCCTGGTTCCTGCACAACGGCCTGTTCTACCTGGTGCGCTACACCTTCCTGCCGTATGTGACGCTGACCCCGTTCGGGCGCTGGTTCCTGCGCGCGATGGGCATGCGCCTGGGCGAACGCGTGTTCATCAACACCGAGTTCATCTCCGACCCGCGCCTGATCACGCTCGGCGACGACGTGGTGATCGGCGGCAGCGTGCACCTGTTCGCCCACTACGGCGGCGGCGGCCACCTGGTCATCGCGCCGACGGTGGTCGGGGCGCGCGCCACCATCGGCCAGGAGGCCACGCTGATGGGCGACGTGCACGTGGGCGAGGGCGCCACCGTGCTCCCGCACTCGGTGCTGCTGCCGGGCTCGCGCGTGGGCGCGGGCGAGATCTGGGGCGGGGTGCCGGCGCGGCGCATCGAGCGCGAGGAGTTCGAGCAGTACAAGCAGGGCATCCACGGCGTCGGCGCGCCGCGCGCCGCACAGCGTCCGGCCGGAAGCTGAGGCACCGGCGCGACCCCGCCGCGCCCACGCGGCCGCACCGGGTTCCGGCTAACATCCGGGCCCGGGATTCCCTGCGAGCGTCGCGCATGCCGCCCATCCGTTTCCAGGGCACGGTCGTTCGTGCCGTCGCGCTCGCCTCGCTGTTGTCGGCCGCTGCGCCACTCGTGGCGCAGGACGAAACCGACGCCACGATGCAGGCGCAACTGGCGGCGCGGCCCGTCGCGCCCCCGCCGGCAGCGCCGCTGCACGAGTCGCCGTGCGTGGCCGGGATGGCTGCGGGGATCTACCCCTGCCACAACGTCGACCTGGTCGCGTTCGTGCCGGTGGGCAGCGTGGCCGCCACCACCACCAACAGCCTGTGGGGCTGGACCGATCCGCAGGGCGGGATCGAGTACGCGCTGGTGGGGCTCAACAATGGCGTCGGCTTCTTCGATCTGAGCGTGCCGGACCATCCGCTTTATCTGGGCAAGCTGCCCACCCACACACTCAGCTCGATCTGGCGTGACGTACGCGTCTACGCGAACCACGCTTTCGTGGTGTCGGACAACAACGGCGCACACGGCATGCAGGTCTTCGACCTCACGCGCCTGCGCAACGTCGCCGCGCCGCCGGTGAGCTTCACCGAGGACGCGCACTACCCGAATTTCGGCCGCGGCCACACCATCAACATCAATCCGGCCAGCGGCTACGCCTACATCCCGGGCACCAATACCTGCCCGGCGCCCAGCGCCACCGGCGCGCTGCACATCGTCGACATCCGCAATCCGGCGAGCCCGGTGTTCGCCGGCTGCGTCACCACCGGCAGCTACACCCACGAAACCAGTTGCGTGAACTACAACGGGCCCGACACTGCCCACGCCGGCAAGGAGATCTGCTTCAACGCCAACGGGCCCACCGATCGCATCGCCATCGTCGACGTGAGCAACAAGGCCGCGCCGGTCACGCTGTCGTCCACGGGCTATGCGGGCAGCGGCTACCCGCACCAGGGCGACCTCACCACCGACCAGCGCTACCTGCTGGTCAACGACGAGCTCGACGAGAGCCAGTTCGGCCACAACGCCAAGACCCTGGTCTGGGACATCTCCGACCTCGACCTGCCGGTGCTGGTCGGCGCCCACACCCACGCACTGGGCGTGATCGACCACAACCTCTACGTGCACGAGAACTACGTCTACGAGTCCAACTACGAGTCGGGCTTGCGCATTCTTCGCCTGGGCAACCTGTCGCAGGCGCAGCTGACCGAAGTCGCGTATTTCGACACCTATCCGGCCAGCAACAGCGCCGAGTTCAACGGCAACTGGAACAACTACCGCTTTCCCGGCAGCGGCCTGGTCATCGCCACCGGCATCGACGAGGGCCTGTTCGTGCTGCGGCCGCGCTTGTGCGATGCGCCGGCAGCGCCCGCGGCGCTGGCCGCGAGCGCCAATGGCGACAACCGCGTCGACCTGTCATGGACCGGCTCCGGGCGTCCTGGCGCGAGCTTCGTGGTGGAGCGTGCGCAGGGCGGCTGCGGCGGCGTGTTCACCCCGCTCGCCAGCGCCATCGCGGGCACGGCCTACAGCGACACCACGGCCTCCGGCGGCGTGGACTACGGCTACCGGGTGACCGAGTCGGTCGGCGCGATGTGCAACTCCGCGGCCTCGGCCTGCGTGGGCGCGCAGGCCACGGGCGTGTGCAATGCACCGCCACTGTTCGCCGGCGTGCAAGGCGCCAGCGATGCAGCGGCGGGCCGCTGTCGCATCGACCTGGGCTGGAATGCGGCCACGCCGGCCTGCGGTGGCGGCGCCGAGTACGCGGTCTATCGCGGCGCCGACAGCGGCTTCGTCCCGGCGCCCGCCAACCGCGTCGCAGCGGGCGTGGGCGCGACCGCGTTCCTGGACTTCAACGTGGCGGCGGGACAGGCCTTCCACTACGTGGTCCGCGCCACCGACCTCGCCAGCGGCGTCGAGGATGCAAACCTCGCGCGGCTGGCCACCAGCGCGAGCGGACCGCCGGTGGACGGCAGCTTCGGCTCGGGCGCGGAACCCAACCAGCCACCCTTCGACACCGGCAGGCCCACGCCCATGGCGGTGGCACCGCTCGCGCCCGATCACGCCGGCTGGCATATCACCGGCACGCGCGTGCATGCCGGCGTGCAGAGTTTCTGGTCGACCGCGGCCGGCAACCTGTGCGCCTCGCTGGTCACGCCGGCGATCACGCTGGCGCCGGTGGCGGGCGCGAGCTTGAGCTTCTGGCACGCGTGGGACACCCAGGCCGGTATCGACGGCGGTGTCATCGAGATCTCCACCAACGGTGGCGGGTCCTGGACCCGGCTCACGCCCGTGGGCGGCTACCCCAACACCTTCACCGCCGCGGTGAGCCTGTGCGGCGTGGCGCCGCAGAGCGGCGGATTCACCAGCGCCAACCAGCTCGCCTGGCGCCAGAGCCAGGTCGCGCTCGGGGCCTACGCCGGCCAGACCATCCAGCTGCGCTGGCTGTACCGCAGCGACGGCGCGACCAACGGCCAGGGCTGGTTCGTCGACGACATCGCCCTGACCCACGCGATGGTGCCGGGGCCGTGCGTCACCGATGCGGATACGCTGCTGGTCGACGGCTTCGAGTAGGCGCGGACAGGCTGCGGGTGAACGCCGGGCAACCGGCGTTCGATCCAGGGTTGGGCCGCGCGCGGAAATTGGGCATGATCGCGCTCGTTGCCTGCAAGCCATTTCTTCCACGGAGGGCGTCATGCGTCGCCAACTGCTCAAGCTGTTGCTGCTGCTGCCGATCGTGGTCCTGCTGATGGGCGCCAAGGAACTGCGCGATCCGGATCCGGTCGCGGTGCCGCAAGGCCTTTCCAGCCAGGACGTGGTGCGCGCGATCAAGATGGCGCTGGTCGGCCGTACCTGGGTGGTGAGCAAGGTACAGCCGGGTCGCATCGATGCAACGCTCAACCTGCGCGCGCACGTCGCCCGCATCGCCATCACCTACGACGCCAGCCAGGTGACGGTCGCCTATGTGTCGAGCGACAACCTCGACTACAAGGAGAAGAAGGGCCGGCGCTACATCCACAAGAACTACCTCTCGTGGGTGAACAACGTGGTGGCCGATCTCTCGCGCAACCTGCAGGGCCTGTCGATGGAGTAGGCCCGATGCCCATCGACGCCGTGCTCGCACCGGTCGAGGCCTGGCTGCGCGACCTGCAGGACCGGATCTGCGCCGCGATCGAAGCGCTGGACGGTTCCGCGCGCTTCGTCGAGGACGCCTGGACCCGCCCCGAAGGCGGCGGCGGACGCACCCGCGTACTGCGCGACGGCGCGCTGTTCGAGCAGGCCGGTATCGGTTTTTCGCGGGTCGAGGGCGCCAGCCTGCCGGCCTCGGCGACCGCGCAGCGGCCCGAGCTGGCCGGCAAGTCGTGGGTGGCGACTGGCGTGTCGCTGGTGTTCCACCCGCGCAACCCGCACGTGCCGACCACGCACATGAACGTGCGCGTGTTCCGCGCGCAGGGCGACGACGCCACCGTGTGGTGGTTCGGCGGCGGCTACGACCTCACCCCGTACTACGTGGTCGAGGAGGACGCGCGCCACTGGCACGCGGTGGCGCGCGATGCCTGCGCGCCCTTCGGCGCCGACGTCTATCCGGCGCACAAGCGCTGGTGCGACGAGTATTTCTTCCTCAAGCATCGCGGCGAGACCCGCGGCATCGGCGGCGTGTTCTTCGATGACCTGAATCGTTGGGACTTCGACACCTGCTTCGCCTACCAGCGCGCGATCGGCGAGAGCTTCCTCGAGGCCTATCGTCCGATCGTCGAGCGCCGCCGCGACACGCCCTGGGGCGAGCGCGAGCGCGCCTTCCAGCTCTACCGCCGCGGACGCTACGTCGAGTTCAACCTGGTGTGGGATCGCGGCACCCTGTTCGGGCTGCAATCGGGCGGCCGCACCGAATCGATCCTGATGAGCCTGCCGCCGCTGGTGCGCTGGGAGTACGGCTACCAGCCCGAGGCGGGCAGTGCCGAGGCGAAGCTCGCGCAGTACCTCAAGCCCCGCGAGTGGGTGTGACGCCGCGCGCAATCGGGGCACATCCCTGTAGATACTCCGTTGCAGGTCAAGTCTCCGCGAGGTGGATTTCGCTGAACAGCTTGGCGGAATCGAAGGGCTGATCGGTCTT
>Ga0209254_10003042_pt1 | contig 15310 bp, 16 predicted proteins | sample FrelakmetDIP11DI_FD_187148 | JGI IMG/M metagenome (GOLD analysis project Ga0209254, IMG submission 187148) | Freshwater lake sediment microbial communities from the University of Notre Dame, USA, for methane emissions studies - DIP11 DI (SPAdes)... | ecosystem: Environmental > Aquatic >...
CGAGATGATCCCTGGCGGCGCCTCAACCCCTTGCACCGGTGTAGGCGCCAGGATGACCTCGGCCAGGGGATAACGCCTAGCCAGGGTATTCAATATATCTCGGATGGCAGCCCCGGTTGGCGAAGTGATGATGCCGATGCGATTTGGCCAAACTGGCAGAGGTCGTTTTCGTTCTGGGTCGAATAAGCCCTCTGCTTCCAGGCGGGCTTTGAGGCGTAAGAATTCCTGATAGAGCAGTCCTTCACCCAATGGTCGGATGATATCTGCATAGAGCTGGTACTGCCCGCCCGCATCGTATATGCTCACATAGCCATGCACCTCAACAGCCTGGCCCTCTGCCGGTAGCTGCACCTGGCGAGCCGCTGCACTCCGCCACATGACGCAGCGCAGGGAAGCGCTGCTGTCTTTCAGCGTAAAATAGAGGTGACCTGAGGATGGGCGGGAGAAATTAGAGATTTCACCCTGCACCCACAAATCTTGCAGCAGCGCCTCACTCTCCAACAGCTCACGCAGGTAGCGGGTCAAATCCGCGACCGTCATCGCGCCTGGAGGAAAGAGTGAAAGTTGGCTCATAGCCAAAAAGGATACTCCCGATCATTTGGACTGTCAACGATTTATTTTCATCAATCTGTATTCCATAATGTTGGTTTATTTGCTACAATACTTGAAGCATGTTATCTCATCTTTGGTCTCCCTGGCGTATGAAATATATTGAAACCCCCAAGACAACGCAAGGCTGTATTTTCTGTAGCGCTCTAGCTGATTCCGATGATGTCACGAACCTGGTTGTGGCTCGCGGCGAAAGGGTTTTCGTGATCTTGAACCGCTACCCCTACACCACCGGTCATCTCATGGTGGTGCCCGCTGCGCATCAGCCATCTTTAGAGAAACTCGATTCTCTCTGTCGAGCCGAAATGATGGAATGGGTGGCCTGTTTCATCCAGGTCTTTGAAGCGGTTTATCACCCTCAAGGAGTCAATATCGGTATTAATATCGGCGAAGCCGCTGGAGCGGGCATCACGGACCATGTTCACATGCATGTCGTGCCACGTTGGTTGGGCGATACCAATTTTATGTCGACTTTGGGGATGACACGTGTCCTTCCGGAGACTCTTGAAGATACTTACCAGCGTTTGAAAACCGGTTGGGATGAATTCAAGGGGAAACCTTAGGGCGAGAATGGAAAAACTGGCTGAAATTTCTTCCAAAGCATCCATTGGGCTGGTCAAGGCGATCCCCGGGGGTGAAGTGCAAATGGGCAGCCGGTTTCACCCACGCGAAGAGCGCCGCATTGTACACCTGGCGGCTTTCGAGATTGCGCATGCAACCGTAACGGTCAACCAGTATTCCGCCTTTCTGGAAAGCCAGGCGGCCAGTCAAGAACGCTGGTGGAGCCAGGAGGGTTGGGCTTGGTTGGCGGGGATTTCAGATGGGTGGGGCAGGGAAAACCGGAAGATCCCAGATGCCTGGGAGGTTCAAGCGAAGCGTCCTTTTCGTCCAGTGGTGGGGATCACCTGGTATGAAGCCGAAGCTTATTGTAACTGGATGACATATCAGAAAAAGCGACCCGTTCGACTGCCTTCTGAAGAGGAGTGGGAATATGCGGCGCGCGGCGAGGATGGGCGACCCTTCCCGTGGGGTGAATATTTTGATGCGAATCTGACCAACACCCTGGAGTCCGGCCATCTCGATACAGTGGATGCAGGCAGTTTGCCCGGTGATAGCAGCCCGTTTGGGGTTATGGATATGGCAGGCAATGTTCAGGAGTGGACTGCCAGCCGTTATGTGCCTCTGAGCGGCGAAGTCCTCCCTGCCCAGGTGATGGTTGTCGCCCGTGGTGGGTCGTTCAATGACAGCGTTTTCGGCTCTCGAGCATCCTACCGCAGAGCCTATCCGCCCGGTTTTTTTTATCCTTTCTTAGGCTTTCGGGTGGCGGTTGGGATCGTGAAGTAGACTTTATTCAAGAGATCAGGGATCGGAGAAGGATATGTATTCTGAAAAATCGCGTTTTCCTTGGAGCATTTTTGTAGTCCTGGCAGCGGTGGGGGTGTTTGGATGCATTATCCTGGCCGCCGTGTTGGCGCCGCGCCTCCTCAACCGGAATGTCCAACAAACCAACAATCCAGATGCCACGCAGGCCCCACCTGCCGGATCGGTTTCGGTAGATATTTCTTCCTCGAATACCAAAGAAGATTGGATGAACGCCATGGTTGAGCAGTTCAACCAGGAAGGGCATAAAACCTCTTTAGGAAATTTAATCTTTGTGCGGGTCACGCATGTTACTTCGGGAGGCTCCCAACAGGCCATCCTGGACGGAAAGAGCCAGCCCACCGTATGGAGCCCAGGCGATCAAAGCTGGATCGACGGGGCGAACCAGGTTTGGCGTGACCGTAAAGGGCAGCCATTGATCTCGGAGGCCTGCCCGGCGACCGTTTTTGCCCCGATTGGCTTTGCGATGTGGCGCCCGATGGCCGAAGCCCTGGGCTGGCCTGACAAGCCCATTTCCTGGCAGACCCTGGCAGACCTATCGGCAAACCCTGAAGGATGGGCGAGCCTGGGACATGCTGAATGGGGGCAGTTCAAGTTCGGTCATACCCATCCAGATTTTTCCAATACTGGTTTGCTCATGCTAACCTCGCTGGCTTATTCCATCAGCGGGCAGACCAGCGGTTTAACACCTGAACAGGTTTATTCCACTCAAGTTGAAGAGGCTTTCCGGCGTGTTGAACAAAATACATACCACTACGGCATTCAGAACCGTCCATTGATGGAAGTGCTTGCCCAGCGTGGTCCCAGTTATCTGCATGCGGTTACCTCCAGCGAGGCGGAGACTCTCAAAACGAATGCTGATTATGGGACTTCAATGCGTTTCCCTCTGGCATTCATCTTCCCCTCCGGGGGCACCTACTGGAGCGAACAGCCCTACTGCATTTTAGAGACAGATTGGGTATCCGATGAGCAGCGCGAGGCAGCGGGATTATTCCGGGATTATTTGCTTGCCGATGCCCAACAGGCGAAAGCCATTGATTCTTATTTACGCCCGGTATTGGAAAACATCCCCTTGCATGCCCCTTTGGCGCTTGATTATGGCACCGACCCGCGCGTGACAAGGTCCAGCGTGCCTGCGCTGGAAAGTCCCTCTGCCGAGGTCGCGGCAGCGGTCAAAGATGTCTTTCATAAGACCAAGAAGAAAGCCACCGTTCTGCTCGTTTTAGACACCTCCGGGAGCATGGAGGGTGAAAAGATTAAGAATGCCGTTGCCAGCTCAGTCAATTTCGTCCAAAGGCTTGACCCGGACGATGAAATTTATGTTCTCGGATTCGGAGGTGAGGGAGGCGTGTATGACCTGGGCGGCGGGCGTGCAGGAGATGTCGGAGAAACGCTCGTCAGCCAGCTCAATGGTTTATTTGCCCAGGGGAACACACCCTTGTATGACGCGGTTTGCCAGGCTGTGCAAAAGGCTGATCAGCTTCAAGCTGAAGATATGAGCAGTAATGAAAGACGCCTGTACGGGATTGTTTTACTCTCCGATGGAGACGATACCTCCAGTGCGCGTACGGAAAACCAGATGTTTTCCTGCTTGCCGAGCGGTGAAAATGTCGAAGGGGTTAAAGTTTTCACCATCGCTTATGGTGACGATGCCAACACAGATTTGATGCTGCGGATTGCCAACCGTACCAATGGGAAGACGTTTACGGGCGACCCGGACAGTATCGAGCAAATCTATAATGCGATTTCCGCAGAACAATAATCACAGGCAGCCCACATGATCACACAGCGCCCTCTCTGGTTCTTGCTCAATGTGTACGGCTGGATCGTTTTTGTGATGAGCATCGTGACGGCTGCGATCATCGGTCAAGCCTGGGTGGTCTTGCTGGGCGTGATCGGTTATCTGCTGGCTTTGCTGGTCGATTTGATCGGTGGACGCAGCCTGGGACGTACTGGAGCCATGCGCCTGGCGCGTGCAGAACAGGAGAACCGCGAGCTGCATGCTGAGCAGGCCCGCTTGATTGGGGCTATCCAGGAGCGAGATGCAAAGCTGGCTGCTTTAAAGGATAAGCCTGTCGCGCATATCCCGGCTGCGGAAATTACTCAGGCGGGAGAAGATAAGTTATCCGGCGCGGATTAAGGGGATATGCACCATTCGTTTGAAAGTGTGAGCGAATCAGGGAGCCTTGACCAGATATTGGCTGAGTCTATGGAGTAATCGTTTGTGTCGCTCTGGTGAGATCGATCCGATACTGCCGATGATATTCCGGTGCGGCAATACGGCAAGAAAGCCTAGCCGGATAAGCGAGTCGTTGACCAGTCCACTGGCTGCAAAGTCGCTATCTTGGCTGGTGATCAACTCGTCAAAATCAGGCGCAAGCTGGTGCGTTTGGGTGCTAACACCACACACTAACGCGTCTCGGAAAAGCGGCATCTCGCGAAGATAAATAGCCGGGCGGTTTTTAACCTTGCCGTCGGCCTGCGGCATCGGTGTCAGGATGATATCCCCCTCTTTCATGGCTTATATTCCGGATTGGGGATCTTGATTCTTTCCAGGGAATAATCCGGCTCATTCTCGCTATAAGCTCCTTCGAGGGCTAATGAAGAAATCAAATACCACTCCTGGACTTCTGCAAGGCCTTCGGCAGGCTCGATTGTAATCATCACTTTTGATCCTGGCGCGATTTTTATCGGCTTCTTCAACTTAAGGTGATGCGAGTCTATAACCTGAGCTTCTACTGAGTGTCCCATAGATGATACTCTCCTTTGGCTTGAGCAAGATGAGCCAGGTCATTCCACATTATCAGATCGTCGACGTTTCCCCATTCCCCGCTTTGGAATCGGTGGTAAAACTCAAGGTTCAAATAACCGTACTTGCGTTCGTACTCGCGCAGACGTTCGCTGAGTTTTACAAATATTAGACGCTTCGATTTAAATTCCATTTCTTTGCTCTGATCTTAATACCGATAAGTGACTCTGCAATTGAAAAGTGTCTATATTTTACACCAGATAAAGAAACAGAAAACAACAATAGAAGTAAAGATGTGTTCCCCGATCCTAATATCATCGGAGGCGAACCGACTTCGATCGCACTCAATTTCGCATTCACAACTCATTGCCCCGCTTCATCACAAACAAAGTTTCGCCGTTCTTATCCAGGCTTTTGATCAACCTTGCCAATCGTTTCATTCTTTTGAAGTAAGGGGGCAAATCCTCCCCCTCAACGGGTTGGAAACCGAACCTCGCATAAAAGGGACCGAGGGAAGACCGGCACATCAGGTAAAGTTCCCCGGTAGATTTAGCCAGCAGCTGCTCAATCAGGGCGCTGGCAATGCCCTGCTGGCGGTATTCGGGGATCACGGCTATGGAGGCCAGCTCTCTGGAGCCATCGGAGTGAGGCTTGATCTGACCACAGCCGATGACTTTTCCGTGCTGGTCTACGGCGACCAGGAAACGCTCCCAGGCTAAGCCCGTCGGATTGATGTGCGCCTGCCGGATCAGCTTGTGAATAACTTGCTGGTCAGAGATTTCAGCGGGCCGGATCATAAGCATGGGCTGGCCGTTTAAGGAAGCGATGTGGCTGTTAGAGTGGGGGTGGGTGAGGGAGTGGGCTGTTCGGTGGAGGTGGGCAGGCTGGTAGGCGTTGCAATCGGCTGGACTTCCCCAGAAGGTGAAAAGGAAACTTTGACGATTTCACCGAATTGACCCATAATCCCCTGGTCTTGCTGGTTGAAGTATACCTGCAGCGCGGCGCCGTTCCCGGTTAGGATCTCGATCAGCTCGTTCCCGGTGAAAAGGTAAGCACTTCCCGGCAGCACCCGCCCATCCAATTCGACCGTTCCATCGACAGTGACCCTCACCCAGGCCCTTTGGCGAATCACAATATAAACCTGCACAGATGAAGCATCAAAGGGAGGCAGTGTGCTGGTTGGCGTAACCTGAGGGGGTTCTGCAGGCAGCTGAGTCTCTTGGGGTTCGGTTGTCTGCTCTGATAAAGGCGTGCTTTGGGTAAGGTTTGCTTCCACAGCCGTGGCGTTTGGATCCAGATTGGGCTGGGGGGTGGTGCTGGGAGTGGGCGTGGCTGTATCGGGTACGAGGACTTCAGCGATGGATGGGGAGGTGGGGGTGGGTTGATCTTCGGAGCGTACACTGCTGATGCGCAGCGCTCCCCAAATGATGAAGCCCAGGATAAAAATGACCAAAAAACCACCCGCTAGAAGATCGATCGAGAAAAACCGGCGCCCCTTACTACGGTTGGATGGTTTGCGTGTCTTGGCAGGCTGCGCGCTGGCTCGGGCAGCCTGCCGGGCAGCCAGGTCTACCTGCAATCCTTCTGCGAAACGGAGTAAGAGGGGTTCTGGATCAAAACCAAGGAAAATCGCGTAATTATTGAGCATCCCCCGCCCTTGCACTGGGGAAGGCAGCCCTGCCAGATCGCCGGCTTCAAGCGCGCGCAGGTAATGAGCGCGGATATGGGTATGTCGCTCTACATCCTCTACCGATAAGCCCAAAAGCTCTCTTTGCTGGCGCAGCTTTGCTCCCAGGTCCGCCAGGATCGCATCGGCTTGAGCGGCATAGGAGTTTTCAGCGGGGACAGGTGCCTCCGTGAATGTTTTCTCAATCACTTTTTCCCCGCTCAGATCTGCAAGGAAGGGCTCTGGATCTATTTTCAGGTACTGGGCATAGGTACGGATAAAGCCGCGCGCCTGAGTCAGAGAGGGCAGCGAGTCTAGTTCCCCTTGCTCTAAAGCCTCCAGATAACGGATACGGATGCGCGTTTGCTGTGCCACTTGCTCCAGGCTCAGTTTACGCGCCAGGCGTTCCTGGCGGAGTTTTTCTCCAATCGGATGGGTCATGGCAATATTATACAGCAAGGAGAAATGCCAAGAAAAAGGCTTTGCGGTAAACAGCGCCACAAAGCCTTTTCCTCGCTTTATATCAGGCTATTCTACTCAGCAACGGCCTCGGAGGGGGGTTCTCCCAGGTCAGGAGTCTCACCTTCGCGGTGGACGATCACGGTGATATGCGGGATCAGGTCTACCGTCAGGCGGATGGATACTTTGAAGGTGCCTAAAATGCGCAGGGGCTGGGTGTCGATCTGGCGGCGGGAAACCTCGACTTCGGTCTTCTTTTGCAGGGCTTCGGCGATCATCTGAGTGGTCACCGAGCCATACAGCTTGCCGGTCTCACTGGCTTTGGCAGCAAAGGTTAAGACCACGCCATCTAATTTCTTTGCTATGGCATCCATTTCCTTGTTCAGGAGAGAGCGCTGCTCATTTGCCCTGAGGCGGATATGCTCAGACTGCTTCAAAGCTCCCGGGGTGGCCAGGACGGCCAACCCATGGGGGATTAAATAATTTCGGCCGTACCCATCGGCAACTCGCTTTACATCGCCGGCACGGCCCAGTTTGTAAACATCCTTCAATAACAAAACTTTCATTTTACTCAAGCCCTTTCTAAATTGTTTTGTAAGATAATCCTGGGCGAAGGGTACAACGCTCCAGGGATGCGTATTCTACCAGAGGGATGGAGATCCGTCAACTTTTTTTCTTGGGCGGAGGAATAATCAGCCGGACCACGCGCTCAAAGAAAAGATAATCCCAGGCCCAGTTGATGATCACCAGTAGGCGGTTGCGGAAATTGATCAGCTTAAACAAGTGTACTCCCACCCACATCATCCAGGCGATGAAACCCACAAATGAATGCCCTCCCAGGTTAACCACAGCCGAGTTTCGCCCCAGGGTTACCATGGTACCTGGGTCACGGTATTGAAAAGGGATTGGATTCTGGCCGCGCATCTGGCGCATGATATTCCTGGCAGCCAAATCAGCTTGCTCAACCGCCACCGGTGCAACCATCGGCAAGGCCTTCCCGTTGACTTCCAGGTTAGCTAAATCGCCGATGACATACACTTCGGGATGACCAGCGACCTGTAAAGTGGGTTGAACATGGACGCGTCCGTTTCGCCCTCGTAAAAGCCCTTCAGTTTGAGGGGATGCCTCGCCCCGTACGCCAGCAGTCCAGATTACCGTCTCCGTCGGGATCTTGGAACCATCTTTGAGAAAGATCGCTTGTCCATCAACCTCGCTTACAGCCGCCTGGAAAAGCACCTCGGCTCCCATCTGGTGCAAGCGCTGGGCAGCATAAGATTGCAAGCGCTCTGGTAGGCCAGACAACAGGCGATCGGTGGCTTCTATTAGAATAATGCGTACATCCTTTGGAATGTCCAGCATTGGAAAATCTTTGGCTAAAGGACCATGCATTAATTCAGCCAATGCACCCGTGAATTCCACCCCTGTGGGGCCCCCTCCAACAACGACAAAGGTCAACATCTGCTGGCGTTTTTCTGGGTCGTTTTCACATAAAGCACGTTCATACTGGTAGAGAATGTGATTGCGTAGATCGATAGCCTGCTCAAGTGTTTTCAATTGGAAGGCATGCTCTGCTGCGCCGGGGATGCCAAAGAAGAACGAGCTGCTTCCTGAGGCTAAAATGAGATAATCGTAAGGGAACACGTGATCCGTTGTCCTGACCCGTTTTTCCTCCAGATCAACATCTACCGCCTCATTCATCAAAAACCGGACGCCTGGTTTATTGCGCAGGAGGCTGCGGACCGGGTAAACGATCGCTTCTGGTTCCAGCTCGGCTGCTGCCACCTGATAGAGGAGCGGCAAAAAGGTGTGATAGTTGTTTCGATCCAGGACCAAAATATCGGCTTGAGCCTTTGCCAGGGTCTGGATGGCTTGCACACCACCGAAGCCGGCGCCGACAATAATGACTTGAGGTTGGTGATCAGGTGCAATCATTTTTTTATTAATGAGAATCCGTAGTACATACATGCTGGGTCTGAGAAAATCAGATATTAAACACCTAAATTATCTTAATCTACCGATGCAATTGTACCATGTTTCACAAAAGGTTGGCTGATGGTGGGTGAGGTATAATCCTCCCATGCCCTCGCGAGAGCGTGTTTCGCGCGCTGAAGCGATTGTTCTGCGCCACATGGATTGGGGTGAAGCCGACCGCCTTCTATGGCTTTTTACGCGTGAGACGGGGAAAATCAGGGTGGTAGCCAAAGGTGTGCGCAAGCCGCGTTCACGCAAAGCCGGGCATCTGGAACCCTTTACTCGTGTGAACTTGCTGCTGGCCCAGGGGCGCGACCTGCCCATTATTACCCAGGCCGAAATGATCGAGAGTCATCTTCCATTACATGAGAATTTACGAACGATGGGGTACGCAGCCTATATCGTCGAATTATTGGATCGTTTTACCTATGAAGAAGGCGAGAATGGTGCCTTGTATCGCTTGCTTGCCGACACACTGGAGCGCCTGTGTTCAGCGCCTGATTCGGCGTTTGTCGTGCGGTATTATGAAATGCGCCTGCTCGACCTGGTGGGCTTTCGCCCGCAGCTTACTCAATGTGTTGGGTGTGGAAAACCGATCTTACCGGAAGATCAGTACTTTTCTGCGGCGCAAGGCGGCCTCGTTTGCCCGAAATGCGGCGAGAAGGTGCCCGGGGTGCGTGCCATTACGGTCGACGCGGTGCGATTTTTACGCCATATGCAGCGCAGCTCATACCCTGAGGCGGCTCGTCTTTCGCTGAAAGAATCCGTTGACTATGAATTGGAACACCTCATGCAGCATTATTTTACATATTTATTGGAACGCGGCTTGAATACCCCGGCTTTTTTAAGCTTAATTGACAAAAAAGGGGTAGTGCGGTAGAATAACGGAGGTGTTTGTGGGCTTGCTCTTGCTTCAGAATTGATTTTTGGATGGTGAAATGGAGAGAGCGTATTGAGCATTGCGGGATTGATGGCATTTTGGGCCAATACCAGGCTCGGCTGAGTCCACGAACACAGCCGAGCTTTTTTGTGTGCCAAACAAGCCCAGGTAACCCTTCCAAACGGGAGAGGAGGTGAGAGGATGGCTTCAGTTACGTTACGTCAAAACGAGTCACAGGACCAACTGCTAAAGCGCTTTCGCAAAAAAGTCGCCAAGAGTGGTATTTTGAGCACTGTGCGTCGCAAGCGTTGGTTTGTTTCGAAGAGTGAGTTACGCCGCATTCAGAAGAAAAAGGCCATTCGCCGCAGCCGGCGCCGTGTGAGGGAATCGGAAGAGTAGAATTGCACCGTTGAGAGCCGGTTATGAATTGGAGGAATGCATGACGAAGGAAGAGGATAAAATTCTAGTCGAAGGGGTTGTGATCGAAGCGCTGCCAGGGACCCAATTTAAGGTACGCCTGGAGACCGGCCACGAAGTATTGTCTTACCTCTCTGGTAAGATGCGAAAATATTATATTCGCATCCTGCTGGGTGACCATGTGCGCGTGGAAATGTCACCTTATGATCTGACCCGGGGACGGATCGTCTACCGCCATCGCAAGACTCCTTACGAAATGCCTGAAGAAGAGGCAAAATCCTAAAAAAATAAACTGCCCCGGATTTTCCGGGGCAGTTTTGTGTTGGTAAGGGTTGGTTTAGGCAAACTCCTTGAAGGAACCGAGCACTTTCATGTAGTTTGCCCGTTCAAATGCAGCGGGTTCCGCAACGGCTTTTTGGCTCATGCTGCCTTTCATCTGCTGGATGGACTCGTATTCGTGCTCTACCATCCAGGTTTCCATATCCTTTAGAATCTCACTGGCTTTGCCGACACCGTTCTTCAACAAGGCCGAGGTGGTCATGGCCACGCTGGCGCCTGCCATCACGGCTTTGAGGGCATCCTGAGCGGTGTGGACTCCGCTGGTCAGGGCAAAGTCAACCTGCACCCGCCCATACAGCATGGCGATCCAGCGCAGCGGCAGGCGCAGCTCGCTGGAATTGCTCAATACCAGGTTGGGCACCACTGCTAACTGCTCCAGGTCGAAGTCAGGCTGATAGAAACGGTTGAACAGCACCAACCCGTTCGCACCGGCTATCACCAGGCGCTTTGCCAGGTTGGGGATGGCCGTGAAATAAGGGCTGAGCTTGACCGCCAGGGGGATCTTGATTTGAGCGCGCACATCCCGCACCAGGGTGATGTAAGCTGCTTCCAGCTCAGGTGACGATAAATCCAGGTCATTCGGCAGGAAGTAGATATTGAGCTCCAAAGCATCTGCGCCAGCCTCTTCGATCTTGCGGGCATAGTTGATCCAGCCGCCAGTCGAGACGCCGTTTAGGCTGCCGATGACCGGTATTTTCACAGCCTGCTTGACCTTGTGGAGGTGTTCCAGGTATTTCTCAGGTGCCAGGCTGTATTTGCCCGTATCTGGTAAATACGAGAGCGCTTCAGCGAATGATTCAGTGCCCTGGTTGAGAAAATGATCCAGCTCCATGCTTTCGTGGATGATCTGCTCTTCGAACAGAGAATACAAGACCACTGCCGAAACCCCGGCTTCTTCCAACCGCTTTACATTTTCTACCTTCTCAGAAAGCGGAGAGGGTGAAGCAACCAGCGGGTTTTTGAGTTTTAGACCAAGGTAAGTTGTTTTCAGGTCAACCATAAGAGTCTCCAATCTATCCTTTTTCCTCTGATTCATTCCCATCGCCATAGTGCATTGCTGCCATCTGCCGGTAGTAATTCCAGCGAGACTTCACATCTTGCTGAGCCTGCTTTAGAAGCATTTCAGCACGCTGTTCATCAGTCTGCAGCAGCATGCGATAGCGGGTTTCATTGTACACATACTGCTCGAGCGGGATCGAAGGTTCCTTCGAGTCGATGGTTAGCGGGTTCTTGCCTTCCGCTGCCAGGGCCGGGTTGTAACGGTACATGGGCCAGAAGCCCGACTGGACCGCCAGGCGCTGCTGTTCCAATCCCTTGCTCATGTCGATGCCGTGGGCGATGCAGTGGCTGTAGGCGATGATCAAAGATGGACCCTCATAGGCATCGGCTTCATGGAAGGCGGTGAGAGTCTGCTGATCGCTGCCGCCCATCGCCACTTTTGCCACATAGACATAACCGTAGGCCATGGCGATCAATCCCAGGTCTTTCATGGGCAGCCCCTTGCCATTGGCAGCAAACTTGGCGACTGCGCCGCGCGGAGTAGCCTTGGACGATTGACCGCCGGTGTTGGAATATACCTCGGTGTCTAACACCAAGACATTGACATTCCGACCGGATGCCAGAACGTGGTCCAGACCACCGTAACCGATGTCATAAGCCCAGCCATCACCGCCCACAATCCAGACGCTCTTGCGAGCCAATACATCTGCCAGGCTGAGCAGGTCACGCGCCCGCGGATCCTGAAGGGCTGCCAGGCGCTGCTTGAGCAAAGCAACGCGCTCGCGCTGCTCTTTGATGCCGGTTTCTGAGCTTTGATCGGCATTCAATAGCGCGGTTACCAGGTCTTCCCCGATGGAACCAGCTAGCAGGGGCAGCAGCTCTTTGGCATATTCCATATGTTTATCGAGCCGCAAGCGCATCCCAAGGCCAAATTCGGCGTTATCTTCGAAGAGAGAGTTGGACCAGGCAGGACCACGCCCTTCATGGTTGATTGCCCAAGGGGTGGTTGGGAGGTTGCCTCCATAAATGGAAGAGCAGCCTGTGGCATTGGCAATGTAAACGCGGTCGCCGAACAGCTGCGAAAGCAGCTTGACGTAAGGAGTTTCACCACAGCCCGTGCAGGCCAAGGAAAACTCAAACAGCGGCTGCAGCAGGGCAGAGTTCTTGACCGTCTTCACGCTGATCTTGGTGCGATCAACCTCTGGTAAGCCCAAGAAGAACTCCCAGTTTTCTGACTCTGGCTGGCGCAGCGGAGGCTGTTCCGCCATGTTCAAAGCCTTACGCCCGACCTGGCTCTTGTCTTTGGCGGGGCAGGCTTCCACGCACAGTGTACAACCAGTGCAGTCTTCGGGCGAGATTTGAATGGTGAACTTCTGCCCGGGAAATTCTTTCCAGCGCGAATCCATGGACTTGAAGGTTTCGGGAGCTTTTTCGAGCAAGCCGGGTTCGTAAATTTTCTCGCGGATCACGGCGTGCGGGCAGACAAAGACACATTTGCCGCATTGGATGCACAGGCTGGGCTCCCAGACGGGCATTTCCAGGGAAATATTGCGCTTTTCCCACTGCGTTGTGGCAGAAGGATAGGTGCCGTCTACCGGGAAAGCACTGACAGGCAGCTCATCGCCCTCGTTGGCGATCATCTTGCCAAGCACCTCTTTGACGAATTTCGGTGCAGTTGGGGGTACTGCTGGCCGGCGCATGAGCGTGCTGGTGGCTTTTGCAGGCACACTGACTTCGTACAGGTTTGCCAGGGTTTGATCAACAGCCTCATAGTTCTTCTGCACCACAGCTTCGCCGCGCTTGCTGTAAGTCTTTTTGATACTCTTCTTGATTTCTTTGATCGCCAGGGCACGCGGCAGAACGCCGCTGATGGCGAAGAAGCAGGTCTGCATGATGGTATTGATCCGTCCGCCCATGCCGGTGCGGTGCGCTACTTCGTACGCATCGATCACGTAGAAGCGCAGCTTCTTATCGATGATGGTCTGCTGGACCTCTTGCGTCAGAGTTCCCCAGACCTCGTCTTTGTTGTAAAGGCTGTTCAGCAGGAAGACCGCGCCTGGCATGGCGTATTTGAGCACGTCATACTTTTCCATGAAGATGAACTGGTGGCAGGCGACGAAATTGGCCTGGCTGATCAAGTAAGGGGCATGGATGGGCTTAGGACCAAAACGTAGATGCGAGATGGTGAGGCCGCCCGATTTCTTTGAGTCATAAACAAAGTAACCCTGCGAGAAGTTCTCAGTCTCTTCACCGATGATCTTGATCGAGTTCTTGTTCGCACCAACGGTGCCATCCGCGCCCAGTCCCCAAAATACTGCCCGAATCGTTTCTGGGCTTTCAATTGTAAAGGATGGGTCATACGTCAGGCTGGTGAAGGTGACATCATCGTTAATGCCAATGGTGAAGTGGTTCTTTGGCTCTGGTTTGAGCATTTCATCGAAAACCGCTTTTGCCATGGCTGGCGTGAACTCTTTAGATGAAAGACCAAAGCGCCCGCCGATGACTTTAGGCATTGTCCCTTTCCAGACTTCGCTGAGGGCGGTGACAATATCCTGGTACAGCGGCTCGCCAATTGCACCGGGTTCTTTCGTGCGATCCATGACGGCCAGGGTTTTGACCGTGGCTGGCAGTGCTTTCACAAAATGATCAACGGAGAAGGGGCGGTAGAGGTGAACTTTAATAACGCCGACCTTTTCACCCTTGGCTTGCAGATAAAGCGCGGTTTCACTGGCGGTTTCAGCGCCAGACCCCATGATCACCACCACACGTTCGGCTTTCGGATCGCCTTCATAATCGAATAAGTGATACTTTCGGCCAACCACATCAGCAAATTTATCCATGGCTTTCTGGACGATCTCCGGGCAAGCCATGTAGTAAGGGTTGGCGGTCTCACGCGCCTGGAAGAAGGCATCTGGGTTTTGGGCTGTGCCGCGGATGAAGGGGCGATCCGGTGAAAGGGCCCGCCCTCGATGCGCCTGTACCAGCTTGTCATCGATCATGGAGCGAATTTCCTCATCACTGAGCTGGATCATTTTGTTCACCTCGGCTGAGGTGCGGAAACCATCGAAGAAGTGAACAAAGGGAACGCGTGCTTCCAAAGTGGCAGCCTGTGAGATCAGCGCAAAATCGTGCGCTTCCTGTACGGAATTCGAGGCAATCAGGCCAAAGCCTGTGCTGCGGGCAGCCATGACATCCGAATGATCGCCAAAGATCGACAGCGCCTGCGCGGCTAAGGATCGAGCCGAAACGTGGAAGACCGTTGAAGTCAGCTCGCCGGCAATCTTGTACATATTCGGAATCATCAGCAGCAGGCCCTGTGAAGCTGTGAAGGTTGTGGTCAGGGCACCAGCCTGGAGCGCGCCATGGACGGCTCCTGATGCGCCACCTTCAGATTGCAGTTCCATGACCAATGGAACCGTTCCCCAAATATTAGGGCGTTTCTGCGATGACCATTCATCAGCAAACTCGCCCATGGTCGAGGAGGGGGTAATTGGGTAGATGGCAATTACTTCATTAGTTTTGTGGGCGACATAAGCGGTCGCCTCGTTGCCGTCAACATTGACTGTTTTTTTCGACATTTCTTTAACTCCATCAAATCTCATATGGGAATTTATATCTGCTTAAAGCTTGTATGAACCACCAATTTAATAGTTTATTCCCTTAAATGGATTTTAACAAGTTATATATTGCATGTAAAATACCTGTGACCTGTCATATCTCTGGCAAAAAGGTATTGTGTCGCATCCTCGCCAGACACCATGATTAGCAGATTTGTGCTATACTTTTATTATGGATTCCAAGCAGCAGATCTGGCAGGTTTGGGCAAGGAACTTGCACCGGT
>Ga0209254_10003043_pt1 | contig 15309 bp, 17 predicted proteins | sample FrelakmetDIP11DI_FD_187148 | JGI IMG/M metagenome (GOLD analysis project Ga0209254, IMG submission 187148) | Freshwater lake sediment microbial communities from the University of Notre Dame, USA, for methane emissions studies - DIP11 DI (SPAdes)... | ecosystem: Environmental > Aquatic >...
CGACAAGTCGCTGCACAAGAAGGACTTCGTCAAGGCCGCGCAGGCCGACGGCTTCCGCTACGCGGTGCGGCTCGACCGCAAGGAGGACGTGCCGCGCGTCGTCAAGGAATTCATCGAGTTCCAGGGGCCCGCATTCCTCGAGGTGATCATCGATCCGGACGCGGGCGTCTATCCGATGGTGGGCCCCGGCCAGGCCTACGACGAGATGATCACCGGTGACTTCATCGCCTCGCGTAACAAGGCTGAGGCGAAGGAACCGGGCGCGTCGGAGATGTTCTAGCGCAGCTCGGCTGCGGGATACTGCTGCGCGTGGACCGTCCCGCGACTCGACCCGCCTTCGCCGAAGCCGCGCGTTTCTGGCTCAAGCTCGGCTGCATCTCGTTCGGCGGACCCGCGGGCCAGATCGCGATCATGCACCGCGAGGTCGTCGAGCGGCGGCGCTGGCTCGACGAGGGCCATTTCACGCGCGCACTCAACTTCTGCATGCTGCTGCCGGGGCCCGAGGCGCTGCAACTCGCGATCTATCTCGGCTGGCGGCTGCACGGGATCCGCGGCGGTCTCGTCGCAGGTCTCGGTTTCATCGTGCCGGCGATCCTCCTGCTGCTGGGTCTTTCGTGGCTCTACGCGAGGTATGGCACGTTGCCGGCGGCCGCCGGACTGCTGCTCGGCCTCAAGGCCTCGGTCGTGGCACTGGTGCTGCAGGCACTGCTCAAGATCGGCCGTCGTGCGCTCGGCACGACGCTGCACGTCGGGCTCGCCGTCGCCGCGTTCGTCGCGCTGCAGTTCCTGCGCGTGCCGTTCCCGCTGATCGTCCTGGTCGCCGCCGCAATGGGGGTGGCGTCGGCCTGGCGAGCGCCGCGGCCGGAGTCCGCCGCCGGGTCGCAGTCGAGTACGCCGGGCAACACGCTACGTGTCGCGCTGGCCGGCCTGCTGCTGTGGCTGGTCCCGCTGCTCGCGGTCATCACGCTGCTGGGGCCCGCATCGCTTTGGAGCCGTCTCTACCTGTTCTTCACGCAGGCCGCACTGGTCACGTTCGGCGGCGCCTATGCGGTGCTCGGCTACGTCACGCAGCACCTCGTCCAGCAACTCGGCTGGCTCACGGCACCACAGTCGGTCGCGGGGCTCGCGCTCGCGGAGACGACCCCGGGGCCGCTGGTCATCGTGCTGCAATTCATGGGCTTCATGGCCGGCTGGAACAACCCCGCGCCGCTCGCGCCCGCGACGGCGGCGACGCTGGCCGCGCTGCTCGCATCGTGGGCCACGTTCCTGCCGTCGTTCGTGTTCATCTTCGTGGGCGCGCCGCACCTCGAGCGCGTCACGCGCGAGCCGCGGGTCTCGGCGGCGCTGGCCGCGATCACCGCGGCCGTGGTCGGCATCATCGCGACGCTCGGCGTGTTGCTGGCACGGGTCGTGATCCTGCCGGCCGGTGTCGCGGGCGGAGTGGCCTGGGGTGCGCTGGCGCTCGCGGTGGCGGTCTGGATCCTGCTCGCGCGAACCCGCCTCGAGCTGCCGTGGATCCTCGCGCTGGCCGCGCTCGGCGGCCTGGCCCTGCGGACGCTCGGGCTGGGCTGAAGCGTCGAGTCAGCGCGTGGCCTCGAGCAATGCGTCGATCCTCGCCGCGATGACCGCATAGGGTTTCGCGCCTTCGATCGTCTCGCCCTGGAACTGGCCATCGACCAGCCGGCCGATGATCAGGCTGGGCGTGGCGGTGATGCCATTGGCGCGGGCGAGTTCGAGATCCGCGCGCACGTTGGCCGCCTGGCGGCCGTCCTGGCGGCAAGCGGCGAATTTCTCCGCGTCCAGGCCGAACTTCCGGGCCAGGTCGGCATAGGTCCCGGGGCCGAGCGTCGCCTGCGCCGCGAACAGCGCCTCCCGGAATTCCCAGAACCGGCCTTGTTCGCCGGCGCAGCGCGCGGCCACCGCTGCCGTGACTGCATACGCGTGGCTGGGCAACGGCAGGTCGCGCGTGGCGAAGCGCACGAGCCCGGTGTCGATGTAGTTCCGTCGCAGCTCCGGAAACGCCTGGGTTGCGAAGCGCGCACAGTACGGGCACTGCAGGTCCGTGAACTCGATGATCGTGACGGGCGCATCGTCGCGGCCGAGGACGTTGAAGGCTCGCTGCGCGTCACCCTCGGCGACCTGATCCGCGGCCGGCGCGGCGGCGCACCCGCCGGTGGCGAGTAGCAGGGTGACGACCAGGATCAAAGGGAAACGCATGCAGATACCCGTGGCGGCTGGCTCGTGCGCAGATTGAAGGTCGACGCGCCCCGGCACAAGCGCTGCCGAATCCGGAGCGCCCCGATCTGCGATCCATCCCGCTAACATGGGGACCTGGCGGCCGACCTGGAGCAAGCGATGAAGTACCTGCACACGATGGTCCGCGTGACCGATCTCGAAGCGTCGCTGCGCTTCTACTGCGATGCGCTCGGCCTGCGCGAACTGCGCCGCTACGACAACGAACAAGGCCGGTTCACGCTGGTCTTCCTCGCGGCACCCGGCGATGACGCCGCGCAGGTCGAGCTGACCTACAACTGGGACCCCGAGCAGTACGGCATCGGTCGCGCGTTCGGCCACCTCGCGTACCAGGTGGACGACATCTACGCGGCGTGCCAGCGCCTGAGGGACCACGGCGTCACGATCAATCGTCCGCCGCGCGATGGCCGCATGGCGTTCGTGCGCTCGCCGGACCACATCTCGGTCGAGTTGCTGCAGAAGGGTACGGCGCTGCCGCCGCAGGAGCCGTGGCAGAGCATGCCGAACACCGGCGCCTGGTGAGGCTTCAGGCGAGGCCGAGGGCGATGCTGCGTGCCGCCGCGCGCGACTGGCCACCGGCGCCGTAGACCTGCGCGCCTGCATCCCCGCCCCGCAGCGTGACGAGCAGCGCCTCGACGCGACGCAGCTTCGCAGTCACGACGGCCCCGTTGCGGTCGTTGGCTTCCTTGCAGCGCAGGATCAGGTCACGAGAGGCCTGCCGGCTGCGGGCGAGTTCCCCGCCCGGGTCGCACCAGGCGAGCAATTGCGCGAATGCGTCGCGGCCGTCGCTGAAGCCGAGCATGTGGCAGGCCTGGCGGCGCTCCTCGTCGATGCGCAGCAGTGCGCTCGTGCACGCCTGGCGGTCGGCCCCGGCGGCCTCGATCGTCGCGACGTCGTCGGAGCGCAGCGCGGCGGCTTCGCGCTCGAGCAATTGCTCGAAGCGCTCGAGCAGCGCGCGCTCCTCGGCGATCAGCCGGGCCGCGAGTTCGCGTGTGACGCCTGGATCCATGCTCGAGCGGTCAGCGCGACGGACGCACGACCGCGGACAGCTCGCGCTCGAGGTCGAGCAGTCGGCTCGCGATGCGCTCGGCGTCCACCGTGTAGCGGCCCGATTCGATCGCGGCGCGCAGCTCCGCGACCCGCGCGACGTCGACGTCGGGAACGCTGGCGATGACCCGCTCGAGGGCGGCGAGGCGTCGTGCCGCGTCCGTCAGCTTGACGCTGGAGTCGGCAGGATTCGCGGCGCCGGCCTGCTCGGGCCTGGCCCGCAAATCGGCCCGTTCCACCGGGCGGTCGCCACCGGTGCGCACGGGTCGACTGTCGAAACCACCAATCTTGTTTGCCACGAGCCTCTCCTCGACTCCCTGCTGCTGTTAACGGCTGCTGCCAGCCGGACTTTAGCCGGATTCCGTCAAATTCAGGGCAATATTTCCACGGTGCCGTCGGGCTGCACGGTGCCATCGAGCAGCCGTCCTGTCGACGGATTGCGCATGCGCAACCGGTCGCCCGCCGCCGCGTTGGCCATGGCCTCGGCGACCGAACGTACCTCGATGCCGGCCGCGCGCGTGACCGCAGTGACGCTCTGCCCGCGCCGCACCAGCGGCGCGGACTCGAGCAGGGTCGTCGCCAGCGGCTCGCCGGCGGCCATCGCGCGGCGCAGCCGCTGGCCGCCGAGCGCGTTCGGTTCCGTCACGAACGCCGTCGCCAGCCCGGGCACCCGGCGCCGCGCCAGGTCGAAGTCCGCCGCGAGCGGTACCTCGCCGCGCTGCAGCGAGCGTCGCGCGACCAGCACCGGCGCTTCGGATTCGACCGACACCGGCAGATAGACGGACCATGCCGGCGTGACGCAGCGGACGCCGACGGTCGTGCGCGCACGCACGACCGCGCCGGGCGACAGGAAGGGCGTCAATTCTCCGGCGCAGGCCGGCAGCCTCAGGCGCGCGTCGAGGTGGCCCGCCGTGGCATGCACGGTGCCGCGGCCGTCCGCCATTTCCGCGACGTACTGCTCTGCAGCCTGGCGGATCTGCGCGGGTTCGGTGAACGCGCCGGACGCGTGCAGGCCGGTGCCGGACGCCAGCGCGATCGCGAAGAGCAACGCGACGGCGATCTGACGCATGACGTGATTTCGTCGTGATGAGTGCATGGGACAGACCAAAGCAAATCATGTGCCAGCGGCATGATCCTGCCGCGACCGGCAAGTCCTTGCCGATTTGACGCCCCCACGCAGTGGCCCCGTGCAGTGAACCGGCCAGATTCTTCATCGGCGGCACCCTTGGCACGGTGCTTGCTTCGTCGACTGCAGGGATTCGATTACGGAGTTCGCATGGCACTCGATCTCGACAAGCACCTCGGCGTCCTGCCGGCCGCTCTCGCGATTCGCGGTCGCCGTACCGAGCTGCTCGCCACGAACCTGGCCAATGCGGACACGCCGAACTACAAGGCGCGCGACCTCGACTTCCGCGACGCGCTGGCGGCTGCGTCCTCGCAGCGCACCGGTGGCGGCCCGCTGACCCTCGCGACGACGCGACCCGGGCACCTGGGCGGCGGCGCAACCGCGGAGCCGGCCGACGCGGCGCTCAAGTACCGCGTGCCGCTCGCGCCAGCGCTCGATGGCAACACCGTCGATGCCCAGCTCGAGCAGGCGGCGTTCGCGGAGAATGCGGTGCGCTTCCAGGCGACGCTCACCTTCCTGAACGCCCGATTCCGCTCGCTGATGACTGCCATCACCGGCCAGTGATTCTCTGCAGGGGACACGACATGCCTTCGTTCAGCATTTTTGACATCGCAGGCTCCGGGATGAGTGCGCAGTCGGTGCGCCTCAACACGACTGCGAGCAACCTCGCCAATGCGGACAGCGTGGCGGCGACGCCGGAAGCGTCCTACCGCGCCAAGCACCCCGTGTTCCAGGCGGTCGAACCCGCGATCGCCGGCGCATCGAGCGGTGCCGCCGTGCGCGTCGCCGGCGTGATCGAGAGCACCGACGCGCCCGAGCGCCGCTACCAGCCGGGCCACCCGCTCGCCGATGCCGAGGGCTACGTCTACACGCCACGCGTCAACATCGTCGACGAGATGGTGAACATGATCTCCGCGTCGCGTTCCTACCAGAACGACGTCGAGGTGATGAAGACGGCGCGCGACCTGCTGCTCGCGACGCTGAAGATCGGCCAGTGAGCGTGGCATCCCGATGACGACCCTCGACGCACTGGCCTCGCTCCCGGCCACGGGCACGTCCACCGCCGCTGCGGCGCGCGAACGCCTCGGCCAGAAGGACTTCATCGAGCTGATGCTCGCGCAGTTCAAGAACCAGGATCCGCTCAAGCCGCTCGACGGCACGCAGTTCATCGGCCAGCTGGCCCAATTCAGCACCGTGGCCGGCATCGAGGAGATGGGCGCTTCGCTCAAGTCGCTCGCCGAGTCGCTGCGCTCAGACCAGATGCTGGCCGGCGCCGCGCTGGTTGGCCGCGCGGTGCTCGTGCCGTCCGGCACCGCGCAGCTCGCGGAGGAAGGCGAGGTCCGCGGCGCCGTCGAGGTGCCGTCCGGCGTGACGCAGGTGCAGGTCACCGTGCGCGACGCCGCCGGCCAGATCGTGCGGCAGATGACGGTCGCGGCGGGCGAGGGGCTGGCCGACTTCGCCTGGGACGGCATCACCGACGCCGGCCGGCGCGCGCCGGCGGGCGAGTACGGCTTCACCGCGATCGCGAGCGGAGGCGGCAGCAACGTTTCGGCGCAGACGCTATTCGAGGACCAGGTGCGCAGCGTGACGCTGGATGCCGTGCGGCGCTCGTTGCTACTCAATACCCAACACCACGGGTCCGTGTCGCTCGCCGACGTGCGACGCATCGGTTGACACCCGTGCCCCAGCAGCAGGAGACCCTACGATGACCTTCCGCGTCGCACTGAGCGGCCTCAACGCCGCCTCCACCGATCTCGGCGTGACGGCCAACAACATCGCCAACTCGGCCACCACCGGCTTCAAGGGCTCGCGCACCGAGTTCGCCAGCCTGTTCGCGGTGACCGCGCAGGGCACGACGTCGACGCAGAGCGGCAACGGCGTGCGCGTGTCGAACATCTCCCAGCAGTTCTCGCAAGGCAACATCGACTTCACCGACAGCGGCCTCGACCTCGCAATCAGCGGCCAGGGCTTCTTCATCCTGAGCGAGGCCGGCGGGCTCAGCTACACGCGTGCCGGGTCGTTCCAGCTCGATCGCGACGGCTACGTGGTCAACGCGCAGGGGCGGCGCCTGCAGGTGTACGAGCCATCGCCGGCCGGCGGCTTCAACACGGGCTCGCTCGGCGACCTGCGCCTGCTCTCCGGCGAGAGCCCGCCGGCGCCCACGACGCTGGTCGAGATGATCGCCAACCTGCCAGCCAACGCGTCGCCGCCGGCCAACCCCGCGTTCGATCCGGCCGACGCGAACAGCTTCAACTCGGCCACCTCGCTCACGGTCTACGACTCGCTCGGTGCCGCGCACACCGCGACGCTGTACTTCGTCAAGACGGCGCTGCCGAACGAGTGGACCACGCAACTGTATGTGGACGGCACGGCGGTCGGCGTGCCGCAGGCGCTGCAGTATTCGGACACCGGCCTGCTCGTGAGCCCCGCCGCCGGCGACGTCGCTTTCCCGGCCTACGTCCCGGCGACGGGCGCCGCGGCGATGAACCTGACCTTCGACTTCAGCCAGACGACCCAGTACGGGCAGAACTTCGCGGTCAACTCGATCACGCAGGACGGCTTCACGACCGGTCGCCTGATCGGCATGGACATCGACGACACGGGTGTCGTGCAGGCGCGCTACACGAACGGCCGCTCGCTCGCGCTCGGGCAGGTGGCGCTCGCCAACTTCGCCAACCCGCAGGGCCTGCAGCAGCTCGGTGACACCGCCTGGGCCGAGACCTTCGCCTCGGGCCAGGCGCTGCGCGGCCAGGCGGGCAGCTCGAACTTCGGCATGCTGCAGTCCGGCGCGCTCGAGGCGTCGAACGTCGACATCACCGAGCAGCTGGTGAACATGATCACCTCGCAGCGCAACTTCCAGGCGAATGCCGAGATGCTGTCGACCTACGACCAGATCACGCAGACCGTGATCAACATCCGCTGAAGCGAACCGTGGACCGCTTCATCTACGTTGCAATGACCGGGGCGGGCGAGACGCTCAGGCTCCAGGCGACCAACAGCCACAACCTCGCGAACGCCACGACCACGGGCTTTCGCGCGGACCTGGCGGCTTTCCAGGCGCGGCAGGTGGTCGGCGCGGGGCACGCGTCCCGTGCCTACGCGACCGCCGGCGGTGCCGGCTCGGACTTCACCAGCGGAGCAGTGCAGTCGACCGGCCGGCCGCTCGACGTCGCGGTGGACGGTTCCGGCTGGATCGCAGTGCAGGCGCCGGACGGCCGCGAGGCCTACACGCGGGCGGGCGACCTCGGGGTCACCGCCGATGGCCTGCTGACCAACGGCGCGGGCCATGCCGTGCTCGGCGACGGCGGTCCGGTCCTGCTGCCGCCGTACTCGAGCATCATGATCGGCGTCGACGGTTCCGTCTCGATCGTGCCGCAGGGCCAGGGGCCGGAAACCGTCGCGCAGGTCGGGCGCATCCGGCTCGTCGATCCGCCGGTGGCGGAACTCGTCAAGCGTGACGACGGCCTGTTCCGCCTGCGCGACGGGTCCGATGCCGAGGCCGCGTCCGGCGTGCGCCTGATCCAGGGGTCGCTCGAGACGTCCAACGTCAACGTCGCCGACGCACTGGTGACCATGATCGAGCTCGGCCGGCGTTTCGAGCTCGCGGTGAAGGCGATGCGTGCAGCCGAGGAGAACGGCGCCGCCGCCTCGCAGCTGCTGCGCGTGCAGTCGTAGCCGCCACAAGCCAACGGAGCAAAAGCATGAATCCCGCACTCTGGGCCGCCAAGACCGGACTCGACGCGCAACAGACCCGCATGGCCGTCACGTCGAACAACCTGGCCAACGTCAATACCAGCGGCTTCAAGAAGGGCCGCGCGGTGTTCGAGGACCTCTTCTACCAGAACCTGCGCCAGGTCGGCGCCTCGACGTCCGAGGACTCGCTCGCGCCGAGCGGCCTGTCGCTCGGCACCGGCGTGCGGGTGGTCGCAACCGAGAAGCTGTATACGCAGGGCAATCTCACGCAGACCGCGAATCCGCTCGATCTGGCCATCCAGGGCCGGGGCTTCTTCCAGGTGTCGCTGCCTGACGGCAACCTGGCGTACACACGCGACGGGTCGTTCCAGCTCAATGCAGACGGCGAGCTGGTCACCTCGAGTGGCTACCGCGTGCAACCCGGCATCAACATTCCGGCGGGCACGCAGAGCATCAGCATCGGCACCGACGGCGTCGTCACCGTGCAACTCACCGGGCAGCCGACGCCGACGCAGATCGGCACGCTGCAGGTCGTCGACTTCGTCAATCCCGCGGGCTTGCAGGCGCGCGGCGAGAACCTGCTGCTCGAGTCGGCCTCGAGCGGCCCGGCGCAGGTGGGCACCCCGGGCCTCGACGGGCTCGGCACGCTGTTGCAAGGCTCGCTCGAGAGCTCGAACGTCAACGTCGTCGAGGAACTCGTCAACATGATCGAGACGCAGCGCGCCTACGAGATGAACTCCAAGGCGATCCAGACCGTCGACCAGATGCTCGAGTACGTGAGCAACCAGTTGTGAGCGCAGCCGTCCTGCCACCGCGTCGCACGGCGGCACGGCGCCTGCAGGTCGCGCTTGCCTGCGCCGTGGTCGTGCTCGCCGGCTGTCGCAGCGCGCCCGAACCCGATTCGTGGTCGACGGCAGTCGATGCCGGCACGACCGCCGCGGCGCCGGCCTCGCAGGGTGCCATCTACCAGCGCACCTACTACGCGGCACTGTTCGAGAACCCGACGGCCCGGCGCGTCGGCGACCTCGTCACCGTGCGGCTGGTCGAACGCACGACCGCTGCGAAGAGCGCCACGACCTCCACGAGCAAGTCGACCCGCTCGCAGATCCCGGGTCCGATCATCGGCGGCCGTCCGGTCACGGTGAATGGTGTCCCGATCCTCGAGACGGACGTCGGCAGCGAACACGAGTTCGAGGGGGAGGGCGACAGCCAGCAGAGCAACCGGCTCGACGGCAGCATCGCAGTCACGGTCGTGTCGCGCCTGCCGAACGGCAACCTGCTGGTGCGCGGCCAGAAGTGGCTGCAGCTCAACCAGGGCCGGGAGTTCGTGCGCATCGAAGGCGTGATCCGGCCCATCGACCTCGAGCCCGACAACTCGATCCCGTCCTGGAAAGTGGCCGACGCGAGGATCGCGTACGGCGGCAAAGGCGTGCTGAACGAGGCCAACTCGATGGGCTGGCTGGCGCGGTTCTTCAACTCGCCGGTGATGCCGTTCTGAGGGGGGCTGCCATGCGTCACTGCCCGGGGACCGTCATGCTGCTCTGCGCTGCACTCGCCGCGCTGGTACCCGGCGGCGGCGCGCGGGCCGAGCGCGTCAAGGACCTCGCGGTGGTTGCGGGCGTGCGGCCGAACCAGCTGGTGGGCTACGGCATCGTCGTCGGCCTCGACGGCTCGGGCGACCAGACCAGCCAGGCGCCGTTCACCGTGCGCAGCATCCTCAACATGCTGGCGCGCTTCGGCGTCACGCTGCCGGCGAACGTCAATCCCCAGCTCAAGAACGCGGCGGCGGTCACCGTGCACGCCGACCTGCCGCCGTTCGCCAAGCCGGGACAGCGCATCGACGTCACCGTGTCGTCGATCGGCAACGCGAAGAGCCTGCGCGGCGGCAGCCTGATCATGACACCGCTGCTCGGTGCCGACGGCGAAGTCTATGCCATGGCGCAAGGCAACCTGGTGGTGAGCGGCTTCGGCGTCGAGGGCCGCGACGGCTCGCGCATCGCGCTCAACGTGCCGAGCGCGGGCCGCGTCCCGGGCGGCGCCACCGTCGAGCGCGAGGTGCCGAGCGACTTCGCGTCGGCGCCACGCGTCACGCTGAACCTGCACACGCCGGACTTCGGCGTGGCGACCCAGGTGGCGGAGCGCATCAACGCGCTGCTGGGGCCGGGCACGGCCGTCACGGAGGATCCGGTTTCCGTGCACGTGCAGGCGCCGACCGACCCGACGCAGCGCATCGCGTTCGTCGCGCAGCTGCAGGAGCTCGAGGTCGACCCGGGCGACGGGCCGGCTCGCGTGATCGTCAACTCGCGCACCGGCACGGTGGTGATCGGCTCGAACGTGCGCGTGCTGCCGGCGGCGGTCGCGCACGGCTCGCTCTCGGTCACCATCACGGAGCGATTCGACACGAGCCAGCCCGAGATGTTCGCGCGCCGCGGCGAGACGGTGGTGACGCCGCGCACCGACATCGACGTGTCGGAGGGTGCCGGCCGCATGTTCAAGTTCGACGCCGGCGTGAACCTCGACGAGATCGTGCGCGCGGTGAACCAGGTCGGTGCCGCGCCCGGCGACCTCGTCGCGATCCTGCAGGCCCTCAGGGAAGCCGGCGCGTTGCGCGCCGAGCTCATCGTGATCTAGGCAACGCCGTGGTTGCCGATGTCCGCCCCGCAGGCCTGGTCGCCGACCCGAAGGGGCTCGACGCACTCAAGGCGGGCGCGCGCCAGCAATCACCCGAGGCGCTGCGCGAGGCGGCCCGCCAGTTCGAAAGCCTGCTCGCACGGATGATGATTCGCAGCATGCGCGAGGCCAGCCTGGGCGAGGGCCTGCTCGACAGCGAGCAGGGCGATCTCTACCAGGACATGTTCGACCAGCAGCTGTCCGTGGAACTCACGCGCGGCCGGGGCCTCGGGCTCGCCGACCTGCTGATCCGCCAGCTCTCTGGCGCGGGCGCCGTGGACACGGATGCGGCCGAATCCCCCGGCCGCGTCGAGGCGCAGGGGGCCGCAGTGCCGGTCTCAGCGGCGACGGGCGCGGCTCCGGCTGGCGAGACGGTCGCGTGGCCGCCGCCGTCGCGCGAGGCGTTCGTCGCCACGCTGTGGCCGCACGCAGTCGCCGCGGGCCGGGCGCTCGGAGTCGATCCGGCCACGATCGTGTCGCACGCGGCACTCGAGACGGGCTGGGGCCGCTCGCTGCCGGTGCAGGCCAACGGCGCCTCGAGTTTCAACCTGTTCGGCATCAAGGCCGGCGGCCGCTGGCAGGGCGGGGCGGCGGCCGCGGACACGGTCGAGTACGAGCGCGGCCGCGCGGTCGCGCGCACGGAGCATTTCCGGGCCTACGGCTCGCTCGCCGAGGGCGTGCGCGACTACGCGCGGCTGATTGCCTCCAGCCCGCGCTATGCCGCCGCCCTCGATGCCGGTGCCAACACGGGTGCCTATGCGGCTGCGCTGCAGCGCGGCGGCTATGCCACCGATCCCGCTTATGTCGAAAAGCTCGAGCGGGTGGCCGAATCCGTTCAATCCCTGCTGCGCGGCGGAGCACTCAAGTTCACCGCGGGCACGCCGATAACCCGTTCGGGTCGCGCCACCTGAGCGGCCGCGACCTGATGCGCGCCAGGAATACACGCAATGGCTGACCTGTTGTCGACCGCCGTCTCCGCATTGTCCGCGTACAACCGCGGCCTCGCGACGACCAGCCACAACATCGCGAACGTCGCGACCGAGGGCTACAGCCGCCAGCGCGTGCTGTACGGCACCCGCGAGGCACAGGCGTTCGGCAACGGCTGGCTCGGCAGCGGCGTCAACGCGACCTCGATCGAGCGTGTCTACGACCAGTTCCTGGGACTGCAGTACCGCACGACGACCAGCGCGTTCGGTCGCCAGGAGGTGTTCGCCGCGCTCGCCGGGCGCGTCGGCGCGCTGTTCGCGGACGCCGAAACGGGTGTCGGGGCCGCGCTGCAGCGGTTCACCAATGCGGTCCAGGACGTGGCGGCCGCACCCACCTCGATCCCGGCCCGCCAGGTGCTGCTCGCGGAAGCATCCGCGCTGGCCGGCGAGCTGCGCAACCACGACGAACGGCTCGAGCGCCTCGCGACCGAGGTCAACGGGCGCGTGACTTCCGTCGTGGCCGACATCAACGGCATCGCCGCCAGCCTGGCCGACTTGAACGAGCGCATCGTCAGCGCACGAGCGCGCACCGGACAGCCGCCGAACGACCTGCTCGACGAGCGCGACCGGCTGCTCGACCAGCTGTCGACCCGCATTGCCGTGGCCACGGTCGAGCAGGACGACGGGGCCCTGAACGTCTTCGTCGGCACCGGCCAGCCGCTGGTCCTCGGCCCGCAGGCCTTGCAGCTCGCGACGCAACCGGACCTCTACGATCCCGCCGGCGTGCGGGTCGGGATCGCGACGGCGGCCGGTTTCGTCGACGTCACCGGCAGCGTCTCGGGCGGCGAGCTCGGCGGCCTGCTCGACGTGAGTCGCCAGGTGCTCGACCCGGCGCGACGCACGCTCGGGCAGCTGGCGGTCGGCATCGCCGAGACCGTGAATGCCCGTCAACGTGCCGGCATGGACCTCACCGGCGCAGCGGGCCGCGACCTGTTCGCAGCCGGCGACGCGCAGGTCCTGGCGGATCGCGGCAACACGGGTGGTGCCACGCTGGACGTCACTCGCGCGGACCTCACCCAGGTCGTCGCCGCGGACTACGTGCTCGAGTTTGGCGGCGGCGGCTGGTCGCTGCGGCGGGCGGACACCGGGGCCGCGGTCGCGCTCTCCGGCAGCGGCACGGCGGCCGATCCGCTCCGTGCCGACGGGCTCGAGTTCGTCGTGTCGGGCGCCGCAAGCGTCGGCGACGGGTTCCTGGTGCGCGCCACGTTCGGGGCAGCGGCCGGCATGCAGGCGCTGCTCACCGACCCGGCCGCCTTCGCCGCGGCGCTGCCGGTGCAGGCTGCGGCCGCCACGGGCAATCGCGGTTCCGCCGCGGCGGCCGGCCTCTCGGTGGTTGACCCGGCGAACCCGGCGCTGCGCAACGCCGCGACGGTCACCTTCACCTCGGCCGGCACCTATTCGATCGACGGTGGTCCGGACACGGCCTACGCGCCCGGGACGCCGATCGAGTACAACGGCTGGCGGCTCGAGCTGTCGGGAACGCCGGCGGCGGGCGATGTGTTCACGGTCTCGTCCAACGTGGCGGGGCTCGGCGACAACCGCAATGCGCTGGGGCTCACCGACGCGCTGGCCAGCCGCACGCTGAACGGTGGCACGGCGTCGCTGGCCGACGTGTTCGGCCGGCTGGTCGCGGACGTGGGCGTGCAGTCGCGCCAGGCGCAGCTGTCGCGCGATGCGCTCGAGCTGGTGCAGGGCGATGCGCGCGCGGCCATCGACTCGGTATCGGGCGTGAACCTCGACGAGGAAGCGGCCAACCTCGTGCAGCTGCAGCAGGCCTACCAGGCGGCGGCCCAGGTCGTGCGGGTCGCGGACACGCTTTTCGACACGCTGCTCGGGGCGATCGGACGATGAGCATGCGGGTGTCCACGGCCGGCATGCACGCCGCCACGCTCGGGCTGCTGCTCGACGCGCAGGCGCGGCTCGCGCGCACGCAGGAGCAGATCGCGAGCGGCCGGCGCATCAACTCGCCGGCGGACGACCCGATCGGTGCGACGCGCATCGAATCGCTGACGCGCGAGATCGAGGCCGGCCGCCAGTACGTGCGCAACGCCGATGCCGCCGGCAGCCGGCTCAAGTACGAGGAACAAGGGCTCGCCGACCTCGGCGGCGCGCTCGACCGGGTCCGCGAACTGGTGCTGCAGGCCAGCAATGCGACCGTCGATCCCGGCTCGCGCGCGATGATCCGCCAGGAGGTCGCGGGCCGCGTGCAGGACATGCTCGATATCGCCAACCGTCAGGACGGGCAAGGCGAATACCTGTTCGCCGGACTCGCGACACTGACGCGCCCGTTCGAGCGGACCGCGACCGGCGTCGTGTACCGTGGCGACCAGGGCCAGCGCTACCAGGCGGTGGGCGACACGCAGCGTGTCGCGGACGGTGACTCGGGTGACGCGGTCTTCCAGCGCGTGCCCGGCGGCAACGGGACGTTCGTCACCGAACCCGCCGCGGGCAACACCGGCACCGGCGTGATCGGCGTGGGCAACGTGCTCGATGCGGCCAGCTGGCCGGGCGGTACGTTCACGCTGCGCTTCGTCGCGGCCGATGCCTGGGAGGTCGTCGATTCCGCGACGCCCACGCCCAACGTGGTGGCCTCCGGCGCCTACGCGAGCGGCCAGGCCATCGAGTTCGCCGGCATCAGCATCGAAGTGAGTGGCGAACCGGCCGCCGGCGATGCTTTCTCGGTCTCCGACGCGGGCCGGGTCGGGCTGTTCGCGGCACTCGACCGCCTCGTGGCGACGCTCGACTCGAGCACGGCCACGCCGGCGGAGCGCGCGCAGTTCCAGTCGCGGCTCGCCGGCGACCTCGTGCAGCTCGACCAGGCACTCGGGCACCTGCTGCAGGTGCGCGCGGGCGTCGGCGTGCGCCTCGGCGCGCTGGACAACGCCGTCGCGACCCAGGCGGACCTCGAGACCGACCTGCAGTCGCTGCGCTCGTCGATCCGCGACCTCGACTACGCCGAGGCGGTAAGCCGCCTCAACCAGCAGTTCGTCGCGCTGCAGGCCGCGCAGCAGTCGCTGGCGCGTGTGGGCCAGCTCTCACTTTTCGATTACCTCTGACCGCTCCCTAAAGTTGCCGCCCGGTCCACCGATACAGGGCATGTAGCGCGATCGGCCCGGTGCCGGGCGCGCCGGTACGAAGGTGCCCCAGGCCGTGCCTGGGGCGTATGCAACCCAAGGAGACTGTCCCATGCCCATGGTCATCAACACGAACGTCATGTCGCTGAATGCCCAGCGCAACCTGACGACGTCACAGAGTCAGCTGTCGACGGCCCTGCAACGCCTTTCGTCCGGCCTGCGCATCAACAGCGCCAAGGACGACGCCGCCGGCCTCGCCATCTCGGAGCGCTTCACGACCCAGATCCGCGGCCTGAACCAGGCCGTCCGCAATGCCAACGACGGCATCTCGCTCGCGCAGACGGGCGAAGGCGCGCTGGCCGAGATCACGAACAACCTGCAGCGCATCCGCGAGCTGGCCGTGCAGTCGGCCAATGCCACGAACTCGGCCTCCGACCGCGCGGCCCTCGACGCCGAGGTG
>Ga0209254_10003044_pt1 | contig 15307 bp, 16 predicted proteins | sample FrelakmetDIP11DI_FD_187148 | JGI IMG/M metagenome (GOLD analysis project Ga0209254, IMG submission 187148) | Freshwater lake sediment microbial communities from the University of Notre Dame, USA, for methane emissions studies - DIP11 DI (SPAdes)... | ecosystem: Environmental > Aquatic >...
TAGATCGTAGCGCTGCTCTTCGGCCACGAAATTCATCATTGCCCGACCGGCGCTGATGCGCAGGCGTAAATCGGTCGCCGTCATGGGGATGAACTTCGATCCGCCTTGCGTCGTGCCGCGTGTGATGGCCCATCCGAGCGGTGGTTCACAAAGCAGCAGGTTTTCCTCCCCGCCGATCACGCGCTGGATGAGCGGTTTGTATTCATCATACGTCGCTACCGGGAAGCTTTTCCGGTAGTCGGCGATGGTATCGACCTGCCCGGCGCCGTGCACTTGACCGTAATTCGTTTTCGCATAGTCAAACAACAGCGTATGCAGGACCTTCTCCTGGGTGCCAGCAGGGTCTTCGATTGCCTGGCGCCAGGGGGCCAATTGCGCTTGGATCATCTGGGAGGCGGTTGTGGGATCGATGTTCAATGTCCCTCTTCAGTTAGAACTGGAAAGTGGGTGTGGATTGCTGTGCTATCGGATGCGCAGTGGCAGATTATATCAGACTTCAAAAAAATCTCTGGGTGGTGGTAAACTATACCGCACAAGGAAGTTGCAGTCGGGTGGGTGGAAGGCACATAAAGATGCATATCGATTTTTCCCCTAAACATATGGAGAATCTATGACCAGAGTGGCTATCGTTAGCGACAGCACAATCAGCGTCCCCGAGCCAATGCTCGAAGAGCTTAATATTCATACGGTTCCGTACTACATACACCGTGGTTCTGAAGTGCTGCGTGACCTGGTCACCATCGACCGGGATACATTCTACCGCTGGCTGCCTTCCGCCAAACAGCTCCCGCAGACCGCCAGCCCTGGGCCCGGCGATTATATTCAAATGTACCAGGCTTTGTCTGACACCGGTGCGCAAGAAATCATCAGCATCCACATGACCTCCAAAGGCAGCGGTGCTTACCAGGCAGCCATGGCAGCCAGGGAGATGGTTGCCGAAATTCTGCCGAAAATCCGGATCGAAGTGATCGATACTCTGAACGTTTCGATGTGCCACGGCTGGATGGTGGTCGAGGCTGCCCGTGCTGCTCTCGAGAACCAGCCCTTCAACGAGATCATTAACCGGGTCAGGCAGATGATCCCGGTGACCCACATGCTGCAGACAGCTGATACGCTTAAGTACCTATACATGGGCGGGCGAATTGGCAAAGCCAAACACCTGGTCGGGTCGCTGCTCAATATCAAGCCGATCGTCGGGATGGATAACGGGATAATCGTTGCCCTGGGTACGGCCAGGAGCCGCCGGCAGGCTTACCAGATGATGGTGGAGATGGTAGGAAAGTTGGTTGGCGGAAGTAAGATAAAAGTCGCCTACGTGCACGCAGCCGCCCAGGGTGAAGCTCAAAAGGTCAAAGAGCTGTTTGAAGCGCGCCTGGTTATCGTGGAATCGATATTCGCTGAGCTCTCACCGGCTTTGGGAGTTCATACCGGCCCGGGCACGGCAGGTGTGTGTTATTTTCCGGTTTTCTAATTTTCGGGTTTATTCATCGTCCGGCGCGGCGATCCCTGGTTGGTCGACATCCAGGATTTCTCCGTGGTGGTTGATGCGGATGCGAAAGCCCATCATTCCCAGGTAGGCTCGTACTTCCTCCGGGATTCCCGTTTCCAGCAAGGCGTCCAGATGGTTGGCAAAGTTCTTAATCTGGGATTCGATCGCTGCCAGGGAGAACGGGTCATCCTGCCCGAGCATCTTGGCGGTCTGCTCGCTGACCAGGTCCTCATGGCCCTCGATTAAATCCGTCATTGTCTTTAAAACCTGCAGGTCGATATCAGCTGCAGGGATATGCCGGCGAAAGCCGGCGTCGTTCACAACGTACATTGGCTCACTGCCGACATACACAGCCTCCACGGGCTGGTCATTCTCGTCAAATATTAAACCTGCAAAAATGGGTTGCGACATATAAAGCTGCCTTCGATCAAAAAATCTGGTTTGAATAATATCAAATTGTTACTCAAATCACCGCTTTCTTCACAATTTTACCTGTGAATATCGATCACCGTACCGATTTTTGCCCTGCGGTACAGCCAGGCAGCGTCTTCGGTGCGCAGGTTGATGCAGCCGTGGCTCATCGGTGTGCCGAAATTATCATGCCAGTAGGTGCCGTGCACGCCGTAGCTCTGGTAGAAATACATTACGTATGGCACGTTTTCAAGGAAGTAACCGGGACCTTTCATATTTGCGTAGCGGTATTTCACATAGACCCGGAATTTTCCGGTGACGGTCGGAGTCGGTTTCCGTCCGCCGGAGATGATGAATGCATTGATCAGCTCGTCTCCCTGGTAAGCACGTAAACGCTGGGCAGATAAATCCACTTCGATCCAGAATCCAGCCTGCTGTGGGGATGGAGGGACGACAGGTGCATCGGGAGGGATTGGCACCTGGGTGAGAGTGGGAATAAGTTCTGGCAGGCTGCCGGGGATGGGTGTGGGAAGGAGCGCTGTATCAGGAAGAGGGACAACTGTAGGTGTGTAGGATTCTCCTTCTTCCTGGACGGATGTGGATAGAATTTCACTCGTTGGGAGCGGTTCTTGCGTCGCAGTTGAAGGGAACCAGGTCCGGGCAGCAGGAATCCAGGCGGATTGGAAAGCCGGGTTTCTCAATGCCGCTTGGGTGAGCATTGCAGCCAGGCAGGTCAATCCAAATCCGAATACCAGGATCATGAGCAACACCGGCCAGTGATTCTGTGCTTTTCTCCTTCTCACTCGCACCGGCTGTGTGTCGGCTCCATCCAGCAAAGGCTCAGATTTTAGGCGGGAGAGCGCCCACTGCATGGCTGCAGCGGCCTGTGGATTTTGCGGGTTTATCTCCAGGAGGTACTGCAAATAAGCCAGACTGGCACGCGGGCTGGCTGTCGCTGCCAGCAGCAGCCAGGCATCCTCATTCGCAGGGTCGAGCCGCAGTGCTTCCCTTGCCAGGCGGCGGGCGGCACTCCGGTTTCCTTCCTGCCAGGACCTTGTTCCCTCCGTGAGTAGAGGTGAATGGGTGGATTGAATCTTTGAATAGGCCAAATTTATCTTTAGAGAGGATCCGCGCAAATGAAATTAAGGTGTGACGGTTGGGGTAGCCGGGAGAGCGTTGGGTGTGCTGAGGGTGATACTCTCATTGTTCAGGAAGCAAGTGATTCCAGCTGCAATCCCCTGGGCGGCCAGCTGCGGCTCCTCGGTCAGAAACTGCCGGTCGAGGTTCAGGAATCCGGCCTCAATGATCGCCGCCGGGGTGATTTCATGGATCTCTCCGAAAGCATGGTAGCTGGTCATATCCAGCGTGATGCTGGCGCTGTGCATGCCCAGGCCTGTGATGCGCGCATAGCGATCTGCCAGGCAGCTGGTCAGGCGCGCAGATTTGTCCGGCCGCTTGTTGATCATGGTCTCTGCGACTTTAAAACCGGTAGCCAGCTCGTTGATAAAGTCACACGAATCGGCATGAATTGAAATTAAAGCGGTCGCCTGGTATCCTTCCAGCCGCGGGTCGAATTCGGCCAGCAGCTCCACCGTGTACCCCTGCTCTACCAGCAGCTTTTGGACCAGGCTGGCGATCTGCAAATTCACCTGGCTCTCTTCCAGACCATCCGGGCAAACTGCACCCGAATCGTTTTTCCAGTGTCCAGCCACGATTCCAACCACCTGCGTGGCACGGTCGAAGCTGACAGCAGTCCCGGGGGATCCGGCGGTCGGACCGGGTGTAAAACCAAGCTGGAATACCTGGTCCCCGGGCGAGCTCCCTGGTGTCCAGGCAGTGAAAAGCGTGGCGAGAACCAGGGCAACAGCGCCGACAATCGTCACCAGGCCGAAGGTCGAGGTGAATCTCAGGCTTGTTTTTTCGGTTTTTAGTTTTTTGGGCGTTCCGGCTGGTTCCATCTGGCCTCATCCTACCGCAAAGGGGCGGGATTTGCAAGATAGGATGCAAGAAATAGACCCTGGCCGGACGCTTGCCTTCCACGAGTATATGGCCCGTATGCTTTCAGAGCGCCTGCAGTACACCACTCGCACCCTGGAAGCTTCTTTGCGTTAGGCGTTGAAATTAACTGCCTGGAAAAACTTAAAACAGCCCCCATTCCGCGCCGGCACCATCTTCCATCATCGAAGGATCCCACATCTCCATCCCCAGCTCGATCGTCACCGGTCGCTCCAGAGCTTCTTCAGCTTTATTGCGCGTCATATCCAGCATCGCCGGTCCATAGGGGCAGTAGGGCGTGGTCAGGATCATGTTCACCTCGGCGGTTTCGCCCTCGATGCGCAGGTCGCGCACCAGTCCCAGCTCGATGATATTCAAACCCAGTTCCGGGTCGACTACCTGGCGCATGGCTTCCTTGAAAGGCTCGATCAGCTCAGGATTGGTGCCTTCTGCCTGCCAGGTCAGCTGGTTGGATTTCATTTCAATTTCGGTCATATTCCTTGCTCCTCAAGCACGGGTAAATGTGGGACGATATATGTGCAGTGGTTATCGCCTTGCAGCAGGCACTGGATCTTTTGTGCGGGGATATTGAGAATGGTTGATATAAGCGTCTGGTCAACGGAACACACTTCCGGGTGATCCTGCCCGACGTGATAATACGGGCAGTTCTTCTCGTGAATTTGAAAGTATTGCCCTTTACGCTCCCATTCGACCGAGAAACCTTCCGCGCTCAACAGGCTCTTGACGACGTCCAGGCGCTGTTCGATAGTCAGGTCTTCCAGGTCGCTGCGGTATTCGGCAGCTATCTCCTCTGCCATCTGGGCAAAAAGGCGGCTTACCATTCCCCGCGGCATCGTCCCCTTCAATTGTTCAAGCAGGCGCAGGGTGAGCTGGATATAGCGTGTCGGGAACCGCTCGCGGCCATTATCCGTCAGGAAATATACGCGCCGGGGACGCCCCACACCGTGGCGTTCTTCAGCTGAGCTCACCAGGCCGTCCAGCTCCAACCGGTTGATATGGTGCCGTACAGAGATTGGATTAAGGCTGACAGCTTCCGCCAGTTCATTAATCGTACAGCGCTCCTGGGTGAGCAGGGTCTTTAAGACGCGTTCCCTGGTTTTCTTAATTTCAATCTCGTCGGTCATTTCATATACCAATTAATCATCATTTTCGTGCTGAAAGTATACTATGCGGCATATCATTTGTCAATAATTAATAGAAATGTATTAATTATTATTGACTTTTAGGCTCGATTAAGCTACAATAGGGCGAATTTATAAGAATAAAACAGTAAATATTGACAAAATCAGGCCGGAAAGCTATAATAGCTCGGTTCCGATGACTGCTTGATAAAGGAGTTTATTTGATGTCTGAATTAGTTATTCGCAATCTTCATGCGAGCATTGATGACCGCGAAATTTTAAAGGGTGTGAATCTGACCGTAAAAAAGGGTGAGGTGCACGCGCTGATGGGTCCCAACGGCACAGGAAAATCCACACTGGCATATGTGTTGATGGGGCATCCCAACTACCAGGTGTCGGAAGGTGAGGTATGGTTTAAGGGGCAGAACATTCTGGAACTTGAGCCGGATGTGCGCGCCCACCTGGGAGTATTTCTGGCATTTCAATATCCCGTCGCAATCCCCGGGGTTACTGTCGCAAACTTCCTGCGAACCGCCATCAATGCCCAGCGCAAAGCTGCAAATCCACAGGATAAAGGCATTCCTGTGCCTGAATTCCGGCGCATGCTGATCGAGCGCATGAACCTGCTTAAAATGGACCAGGCTTTTGCCGGGCGCTACCTGAACGAAGGTTTCTCCGGCGGTGAAAAGAAGCGTGCTGAAGTGCTGCAGATGGCTACCCTCAAACCTGAAATGGCCATCATGGATGAGACTGACTCGGGTCTGGACATCGATGCCCTGCGGATCGTCTCCGAAGGCGTGAACGCCCTGCGCGGTCCCGAGCTGGGCGTGCTGGTGATCACCCACTACCAGCGCATCCTCAATTACATCAAGCCGGATCAAGTCCACATCATGCTCAATGGGCAGATCGTCGAATCCGGTGGTTCCGACCTGGCCCTGCACCTGGAAGAACACGGCTACGATTGGCTGCGCGAGCGCAACGGCGAGGCTGTAGCGGCTTAATTTCTCCTGCTTTTTCATTTTGGGGGAATTGAAGAAGCAGATTTATTGGAGGTACGTATGGCAAGCGATGCTCAAATTTTACAGGATATTGGTGATTACAAATTCGGATTCAATGATCCCGACACCTCTGTATTTAAATCTCGCAAGGGTTTGGATGAGGAGGTCGTTCGCCAGATTTCCGCGATGAAACAGGAGCCGGAATGGATGCTCGAATTCCGGTTGAAAGCACTGGATCACTTTCTCAAACGCCCGATGCCAGCATGGGGCGGAGACCTCAGCAAGCTGAACCTGGATAATATCTATTTCTACGTCAAGCCATCCGAAGGTGAAAGCCAGACCTGGGATGATGTCCCCGAGACGATTAAAAATACTTTCGACAAACTGGGTATCCCGGAAGCAGAGCGCAAGTTCCTGGCTGGTGTCGGTGCGCAGTACGAATCGGAAATGGTATATCACAAAGTCCAGGCACATCTCGAGGAGCAGGGAGTGATCTTCCTGAGCATCGAGGATGGACTGCGCACGCATCCTGACCTGTTCCGCGAATATTTCAGCACGATCATTCCGATCGAGGATAATAAATTTGCTGCCCTGAACAGCGCCGTCTGGTCGGGTGGATCGTTTATCTATATCCCGAAGGGACTGAAAGTCGATCTTCCATTACAGGCTTATTTCCGGCTGAATATGGCCAATATCGGCCAGTTTGAGCGCACCCTGATCATCGCAGACGAAGGTTCCCAGGTGCATTATGTCGAAGGCTGTACAGCCCCGATTTACACTACCGATTCCTTCCACAGCGGCGTGATTGAGATTGTGGTCAAAAAAGATGCCCGCGTCCGCTACACCACCATCCAGAACTGGTCGACCAATGTATATAACCTGGTGACGCAGAGAGCCCTGGTGTATGAGCGCGGCACGATGGAATGGGTGGACGCCAACCTGGGTTCCAAGCTGACCATGAAATACCCTTCCTGCTACCTGCTCGAACAGGGAGCACGCGGCGAGATTCTCTCTATGGCCTTCGCCGGACCTGGCCAGCACCAGGATGCCGGCGGTAAAGTGATCCATTTTGCGCCGCACACCAGCAGTAAAGTCACCTCGAAATCGATCAGCAAGGGCACCGGGCGCGCCTCTTACCGGGGGCTGTTAAAAGTGCACAAGGGTGCCTATGATGTGAAATCCAACGTCGTTTGCGACGCCCTGCTGCTCGATGAGCATGCCCGCTCGGATACTTACCCTTACATCGAAATCGATGAAGATGATGTCACCATCGGGCACGAAGCCTCGGTTTCGAAAGTCGGTGAAGAACAGCTCTTCTACCTGATGAGCCGCGGCCTGACCGAAGAAGCAGCCACGACCATGGTGGTATCCGGCTTCATCGAGCCCCTGGTGAAAGAGCTGCCGATGGAATACGCCATCGAGATGAACCGCCTGATCCAGCTTCAGATGGAAGGCTCGATCGGCTGACAATTGTCATCCTGAATGCAGTGAAGGATCCCAGATTTTTTTCTACGCTCAGACTGATTTTTTATTAGAGAGACAGAGCATCCACATGACAGAACGTACCGTTTCAGTAACCAGGCGGCGAGAAGTAAGCCGCATATCAAAAGATTTCAATTTCTCTGCCGAGCATATTCCCGCCCTGCAGCCAGACTGGCAGGGAGCTGCCTATATCCGTGAATATCGCCGGCGCGCCTGGGAGGCGTTCACCCGCCTTCCAATGCCAACCACCCAGGAAGAAGCCTGGCGCAGGACAGATTTGCGCTCCCTCAAGGCCGGTGATTTTCAGCTGACTGGAGAAGAAGGATCTATGCGGGCAGCTTTGCCTCCCGCGCCGGATGAGCTGCTGAAGCCACTGGCGGGTGAAGCTTATGCTGGTCAGATCGTGCTCTCACCACAGGGAACCCAGGTCGGCCTCGACCCAGAGCTTTCCCGCCAAGGATTGATCTTCTGCGACCTGGCAACCGCCGAACGGCAGCACCATGGATTGCTGCAGACAGTGCTCGGGCAGGTAGTGCGTGAGGATGAAGGAAAATTCGCTGCCCTGGCAGCCTCCTTCGCCAGGCAGGGCGTTTTCATTTATGTCCCGCGCGGTATGCAGGTAGAGCAGCCGCTGCACAGCATTTTGTGGGGACCGGGGATCAACCTGGCTTATTTTTCGCACATCCTGGTCAGGTTGGAAGAAGGCGCTTCGCTGACCTATGTACACGAAGCAGCTTCCCACACCGAAGCCGAGGGCCAGGCCCTGCATGCCGGGCTGGTAGAGATCAGCCTGGGACCTGCCTCCAACTTGCGCTTCGTCGAGTTGCAGTCCTGGGGTGAGCATGTCTGGAATTTCAGCCACGAACGCGCCAGGGTGGGTCGAGATGCCAACCTGGATTGGGTGTTTGGCGCGATTGGCAGCCATCTGACCAAGAATTTCTCCGAAATGGAGCTGGTCGAGCGCGGCGCGGTGGGCAGGATGTCAGGTTTCTATTTTACCGACGGCGTCCAGCACCTGGACCATGATACCCAGCAGAACCACCTGGCGCCCAACACCACCAGCGACTTGCTCTTCAAAGGCGCTCTAAAAGAACACAGCCGCTCGGTATGGCAGGGGATGATCTACGTGGCGCCTGGCGCTCAGAAGACGGATGGCTACCAGGCCAACCGCAACCTTGTGCTCAGCCCGAATGCACGCGCCGATTCCATCCCTGGCCTGGAAATCCTGGCAGATGACGTGCGCTGCACGCACGGCGCTACCGTCGGGAAGATCGATGCCGACCAGGTCTTTTATCTGCGCAGCCGGGGTATCCCAACCAGGGATGCCGAGCGCCTGATCGTTGAAGGTTTCTTCGACCCGATCATGCAGCGCATCCCATTCGAAGGAGTCCGCTCGCGCTTCCAAAACTCCATTGAAGAAAAGATGGGTTAACCTGGAAAAGCTCGCAGAATTCAGTACAAAATTCGCATCGTATGGTATAAGTTTAAGCAGGCCAGCTTTGAGCGGTGGGGTAATGCACATCCACATAGACAGACACTGTAACTCCGCTGACCGGCTTCAGATCAAAAGGTATAAATTGGGAGGCCGATTTGCCGACACTTCATTTCACCTCTGCTCCAAATCGGGAGGAATTATATAAAGTTGGCGATTATGTAGAAGTCTACTGCGATCACGACCGGAACAACATCCGCATTCGTGATTGGCTGGTTGGGACAATTGTACAGGTAGATCCCAAGATGCTGGCAGTCCAGTTTATGGACAACGTCTACCTGACCGATGGCTGGATGGTGCCGGATCATGTCTTGTGGTTTCCAAAAGACTCTGCCAACTTGCGTCTGCCGGTCCGGAGGCGCAGGCGGGTAAAGCCGCGCACGACTCGCAATCCGTGATGCTGTATTGGTTCTCCCGATCATTCTCTCAGATGTGATATTCATGGTGGCCGATTATGTCTGTATCTGTTGAAATTGACACGCTGGATGTTGAACACATCCGGGCAGATTTCCCTGTCCTGGATCGCAAGGTGAGCACCGGGATGCTGTTGGTATACCTGGATTCAGCAGCCACCAGCCAGAAGCCGAACGAAGTGATTCAGGTTATGGACGAGTTCTACCGGCGGTCGAACTCCAACATCCACCGCGGCATTCACACCCTGGCGGAAGAATCTACAGCGTTGTATGAAGGCGCCCGCCAGAAAGTCTCTCATTTCATCAACTCTCCGTCAGCTCGCCAGGTGATCTTCACACGCAACACGACCGAATCGATCAACCTGGTAGCGTATTCATGGGGGCGGGCGAATCTGAAATCCGGGGACGTGGTCCTGCTGACGGAAATGGAACACCACTCCAACCTGGTTCCCTGGCACATCCTGGCAGGTGAAATCGGCATTCGCCTGGAATTCATTCCGGTCACCTCACAGGGACTGTTGGACCTGGAATCCCTGCCGGGGCTGCTGGATTTGCAGCCGCGCCTGGTCAGCCTGATGCACATGTCAAATGTCCTGGGCACTATCAACCCGGTGAAAGAAATCGTGAGATTGGCTCATCAGGCTGGTGCAGTCACTCTGATAGACGGCGCCCAATCGGTGCCTCATTTCCCAGTGGACGTGCAGGACCTGGACCTGGATTTCCTGGCTTTTTCTAGCCACAAGATGTGCGGTCCGACGGGTCTGGGTGTGCTCTACGGGCGCAAAGAGCTGCTGGAGTCGATGCCTCCCTTCATGGGAGGCGGGGACATGATCAAGCGTGTGCACCTGCGTTCCTTCGTCCCTAACGAGCTGCCGTATAAATTTGAGGCCGGCACTCCCGCCATCGCCGAGGTGGTGGGCCTGGGAGCAGCGGTCGATTACCTGCAGTCAGCAGGCATGGATAAAATCGCCCGGCATGAGCAGGCTGTCGTCTCATACGCTCTCGACCGGCTGTCGGAAGTCCCCGGATTGACCGTATTTGGACCCTCAGCCGAACATAAGGGCGGCGTGGTGTCATTCATGATGAAGGATGTGCACCCTCACGATATCTCCCAGATCCTGGACTCACAGGGCATCGCAATTCGAGCCGGTCATCACTGCGCCATGCCGCTGCACGAGAAGTTTGGCCTGCCGGCCACTGCCCGCGCCAGCTTCTACCTGTATACCACCACTGAAGAAATCGACCGCCTGGCTGTTTCATTGAATAAAGTCATCGAAATTTTTGGGCTGTGAGCGATGGACGATCTATACCGCGAATTAATTATCGACCGCTACCGCAATCCTCAATTCAAGGGCACTCTCGATCCACACGATATTTCGTTTGAAGATGATAACCCACTGTGCGGAGATCACATCCGCATCGACTTGAGGCTGGACGGCGACGATCGGGTGGTCGAAGCGGCCTTCGACGGCAAGGGTTGTGCCATCTCGCAGGCATCGGCGGACCTGCTGGTCGAGTCAGTGATCGGCAAGACGCTGGACGAGGTCAAGGTGCTGACCCGTGACGACCTGCTTGAGCTGCTTGGCATGGAGCTCGGCCCGGTGCGTATCAAATGCGCACTGCTCAGCTTGAAAGTTTTGAAAGCCGGAGCCTATGGGTTGGGAGAAGCCAGCGACGACCTGGTCGAGTGAAGTGCAGTCCGGATTACCAAATAATCCATGCTGAATTACACGCTGCTGAAACCTGAAGAATGTGAATTCGTCGACATCGGCGCTGTGGATGAGATGCCGAACGGCGAGCGCCTGTTCCTCGAGATCGACGAATTCCCAATCGTGGTGTTTAACATCGCCGGGCAGTTTTTTGCCATCGGTGACGTCTGCAGCCACGATAACGGTCCGCTCGGTGAAGGCGACCTGGATGGGGAGGGAGTTATCTGCCCGCGCCACGGAGCGCGCTTCGACCTGCGCACCGGTAAGGTCCTGGCGCTACCCGCCGTCGAAGATATCCCTGCCTACCCGGTGCAGGTGGTCGGCAGCCGGATACAGGTAGGAATTCCGCTAAAATAATCGTTCTTCAAATCTCACAGGTCTCGAAGACCTGTCCCAGAGATTATTTCGCCGGGACCTGTGAGGTTTTATATGAAACGGGAGGTATTTCATGCGCTATAGATTACTTGGCCGCAGCGGACTGCGTGTCTCGGAGCTGTGCCTGGGGACGATGACCTTCGGGGAAACCTGGGGCTGGGGAGCTTCATTCGAGGAAAGCCAGAAGATGTTCGAGCTGTTCGCCAATGACGGGGGAAATTTCATCGACACCTCCGTCAACTACACCGATGGCACCTCCGAGGAATATGTCGGCCGGCTGATCCACTCCAACCGGGACTATTTCGTGGTCGCCAGTAAGTATTCTCTCACCAAACCGAACAGCACCGATCCGAACAGCGGCAACAGCCGCAAAAATATGATGAAGTCCGTTGAGACCTCCTTACGCCGCCTGAACACCGACCACCTCGACCTGCTGTACCTGCACATGTGGGATTACATGACACCTGTGGAGGAGGTCGTGCGCGGCATGGACGACCTGGTCCGCCAGGGAAAGGTCAATTACCTGGCCGTTTCCGACACACCCGATTGGATCGTGGCGGAGGCCAACACGCTGGCAAATTTTCATGGTTGGTCACCCTTCATCGGCTACCAGATTCCGTATTCCCTGCTCGATCGGGCTGTAGAAAGGGCTATTTTACCCGCTGCGCGTCACTGGGGGATGGCAGTCTTGCCCTGGGGCATCCTGGAAGCCGGCATCCTGACCGGGAAGTTTCTGGAAAAGGTCAGTGAACCCACCCGCCTGAAGCCCGCCGAGCTTCAGCTGAGCGAGCGCGCCATGAAAGTGATCCACGAGCTCAAACAGGTAGCTGATGAAGCAGGTCGCCTGATGTCCCAGACAGCCATCAACTGGGTTCGCCAGCGCCCCGACCTGCAAATGATCCCCATCCTGGGAGCGCGGTCGGAAGCGCAGCTGCAGGATCAGCTGGAAGTGCTGGACTGGCAGCTTTCCCCCGAGCACATCCAGCGCCTGGACGCGGCCAGTGCCATCGACATGGGTTTCCCGCACGATTTTCTGCTCGGCAACCGCTATCTGTACGGCTCCACCTTCGATAAGATTGACGACAGACATTGGTAAATCGGAAATCGAATAACCGGGTTCGTTATAAGAAATAATTATGGGACAGGTTCTGCGGTAGTAACAGTGGTTCTTCCTAGGATCGTCAAGGTAATTTTTGATGAGACTTCGTTATCCGTTGATCTCGATGATGGGCGCACCGTCTCGGTACCTATTGGCTGGTATCCGCGCCTGGTGTATGGAACTGCCTCGGAGCTAGCTAATTTTTCATTTGAGCGGCGCTGGTTATGGTATTTACTGGCCAGATCTGGATGAGGATGTCGGAATAGAAGGTTTATTGTTGGGCAAGAAATCTTCCGAAAGTCAAGAATCGCTTGGTCGATGGATCGAAAAACATCAGGCTGATTAATTATTATTGCGAATTATGGGATCAATTGAAAGCGTGTGCTCAAAGTATTTCGAATTTCCTTGAATTTGTTATACTCTCCCCCAGGCATAAAAAGTCGGCACGAATAACAGGCGGGTGCCAGCCTGCCAGGCCTCCCGGTCGATACGCTCGTATCGATCCATCTCCCGCTGGCTGACCTGGTTACCGAGATCTTCCCGCAGCACTTTCCATTCCATGTCGATATCTGCTGGTGCCGGCGGTTCCTTCCACTGCCCTCCCAGGATTCCTGCTTCAACCTCTTGAATCCCCGCTTCTCGCAGTATTGCCTTCAGTTTTCGCCCGACCTGCGGGTCGGCTCCTTGTTCTGACAATGCATTCACCTGCAGGCGGCCGATCTCGCCCAGCTCTCCTGGATAATCGATCCGCCCACCGTAATCCGGTTCTGCAAATGCCAGTACCCAACTTCCAGTGCGGGTGACCCGTCTCATCTCACTAATAATCTCTATCGGGTCGCGTACCCACAGTAGCAGGAAATGGCAGAAAACCAGGTCGAAAACCCGTGCTGGAAACGGCAGGTCGAATCCATCTCCAGCTACCAGGTGTGCGTGCGGCAGGTGATTTCTTGCCAGCTGTAAATACTCTTCCTTCAGGTCGAGGCCGAAAACCTGGCTTCCACTCCCGCTCTCCAGGTCCAGTTCGAGCAGCACTGCGCCGGTGCCGCAGCCGACTTCTAAAATGCGGCTGCCCCGGTCAATTTGAAGACGGTTGAAGAGATGCTGCCGCAGCTCCCGCGTCCAGCGCGCCTGTTGGGTAAAGCGCTGGTGCCAGTCGGTGGCGTTGAAAGGCATTCAATTCCCAGTTTTTAAGACCTCACAGGTCCCAGTGAAAAATATAACGGGACAGGTTTTCTTAAACCTGTGAGGTCTTGAGTATGCTCATCCAGCTTTCCAGACCTTCTCCCATGGGTCGTTCCGCAGGTTTCCCAGCACCTGCTGCGAGCCCTGCTCCGGCAGCACATCTCCATCCGGCTCGACGTAGATCCAGGCCCTCCCGGCGGGTTTGTTTTTCACTCGAACGCCAGTTTCAAGCGCTACCGGATTGTGAGCGGAATACGGCACTGGCAGGTTCCAGACCAGCTCCAGTCCCGAGAAGGCCGCCTGGCTGCGCGCTGCATCCAGGGCCGGTTCCAGTTCGCTGTCAACCGTGCTCAAAGACACCTTGTCGACTCCTATGGAGGCCAGGTGTTTCAATATATCCAGGCTCTCCAGCTTGTTATCGGCATCGATAGTCAGGTGGACTGCCACGGAGAGGTCTTCCACCATCGCTTCCTGCACCGCTTCCCAGCTTTTCGGGTTCTCAGGCTCCAGCAGGATCATGACGTGGTCCAAGCCGGTCTGCAGCAGCTGCTGGCGATACTCTTCCTCCGCCAGTTTAAAGCCGTCAGTGAGCAACCCGGTCACCTGGTTGTTCTTTTCGGCGTGCTTCAGCAGCTCCACCAGGTCCTCCCTTAAGGTCGGCTCGCCGCCCGTGAAGACGACATGCGGGATGCCAGCTGCCCAGGCCTTGTCCAGGATGCTCTTCCACTCGCCTGTCGCCAGCTCCTGTTTCACACGCTCGACGGGTGCCAATCCCCCTGGCGAATCCTGCGGCAGCCTGTACGTGATCGCGCAGTCCATCCGGTATGGAGCTGTGATGCGTTGAGAAAATGGAGACAGCCGGTCGATATCCAGGAAAGTGACCGGATCAAGGTCCGGCGTATTAATCAGGGTCTGGACCTTTTCCGAAAACTCCAGGTAGTCCTTGCTGGCTTCTGCTTCCGGGATACGATAACGTCTGGACATACGCTGCCCTGCAGCATCGACCGGCAGGTTTTCGACCAGGTAATACGCATATTCAGTCGCCGTTTGGTTCAGGTGCAGTACGGTCGACGCATTGATCATGAGCAGCCCATTGCCGTCTGGCTCGATGCGCAGGTGCAGCTTATAGTTGCGCGGGTCTTCGGCGGGCGAGATGTATTGGTAAACCCCTGCTGCCGGAGCCTGGCTGGTGGAGAAAAGGTGCTTGATACGTTCAATCAGGTCAGTCATGGATTTTCCCTTTCACATGGTCCAATACCAGAGCCTGTCCTGGCGGATAGAGTTTATCCTGGTGTTGTTCCAGGACCAGGGGGCAGCCGCCCCCGCACTCGCTCATTAAGGAGCAAACCGAGCACTTTTCCGGCATGTAGCGCCGGTCGCGCAGATATATCGCCAGCTCATGGTTCCAGATACCTTCCCACGGATCCTGGAGCAGGTTACCCAGCTGGTGGTAGAACGACTGGCAGGGGATTACGCCCCCGTCCGGCTCCACGCACATATTATAAAGTGCAGCCGTGCAG
>Ga0209254_10003045_pt1 | contig 15307 bp, 13 predicted proteins | sample FrelakmetDIP11DI_FD_187148 | JGI IMG/M metagenome (GOLD analysis project Ga0209254, IMG submission 187148) | Freshwater lake sediment microbial communities from the University of Notre Dame, USA, for methane emissions studies - DIP11 DI (SPAdes)... | ecosystem: Environmental > Aquatic >...
TGCTTTCGCTGCTTGGCAGTTGGGCATTGGCACATTATGTTTTTGAAACAACCTTTACACCGGAGATCATGCCGATTTTGATCGTATTCTTTTCCGTTTGTGCGTTAACAGTATTGATTGGTTTATCGAATAGCCGGTTTATTGTTTCAAAGCCTCCGTTGGAAATTTTACGGGAAGAAAGCTGACCAAATCTTATCGTCATTTCAGTCTTTGCGGTTAAAACCAAGCGCTTGTATATATCCATCGTTTGGCCGGCAGTTTTTGAATTTACTGTTCTCTAAAAACTGGTCCAATGATTTACGAACTGTTGCCATATCTGCCGGCCGCAGTTTGCGCATATGCTCGAAATTATTCTTGACCGAATCGGCATATGCCTGGACCATTTCAAATCCGGCTGGTTTGGCAAAATCTACAAAGCCTGCTTTGTTCTCCATTTTCTTATAGGGCCAGAAATGCCAGCCGATCCTGTACTCATCAAGAAGGACCCTGAATGATCTCACCCATTCGTCATTATTCTCTCCGGTTTCCCCGCAGTAAAGCGGCACCTGGTATTTATCACTGTATGCCAGGTAATCTTTTATTACATCAACCGTTGTTGCCGTCCAGTATTTATGAAAAGTGTACACAAGTTTATTGTCGAAAGGTTTTCCAAATACATTGAAATTTGAATTCCATTGGGCTCCGCCGAGAAAGATGAGATGGTTCTTATCCACGGCCCTGATGGCTTTAGTCACTTCTTTATATAATGGTTCCAGTAAGGGATTAAAATGTGCGGTATCAAAAAAGTGTGCAATGGGCTCGTTCAAAAGATCATAACCAAGCACCGTTGTCTCTTTGCTATATCGCTTAGCTATTTTCACCCAGACATCGATGAAAATTTTCCTGCTGGCTGCATCATCAAATAAAAACGGATGTCCCCAGCTGTCGTCAATATTATCACCCGTTTGTCCGCCAGGTGCACAATGCATATCCAGTAAAAGGTAGAGTCCCTCTTTCTTGCACCAGCCAATTAGTTTATCCATCAATTGAAATCCACGAGCCTCCCCTTTTCCGCCCATGTACTCTGCATCAGTAAAAAGTTTGTAATGAAAAGGTATGCGTAAAGAGTTGCAGCCAATGGATTTGAGATAATGGATATCTGCCTCTGTAATATAATTTTCAAGGTATTTTTTCCAGAAAATTTTTACTTCTTCAGGCCCGATCAGTTCCGTGAACGCCTGGTTTATAAGCCGGGGCGATGGTGTATTGTTGAATCGGAACATATATCCTTCCGGTACAAGCCAGTTGCCCAGGTTGGTACCCCTGATCATGAAAGGCTTGCCATCAGCATCAATTATTTCTTTCCCCTTAACTGAAATAAAATCTTTCGATTGTGCATATCCGCTATAAACACTGATGAATAACAGTCCGATAATGCAAATAATTTTTTTCATTTTTTGAGTTTATAAATGAGTAAAGCTCCTGGTTGCCTCATTTGTTTTAAAGCTGAAGTCGTTATTTTTAAATGGAGCCATGGTTCGTGTCCTCACGAACCATCATCGAAAAAATTTCGTTTTCCGGTTCGTGAGAACACGAACCGGGGCGTCCGAAGAATCAAGTACCTAACCTCGAATCTTTGCTGTTAAGGTATTTTTGATGATTAAGATTTTTTCCTGCTGTTTTTGAAAGTGGTCTCATATAATTCAATCCAGTCTTTTACCTTCATCTTTTTAACCAGTTCCCCAATCAGTTTGTATGGTATATTTTCCGGCTTCTTAAACCGCAAACAACTTTTACCCATATCCAGTTTGGCTTTACAGTGCTTTGGATATTCTGTGGTAAACCAATTAAGCAATTCGGGCTGTGCATAAATGCCCATATGATAAAATGCGATAAAATTTTTTTGGGAAGCAATGGCCATAAATGGCAGGGGTAATTTCGGATCGCAATGGTAGCCCGGCGGGTACACTGAATGCGGCACTACATACCCAAGCATACCATAATTCATTTCTTCTGCAAATCCCTTTGGAAGATTTTTAAGTACAGCATCACGCAAGGCAGAAATCATCTCCCTGCGGTCAGCCGGTAACTCTTTAATATATTGTTCCGGTGTAGCTGCTTTGGATTGCATGGTCTTTTCTTTAAATGTATATAATATTTTCAACCGGGTAAAGCAGAATAGCTTAATGGCGAGCTTAAATCCCCTTTTTCTGCCTACTTTCAATGTTTAAATGAGTGGTCATGCAGCGAAAAAAAGCGGATGTTGATGTAATTAATGATGTACTGGTTCTGACCATGGAGGCTTACCCGGATTCTGAGTTTGTACGCAGCCTGCATAATCAGTATCATAACAGGGGCGGCCTGAGCAAAAAGCAACTGGAAGGGCTTTACCAGAAAGCATTGAAGGCAAAAAATGTCCCGCCAGGAAAACTTGCCACCATTGAAGCGGAGATACTGAAGAAACCAACGCGGTTTAAATCTGCACTGCCGGAGCCAAAGCCACTTTATACCAAGGATGTACGGATCGGGCAACTCATTTCAGAGATCCTGGAGAAATACCCGGAGCATAAAAAAGTGTTGTTCCTGAAACTCAAATACGACAATAATGAACTGCTGCAACCCGGAGAAATTACCGAGCTGGAAAGGTTCCATAAAATTGCCCGGAAAGCAACCTGATCTTTGCGGTCTGCTATTCTTTGCGGTTAATTAGCTCTTTCGCCGCACTTACTGCCTGAGACGTTGGCGGCATATCCGTATCCTGGAGAATTTCAAAAACTGCCGCCATTTTTCTGTCGAGCTGGGCCGATTCTTTCTTTTCATTTTCAGTGACCGGCTTTTTTGATAATAAACTCTTCCGGGCCATATACAGATCAAATGAAAAATCATGCTGCAACACAAGGTCTGCAGCAGGCGTTTTTACATTCGGGTCCATTTTAACTGTCAGCTTTTGCACAAACACTTTTCCATCAACCGTAAGTTTTACAGTATACGTTCCCGGTAGTACCCAGGGGGATGTTGGGTTAGTGGTAGTTTGCTGATAAACAGCTGCTATAGGATATGAAGGCGGGATCTCCAGCGGAGTATAATGCATGTCCCATAAGAACCTGTGTGCGCCAGCCTTACCGGATAATTCCTGTTGTGGGCGAAGCCAGTATGGCGGTACATTATTCGGCGGGATGCTGTATGGCTTGTCTGCACTGCTGTATTTACGCACGAGCTTACCAGCGGCATCTATTATTTCAAGGGAAATTTCCCCCTTGGCATTTTCTGCCAAATAATAATTGATGACAGCGCCTTCAGGCGGATTCTGACCGGCAGGTTCTTCCTGCGGGATCGGCGTATCTGTATTCAGGTTCCACCTAACCCGGTAAGCTGTCTGGGGCTGATACAGTATGGCCGGGCTTTTTATGGCCGTTGCATGCAACTGGCGCAAAGGCGTAATATCATCCAGAATCCAGAAACTTCGCCCATGCGTGCCTACCACAATATCATCATCTTTTATGACCAGGTCGCGGATGGAAGTTGCCGGCATATTCAAACGAAGTGATTGCCAGTTTGCACCATCATCAAAAGATACAGATACGGCCCTTTCTGAACCTGCATAAAGAAGCCCTTTTTTATAGGGGTCCTCTCGCACCACATTTATGGGATCGGCGCTTAGCCCGGAAATGATCTCTTTCCAGTTTTTGCCGCCATCTGTTGTTTTATAAATATGCGGCTTCATATCATCCAACCGGATCCTGTTGACAGCCGCATAAGCTGTATTAACATCAAAATGGCTTGCATCCATCAACGAAACTTTACTCCAGGCATCAACACCGGGCGGTGTAACATTTTGCCAGGTCTTGCCGCCGTCTTTTGTTAGTTGAATCAGGCCATCATCTGTGCCACACCAAATGGTATTGATATCAATAGGTGAAGGCGCAACGGTATAGATCACACCACGGCGAGGCATCTTCTTCATGCCTTCACTGGTGTATACGCCCACGCTGGCGGGAACATCCCAAGATTCACGGGTGAGGTCGGGACTGATTACCTGCCAGGAATGACCACCATTAAGGGTCTTGAACAAAACATTGCCTGCAAAGTAAAGTGTTTTCTTATCAACCGGTGAGAACAAAACCGGTGCCGTCCGTATAAAGCGGTACTTCCCGCTGCGCACCGCTTCAGGCGCAATATTCTGCACTTGTCCGGTACGCTTATCAAAGCGCGTGATCTTTCCTCCATATATGATATTGGGGTCTAAGGGATCCGGAGCAACATAACCATACTCTTCCACGCCAACCGGGTGCCAGTCGCGAAAAGAAATATTGCCATTCCTGCCACGTGATGCAATGCCTACTGATCCGCTTTCCTGCTGACCGCCATAAACATTATATGGAAATGCATCATCTGTACTTACATGATAAAACTGTGCCGTAGGCTGGTTGTACCAGGATGAAAAAGTTTTGCCGCCGTTTACGGTGATGATCGCGCCCTGGTCGCTTGCAAGGAGGATGATCTCCGGATTATTTGGATTGATCCAGATGCGATGATAATCGTCACCTCCGGGTGCACCCCTGAAGGCTTCCCATTTCATGCCGCCATCAGTTGACTTCCATGTCACAACATTGGCGCTATAAACTATGTCTTTATTTACAGGATCTGTTTTGATCTCTGCAAAATCACTGCCCCGGCCCCAGTATCTTTCGTCGGACTGGATCATTTTCCAGCTTTCGCCCGCATCATCACTACGGTAGATCCCGCCATTGTCGGTTGCATCAACGGTAGCGTATAACCGATTTGGATCACTGGGTGCTATGCAAAAACCAATTCGTCCGAGCCCTTGTTCAGGAGTGGGTAAACCTGTTGTTAGTTTTTTCCAGGTATCGCCTCCATCGGTTGATTTAAACAATCCGCTTTCCTGGCCATTCCATGCGCCATTTTCCCAGGGCCCCTGCCGTGCCGCCCATAAGTCAGCATAAATGATATTGGCGTTTACCGGATCGATTGTTACCTGTACAGCCCCTGTATTCTCATCTTTATATAAAACCTGCTTCCAGGATTTACCGCCATCCAAAGTGCGATATACCCCACGTTCTTTATTGGCACCATAAGGATGGCCCAGCACTGCAGCAAATACACGATTTTCATTTTTGGGGTCAATGGCCAGTCCGCCTATCTGCTGGCCGTCTTTTAAACCGGTATTGATCCATGATTTGCCGCCATCGGTTGATTTGTACACCCCATCACCTACCGAAAGATCCGGCCGCTGCAAGCCTTCGCCACTGCCCACATACAGTACATCGGGGTTTGATGGTGAAACAACAACATCACCGATTGATCCGGTAGGCTGATCATCAAAGATTGGAAACCAGGTACGGCCGAAATCGGTTGTTTTCCAAACACCCCCATTATTAACACCAATGTAGAAAACATTGGGTTGCTGCGGAACGCCAACAGCGCCAACGGTTCTGCCACCGCGGTGCGGACCTATCATGCGCCATTGCATGGCATCAAAAAGAGACGGTGCAAAGGGCTGTGAAAAAGCAGATGTAAATGATGATATGAATAAGATGTAAAAGAACCATTTCAGGAATGAACGCATAGCAGGAATTTTAAGAAGATAAATGTACTCTTTTTGAACTTACAGGTAACTTTGCATATGATGGTTTTGAAACTTACCGTTTTTTTATTCAGACAGGAAAACCAGCGGCTGTTTTTTTTAACAGGTTGTTTATAAGACTGCTCCGGGAATAGAAAAATCTAGCAAGGATTTTGCATATTATCCATTAACTGCTGCACTTAACGCTCATTATATAAAAATTAGACTATGAAAAAGCTGATTGGTTTGTTTGTTTCAGTATTAATTTTTTCCCTCGCCAACGCCCAATTAAAACCAAAAAACAATTGTGGAGATTTTTATGTAGACATACTGGATGGCAAAGTGAATAAAGTGCGGCCGGATTTTCCCATTGAACAGATCAAAAAAGAATTACCCTGCTTCACCAGTGCCGAAGAGGAAACACCCACTGCAAAATGCGGCGGTGGAGTTTATTTCAAGGATCGGGACCTTACTATCTATACACAACGGGATTATGTGGAGATCGGTGAAAAATTCAAAGGCAAATTATCGATACCACTGCTTGGGGCAAAAAAAGGCAGCCTTTTTAATTACTTAGGAAATCCAAAAGTAAAAGACCCTAATTGGGAAGCTTTTCAAACAGCTTATGGAATTCTGGTGCTTCATTATAATAAGGCAGGAAAAGTGTACAAAATTCAATTCAGTACAAAAACTGCGGAAACACTGAGTCTTTGTGAATAATATTCCTGGTTTAACCGCAATGGGTGCAATGAAAATAACCTGACTATAGACAAAGCTTATATAGAAATATTATTGTATCAGCGTTTACGGGTATTTCGGATTTCTCCACACTCCAGGTATCAAGCCGACTTACAAATTCTTTGGCCATGATACGACCCGGTGTTGTTAACATGATGGTCGCTCCACGAAAAAGAAACTTTTCGCAAACAGTGATTAACTGATCAAAATCTTCAGGCTCGTAATTGACATCACTCATCAATAAAATATCTGCTGACAAATCATCCGGTAAATTATTCCAGTTAAACACCCGGCAATCGACATTTTGTAAGCGGTTATGTAAAACATTTTGCCTTGCCGTATCAACAGCCACTTCCAGATAGTCGCTGCAGCAAACTTTCTCCGCATAGTGAGCCACTACAATGGAAGGCAGTCCAAGTCCCGCAGCCAGTTCAAGTACGTTCTTTCCTATGATGATATCAGGATGCTGCTGAAGGTACCCGGCCATGGCCATTGCGGAAGGCCAAACCTTTGCCCAAAATGGGAAAGGCGCTTCAGGATCGCGTCTTTTTTCCTGCTCATACCCTTTGCGTACCGCTTCCGGATCAGGAACAAAAAGTTCAATGTTCAATGAGCCGAAAGCAAAAGACTGTAAATTGAGTATAGGTTGCATCATTTTATTTCAGCTGGCAGAGAAGGGAAATTCTTTGCTCATAAATACCTGCTGAAATGCAAAAATACGATGAAGCAGATGTACAACCCTTGTATTACCTTTAGTCAGTTTGAAAAAAGAAATATGAAAAAAATTAGCTTACTCTTTTTGTTGTTCCCTTTACTTTCCCATTCTCAAAACTTCAATAAACAGGATATTGGCCGATACGAACAAAGGGCCAAAAACGTGCAGATCATCCGCGATAAATGGGGCATTCCGCATGTTTATGGCAAGACAGATGCCGATGCCGTCTTTGGGCTGATCTATGCCCAGTGCGAAGATGATTTCAAAAGAGTGGAGCTGAACTATGTCGAAAAACTCGGCCGTATGGCGGAGATCGAAGGCGAAAAAGAGATATGGGAAGATCTCTATATAAGGATGATCATCGACTCTGCCGATGCCGTGGCCGATTACCAGAAAAGCCCGGCCTGGCTGAAGAGCCTGCTCAATGCATGGGCTGATGGTATCAATTATTACCTGTTCAAAAACCCTTCGGTGAAACCGGCCCTGTTACATGAATTCAAACCCTGGTACCCGCTTTTATGGACCGACGGAAGCATTGGTGCCATCAATACCGGCGGAGCCGAGCCGGAAGACCTTAAAGCATTCTATACCGGCGAAAAAGTAACAGCATTGGTTAACCGAAAACAGGAAGATAAGGAAGTGGCAGGATCCAACGGCTTTGCCATTGCACCGTCGCTTACAGCATCGGGAAAAGCCATCCTCTATATCAATCCCCATGTGACCTTTTATTTCCGGCCCGAAGTACAGATGGTTAGTGAAGAAGGATTGAATGCTTATGGCGCCGTAACCTGGGGACAGTTCTTTGTATACCAGGGTTTCAACCAATACTGCGGCTGGATGCATACCTCCGGCAATACCGATGTAGCTGATATGTACGCCGAAAAAGTAACGGAGAAGAATGGCCGGTTTTTTTATACCTACGAAAACGAAGAACGGGCGGTTAAAGAGAAAAATATCAGCATACGTTATCTAAAAGATGGTAAACTGCAGGAAAAGAAATTTACGGCATACAGTACGCACCATGGCCCGGTAATGGGTAAACGAAACGGACAGTGGATCAGCGTGAGGTCTTATAACCGCTCCCTCAACAGCCTGGAACAAAGCTGGCTGCGGACAAAAGCAAAGGGCTTGGAGGAATATAAAAAAGTGATGTACATGAAGGCCAATACTTCCAACAATACTGTTTTCGCAGACAACAAGGGCAATATCGCCTACTGGCATGGGAACTATATACCCATCAGAGATACATCTTTTAACTGGTCGAAGCCTGTTGACGGAAGCATCAAAGCAACTGAATGGAAAGGATTACACATGGTAGATGAATCAGTACATATATATAACCCCCAAAATGGCTGGATCCAGAACTGTAATTCAACACCTTTCACCGCAGCTGGAAATTCCAGCCCGGTAAAAAGTAATTACCCTGCTTATATGGCACCTGATGGTGAGAACTTCCGCGGTATAAATGCAGCAAGGGTGCTGGCCAAAGAAAAACAATACACTATTGATAAAGTGATAGCCGCAGGATATGACACCTACCTGCCTGCTTTTGAGATCCTGGTTCCAGCCCTGATCAGTTCCTTTGATAAAAATGTGCCGGTGGGTAATGTGCTGTATAACCAGATATCCGAGGCCGTTAGTGTACTGAGAAACTGGGACTACCGGGTCGGTGAACAATCTGTTGCCACCACCCTTGCCATTGAATGGGCGCAGAAATTAGGCCCCGCCATACAAAGGGTGTATATCGATCAGGGTGAATCGGACCAGGTATCTGCAACACGATTCTTTGCGCAAACTGCCGGATATGATGACCTGTTAAAAGCTTTTCGCAGCGTGGTGATGGAACTTACCGAAAAATTTGGTACCTGGAAAATACCCTGGGGTGAGATCAACCGCTATCAGCGACTGACAGGCAATATCAGGGAAACCTACGATGATACAAAGCCAAGCCTGCCGGTAGGTTTTGCTTCTGCCACCTGGGGTTGCCTGCCCTCTTATGTCAGCAGGCCCATGCCCGGCACTAAAAAAAGATACGGCACCAACGGCAACAGCTTTATTTGCGCCGTTGAATTCGGACCAAAGATCAAAGCAAAATCACTTTTGGCGGGTGGTGTAAGCAGCAACCCCTCATCACCACATTTTGGCGACCAGGCGGAGATGTATATCAAAGGGAAATTCAAGGACGTGCTTTTTTATAAAGAAGATGTGATGAAAAATGCGGAGAGGATGTATACACCAGGAAAATAAGATTTCGATAATTGATAAGGGTTATTTAAAAATAACATGTTGTGTTACAAAAAAATATTCTAATAACCATTCAAATTTTCTATGAATAAGATCCTTCACCCTGTTTTCTTTATTATATAAGGCTTATAGAAGAAACCCGGGTTCAGGATGACAAAAAGAGCGTGAGAAATAGCAAATATCACTATTGACTGGTTCTCCCTTAACCTGTCATCCTGAACCCGCGCAATTGAAGTATTTTAAAATTAAGAGAATGACAGGGTGAAGGATCTTCTTTTAATGAATTAATATGACATTTACTTATTTGGAACTATTTAAGAGAGGATTGGCATATTTTAAATGACTAATACAATAGCAAAATATTTTAAAAATAGAAACATATTCGCATGAGAAAATTTATCCTGGCTTTTGTATTTGTTTTTTTATTGACAAACATCAATGCCCAAACAATTAGCGACTACCTTTCCGTTCCTTTTCCCACAGAACTCAAATCGAGTGCCGATGGTAAAAAAATTGCCTGGGTATTTAATGATAAAGGCTCGCGGAATATTTATGTTGCAGAGGCGCCTTTGTTCCAGGGTAAAGCCATCACAAAGTTCAGGGGCGATGACGGCCTGGACATCAACAGCCTGCAATTCAATCCCAATGGGAAACAACTGGTTTTTGTGCAGGGCAATCCCCCCAACAGCCGTGGCGAAGCAGCCAACCCCGCACTGCTGCAAACACCAACGGGCAGAACGATCTGGATAGCAGAACTTAGTCATGATACCCTGCGTATGATTGGCAATGGCTTCTATCCAAAGTTTTCACCTGATGGGAAAACGCTGGCATATCTAAACCAGGGTGAAGTATGGGTCACCAGTTCAGATAGCAATAAAGCGAAGGAAAAACTATTTACTGCAAGAGGCGGGCAAAACTCCATTCGCTGGTCGCCGGACAGTAAAATATTAGTCTTCGTAAGTTCACGAGGGGATCATTCATTTCTTGGATCGTATGATTTCATTACTAAAAAAGTTGACTATATAACTACTACGGTCGATAGTGATGTTCAGCCTGCTTTCAGCGCGGATGGCAAACAACTTGCCTGGTTACGTGTACCCACGCAAAAAGATATTTTCCCTTTTATTGCGGAAAGGGAAGGATTGCCATATTCGATATGGGTAAAAGACTTCAATACGGGTACCATCAAAGAGGTCTGGAAAGCGGATGCCGGACAGGGAAGTAAACTCTTCGATGGATTACCGGTAACAGATAATATGCTCTTATGGACATATAATAATCAACTCATCTTTCCATGGGAAAAGGATGGCTGGGTGCATTTATACCAACTCGACCCTGCAACCGGAAAAACACAATTGATCACACCCGGGGATGGCGAAGTGGAAAATGTGATCATCAGTAATGACAGGCAAACACTTTATTATACCTGTAATATCGCGGATATCGACAGGCGGCATATCTGGAAAAGGGACCTGAAAAATAATGTATCAACTCAGGTCACAAAAGGCAAAGGCATTGAGTGGTCGCCGGTAATAACAGCAACTGGCCTGGCTGTACTGCATTCCGGCAGCGATCGGCCGGCATGGCCTGCACAGGTAAAGCCGGATGGCGTAATAGCAGACATTACACCGGGCCTGTTCCCTGCAACTTTTCCGCAAAATAAGATGGTTGAACCACAGGCCGTAGAGATCACGGCAAAAGATGGCATGAAGATACCCGCACAGTTGTTCTATCCTAAGGATCATAAATCCGGCGAAAAACATCCTGCCCTGATTTTCTTTCACGGCGGATCAAAAAGACAAATGTTATTAGGGTTTAATTATGGCCAGTATTACTCCAACGCGTACGCGCTAAATCAGTATTTCGCCTCAAAAGGGTATATCGTATTGTCTGTTAACTACCGCAGCGGCATAGGGTATGGATTAAATTTCCGCGAAGCCCTGAATTATGGGGCGGCTGGTGCCAGCGAAGTTAATGATGTGCATGGCGCTGGTCTTTACCTGAAAGGCCGTAATGATGTGGATGAAAAAAGGATCGCACTCTGGGGCGGTTCCTATGGAGGATACTTAACCGCGATGGGCCTTGCCCAGGCCTCTGACCTTTTTGCCTGCGGCGTGGATATACATGGCGTACACAACTGGAACGAAGTAATTAAAAATTTTGCGCCTTCCTTTGATACGGAAAAACATGCGGCCATTGCGAAGAAGGCCATGGAATCATCCCCAATGCATTTTATGGATGGCTGGAGATCGCCGGTATTGCTTATCCATGGCGACGATGACCGCAATGTGCCTTTTGGTGAAACTGTGAGTATTGCTGAACAGTTGAGAAAAAGAAATATTCCTTTTGAACAATTGATATTACCTGATGAAGTGCATAGCTTCCTGCTGCATAAAAACTGGGTAAGTGCTTATGAAGCCAGTTACCGTTTTATATCAGGATATTTCAAGCAGTAAAAAGTTCATTATATTCAGGTACCATACAATCACAAAACAACCAGTATGTTAAGATCATCGCTTCTCGTAGCATCCTTCTTGCTGAGTATCCAGTTATTTGCCCAGCAGCTTATTATCGGGCCGGAAAAAATCAAAAGCCTTGATTCGTTGTACAAGAGCAGTTTCGCTGCTTCAGATCCGGGCGTTATTATCATCGTTGCACAAGGCGGCAAACCCGTATTCAAAAAAGCCTATGGCATGGCCAACCTGGAAAATAATGTGCCGCTGAATACGGACCATAAAATGGGCATTGGTTCGATTTCAAAACAGTTTGCAGCAGTTTCGGTCATGCTCTTGCAACAGGAAGGCAAACTGAATATCAAGGATGATATCCGGAAATATCTCCCCGCTTACAATACTTATGGCAAAACCATCACCATAGAAAATATCCTTTCCCATACCAGCGGTATTCCAAGCTATACCGAATTATATGGCTTTGATACGATTGTCAATAAATCCATCTCAAATTACCAGCTGGTAAAGTTTTTTGAAAAGCAACCTTTGCTTTTTGAACCGGGCACTAACTGGAGTTATTCAAATTCCGGTTATGTACTTGCAGCGCTTATTGTAGAAAAAATCACCGGGAAGCCCTTTAATGATTTTTTGCAACAGCGCATTTTCAAGCCTTTGTTAATGACCGAAACATCCCTGGGGAGTTCAGATTTTATCCTTCCGGGGAAAACAAGTGAATATAGCGGGCCAACACCAAAGGGCAGGATAAAAATGGAAACCCAGTACAACTGGTATTGGGCCTACGGAGCCGGACAGATTGTGAGTACCGTGGATGACATGTTGAAATGGGACGAGGCGCTGTATAACCCGGCCTTTCTGAGAACAGATCTTGTTGGACTGGCACATAAAAGCTTCATCTTAAAAAACGGCGAGGATGCACATTACGGAACCGGCTGGGCCATATCAACCTTTAAAAATAAAACGATGGTGCAGCATGGCGGCTCCATTGGCGGCTACAGGGCACAGGGAATGCGCATACCGGAAGACCATCTCTATATTCTCGTTTTATCAAATACGGCAGCTACCAATTCGGGTTTAACAGCCAACAAAACTTTATCCATCCTGTATGAAATGCCCGGCATTAAAGAAAACAGGGAGAATGTGCAGCCATGGAAAGAGATTGAAGGCATTTACAGTTCACCCAATGCCGGGCTCCGTTTGCAAAGTAATTTCGGCAGCAAGCCTGCTTTTTATACCATCCGTGTAGACAGTGCCAACAGGGTAACGGCACAAAGGACCAGCGGTGCACCGGTTGTTTTAAGTGCAGCAGGAAAAGATCTTCTTTTCGACAAAACAAATCCTTTTACCGGATGGAAAGTGGAACGAAATGCACAGGGAGACGTAGATGGTATCCGTTTCACGCAGTTTTTCCCCGGCTATGGACCGGAACGTTTCAATAAAAAAGTATCCGGGACCATTCCCCCAAAACCCGAATATGGCAAAATTGATTCTGCCGGACTGGCAAAATATACCGGCCTGTTTGCAACAGAATTTGGCGACAGGAGCAAGATCATGATTGAGAAAGGGCAACTATATACTGAAGATCCGCTCATCGGCACTAAAACGCAGTTACACTGGGTCAGCGGGAATATTTTCCGGGTGAAGGAAACAGACATGGAAGTTGTTTTTGATACAAATGTTAAAGGGGTAATTACCGGGGCGCATTACTTCAATGGGTTCCAGGAGATTGTTATGAAACGGATTGAAGAAATATATTAACGTAAATTTTACCGCAAAGGACGCCAGGTTTCATGTTGCCAAATGAAGACCATATTCTATATCGCCGGATAACGGCAGATTATCTGGAAAATCTGTTATTGTATCTGCATCAATTGAGTCCTGATTCCCGGAAAAGATTCGGGCCACACAGATTTGACCTGGATACCCTTTCTCAACTTTATGAGAAATCCAATGATCATATTGGATATATAGCTGTAGAAGAAAATACAGAAAAGATCATTGCCTATGCTGTCCTCAAAAAAGGATACCTGGAGCACGACAGTCAAAGACTAAATTCTCATGGACTTCAACCTGACCATGAGACAGATTGCACCTATGCACCTTCCGTTGCTGACCACTGGCAGGGGCGGGGAGTGGGAACAGGTTTATTCAAATACATCCTTTCTGATATAGAAAAGATGCCTTTCCACAGAATTATTTTGTGGGGAGGTGTACAGGCTGATAATGAGAGAGCGGTCCGATATTATCAAAATAATGGGTTCACTATATTAGGCGAGTTTCAATACAATGGAAATAACTTTGATATGTTGTATAATCTTCAAGTCTCATGAACAGATTCATTTCAGCAAAACTGGCCATTAATGTTTTAATTTTAATCCTCTCACTGGTAATTGTCTTTCACAGCCTGATCATTACAGGCATTATCCCTTTTGATATTGTCTGGGGAGGCCGGCTTTCAGGCGCTGCACAAATGAGACTTTATGAATCCATATCCCTTGTCCTGAACCTGCTCATGTTATTTATGGTCATGGCCAAAGGAGGGCTATTGCATACTGGAATCAGTAAAAAGGTATACGCATACTTTTTTGGGCTAATGAGTCTGCTGTTTTTCTTAAATACGATTGGGAATTTTATCTCAAAAAATGATTTTGAAAGGATGATTTTTACACCGCTCACTTTAATACTCAGCATTTTATTTCTACGCCTGTCAATACTTAAATGAAGCTTAATGAATATCCCGGAGATCCAACAAAAGCTGATTGAAAACCATCGTCGCTTTACAGACTATATGGAATCTTTACCCGATGATGTTTTCGGGATTTCCAGAAATGGGAAGTGGTCACCCGGACAGCAGCTGGATCATATCCGCCGAAGTGTACAACCATTGGCACAGGGTTTTCGATTGCCGAAATGGCTGATCAAAATGATTTTCGGGAGATCAAACCGGCCGGGAAGGACTTACGATGAACTGGTAAAAAAATATACGCAAAAACTAGCGGAAGGCGGCAGGGCATCAGGTAGATTTATTCCTAAGGAGATCAGTATTGCACAAAGGAAAAAGCTGATCGGTGCACTGAACAAAGACATTCAAAGCCTTACCGGGAACCTCAACAAATTTTCTGAATCGGAATTGGAAAACATTGTGCTCCCCCACCCTTTATTAGGTAAACTCACCATAAAGGAAATGATGTATTTTACGATCTATCATGCAGAACATCATCATATTCTTATAACGTGAAGTGCAATTTAAATATGCAGTAAATATTATTACACACTAGTTATAAAATAATACATTAGTAAAAAGTGTAGAAGATCACTAAAACAGATCCTTCACCCTGTCATTCCGAGTGAATGTAATATATCAGCTACCCGGGTTCAGGATGACTGGGTGAGGGAGAATCAGTCATTCGAGAAAGTAACTATTAGTCGATCTCTCTCCTGTCATCCCGACGAAGGAGGGATCTAAAATGCTAAAAAAATAGACAATCATAAATACAGAGATCCCTCCTTCGTCGGGATGACAAAAAAGAGGGTAAATAATAGTTGACAACCGGAATTAATGATGTCACACGCTGATGG
>Ga0209254_10003046_pt1 | contig 15306 bp, 14 predicted proteins | sample FrelakmetDIP11DI_FD_187148 | JGI IMG/M metagenome (GOLD analysis project Ga0209254, IMG submission 187148) | Freshwater lake sediment microbial communities from the University of Notre Dame, USA, for methane emissions studies - DIP11 DI (SPAdes)... | ecosystem: Environmental > Aquatic >...
ACCCCAAAGATTAGTCAAATTGCAATATTCTGATATATTCGACACTCCACGCCTATTGCCCTTAGTCCTGAAAAGGAGTTTGTGGACAGAGAATCCCCCAAAAAAGAACACCCTGGCCCTGTAGTAACGTTACAGCAGCCTGTCTTTCAACAAAGTGTATCTTTGCTGAGGTTTGTTGTTTTTTATTGCTATTGCTATCGCTTTTTTCGTCCCGACCAATATTACCAGCTTTTTGCCTCTTGTTACCCCTGTGTAAAGAAGATTTCTTTGTAAAAGCATATAGTGCTGGGTAAGAATCGGCATCACGATTACCGGATATTCGCTCCCCTGAGATTTGTGAACCGATACTGCATACGCCATGACTATTTCATCAAGTTCCGAATACTCATACGGAACAGGTCTGCCATCATAATCCACGATCACTTCCTGCTCTTCCCTGTCTATTTTGATTATTCTCCCAATGTCGCCGTTAAAAACATCTTTGTCGTAGTTGTTCCTGATCTGCATGACCTTATCCCCGGCCTTCAGGACCTTTTCACCCCTCACCAGTTCATCAGTTGAAGGATTCAATTGTTTCTGCAGCTCTGCATTCAGGTTCACGGTTCCGACAATACCCCGGTGCATCGGCGTTAACACCTGGATATCTTCAAGAGGTTTATAGCCGAATTTCCCGGGTATTTTATCCCTGCAGAGTTCAATGATCTTCTCCAGTGCCTTTTCCGGCTCTTCTATCTGAAAGAAATAGAAGTCCTGGGGGTGACCCCCGTGATGACTGAACGTTGGCATCTCACCGTTGTTGACCCTGTGGGCATTAACAATAATCAGGCTCTCTTTTGCCTGTCTGAAAATCTCTGTAAGTCTTACGGTCGGGATGACACCTGAATCGATAATGTCCTTTAAGACATTGCCTGCACCAACTGAAGGCAACTGGTCAACATCCCCGACAAAGATTACGGTAGCCTCTTTTGGGACAGCCTTCAGGAAATGATACATAAGGATGGTATCAACCATGGATGTTTCATCAATGACGATCAGCTCCGCATCCAGCGGGGTGTTCTCATCCCTTTTGAATCTTCCTTCCTTCGGGCTGAACTCAAGCAATCTGTGGATAGTCTTAGCCTCATGCCCTGTCGCTTCAGTCATCCTCTTTGCAGCTCTCCCTGTGGGTGCGGCAAGAAGAACCCTTTGCCCTGATCTATGGTATATCTTCATGATGGAATTAATTATCGTGGTTTTGCCGGTACCCGGCCCCCCGGTAACCACCATAATTTTTTTATCAAGAGCTTCCCTGACTGCCTGTTTCTGGTTCCCGGCAAGCTGTATCTTTAACTCTCCCTGAATCCATTCTATAGCCTTATCTTTATCAAAAGACCTTACTATTTTGGGGACAAGCATGAGATTTTTCAGCTTATCAGCTATGCCGGCTTCACTGACATGGAACTTCGCAAGGTAAACAGCTTTGTTGTTCTCCCTCAATTCCCCTTCTTTGTTTAAGTCCTCAATGATTATCTTCCCGGATGAGGCAATGGCTCCGAATGCCTTGATAATGGTCTCTTCTTCAACACCAAGAATCTTCCTGCATTCCTCTACCAAAGGCTCATATGGATAATAGGCATGACCCTCATCAGATAATTGGTGAAGCACATACAGAATTCCTGCCTCAGCCCTGATCTGTGATTCTTTGGAGATTCCAATTTTTTCAGCTATCTTGTCGGCTATGATAAACCCAATGCCAGAAATATCCGTTGCAAGCCTGTAGGGATTATCCCGGACTACCCTGATGGATTCCTTTCCATAGTGTTTGAAAATCTTTGCTCCATACGTCGGGCTGACACCTTTGTCCTGAAGGAACACCATGACATCACGTATCTCCTTTTGGTCATCCCATGCCTCTTTTATCATCTCAATTCTTTTGTCTCCAATGCCTTCAACCGCATGGAGCTTCTGCATGTCCGTTTCGATGATATGCAGTGTTTCCAGGCCGAATTGGGAAACCAGCCTTTTGGCCATAACTGGTCCAATACCTTTGATGAGCCCGGAACCGAGATACTTTTCTATGCCTTTGACGGTAGCAGGGACTATTGATTCATAAGATTCAATCTTGAACTGTTCACCGAATTTAGGGTGATTGTGCCATTGGCCCGTCAGTTTCAGGACTTCTCCTGCGTTTATTGAAAGAAGATTACCAACTACGGTAACAAGATCGTGTCTGCCCCCTACTTTTGCTTTTGCGATTGTATAGCCGTTTTCTTCGTTGTAATACGTAATCCGCTCTATTTGTGCTTTGATTTCTGTGAACATGGTAATTTGCTTCATTATAATGCATTCATCCAAATTCATCAGGAAGGTGTGTGGTTGAGAGTAAATCATGGCAGGCATATGGCCAGAAAAAGCTTGATAGCAGCACCTTTGTAGGCGCAAAGATATCAGCATAGGTTTGAATGTTTCTCTGCGAACGCTGTGATGAGAAAACACACCCAAGTTCTGCATTATCAAGGTTTTTATGGTTATATGCCTGCCGGATAATTTTTCAATTGCAGTTTTTGGGCTAATGCGGGAGTAGTGAAGAATTGACTACCGGGGAATCTTCATCTCCTGATGTGCGACATCGGCTGCGCACCATCCGCAACCGATGCTTTTTCTCAATTTGCTGAGGTACGGAATATTTTTCTTAGTTCTTCTTTTTTGTAGTCGTCTTCTTGATGTTCGCTACCTGTTGTTTTGCAAGATCAGCCTCTTTTGTTTTCGGGTACCGTTCGATGAGCTGCTCCAGGATTACCCTGCCGGTTTTCTTGTCCCCGATCTCAAGAAACGAAAGCCCCTGTTTGAGAAGAGCACCAGGCGCCTTCTGACTGTTCGGGTATTTTTTCAGATGTGTTTCGTATGCAAGGATTGCTCCTTCAAAATCTTTTTCATTGTAATACGTCTCTGCAACCCAGAAATACGCATTGTCAGCACGTTCGTCCCTGGGGAATTCCTTGATAAACGCTTCGAACTTTTCCCGTGCTTCCTTGTAATGTTTATTTTTGTAAGCACTATAGGCTTCTTCGTATTGCTGAACTCTGTCACCCGGCAATTTTGGCTTTGCTGTTTTTCCCTCAGCGGGTTGAGCCTCTTTCTGAGATTCTTCCGGTTTTCTTCCCGGCTCTTTTGCCTGCTCTTGTTGTGCAGATGCCGGCTGCTGTTTTGTGTGTCCTTCAAGAGCGTTCAGCCTGTCCTTTACCTCCCGTACCTGCTTTTCCATGGCCGTCATCTGTGTTTTGAGGAGCTCCATCTCTGCTGTGGAATCTTTCAACGTCTTTTCGACAGAATATTTGTTCTCGTCAAACCTGCCACTCAGCTTTTGCATTTCACCCGCTACCGTCGATAGCTGTGACTGGATTTCGGCCTGACTCATTCTGACAACGTTAAAGGACTCCTCCCTGGCAGCTCCAGCCGTTTTGTCTTTCAGGCTATCGATATCGCTTTTGGCCGCGTATGAGTCCTTGAGCAGCCTGTTGACATCGGTTCTGAGCACGTCAACATCCTGAGTTGTTGCACAGCCCGATAATAAGCAAACAGTAAACAGCACCCAGCAGATGGGCAGAAAAAATTGATTCTTCATCGTATCCTTATTCACGGTGATTACCCGCTTATCGCAGGACTACAAAATGTGCTCTTCTGTTCTTTGCCCAGCATTCCTCTGTCTGTTCCGTGCACTGGGGCTTCTCTTCGCCATAGCTGACGATCTCAATCCTTTTTGATGCTACCCCGAGAGCAATGAGGAAATCCCTCACCGATTTTGCTCTTCTGTCTCCGAGAGCAAGATTGTATTCATTGGTACCCCGATCGTCACAATGGCCTTCAACGGAGAGTTTTGCAGCAGGATTTTTCAGGAGCCAGGAAGCGACATCGTTTAACACCGGCTTCGCGTCTGACCGGATATCATATTTATCAAAATCAAACTGGATGTCTGCAAAAAGGCCGCTTTCCTCTTTAAACCTGGCCGGCTCTTCTTTCGTCTCGATTTTTGCGAGCTGCTGCTCAGAAATTCTCTCATCCGGTTTAAGCGCCCCTTTTTTCTCCCTGGCGGCTGCATCTGACAGCTGCTGTTGCTGCTGCTGGTCATCCGGTTTAACCTCCTGCGCCACTTTCCTCTGCGAACAACCCATCAGAAAGAGCCCACATATGAGCAGCATACAAACAATAAGCTTTTTCATTCTGTCCTCCTTTTTTGGTCTATCTGCATCACTGCCAAAGCAGTTATGCAGATATTTTATAGGATTATGCTAATTTGTTCCAGGTAATGATACGATTGTCCGTTTGTAAAAGGGACGGAAGAACGGTATTGAAATTACAGGGGCGACCATCGTGGCCCGTTTGCCTTGAGATTCCGGGGTGTAATCCTCTTCTGATTTTCTCCGTTTGCCCTCATGATATAAATACCCTTTCCGCCTTCCCTGTCGGAAGAGAACGCAATGTACCTGCCGTCCGGAGAAAAAGACGGCTCTTCATTGTTTCCCTGTGAAGTAAGCTGGGTCAGCCCGGTGCCGTCAGGATTCACCATAAAAATCTGGTTTGTCCCGCGCCGTCCGGAAAATATAATTTTATCTCCTTTCGGAGACCAGCACGGCGAAGTGTTATACGAACCTTCGAAGGTTATCCTCCTCGCATCAGCCCCGTCCCTCCGCATTATATAAATCTGGGGACTTCCCCCCCTGTCCGAGACAAACGCAATATATCCTGAATCAGGAGATACCGCCGGCGAGACATTGATTCCATAGGACGAGGTCAATTTCTTGAGTTTGCTGTTCTTAAGATTCAGGGAGTAGAGATCGGGTGTCCCCTCTTTGGACGATGAAAAGATCAATTCTTCCCCGTCAGGAGTAAAATCAGCAGCAATATTTGTTCCCTGCGAAAAGAATACCTTGTCCGCTTTCATGCTCGAAAAGTTTAGTACATAAATTCCCCATTGCCTGTTCTTTTCAGCTGAATAGACAATTTTTGTCCCGTCCCGTGACCAGCGCGGAGACATAAGGATGTGTGCCTTTAGCCCTGTTTTTGTTACCCTGTTTCCATCCCAATCCATGAGAGAGAGCGCCTTTTCCCCTTTTTCCTCCGCTACATAAGCAATCCTTGACCTGAACACACCTGATTCGCCGGTGAGCGAAAAATAAATGTCATTCGCAATCGAGTGGGCGAGCGGTCTGAGCAGCTGCTTTTCTGACTTATATTCCTTTCTGAATATCTCTTTTCCTTCGAACACATCATAACACGAGGCTATGACGACAAGTTCTTTACTTTCTCTCACAGATCCCTTCACGACAGCTTCAACACCGAGAGGCGTCCAGTTTTTCGGATTGAATTGCTGAGATGGATCTTCCACATAGGCACTCTTATTGATGAGCATGAACAGTCCGGTAAAATCAAGGTCATTTCTGACAATATCCGTAATCTCCCTGCCTGAAGGTCCGGTAAATTCCTGTATCACAATGGGGAGCCTGGCAGAGGCAGGGGAAGAGATATCTATATAAACCTTTGCCTCAGCAATAAAAAAAGTGAAGTACACAACGCAGATTGAAATAAGTACAATGAAAGTATTTTTGCGTTTTGCGTTTTGCGTTTTGCGTTTTCTTTTCACGGATAGAACCTTACGCCTATCTCCATCTCATACGGAGGCGGGGCCAGCGGGCTTGCCTTTGCAAGAGCTTTTAATGCTGACCTGTCGAAGAGCGCATTTCCCGAACTCTTTTCAACCTTCTGGACGAGAGCTGTACCATCCTTCAGTATCCTGACTGAGACGATTGCTTCGATGTCCTTTCGTCTTGTATCAGGATAGATCCATTGCTGCCATATCTCCCGGGTAATTTTCCGGTAATAATCATCGAACAGGTCTCCCTTTACGTGAGAAGAAGAAGCTTGCGTGTTTTGCACGCTGCGATCATCGGCACCTGCCCTGAGAGAAATCACCGAGCGGAGTTTCACCATTTTTTCAATCTTTTTCTTTGCTTCAAGAGCAGAGATTTTTTCCTTTATGCCTTGATTCTCTTTCTCCGTATCCTTTTTCGACTTCATGGCCTTACTTGTGTGAGCGATAGATTCGGTTATCTCCCGTATGACCGTATCACTTTTCCCCTTACCGTCTGCACTTTTATGCAGGATGTCCGGACTGACGAGGTTTACGGTGTAAGGAGAAGGCATAACGATGCGATTCGACTGCTTTAAAAGAAGCACGATTATCATGAATACGATCAGATGCAGGGCAAGGGATATTAAGGCGGTCTTCTGGAGGCCTGGCTCCCTCATTTAAGGGTAATTTTCGGTTCTGTAATCATACCGAGCTTTTCTATTCCGGCCTCCTTGATATCACCCATGACTTCAACGACAAATCCATATGGAACATCCTTATCAGCTTTCAGAAAAACATTCGGATTCAAGGTGCTGATCGATTCGAGCTTCCTCCTCATTTCCGGGAGCGAAACGGGATTGTCATTCATATAGATAGCGCCATTCCTTTTTATGATGAGGGTAATCCGTTCCTCCGGCGGCAGGTTCTTTCCCTTTGCCTTCGGGAGATTCACATCAATCCCCTGCTGAAGCAACGGCGCAGTAACCATGAAGATCACAAGGAGAACGAGCATAACATCAACAAACGGCGTTACATTGATTTCTGAAAGGACATCTCTTTCCCTGTTGAATTTCATAGATTACCCTTTGCGAAAAAATCGAGGAGTTCCTCCGAAAAATCCTCCATGTCCATGATCATTCTTCTGGCCATGCTGAGATAATAGTTGTATGCAATGACCGCAGGGATCGCAGCTGCGAGGCCGGCTGCAGTGGCTATCAGGGACTCAGCTATACCTGGTGCCACAACGGTAAGAGATGCTGCACCGGCACTGCCGATACTCCTGAAGGAATTCATAATACCCCAGACAGTTCCGAAAAGTCCGATGAACGGCGTTGTTGTGCCGGTCGTTGCAAGGAAATTCAGATATTTCTCGAGCTTTGCTGATTCGAGCGCCCCATATCTTTTGAGAACTCTTTTAGTCTCGCTCTTTTCCTTGTGTATTTCATCGCTGTACACTGACCTGAACAAATTTGCAATAGGACTGATCATCAGGCTCCTTGTGGCCTGGTGAATCTCATTCGGTTCCCTGCGTGATGTGTAAGCCTGCAAAAATTGTGAGGACTCCTTATGTGCTTTCGAAAAATATCGCTGTTTATAGAATATGATCGCCCACGATACAATCGAAAAAAACAGCAGGATGAGTAAAACACCCTTAACAACCAAGCCCGCCTGCAGAATTAACTGAATAGCCGAATCTTGCATGATCACCTCTATCGTTTTAAGATATAAAACAAATTTTATTAATTAACATGAATTCTCTCTAAAAAGTCAAATAGTGTTTTTGGTATAATATTCATCAGGTTTTTTGCATGTTCTTTTTTTCCTTTTCCCTGTTTGCTGTCTCCTGTCTACTATATACTGTATACTGTTCCAGAGGGAGGGGTGGCCGAGCGGTTGAAGGCGACGGTCTTGAAAATCGTTGTAGGGGCAACTCTACCGTGAGTTCGAATCTCACCCCCTCCGCCACACATGATTGCTGTTTCATGCCGGCATGTTCGCATCTGTGCATGAAGGTCTGCAACAGACCTATATCCCGAGCGCTTCAACGATCCTCTTCTTCTGTTTTTCTATGACCTTCTGTCCATGCTCCAGATTTCTGATAATCTCTTTCTTTGCACCCTCAGAGAGGTCTTTGCCCCGTTCTATAACGTCGGTAACCTTATCTCTCACTTCACCGGTAAAATCATTTATGCTGTCAACAGCATCTTCAACCAAATGCACGGTTTCTTTTTTGATCCGCCGCGCGGTCTTCGAAATATCCTTTCTGGTTTCCCGGCCTGACTTCGGTGCGTAGAGCAGTGCAAAGGCAGCACCAATGATCCCCCCTACGAGAAAAGCCCCTGCGATTTTCCTGTAATCGTTCTCCATATTCATCTCCTTTCTGAATGTCTGTGGTATATTGTAAACTTTAACAGGTATCAGAGCGGGAGTCAACTTTAATACCCTGCCTTAAAAGGTTGAATTTTTACGTAATTTCGATCATATTTAATCATGGCTGACGACAAAAAAACGATGACTGACCTGATGAAAAGCCCTCAATGGCGAATTGTCTCGGCCGTTCTCATCTTTCTTCTGTTCATGTATCTGTGGAATATGTTTTTCAGGATTGGAACTCCTGAATACCATACCATAGGGTACAGTCAGTTTCTTGAACAACTGAATGCCGGGAACATTCATTCCGTTATCATAAAAGAACTTCAGCTAACCGGATCACTCGTGAAAGAGACACCTATTCAGCTTCCTGATGAAAAAAGCACGGCCCCGGTAAAAAAATTCCACACCTTTCTTCCTTCTTTCCAGGGAGAAGACCTTATCAAAAAGCTCCAGGAAAAGAACGTCCTTATTGCTGTTGAACCGTCCGAGAAGGGTTCCTTCCTGTGGCAGATTCTGATCGGGGTTCTTCCCTGGATTCTCATCATCGGCATCTGGATACTCCTTATGAGGCGGGCGCAGCAGTTCCAGGGAGGACCCGGAGGACTTTTTACGTTCGGCGCGAGCAAGGCGAAACTTTTCGATGCAAAGAAAGTCAGCGTGACGTTCAAGGACGTTGCAGGAATGAATAAAGTGAAGCAGGAACTTAAGGAAACGATCGAGTTCCTCAAGGATCCCTCGAAATTCAGGAAACTGGGTGCAAAAGTGCCGAGGGGCGTGCTGTTGGTCGGTGCACCCGGAACGGGGAAAACGCTCCTTGCACGTGCTGTCGCAGGAGAGGCAGGGGTCCCTTTTTTCAGCATCAGCGGTTCTGAATTTATCGAAATGTTTGTCGGAGTCGGAGCATCTCGGGTCAGGGACATGTTCAAAAAGGCAAAGGAATCACAGCCGAGTATCATTTTTATCGATGAGATTGATGCTGTCGGCCGGACCCGCGGTGCCGGCCTTGGAGGCGGTCACGATGAGAGGGAACAGACACTGAATCAACTTCTCAGCGAACTGGACGGGTTTGAATCTCACGAAGAAGTAATTGTACTGGCAGCAACGAACAGGCCTGACGTCCTCGATCCTGCGTTGCTCAGGCCCGGGCGTTTTGACAGGCATATCGTCATTGACAGACCGGGCTTGAAAGAACGAAAGGCAATCCTCGAGGTTCATATGAAAAATAAAGTGGCAGCAGAAAATATCGACCTTGAAAAAATTGCGAGGGGGACTCCCGGCATGACAGGTGCTGACCTTGAAAACATAACAAACGAGGCTGCATTGATTGCCATCAGGAAAAACAAAGATCAGATTGATATAAGTGATTTCGAGGATGCAAGGGATATCATCCTCATGGGCCACGTGCGGGAGGAAGTCATCAGCGACACGGAAAAGAGGATAACGGCGTACCATGAAGCGGGACATGCGCTTGTTGCATCGCACCTCCCGGGAACAGATCCGGTCCACAAGGTGAGCATCATTCCGCGGGGACTTGCCATGGGAGTAACACAACTGCTGCCGGAAGAGGACAGGCACTATTATCCCAAGACCTATCTGATGAACAGGCTGAGTGTTGCACTTGCAGGAAGGGTTGCTGAAAAGATTGTCTTCAATGATATAAGCAGCGGCGCACAGAATGATCTGAAAGAGGCAACCGATCTCGCAGAAAAAATGGTCGCCCAATGGGGCATGAGTGATAAGGTCGGACCGGTAAATCTCGGGAGGGGGGAAGAGCATCCGTTCCTGGGAAGGGAACTCGCCCTGCCAAAGCGGTACAGCGAGGAGATGGCCTGGCTGATGGATCAGGAGATCCGCGCATTGATATCCCTGGCAGAAACAAAGGCTGAAGATATCGTGACAGGGAACCGGCAGACCCTCGATTTGCTTGCAGATGCACTGATCAAAGAAGAGGTTCTGGAAAAAGACGCCATAGAGAGAATCATGAAGCAGGCACCATAAGAATTTCAAAAAATGTAATGTTTCGATACGCTGATTTACACTTAATCCAGGAAACAGATACGAAGAGTGCAGATGTTGTGAAAAAATTATTTTTCGATACAGGAGTGTACCTTAAGCTAACAGGCTCATAAATATTTTATTCAGAAAACGGCGAAATATATTTCAATGTAATCATCGAGTTAAATAATTTTTCTCACAATGTCTGCACTCTTAGGGTTTTCAAACAAATCCGAAAGCCTGGCAAACTCTTCAATACTGAGTGTCTCGGGTCTTCTCTGCGGATCGATGCCCGCCTCTGTCAGCAATTCCTTTATGTCACTTCGGATGTTTTTCAGAGAATTCGAGAGCATCTTTCTCCTCTGGGAAAAAGCAGTTTTCACAAGCGTGAAGAACAATCTTTCATCTCCGACATCAACAGAAGGCTTCTCAAGGATTTTCATATGCACTACCGCAGAGTCAACCTTGGGGACAGGCCTGAACGCTTCTCTATGAATAACGAATTGCAAAGTGGGCACCGCATAATACTGAATCATGATCGACAGCACGCCGAAGTCCTTCCCGCCCGGACCTGCGACAATTCTCTCTGCCACCTCTTTCTGAACGGTTAAGGTCATGGACCTGAGATTTTTTCTCGATTTGAGGAGCCTGAAGATTATCGGAGTCGTGATGTAGTACGGGATGTTCGCAACAACAGTGAACTCAGAGAGGGTTTCATAAGGGTATTCAAGGGCGTCTCCATGTATCAGTTCAATGTTGTCGCATCCTGCGAGTTCTGTTTTCAACCTTGCAAATAGCTTTTCATCAAGCTCGATTGCAATAACCCTCCGGATTTTTTCGGAGAGCATTCTTGTGAGTCTCCCGGGGCCGGGGCCGATTTCGACAACGAGGTCTTCGGGCCTGAGATGCGCAGCTTTGATAATCCTCTCGATGATAAAAGGATCAAACAGAAAATATTGTCCAAGAGATTTTTTTGTCATATTTCTGTATGTTGATTGTGATTTGGCTGCCGGTTATTTTCCTTCAATATTGGGCGCTCCTCCCCGGACAAAACAAAGGATAATCAGACCGATAAGAAAGAACGCAGCCACAGAGAGAATGGCAGGCCTCTGGCTGCCGTATGTCGTAGAAATTTCTCCGAAAATGATCGGGCCTATCACAGCCGAAGATTTCCCGACCAACGAATACAGACCGAAATACTCAGCCTCTTTTCCTTCCGGAATGAACTGGGTATAAAACGCACGTGAAGCTGCCTGCACTGTTCCGAGTCCGAGTCCGGCGCATGTCGCAATCACCCAGAAGTGGTTCTTTGTCTCGACAAAAAATGCGGTTACTGCGACAGAGGTCCAGAGGACAAGTGACATCATAACGACTTTCTTGGGACCCCACAGGTCAATAGGTTTTGCCATGACAAGAGAGCCCAAAAGAGCTGTTGCCTGAACAGCAAGATAAAGAAAAATGAGTTCCCTGGGCCGAAATCCAAGCGTTGTTGCAGCAAAAATACTGGAAAATACTATTACGGTACTCACCCCATCTTCATAGAGAAGATATGAGAACAGGAACTTTCCCGGCTCTTTTCTTCGTGCTATTTCCCTGAGTGTTGTCAAAGTTAGCCTGAGACCTCTCATGGCTGAATGCATGAGTGTATATTCTTCTTTCGTATCTCTTGGCAGAAAAAGAAAAGCAGGAATTGAGCAGACTGCAAAAAAACCTGCAATCATAAACCAGGTAGCCTTGAAATATCCATTCTGGATCAAGGGAAGAGCGAACAGGAGTGAAATGATAGACCCGGCATACCCTACCATAAATCCCCAGGCAGAAACCCTTCCCTGGTAGTCGCGCGGCGCAATACGGGGAAGAAAAGAATTATAAAAAACAAGCCCCCCTTCCATGCCAAGATTTGCTATCGCAATCAACAGGAATCCCTCAATGACCATTCCCTTACCGAGGATGGAAAGGCTCGCGACGGCGAGGACACTCAGAGCAGTATAAAACAACAGGAATCGCTTCCTGAGCCCACCGAAATCAGCTATCCCTCCGAGGAACGGGGAACTGAGGGCAACAACGGCCATGCTGACCGATATCGCCCTTCCCCACCAGAGGTCACCACGTCCTGTCTCATTTCCGACAATGACATTCACATAGTACACCGGGAAGACAACCGCAGCTATTACAGCGGAGTAGCTTGAGTTTGCAAAATCGAAGAGTGTCCAGCTAATGATATGCTTCTTATTCAGGCTCATGATGCTCAATCAGATTTATATCTTCAACCTGCCTGCCAGTTTTATCGCCTCAATCATGCTTGACGGATTCGCCGTCCCCTTCCATGCTATGTCATATGCGGTTCCATGGTCAGGGGATGTGCGGATAAACGGAAGGCCGATGGTCACATTCACGCCTTTATCAAAGGCGATCATTTTCAGGGGAATCAATCCCTGATCATGATACATGCAGACAACGATATCAATTTCGCCCTGATATGCTTTATGAAAAATGGTGTCCGGCGGATAAGGACCTGAAACAGGAATTCCTTCCCGGTTCGCCTGCCTGATGGCCGGGACAATCTGCGTTATCTCCTCCTCCCCGAATATTCCCGCCTCTCCGGCATGCGGATTAAGCCCGGCGACAGCAATTTTGGGGGTGCGTATTTTCAACATGTCGCATGCTTTTTTTGCGAGGCGGATAACTCTGAGTATCCGCTGCCTGGTAATCAGCTCAGGGACATTCTTCAGGGCCGTATGGATCGTGACAAGAATAACACGCAATGGTCCTCCAACCAGCATCATTGCATACTGTTTTGTGCGCGATATTTCGGCAAGCATCTCTGTATGGCCCGGCCAGGCAAATCCGGCCATCTTCAGTGCTTCTTTAGAGATGGGGGCGGTAACTATGCCATCCACCTGTTTGTGCATTGCAAGCTCGACAGCTTTCCTGATATACCTGACACAAGCTTCCCCGCCTTCAGCAGTCGGTTTTTTTTGAGGGAGCCGTGGGATCATTGTGTTTACGTTGATAAGGTGCATCAGTCTCCCGCTGTTTTCAGCTTCGTCCGGCGATGTTATTTCCCGCAGCTTCCGGGAATGTCTGAGAAGACGTAATGCCTTTGTCATGATGAGCGTATCCCCGATCACAATCGGGATACAGGATTTCCTGACAACGGGCGAACTAAGCGCCTGTGCGATAATTTCAGGCCCCACTCCTCCGGGGTCCCCCATGGTAATAAGAAGTTTTTTCATTAATCAGTAACCTTTACAATCACTCTGCGATACTGCTTAGAAAACAATAAGTTATTCCTGATTCTGCCGGTTCAGTTGTATCTTAACGCAGGCATTGTTTCTGAGTTCGGCAATATGCTCTTTCAGGCGTTTGTTCACTTCTTGTTCGATGAGATAGTTCTCAATATCCTCTCTCATTTCGTCGAGTTCTTTTTCCAGAAAATCAGAAGCATGCGTATCAAAAAAGGTTCTTATCTCCTCATCTTTTATCCGTATGAATGCCCGAATTTTCAAATCGACATACTCTTTCAGCAATGCATCTTCAAGCTCTGACTTTAAACGAATCTTCCTTGCCTCTCTTACGAAGAGTAACCGGTTAATCATGGTGTCCAGGACTTCTTCTCTCGTAACAGCAGGAGTCACGAGTACCGTTTCAGCGTATTTCTTCTCCAGTTCGCTAAGCGTTATCGCTGTGTTATCCACATACGCCGCCACCCTGTCCTTGATCCCGGCAGAAAGAGACGAGGTATACGCCATGCAGACGAAAATAACAAATAATACATAGCGAACTCTGTTCCAATGTTTGTCATTCCCGCTTGGCAGGAATCCTTCTGATTCCCCCTTAGTAAAGGGGGATAAAGGGGGTTGTTTTGAAGAAAGATTCTGGCCAAGTCCGATGCGGATCTCCGCGAGGAGTCGCTCCGACCAGAATGACAAAATTGCAGATTTCACATATCTTTTAATATCTTTGAGGATTAATAGCATAATACATATTTTTGATTTATGATTTTTCATTCCGAATTTAAATTCCTGATTCACAATATAGTCATGCTGAACTCGTTTCAGCATCTCATGAAAATCAATAGATTAAAGATCCCGAAACAAGTTCGGGATGACAAAAAATCATTTTTCAGCAACCTATCAGAATGCATGTCCGATGCTGAAATGCAGCTCTCCCCTGCTTTCATCCTTCTCCCTCTGCAGTTTAAACCCGTAATCAACCCGTAAGGGCCCGACAGGGGTATCATAGCGTAATCCGAGCCCCGCCGTGAATTTGCTGTCTGAAGGGTCCATATCCTTCATCTCTACCCATACGTTGCCGCCATCAAGAAACGTTACGAGCCCTATGCCCTTTCCTAAAGAAATCCGCATCTCCAGGTTTTCCATGAGAAAGGCATTGCCTCCGGTCGGATTGCCGTCCGACCCTTTCGGGCCGAGGGTATCCTGCTCATATCCTCTCACGGTTGTCCTCCCGCCAAGAAAAAACCTCTCAACGATCGGCAGTTCTGTTGTATCGCCGTATCCTTTTGCAAGGCCACCCCTTAGTGATGCCGCGAGTACAAGCCCAGGGATAAGTTCATGGTAGATGTTGCCATAGAAGGTCAGCTTGATGAAATCGGACTCTGACAGAAAGAGCGGTGATGTGAGCTTCGTTGAGATTCCTGACAGAATCCCCTTTGTCGGGTAGAATGGATTATCCCGGGTATCATAGATAATCCCTAACCGCAGCCCGCTGATAACGAGGGTCCCGGTATCTTCTTTGCTCAGAACAACATCAGGTTCTACATCATAGGTATTCACCAGCGAAAATTCATAGTACAGTTCGGATTTTATGACGTTGCTGAATTTTTTTTCAATGCCCGCGCTTACCGCATGCCGTGTGAGTTTGTACCGGGTATCACGATTATCGACATTCAATTCTTCCTGGTACTCGGTGAGCAATAAAGCCCTGAAGGCGGTAGAGCTATTCAGAAACCAGGGTTCATAATATTGCAGGATAAAGCGCTGCTCAATTGAACTCAGTTCAACCCGTGCAGAGGCCTGCCGGTGCATCCCCCAGAGGTTCCGGTAGCTTACATCAAGGAACCCCCTGTACAGCTCATAATCTGAATATCCCAGGCCAAATTCAACAGCACCTGCATTTCCCTCATGCAAACTTATGAGGACATCATTCCGCTGATCATAGTCTTCAAGCCTTTCTACGTTGACGTCGGTAAATAACCCGAGTTTATACAGCTTCTGCCTTTCCTTTCTGAGGATACTGTAATCGAACGGGGCATTTTCTCCTTTGAGCAGTTCCCTTTTTATCACTGCGTACTTTGTTCTGTTGTTCCC
>Ga0209254_10003047_pt1 | contig 15305 bp, 12 predicted proteins | sample FrelakmetDIP11DI_FD_187148 | JGI IMG/M metagenome (GOLD analysis project Ga0209254, IMG submission 187148) | Freshwater lake sediment microbial communities from the University of Notre Dame, USA, for methane emissions studies - DIP11 DI (SPAdes)... | ecosystem: Environmental > Aquatic >...
AGCTTCGCGGCGCCGGGCCCCTTCCTCCGGTCGCTCGGCCGGACCCCGGCGACCCCGGTCGGCCCGGTCGGCGAGCACACCGTGCAGGTGCTGCGCGAGTTCGGAATCCCCTGACCGATCGGTAATTGCCGATCGGTCATGTCCGATTGCGGATTCCGGCTAGCCCTCCACCGGAAGCCCAGTGCCGCCGCTGGCCGGAATCCGCAATCGGAAGAGGCTACACTTCGCCCATGGCAAGGCCTCTCCCCTGGCTGCTCGCCGCAGGGTCCGGGGCGGCGTTCGCCCTCGCCCTGCCCGGGGCCGGGTGGAGGCCCCTGGTCCTGCTCTTCCCAGGCCTGCTGCTCGAGGCCCTCGAGCGGACGCCCGGCGGGCGGCGCCCGCTCCTCGTCGGCTGGTTCGCCGGCATCGTGCACTGGGTCATCGCGGTCAACTGGGTGCTGCCGGTCATGGACCACTACGGCGGCATGCCGATGGTCGCCGCCGTCGGCTGCCTGGTCGGCATGGCGGCGATCCTCGGCACCTGCTGGGCGGTCGCGGCCTGGCTGACGTCGCGTGCCAGCAGCCGGCTCCGGGTGTGGCTGCTGCCGTGCGCCTTCATCGCGCTCGATGCGTGGCGGCAGTTCTGGCCGCTGCGCTTCCCGTGGAACCCGCCGGCCGCAGTGGTTGCGGACGCCCCGGCGCTGCTCGGCTCGCTGCCGGTGTGGGGGGCGACCGGCCTCGGCTGGGCCATCGTCACGACGGGCGCCGGGCTGTGGGCCCTCGCCCGGCCGGCGTCCCGCCGGCAGGGCCTCGCCGCCCTCGGTACGGCGGTGGCGCTGGCCGTCGCGGCGTCGCTGCTCGCGCCCCCGGCCCGGCCGGCGGGCGAGCCGCTGGCGGTCGCCGTGCTCCAGCCGGGCAGCTCGCTCGAGGAGAAGTGGGACCCGAACCAGTGGATGGAGATGGAGCGGCGGGTGTGGGAGCTGACGGACGAGGCCGCGGAACGCGGCGCGAAGGTGGTGCTGTGGCCGGAGAGCGCCGTGCCCTTCCGCTTCGACGCCGACCCGGCCTACCGCGCCAAGGTGGCCGACGCCGCCCGCCGGCTCGGGCTGGTGATCGTGCTCAACTCGGTGGCCGGCAGCGCCGAGGAGGGCTTCACAAACTCCGCCTTCGCGGTCGGCCCGGACGGGCCGGTCGGCCCGCGCTACGACAAGGTGCGGCTGGTGCCGTTCGGCGAGTTCGTGCCGTGGTGGGCGCGGCTCGCCTTCACCGACGCGCTGGTCCGCGAGGTCGGGATGTTCGAGCCCGGGGCGCGGACGGTGCTGCTCGATGCCGGGGTCCCGATCGGCATGTCGATCTGCTACGAGGTGGTGTTCGCGGAGCTCGCGGTCAGCCAGGTCCGCGGCGGCGCCGAGCTGCTGACCACCCTGACCAACGACGGCTGGTACGGCTACTCGTGGGCGCCCCCCCAGCACCTGGCGCAGGCGGTGCTGCGGGCGGTCGAGACCCGGCGCTGGCTGGCGCGGGCGGCGCTGACCGGGATCTCGGCGGTCGTCGATCCTGCGGGCCGGGTCGTCGCCCGGCTCGAGATCGGCGAGAACGGTCTCCTGTTCGCCGAACCGGTGCCCTGCCGTGGCCTGACGCCGCGCGCCCGGCTCGGCGACTGGTGGGCGGCGGTGGCGGCCGCTGCGGCGCTCGCGCTCGTGGCCGCGGCAAGGAAGCAACGTCGCCGATCCGCTGTTTTGATGGTAGGATGAAGCGCCCGCCTCGGCGGGTCGATTTGTCTGCCGGACCCAGACGTCAAAGGAAGACCCATGCGCGACGAGCTGATGCAACGCGGGACAAGCGAGATCGAGCGTATCCAGCGCCTGCGGGGGTACCTTTGACGAGGAGTCGCTGACCGCCCAGCTGGCCGAGGTCGACGGCCAGGCCCAGGCCCCCGACATCTGGTCCGACCAGGAGCGCGCGCGCGAGCTGATGCGGCGCCGCTCCGGGCTCCAGGAGGCGGTGGCGACCTCGAAGTCGCTGCGCGAGGCCGCCGACGAGCTCGAGGTCCTGCTCGAGATGACCCGGGAGGACGAGGCCGGCGCGGTCGAGGAGCTCGCGGCCGCCCTGAGCCGCCTCGAGCCCAAGCTCGACCGGATCGAGCTCACCACCAAGATGACCGGCACGCACGATCTCGCCAACGCCTACCTGGAGATCCATCCCGGGGCCGGCGGCACCGAGTCGCAGGACTGGGCGCAGATGCTCGAGCGGCTCTACCTGCGCTGGTGCGAGCGCCGCGGCTTCTCGGTCGAGGTGATCGACGAGCAGCCCGGCGAGGAGGCCGGCATCAAGAGCGCCACCTTGCTCGTGAAGGGGCCCTACGCCTACGGCAACCTCAAATCCGAGAACGGCGTCCACCGCCTGGTCCGGATCTCGCCCTTCGACGCCCAGTCGCGGCGCCACACCTCGTTCGCGTCGGCGCACGTCTACCCCGAGGTCGACGAGGAGGTCGACATCACGATCGAGGAGAAGGACCTGCGGGTCGACCGCTACTGCTCGTCCGGGCCGGGCGGGCAGGGCGTCAACACCACCTACTCGGCGGTGCGGCTGGTCCACATCCCGACCGGCATCATCGTCACCTGTCAGAACGAGCGCTCGCAGATCAAGAACCTGGCGAGCGCGATGAAGGTGCTCAAGGCGCGCCTGTATGAGCTCGAGATCGAAAGGCGCGAGCAGGAGCTCGACAAGATCAAGGGGCCCAAGAAGGAGATCTCGTGGGGCAACCAGATCCGGTCCTACGTGCTGCAACCCTACCGGATGGTGAAGGACCTGCGCACCGGCCACGAGGTCGGGGATGCGGACCGGGTGCTCGACGGCGACATCGACGGCTTCATCGAGGCCTTCCTGCAGGCGCAGGCCCAGCAGGCGGCCGGATCGTAGCCGGCGGGATATCACTCCAGACCGTCCGCAATTCAAAGTCCCCAGGAGGAGAGCAATGACCAAGGCAACCGAGTACATCGAGCTCGAGGACCGTTACGGCGCCCACAACTACCACCCGCTGGACGTGGTCGTGGAGCGGGCCGAGGGCGCCTGGGTGTGGGACGTCGACGGCAAGCGGTACCTCGACTTCCTCGCCGCCTACTCGGCGGTCAACCAGGGCCACTGCCACCCCCGCCTGGTCGCGGCCATGGTGCGGCAGGCGGGCCGGGTCGGCCTCACCTCGCGGGCGTTCCGCAACGACCAGCTCGGGCCGTTCTGCAAGGAGGTCACCGAGCTGACCGGCTTTGGCCGCGTGCTGCCCATGAACAGCGGGGCCGAGGCGGTCGAGACCGCGATCAAGGCCGCCCGCAGGTGGGCCTACACGATCAAGGGGGTGCCCGACGGCCAGGCCGAGATCCTGGTCTTCACGGGCAACTTCCACGGCCGCACCACCACCATCGTCGGCTTCTCGTCCGAGGCCGACTACCGCGCCGGCTTCGGCCCGTTCACGCCCGGCTTCAGGCTCCTGCCATACGGCGACGCCGATGCGGTGGCCAAGGCGATGCACCCCAACGTCGCCGCCATCTTGGTCGAGCCGATCCAGGGAGAGTCCGGGATCGTGGTGCCGCCCGAGGGCTTCCTGCGCCGGCTGCGCGAGCTCGCCGACCAGCACCGGGCGCTGCTCGTGGTCGACGAGATCCAGTCCGGCCTGGGCCGCACCGGCAGGCTCTTCGCCTACGAGCACGAGGGCGTGCGGCCGGACATCGTGATCGTCGGCAAGGCCCTGTCCGGCGGCATGTACCCGGTGTCGGCGATCCTCGCCGACGACGAGGTCATGGACGTGTTCCATCCCGGGACGCACGGCTCGACCTACGGCGGCAACCCCCTCGGCATGGCGGTGGCGCGGGAAGCGTTGCGGGTGCTCGTCGACGAGGGCCTGGTGGAGCGCTCGGCCGAGCTCGGCGAGTACTTCATGGGCAAGCTGCGCGCGATCCGGTCGAAGCACGTCGCCGAGATCCGCGGCCGCGGGCTGTGGATCGGCATCCAGCTCAAGCCGGAGGCGGGCGGCGCGCGGCGCTTCTGCGAGGCGCTCCAGCACGAGGGGCTGCTCTGCAAGGAGACCCACGCGACCGTGATCCGGATCGCGCCGCCGCTGGTCATCACCCGCGACGAGATCGACTGGGCGAGCGAGCGCATCGAGAGGGTGCTGACCACGCTGTGAGCCCGGGCGGGCGCCGCTCGCCGCTGCAGATCTGGAGGATGCCATGGCCCCGGCCAGGACGGACGAGCCCAACAAGGTCATCTACTCGATGGTCGGCGTGGGCAGGCTCTACGGCAAGAAGCAGGTCCTGAAGGACATCTCGCTCGGCTATTTCTATGGCGCCAAGATCGGCGTCATCGGCCTCAACGGCTCGGGCAAGAGCACCCTGCTCAAAATCATGGCCGGCGTCGACACCGAGCATCTCGGCGAGGTCGCCTGCTCCCCGGGCTACAGCGTCGGTTACCTCGAGCAGGAGCCGCGACTCGACCCTGCCAAGACCGTGCTCGACGTGGTGCGGGAGGGGATGGGCGAGGCGGCCGCGCTGCTGCGCGAGTTCGAGGAGGTCGGCGAGCGCTTTGCCGAGCCACTCGACGACGACGAGATGACGGCGCTGCTCGAGCGCCAAGGTGAGGTCCAGGAGCGGCTGGACGCGCTCGGCGCCTGGGACCTCGACAGCCGGCTCGAGCTGGCGATGGACGCCCTGCGCTGCCCGCCCGGCGACACCTCGATCAGCGTTCTGTCCGGCGGTGAGCTGCGGCGGGTCGCGCTGTGCCGGCTGCTGCTCCAGCAGCCCGACATCCTGCTGCTCGACGAGCCGACCAACCACCTCGACGCCGAGTCGGTGGGCTGGCTCGAGCAGCACCTGAAGCGCTACGAGGGCACGGTCATCGCGGTCACCCACGACCGCTACTTCCTGGACAACGTGGCGGGCTGGATCCTCGAGCTCGACCGCGGCCACGGCATCCCCTGGAAGGGCAACTACTCGTCGTGGCTCGAGCAGAAGCAGGAGCGGCTGCGGCGCGAGCAGAAGAGCGAGAGCGAGCGCCAGAAGACGCTCCAGCGCGAGCTCGAGTGGATCCGGATGGCGCCCAAGGCACGGCACGCCAAGGGCCGGGCGCGGGTCACCGCCTACCAGCAGCTGCTCGACGCGCGGCCGGACGAGGTGGCGCGTGAGCTCGAGATCTACATTCCGCCGGGTCCGCGCCTCGGCGACGTGGTGATCGAGGCCCGCGGGCTGTCCAAGGGCTACGGCGACCGGCTGCTGATCGACGACGCTTCGTTCTCGATTCCGCCGGGTGCGATCGTCGGCGTGATCGGCGCCAACGGCGCCGGTAAGACCACCCTGTTCCGGCTGATCGTCGGTGAGGAGACGGCCGACGCCGGCAACTTGCGCCTCGGCGACACCGTGCAGCTGGCGTACGTCGATCAGAGCCGCGCCGCCCTCGATCCGGGCAAGACCGTGTTCGAGGTGATCGCGGACGGCCAGGACGAGGTGCAGCTCGGCAAGGTGAAGGTGAACGCGCGCGCCTACTGCGGCAAGTTCAACTTCGCCGGCGGCGACCAGCAGAAGCGGGTCAGCGAGCTCTCCGGCGGCGAGCGCAACCGCGTCCACCTGGCGCGGATGCTCAAGTCGGGCGCCAACGTGCTGCTGCTCGACGAGCCGACCAACGACCTCGACGTCAACACCTTGCGGGCGCTCGAGGACGCGCTCGACCGCTTCGCCGGGTCGGCGGTCGTGATCAGCCACGACCGCTGGTTCCTCGACCGCATCGCTACCCACATCCTCGCCTTCGAAGGCGAATCGACCCTCGACTTCTTCGAGGGCAACTTCTCCGAGTACGAGGATTGGCGCCGGTCGACCCTCGGCGAGGAAGCCACCCGGCCGCACCGGATCAGCTACCGCCGCCTGACGCGCTGACCTCCCGCCCTTCCGCCCAGGGGGTAGGGGTTCGGGATGAGGGGCTGCGGGCCCGCGCCCGAGGAGCCTGCCCTGAGCGAGCGGCGCCGCAGCGCCGCGAGTCGAAGGGCGCCCGTTTCCGCCTCCGACGGCTGGACATCGCGTCCTGGCCCTCAGTCGAGTGCCAGCGACCCTCTGCCATGCCTCGGACTTCGGACTGGAAGCGCAAGACAACGGCCGAGAGGCACCGGGACGTACCGATCCGTTTGGCACGTCTCCGCGGGACATTCGGGAGCGGGCGCGGAAGCGGATCCGGCTCCGGCCTTCGGCTTGCGGCTTCGCCCAGAGGGCTACGCCGTCACAAGTGGCCGTGACACGAGCAGGCGGCTGGTCTACCCCCCAGATACCAGATCCTATCCCCTGGAAGGGTGGGCGGCTGGCTATACTGCCCGCATGACCCGTGCGCGACCGGTCACGCTGAAGCATCTCGCCGTCACGGTGCTGGTGGTGGTGCTGGTCAACGCCCAGCTCACCTGGTGGATCGTCTTCGTGCTCCGCGAAAACCGCATGCGGCTGGGGCTCGAGCGTGGCCGGATGGTCGCCGCCACCGAGCTTGAGGCCGAGCGCCTGGCGCACCGCCTCGAGCAAGCGGAGCTGGCGCTCGCCGCCGCGCTCACGGACGGCGCCCGGATCGAGGCCGAGCCGCCGCCTGAGCCCTTCAGCTCATGGTCGCGGCAGGATCAGCCGTGCGCCCGGCTGTGGAGCGTGCGCCCCCCGGCCGAGCTGTCGCTGCGGCTGCCGGCGGAGGCCGGCTGCGTGGCCGCGGTGGTCGCCGCCGGGACCGCGGAGCGGATGCTGGCGGTGGCCCCCGGCGTCGAGCTGGTCATGCCGGCGGGCGTGTCGGCGGCGGCTGCTCCGCCGTCGATTGCGGTCGAGGCCGCGCCCTCGATCGCGGTGCGACCCGCCGCGGCGCCATGGTCGGTGGCGCTGCGCGGCTACCGACATCGCATCCTGATGATGGTCTCCGAGGGCACCTTCTTCGCGATCCTGCTGCTGGTTCTGGTCGCGCTGCTGTGGCGCACGCTGCGGCGCGAGGCGGAGCTCGAGCGCCAGCATCGCAACTTCTTGTCGGCGATCACCCACGAGTTGAAGTCTCCGCTCGCCTCGATGCGGCTCGCGCTGGAGACCGTGCTGTCGGGCCGGGCCGACGAGATCTCGGGCCGGCGCTTCCTGAACAACGCGCTTCAGGACGCCGAGCGGCTCCAGGACCTGGTGCAGAAGGTGCTCGAGACCACGCGCTACGGCCACGGTGCCCATACCCTGCGCCAGCGCGAGGCCAGCCTCAGCCAGCTGGTGGCCCGCGCCGCCGACGCCGTGCGGGTGCGGGTCGAGTCTGCCGGTGGGGAGATCACGAGCGAGATCGAGCCGCTCGTCTGCGCGGTCATCGACGAGGAGGCGCTCGCCATCGCGGTCTCCAACCTGCTCGAGAACGCCGTCAAGTACGGCGGTCGGAAGCCGCGCGTGCGGGTTCGCCTTGCTGCCGAGCACGGCCGCGCCGTGCTCGAGGTCAGCGACACCGGCGACGGCATCCCGGCCGAGGAGGCTCCGTTCGTCTTCGACATGTTCTACCGGGCGGGCGACGAGCTGAGCCGGACCAGCCAGGGCACCGGCCTCGGGCTGTACCTGGTGCGCCAGATCGTGCACGCCCACCGTGGTACAGTCCGCATAGCCTCCACGGGTCCCGAGGGAACGACCTTCCGGGTCGAGCTGCCCGGAGCCGAGCTCAAGGAGAGCGGGCCATGAAGAAGCACATCCTGATCGTCGAGGATGAACGGCACCTGGCCGATGCGCTGTCCCACAACCTGCAGTTCGAGGGCTATACCACGACGCTCGCTTTCGACGGTGAGGAGGGCCTGCGGCTCGCGCAGACGATCCAGTTCGACCTCATCATCCTCGACATCATGATGCCCAAGCTCGACGGCCTCGAGGTCTGCCGCCGGCTGCGGTCGACCGGCAACCGGGTGCCGATCCTGTTCCTCACCGCCAAGTCGACCGACGCCGACCGGCTGCTCGGCCTCAAGCTGGGGGCCGACGACTACCTGGCCAAGCCCTTCCTGCTCGAGGAGCTGATGCTCCGGGTCCAGGGCATCTTCCGGCGGCAGGACTGGTACGCGACCCCCCCCGAGCAGCAGGAGGTGTTCCGCTTCGGCGACAGCGAGGTCAACTTCAGGACCTTCGAGGCGGTCACCAAGGGGCGCACGGTGCAGCTGACCGAGAAGGAGTGCATGCTGATCAAGCTGCTGGTCGAGCGCCGCAACCAGGTGGTGTCGCGGGAGGAGATCCTGGAGCGGGTCTGGGGCTACCGCTTCTCGACCTCCTCGCGGACGATCGACAACTTCATCGTGCGGCTGCGCCGGTACTTCGAGAGCGATCCGAAGCGGCCGCACTTCATCCAGTCGGTGCGGGGCGTGGGCTACCGCCTGAGCGTCGGCCCTGATTGACACCGTGGGGAGACGGGGGTTGACGCCGGCACTGGCCACCGACGAGAGCGGGCTCCTGGCCCGCCACCTGCGGCGTATGCGGGTCAGCTGGACCGTGTTCATCGTGGTGGCGCCGCTCGTGGCGGTGGTCGGCTTTCTCGCGCCGCACCTGACGACCGACGTCGGATCGCCGTTGATCGTGACCCTCCTGGTGCTGGCCATGAGCCTCTGGGTGGCCGTTACCGCGGACCGCGAGGCTCGCCTCCGCCTCGAGCGCGTCAAGCGGGCATTCGCGGTGCACGCCGAGGTCTCCCGCCTGCTGCGGGACCACTGGGTCGTGTTCCTCGTGGTGCTGCTCCGCCTCGAGATCATCGTACTGGGTGGGCTGGTGGTGGCGGTGTGGGGCGTCGGCCCCTGGATCGGCCTGTGGTTAACGCTCGCGGGGGCGCTGCTGATGGCCCGGGCTTGGCCAACCGAGAACAAGTCTCAGGTCCTGATCGAGCGGGCCCGGGAGCTGCTGCCGTGAAACCCCACGCTGCCGGCCGCGTAGATATTGCCAAGGGTGAGGTGCGCCCGGCGTGCGCCGTGCGCGCGAGGTCGGAGGTCGAATGAAACGGTGGATGTGGTTGGGGCTCGTCGCGGTGGCGGTGGTTGCGGCCGCCATCAGCATCATCGCGTTGCCGAAGGGCCCGGAGTGGACGACCTCCTCGCCCGAAGCGCTGGCCGAGTTCGAGCTCGCGCTGCAGGCGAGGATGAAGCTCTACCACGCCGACACGATCGCTCACCTCGAGAAGGCGGTCGAGCTCGACCCCGACTTCGTGATGGCCCAGCTCCTGCTATCGGACTATGCGAAGTACGAGGAAGAGACCAACGCCGAGGAGCTTCTGGCAAAGGCGCTGGAGGCGGATGTGGGGTCGCTGCGTCCCCGCGAGCGATGCTACATCGAGCGGGCGCGGGCGATCCGCGACAAGCGGCCCGAGGACGCCGAGCGATTGCTCACGGAGTACCGCGAGCGCTACCCGAACGATCCCTACGCGCTCGAGTCGGCGGCGAGCCTTGCCTTCCAGCGCGGCGACAACGAGAACGCGGAGCGGCTGTACCGCCGGCTGATCGAGATCGGCCCGAACTGGGTCATCGCCTACAACCAGCTCGGCTACCTCACCATGTTCCAGGCCCGTTTCGCCGAGGCAGAGGAGTACTTCACGAGCTACCGTTTCATCGCGCCGGATCAGGCCAACCCGCACGACTCGCTGGGCGAGCTGTACATCATCCTGGGTCGCCTGCCCGAGGCAGTGCAGAGCTTCGAGACTGCTGTCAAGATCAGGCCGGACTTCTGGGACTCCTACGCCCACCTGGTGTTCGCGCGGACGCTGCTCGGCGACTATGCGGGCGCCGCGCAGGCCGCGGCAGCGGTCGAGGGCGTACCGAGCTGCCCGGCCAAGCTGCCCCAGAGCCTGGGTTGCCTGGGGACCTGCCTCGAGCTCGAGCTGAGCGAGCGCTGGCAGGACGCTTTGGCGCTGCAGACGTCGCCATGCGTGCTCGACGCCTCCCCCCTCGACCTGTGCACCAGGGTCGAGCATCGCGCGGCGTGCCAGCTCGGCGACTGGCCGGTGGCGGAGGCGATCGAGGCCAAGCTCCAAGCCTACGCGGACGAGAGCAAGGCGAAGGGCGCGTCGATGTACGTCGACGAAGCGAGGACGAACCTGCTTCACATGCAGGGGGTGCGGCTCGCTCTGTCGGGCGATCTCGCGGCGGCCGAGAAGGCGTTCACCGAGGCGGACGGCAATCTCGCGTACTACAACTCGTTCGTCGGCCTGTTCAAGCTCTGCAACCGCCTGTTCCTGGTCGAGACGTTGCTCGCCCAGGGTCGCGACGCTGAAGCCCATCAGCTGCTGGCCAAGGTGCGTGCGGTCAATCCGTGGCTGGTCGCGTCGTTCGAGGAGTCCGGCCTCAAGCTGATGGGGCTGCCGCGCGGCTGACCCAGCTGCCGATCGCCACGTTCTGCACAAGACTGCCGATGTGCGGCTGCCACCCGCTCGGATGACTCAGGTCGCGGACTCCCGGCGTGCGTCGACGAAGTCGGGATCGCGCCGCCGCAAATCGAGGATCACCTCGCGGGTCCTCTCGAGCAGCGCCTCGACGTCGTCATTGGTGAGCCCGGCGGTGGCGATCGGCGGGCCCACCGCCACCTCAAGCCGACCGGGTCGCGCTGCGGGCGCCCCCTTGGGGAACAGCCGGTAGCTGCCGTTGACGGCGACCGGCAGGATCGGGACCTGGGCGTCGACCGCGAGATGGAAACCTCCCTTCTTGAAGGGCTGCAGATAGCCGTCGGGGGAGCGCGTGCCCTCGGCGAAGACCAGCACCCGGCGGCCGGCGCGGATGGTGTCGACGGCGCGGGCCATCTCGCAGCGCGCTTTCTCGGAGTCCGAGCGGTCGACCGCGATGAACCCGATCTTCAGCGCCGCATGGCCCCACAGCGGGATCCGCGCCAGCTCCTTCTTGATCACGAAGTAGACCGGGTGGGGGAGGGCGAGGGCGATCGCCGGGCCGTCGAGGTGGCTGGTGTGGCTGGAGATGACGACGTAGGGACCAGCAGGGGGAACGTTATCGAGACCAGCGGCTCGCGTGCGGACGCCAGCCGCTGCGTGCAGCACCCAGGCCCAGCCTCTGACCTGGGCGTAGGTGGCGCGGTCCAGGCCGAGCACTGCGAACAGGATTGCGAGCGAAGCGAACCACAGGGTTGCGAGGACACCGGCGGTGTACTGGTAGATGGCGAGGATCCGCAATCCGAGACCCGCCCCGCCGGGCACGGCCCGGCTCAAGACCGCCAGCCGGCGCGCCGGATTCCAGCCGGCACGAGGGTGTCCGTCATCGGTTGGGCTCCAGGCTGGCGACCCGCCGGCGCAGGTGGGCGACGGCCCGCTCGAGCTCCTCGACCAGGCGGTGCGTGCCGAGCCGTTCGCGGGCGGCATCGAGCCCGCTCGAGAAGTACCAGAGCTGGCGGTCAGGGCCCGCGTTCAGGCGCAGCCACACCGACTCCTCGTCGCTCGCCTCATCGAGGTCGACGAGCAGGCTCGAGAGGTTGTGGAGGAGATCGGCGGCCTTGATCATCACCGCCCCCTCGGAGTTGTCGGCCATCTTCTCGATCTGCTCATGCTTGCGCACTGGCCAGGTCTCGCTGCTGTCGAGCTCGGGCCGCTTCTCCTCGGTGACCTCGAGGACCAGCCGGAGCACCTCGTCGCCGACTGCGGCGCGGATCGTGGCCGGCCCGTCGGGGTCGGGCACGTCCTCGAGGTAGTCGTGGAGCAGCGCGGCCGCGAGCACCTCGTCCGGGGCGCCGACCCGGGCGAGGATCCCCATGGTCCCCATCAGGTGCGTGATGTAGGGAACGCAGCCGGGCGGCAGCGGCGCGTCGACAGCCGCATCCCCGCAGCCTTCGGCGTACTCCCCCTTGCGGAAGTGCCTGTGGTGGCCCTGGGCGGCGAGGCGAGCGGCCGCCTCGATCAGCGGGGAGTACAGCGGTCGCCGGTCGTCCCCGAACCCTGGAGGGTGATGGACCACCGTGGAATTCTATCACCGGCAGCGTCGTGGCATGGCCGCTCGGGCTCACATCGCAGATGCGCGGGGGGCGGTACACTGGTCGTGGAGGACGTCATGCGGAGACTCTTGATGCTCGTCGTTGCCGGTCTGGTGTGGGCCCCGATCGCCTCGGCTCAGTTCGTGGGACCTGGCGGCTCGATCCCGGTGGTCGCCAACACTCCGGGGGCCGGCGGCACCTACTGGCGCTCCGACGTGAGCGTGGTCAACCTCAACGACTGGGACACCTCGATCGTGATGATCCTGCTACCGGAGATCCGCGACGGCAGCCAGACCTTCGAGCCGGTGGTGACCGATCCCGTGCTGCTGCCCGCCAACAGCCAGCGCACCATGACCAACGTCCTCCAGAGCGAGTTCGGGCTGACCAACAAAAAGGGGGCGCTGTCGGTGCTGTCGCTCGACGGCTCGCCCCTGGTCATGAGCTCGCGGACCTACACCTTCGACGGCGAGGGCGGCAGCTACGGCCAGGACGTCCACGCCATCCTCGCAGCCAACCAGGCGTGGGTCGCCGGCGTCCGCAACGACAGCCTGTTCCGGACCAACGTCGGCATCTTCCTGCCGGTCGACCCGATGCCGGGCCAGCCGGCGGTTTTCACGGTGACCGTGCACGACGCGAACGGGGAGGTCGCCGGCCAGGGCAGCATCAACTTCGTCCAGGCCGGGGTCCAGCAGAAGAGCCTGGACGCCTTCGGCGCGAGCAGCCTGCTCGATGGCTACCTGGTCTTCCGCTGCAGCGACCCGACGCTGGCCTGGTACGCCTACGCCTCGCGCGTCGATCAGGTCACCGGCGATGCGGTCTACCGCGCGGCCCGCGGCCGCCAGTCGGACTTGCCCTAGGAGCGTGTGGGGCATAGGCCAGGCTTGAGGAACTTTGGAAGCTCCGCATCCCCGAATAACTTCATCACTTCTTCATGCCTGGCACCAAAGTGGAGGCTCGCGGAATCGGAGATTCCCGACCGAGTTGATCGACTTCGGGAGCGATGACCGCTCCACCCTCCCGTGCGGCGCGGCAGACGATCGCGCGGCGACCATGGGGCAGTGGGATCGGGTCGTCAGAGCACAGCCCGGTGTACCGCGCCATCGCCTCGCGCACGGCGGTGTCCCTCTTTGCCTCGTACACCACGAGGTGGTGGTAGGGCGCCTTGGGCAGCTCGCCGAGCTCTTCACTCAAGGGTTCGGTACCCCCGAACACCGGGTACGGCGATGAGGACGTCGTGACCGATTCCATGGCGTCACCGAGGTAGAATGCCAGCCCCTCGCAGCTGAGGTCGATGCAGACGACTTCAAAGGGCGAGGGTGGGACGACGCTGCGGAGCTGGGCTGCGAGCTGCCGCATATCCCTGTCGGTATCGACCACCCCTCCAATCAGCTTCAGCGCAATCATCGCGGCGATCCACACCGCGAACGGCCACGACCACCGCACCGGCAGACCGAGCCAGGAGACCGGTACACGCCGTGCTTCCGCCTCGCTGCGACCGAGTCGGGCACACAACAGCGCAATCGCTGGAAACACCGGCAGAACATAGAGCGTCAGCTTGGAGCTGGCGACAGCCAGCACGAAACATGGCACGACGACCCAGCACACCACCAAGAGGCCTCCGGGGTTGTCCCTGAGTCGTCGCCAGAAGGACAGCCGCAGGACCATTCTCCAACGGCGTTTCAGAGCGAGCCAGAAGGCGGCGCTGGCTGGCAAGGTGCCGACGAGGAGGACCGGCAGATAGACCTCGATCGCGCCCGTCAAGCCGGGGTTGCGCTGGTACGACGCCGAGACCAGCCGCCCGGCGACGTGGTTGTCCCACAGGTACGGCAAGCCCCCGGGGACCACCGCGCCGACGTAGGCATACCAGGACCCTCCGATCGTCAGAAACCCGACAGCGCCGAGCACCATCCCCCACGACACGAAGAACGAACGCAACGCCCCTGTCGCCGCCAGGACGACGATCATCGCGGCGCACGGGATCAGCGCAGCCGGCCCCTTGGTCCAGACCCCAAGGGCGAGCACGACGCCCAGCACGACCTTCCACCACTCCGCACCCGGGCCAGATCTCTCCCGGGCAAACCAGAAGGCCACCATACTCGCCGTCGTCCAGAAGGTCAGGGGCGTGTCCGGCGTTACGATGTTGGCGGCCACGAACGGGAGGAGCATCGTGGCATAGAGGATCGCCGCTAGACGTCCGCTTCGCTCATCCCAGAGCGCTCGCCCGAGTACGAACACGAGCAGCGTCGTCAGCAGGTACCATCCGGCGTGGGCCAGGCGAGCACCCCACTCGTTGGTTCCCAGCAGCCACATGCCGGCTGCGATGCCCCAAAGCGACAAAGGCGGCTTGTCGAGATACACCTGGTTCACGATGCGAGGAATCAGCCAATCCCCGGATTTGAGCATGGTCCGGGAGGTCACCGTGTGTAATCCCTCGTCGGGCGACCAGACACCTCGCGTGCCCTGGAAGCCGAGCGCCAATACGACCAGCAGTACCACGAGTCCCAGCGGCCGTAGTCGTTGCCGGTCGAAGACCACCGAGTGGCGTCTATTCGTCATTGCCGCAATTGATCGGTACAGGTGCGTGCAGGCGTCGTGCACGGCGGGTGGAGTATACGGGCACCACTCCCGTCATCGCCACTGCGCTCGGAGGAGATCGAGGGGCGAGTCGCTTACAACCTGCTCGACGGCTACGTGGTCTTCCGCTGCAGCGACCCGACGTCGACCTGGTACGCCTACGCCTCGCGCATCGACAGCCGACGATCACAAGGCGAGCTCCGGTTACCGGCGTCAACTCGCTTCAACTTCCCCACGTCTCGCCCCGGAGTGGAGGCTCGAGGAGCTAAGCTCGGGGGGTGAGGACGGCACCGCCCGATGAGGAGGGACCATGGAATCGTATGTGACGGCCGACAACATCGACGCCAAGGCCGCGGCGTGGCTGGAGCGGATCCGTCCCTTCAACGAGCACGCGATGCGTCTGAACGCGCGTGCGAGCGCGCTGCTCGTGGTGGACATGCAGCGCTTCTTCCTCGATCCGGCATCGCCCACCTTCACCTGCGGCGGGTTGGCGATCGTCCCGACGCTGAGGCGCCTCGTGGATGCCTTCCGCCGGGCGGGTCTGCCGGTGATCTTCACCCGGCACGTTCATCATCCTCACGACCTCGACCGCGGGATCATGGGATGGTGGTGGGAAGCCGCCTGTATCGAAGGAAGCCCGGAGAGCGAGATCCACCCCGATCTGGCTCCGATGCCGGACGAGAAGGTGGTGCTCAAGCACCGGTACTCCGCCTTCTACAACACCGACCTCGAGACCGTGCTGCGCTGCCTGAAGGTCGAGGACGTCGTCGTCACCGGCGTGATGACCAACATGTG
>Ga0209254_10003048_pt1 | contig 15302 bp, 10 predicted proteins | sample FrelakmetDIP11DI_FD_187148 | JGI IMG/M metagenome (GOLD analysis project Ga0209254, IMG submission 187148) | Freshwater lake sediment microbial communities from the University of Notre Dame, USA, for methane emissions studies - DIP11 DI (SPAdes)... | ecosystem: Environmental > Aquatic >...
GAGACTCCCGAGGGGGCCATCCGGCCCCCTCTTTGTTCCTGTGCGTATCGGAAGGAACCAGCCTCGGCGCGCTAAACATCAACCACCGTACCCGGCACTCGAAAGGACGTCCACCATGTTCGCGGCGCTCCTCAGCCGACCGGCCGTCCGCTGCGCTGTTGAGCAGACCCGGCGTCCGGGCGCAAGGCGTGGCCGCGTCCCACAGCCCACTGCGCTGCCGCCGGCACCGGCGTCCGATATACTCCATGACAGGAACGAAGGGCGACACAGGATGGCAGGCGCGGTCGCGGACCGCGTCGTCAGGGCGCGCTGGGAGGAGGGTCGTGCCGTGGGCAGGAGGTTTCGTGCGTCAGCGTCTCTGGTGGTCGCCGCGGTCGTGCTCCTGCCGGCGGTGGCGTCTGCCTTTCATCTGGGCTTCGTTGAGGCAGAGTGGGACGGCGTCGGGGGGGTCGACGGGATCGGCGCGGCCTTCTCGGTGGCGGTGAGCCCTGACGGCGCCCACGTCTACGTAGCGGCCTGGGGGGATAGCTCGCTGGCGGTGTTCACCCGTGACCCGGCGACCGGCCGCCTCACCTTCGTCGAGGCGCAGTGGGACGACGCCGGCGGGGTCGACGGGCTGGCCGGCGCGTACTCCGTCGTCGTGAGCCCGGACGGCGCCCACGTGTACGCCGCCGGGTTGCTCGACAACGCCGTGGCGGTCTTCGCGCGCGACCCGGCCAGCGGCGCCCTGACCTTCGTCGAGGTCGAGCGGGACGGGGTGGGTGGCGTGGAGGGGCTGGCGGGGGCCTCGGCCGTCGTCGTGAGCCCGGATGGCGACCACGTCTACGCCACCGGCTTCTGGGACAACTCGGTGGCGGCCTTCGCCCGGCAGCCCACCGGCGCCCTGACCTTCGTCGAGGTCGAGCGGGACGGGGTGGGCGGCGTGGAGGGGCTGGCCAACGCCACCGGCGTCGCGGTGAGCCCCGACGGCGCTCATGTCTACGTTGCCGGCGAGGGCGACCACGCCGTCGCGGTCTTCGCTCGCCAGGCGGCCTCCGGCGCGCTCGACTTCGTCGAGGCCGAGGTCGACGGCACGGGTGGCGTCACCGCCCTCGCGGGAGCCTCTGCGGTCGCGGTCAGCCCGGAGGGCGCGACGGTGTACGCGACCGGCGCCTACGACTCCGGGCTGGTGGCGTTCATTCGCGACCCGATCAGCGGCGCCCTCTCGCTCCTCGAGGAGTACCTCAACGGTCAAGGGGGTGTGGCCGGGATGAACGGGCCCCGCGGGTTGGCGGTGAGCCCGGATTGGCAGCACGTCTACGTGGCGGCCTACGGCGGGGATGCGGTCGTGAGCTTCGCGCGGCAGCCGCTGGGCGGCGCCCTGACCTTCCTCGAGTTCCGCGACAGTAGCTGGGGGGTGGTGGGGCTGCAGGGGGCGAGGTCGGTCGCGAGCAGCCCGGATGGCCGCAACCTCTACGTGGCCGGGGCCGACGACAGCGCGGTGGTGGCGCTGGTCCGCATGCTGTTCGGTGACGGCTTCGAGAGGGGGACGACCTCGGAGTGGTCGACGACCGTCCCCTGAAGGTGCCCGGCACCCCATTCCGCAGGACCTCGTCCACGTCGACGATCGGCTTCTTCATCCGGCCGAGAATCTCGCCGTGAGCGGCTGTCTCCAGGGGTAAAGCCCATTGAACCTGAGATCGAGTCTCTGGTATAGTCCGCCGACCGTTCACGGAGAGGCCGATGCACGAAGACGCCAGAATCCCGGGTGCGGACGGCGACGAGACCATGCCGGCCGACAGCCTCGACGACCACGACGCAACCATGTCCGTCCCCTCCGCCGCGCCTGCGACGAGCGACCCCGGGCACCCCGCCACCATCGGCCGCTTCCGCATCCTCGGCAAGCTCGGACAGGGCGGGATGGGGGTGGTCTGGGAGGCCGAGCAGGATCAGCCCAGGCGGCGGGTGGCGCTCAAGGTCATGCGCCGCGACCACACGGTGGACCCGCTCCACGTCCAGATGTTCCGCCGGGAGGCCGAGACCCTCGCCCGCCTCAGGCACCCCAGCATCGCCGCCATCTACGAGTCCGGCCACACCGATGACGGCCACGACTACTTCGCCATGGAGCTGGTGCGCGGCCTCACCCTCGATCAGTGGCTCGCCCAGCGCCCGAGCCGGCTCGACGAGGCCGAGCTCGAGCTCCGGCTCCGTCTCTTCGCCACGATCTGCGACGCGGTCCACTACGCCCACCAGCGGGGGGTGATCCACCGCGACCTCAAGCCCTCGAATATCATTGTACAAGTACAAGTGCCAGGTACGGTGGTTGATGTTGCGCGCCCACGTGCTCGACGCAGCTCGTTGGAACGCCAGGTACCAGATGGCGTGCTCGGAATCTGAGTCGGGGCAGATCAGGTGAGGTCTGACGGGCACTCCACGGCGTTGGGACGCGTGATCGCGGGAGGAGACCCGCAGCTCGAGCGCGCGGTGGCCGAGATCCTGGCCGCCATCGAGCGCGAGCCGGTGACGCTGCCGCAGCGGCCGGCCGACCCGGTCAAGACCCCGAGCCACTGATCGGCGTCAACACCGCGGTCTCACAACCGCAACATGCTCACTCTCGAGGGGGCCACCCGGCCCCCTCTGTGTTTTCGCGCCCGCTCGAAAGGCCGGATCCTTGGCGCGGAACATCAACCACCGTGCCCGGCACTGTTTCGGGCAGGTTGCGATCAAGGCGCGTGCATGGGAGCATTCTGGTAGAGCCTAATCGGAGTCAGGGCTGCGGCGCGTTCCACCGAGATCTGGAACATTGACGGAAGGACGTGAGGGTGATGGCACGCAGGGGATACTTCGCGGAGCTTCAGCACCAGGCCCGTGTTGCACAACGGGAAGCGGAACGGCGACAACGGGCCGCGGCCCGGCAGCACGCCGCAGCCGTGCGTATGGCTGAACAGGCTCGAAAGACGGAAGAGCGGGCGAGACAGCAGTTTGCCCGCGCAAGGGGGACGGAGCGGAAGCAAATCGAGAAGGATGCTAAGGCTGCGCACATCGCTGCGATGGAAGCGCACGTCGAGGAACGAAACGCTGGTCTCGCCGCAATCTACGACGAGATCGACAACCTGCTTGCCGCCACACTCGACGTCGACGACTACGTCGATTTGCACAGCCTGCGGCGGACGGCGGAGCATCCACGCTTTGATCGTACCGATCTTGAATCGCCGATCCCTCCGCCAGCTGTTATCCCAAATCCGACTGAGCCAGTCTTCATTGAACCCGAGCCACCAAAGGGACTATTCGGAAGAAAGAAGAAGTACGACCAAGCGGTCACTGCGGCCAAAGCGGCCCATGCCCAGGCACTCGCCGCGTGGCGGGCCAAAGTAGAAAACAACTCGATACTACGGAGGGTGGCGGCTGAAGAGCACGCGAGGGCCGAAAGAGATCGAGTCGTGGCTCTGGAGAGGGAGTGCGCTCGCTATAAAGCCGAGTGCTCCGCGCGAGAGAACGAGGCAGCGGAGCACAACGCGAGGATCGCGACTCTGATAACAAACCTCGGGTACGGATCTGTCGACGCCGTCCAGGAGTACGTTTCGATTGTGTTGTCGAACTCGGTCTACCCCGAACACTTCCAGGTTGACCACGATTTCACGTTTGACCCGTCGACAGCGGAACTCAAGATGCGTGTTCTTGTGCCACCGCCGAGCAAACTGCCGAGCATAAAGGCTTATAAGTACACAAGATCAACGGACGAGATCACCACGACGGTCTTGTCACAAAAACCATGCAAGGACCGCTATGCCAGCGCGGTTCACCAGGTTGCATTGCGGTCGCTTCACGAAATCTACGAGGCGGACCGCCGAGGTCTGATCAAGACGATCTCACTGGAAGTTGGTACCGAGACGACAAGCCCGGCAACTGGGAAGCCCACCTACGTGCCATTCGTCGCGGTCGCCGCCGCGCGGGACGCCTTCTTGGAATTCGACTTGTCATCGGTCGTACCTGTGGCGACCCTTGACCACCTGAACGCTGCATTGTCGAAGAATCCGTATGAACTGGTTGCAGCCGATACAGCTGGGATACGCCAAGCGTGAAAGACGACCATCTCGTTTTCAACCCGCCGCCCGGTTGGCCGAAGCCTCCTGAAAACTGGCGACCACCAGCCGGTTGGACACCGGATCCGAGCTGGCCAAAACCTCCTGAAGGATGGCAGCTCTGGTTACCGGCCACCTCTGAGAGCACGTTGGAACGGGTCTTCGATCGGGAACAACCGACAAAGCCCGCCTTGCCCGTTGAGTCTGGTTCCAGGATGCCTTCGCAAGAAACCGAGAACGTCGCGTCGCGGGTGGCCCTTCTTGAGGCCGAAAACGCTGCACTCAGATCGCGCCTTGATGGCTCGGGCGAGGACGTCGATGAACTGGTAGCGCTCGACGACGAGCGTGTGCTGCAAAGTGTGGGCATCTACAGGTACCACCATCCCCTAGAGAATGCCATCGCCTATCGAGAACGACTCGATCATCTTGAGGCCCATATCGCAGAGCTCGTGAAAGCCGGTTTGGCGATCGAGAAGTCGAACATGTTCACTTTCGACAACTCGCTTGCCAAGGGCCGTCGCTTCAGTGACGACCTCGCGAAGCTAATGCTGCGAGCTTACAACGCGGAGGCGGACAACAGCATTCGATCACTGCGAGTTGGGAACGTGGTCACTGCGAAGAAGCGGCTTGATGTATCTCGGATGGCGATTGCGAAGCTCGGAAAGATGATGGAAATGCGCATCGCTGACGCGTTTCATGCCCTGCGCCTCGAGGAGATCGAGTTGATGGCCGATTGGCTGATGAAGAAGGAGGAAGAAAAGGAGGCTGCGAGGGAGGAGCGCGCACGCCTTCGCGAAGAGCGACGGGTCGAGAGAGAATTGGCCGAAGAACGAGCCCGACTAGACAAGGAACGCGCGCACATCCAAGCTGCAATCAATGCGCTGCAACAGTCGGGCGACCACAATCCGGACCTCGAGGCAAAGCTTGCCGTCATCGACGAAGCAATTGCCCAGAACGACTATCGGACGGCGAACATCCGAGCCGGGTACGTTTACGTCATTTCGAATCGAGGGGCTTTCGGGGACAACGTCGTCAAGATCGGACTCACACGGCGGCTTGAACCCCTTGACCGAGTCAACGAACTCAGTGGCGCGTCCGTGCCTTTTCGGTTCGACGTCCACGCTCTGTTCTTCTCTGAAGACGCGGTCAGTGTGGAGAATGAGCTACACCAGCACTTTGCGGACCGCGCCGTGAATATGGCTAACTTCCGCAAAGAGTTCTTTTTTGCCACGCCTGCCGAGGTGCGAGTGGTACTGGCTGACCAAGTAGGCAATCTCCTTGAATTCAGCGAACGCGCGGACGCGACCGAGTACCTCCAGTCCGTTCAATACTGGCCCGAACTCGACAGCCGGCCCGGTCCGCGCAAGCCCGCTCCTGACGGCGATTGACCACCAATCGGGTTCTTGGTGGCTGGTTGCGGTTGATCGCTAGTGTGGTGCGTCCAACGCTTCTTTACATTTGGTGATCTTGGCGAGGATGCGCTCGACCGGGGCGCTCCAGACGAAGACTCTGGGATTCTGGTTGTGGTTCTTCAGGTACTCGTCGATCGCCGCGATGAGATCGGGGACGCTGGCGAACGAGCCTCGGCGAATCCGCTTCTCTGTCAGGTCCCGGAACCAGCGTTCGACCAAGTTCAGCCAGGAGCTCGACGTAGGTGTGAAGTGAAGATGAAACCGCGGATGACGACTTAGCCACTGCTCGACCCGCGGATGTTTGTGCGTCCCGTAGTTGTCCACGATCAGGTGGAGGTCCAGTTCCGGAGGAGTCTGGGCGTCGATCTGCTTGAGGAACCGAATGAACTCTTGATGCCTGTGCCGCGGCATGCAGTCGCCGATGACGCTGCCGTCCAGCATGCTCAGGGCCGCGAATAGCGTCGTCGTTCCGTTCCGCTTGTAGTCGTGGGTCATGATGCCGCAGCGGCCTCTCTTCAGGGGCAGCCCGGGTTGCGTGCGGTCCAGCGCCTGGATCTGCGACTTCTCGTCCACGCACAGCACCAATGACCGGTCCGGGGGATTCACATAAAGACCCACGATGTCGCAGAGCTTGCCGACAAAATCCTTGTCCCGGCTGAGTTTGAAAGTCCTCACCAGATGCGGCTTGAGGTTGTGCTGTCTCCAAATCCTCCGCACCGTCGCCTCGCTCACCCCCTGGGCTGCGGCCATGCTCCGCGTGCTCCAATGGGTCGCATTCGGCGGCCGGGAATGGAGGGTCGCCTCGACCACCTCCCGGATCTTGGCCTCCGAGATCCGAGGAAGACGGCCTGGGCGCGGGGCGTCCTTCTCCAACCCCGCCAAGCGAAGCGCCAGGAACCGCTGACGCCAGAGTTGGACGGTCGGGCGCGACACACCCAAAGCACGAGCAATATCTTGATTGGCGATGCCCTCGGCAGCACGCAAAACGATGCGAGCGCGTTCAACCACGCGCTGCGGCAGACTGCGGCTCCTGGCCCAAGTCTCCAGCGTCGCCTCTTCATCGTCGGTCAGCTCGATGGCGACGGCGCTTCTGCTCACAAGCCCGACCGTATCGGACGTTTCAATTCGTGTCAAGTTATTTCTGACGCACTACACTAGGACAAGTGGGTGCCGCGTAGGGTGGTTGATGCTGCGAAGGTCAGTTCAATTTGCGTACGTGCTCGCCGTAGCCCGTCGTGACGCCAGGCACGAGTCGGAGTGCTTGGAATCTGAGCCGAGGCGGATCAGCTGAGGTCGGAGGGTAAGGTCACGACGGCGGGGTGCGTGATCGCGCACCGCGCCGCCCGCGTAAAAAGGTGCCGGGCATGTTTTTATGCTTTGCGCCTTCAATCGCGATAACACGGTCCAGCTTCCCGAGGTCGACCCGGAAGCGCTCATCATCGTAAAGGTGCCCGGCACCGATTTCCGCATTTGTCGAACATCCACGCACTCGGGCAACTGAGCGTCGACCGCTTCCATCCTGTAGGTCCTCGCGGTCGTCAATCGCAGCGGAATCACCCGTCGTCAGTTAGGCGGGAGGGAGGTCGAGCGAGGATTGGTGCCGTGCTAGGCTTCGCCGCATCATGGCCACCCTCCAGCGCGTCGCCTCGCGTTGGCAAATCGTCGCGCTGACGATCAACGACGTCGTGGGCAGCGAGGTGTACCTGCTGCCGGCAGCGGCTGCGGTCTTGCGGAGGAGTCTAATGCACCTGCCGTTCGTCGGCTGCGCCGGCCTGTCAGGGGTCTGGGCGCTGGGGTATGGGTGAGAAGGCGAGCTTCTCGAAGCCCACAGCCGCAGCGGCTCCGATGGCGTACATCAGCAAATCCAGGGGGTCGAAGGTGCGGCCGAAAACTGGAACGTCAAAGTACTGGCTGAGCTCGACGATGACCCCAATGAGGAAGACCAGGCAGGCGCGGCTGACGGATGAGCGAAGGACCGGAACGCGAGCCAGACCGACCCCGAGGAGCAGAACGAGAGAAAACGGAAGAAGGAGGTCGATCAGGTAGCCGGTGACGAAGGGACGGAGGGGGCCGTTGTACCGCGGGCCGGTGACGAGGTGAAGCGCCGCAACCGACACGCAGATGGCGACGATGACGGGCTTGCGGGGAAGGTTGAGGGAAGCCATCGACTTCCGCGTACCGCGAAACGAAACCTCCGAGAGGGCGCCAAACGTCCGCGGCTCAGCCGCGGCGCTTGATGTTCACCGAGAGCATACCGCCTGCGCCGTCGGAGTGGCCAGTCCCACAAGTGCCAGGTCCGGTGGTTGATGTTGTGCACTCCCGTGCCCGACGCAGCTCGTTGGAACGCCAGGTACGAGTCGGAGTGCTCGGGATCTGAGTCGAGGCGGATCAGGTGAGGTCGGAGTGCAAGGTCGCGGCGGTGGGGTGCGTGATCGCACACCGCGCAGCCGGCGTGCCGCACGCCACCGGCACGACCCAGCGCATCGTTTGCGAGGCGTAGCTTGACCTGGGCTACCGCCTGCAGGCCTGGCTCTGACACGGCTTCTCGGACCAGGTCAGGGCCGACGTCACCTTCCAGCCCCGCCGGGTCGGCGACTCGAGCTGAAGAACGGAGCCCGGGAATGGGCGTCGAAGCCTGTGCTACCACGCGTGATTCGAAGAGCTGAGGTTCGGACCAGCACCTGAGTTCGGACCTGCGTCTGGTCCGCATACTCGTGGATCGCCGAAGATGCGAACCTGACACGGTTCCGGTTCCGGGGCTTGGGATCAGCACCTTCGGCGCGCCCTGCGGTACGAATGAGAAGCACCCTCATGCCAAACGTGGCACCGGTGAAATCCGCCACCACCCCGCGCGTCACGATGCCTTGAAAGCTCAACTGCTCAGGCATACACTCTGTGGGTACGATCTGGGCCCCGTTCTGTCGTGTAGGTTGTCTTCACAACAACGTTTCTCACGAGGATCGGAGTCCTTTCCATCCCCCCACGGTGAGATATCCGGGCTAGCCCCTCGCGGGCAAATGAGAGGAAAGCGTGCCAGTGAGCAGTCCATCTCGAGGCGTCATTTCGATCGTGCTGGCTGTGGCCGGCGGTGTGGGAGTAGCGAGGGACGCGGGTGCTGGGGGGCCACTGGCCGCGCCGGTGGAGCTGCTGTATGCCCGGCGTTTCGTCCTGGATCACGCCTACGCGAGCGCCATGCGCTCCGATCGACCGCTGGTGTCGGCGGGTTATCTGGTGGTGGTCGAGGCCGACCAGGAGCTGACCGTGCCACGGCAGGGTTTGGGTCCAGTGCTGCTTGTCGGGGAGTGGCCGGTGGAAGTCCTGAACTCCGGCCGCGGCTCGGGACGGGTCGTGGCGATCGTGCCCGTGCCACTCGATCTGCTTGCGTCCCCGATCTTCTACGCCGTTCCAGACCTTCTGCCAGAGTCCCTTCCGCCTTCCACCGCGCGGGCTCTCGCGGGCGCTGCGGGGGCGGCGCTGCCGACAGAGGAAGCCGTGCAGGCGGCGCTGGAAGCTGGGGGATCTCCGGCTGTGCTTTCAGACCGCTACGAGCTCCGCCTGCGGGCCGCCGATCTCATCGAGCGGTATGCGCCCGAGGAGTCTGACGTGGTCAGCGGGCTGCGGGCCCCGCTACTGCGCGGGGAGGGTGTATCGCTCGGCCGACAGCGGGGCGCTGGTCCGGCTGCTCTCGGGCGGGTGGGGCGAGGCGTTGCCGGAAAGCTCCTCGTCGAGCCGACGCGGACCGAGCTTGCCGGTGGCGCCCTGACGAGCTTCCCCTTCTTCGAGTACGCGCGGGCTATCAACGGCGGCTCGCCGGTGCAGGTGGCCGTCGACTCCGCTCGCTTTGGCCTTGCTGGACAGACCGCGGACATCCATGTGGTGGTGGCCAAGTCGCGGGCCGAGTGGATAGCCGACCCTTCGCTCGAGGACGTGAGCAGCGGAGGAGCGGAGGCGGTGAGCTTCGTGGCTGGACCGATCCAGAACAACACCTTCGCGGTGGACACCGGCACCCTGAACGCTGACGCCGGCGCCGGCGTGGGTGTGGGCTATGACGTGGTGGTGGACTTGAACCACGACGGCCAACTCGGGCCGGGCGACCTTGTGGATGGCTACGGCGACGAGGCCGGGTTCTACGTGGTGCACGACGTCACTCAGGCCGGACCTTACCCGGTGACGGAGATCCTCTATAGCGGTGGCGCCCTACTGGGTCAAAACACCTTCTACCCCACGAACGTCGAAGACATGGGTGAGCTGCCTCTCGTCGTCGTCAGCCACGGGAATGGCCACTACTACCAATGGTACGACCATATCGGGTACCACCTGGCGTCGTACGGCTACATCGTGATGAGTCACGAGAACAACACCGATCCCGGGATCGAGGCCGCATCGACCACCACACTGACGAACACCGACTACTTCCTGGGCCACCTGAATCTCATCGCTGACGGGGACCTGCAAGGACACGTTGACGCGAGGAGCATCGTCTGGATCGGTCATAGCCGTGGCGCGGAGGGAATCGTGCGGGCATACGACCGGATTTCTGACGGTGCATGGGTTCCCGTGGAGTACAGCTTGGACGACCTCAGGCTCCTGTCCAGCATTGCGCCCACCGATTTTCTGGGCCCCGACTACTCGGACCCTCATGCAGTGCCGTACCACGTCTGGGTCGGCGGCGCTGACGACGACGTCTACGGCTGTCCAGAAGTGGATCTCGCACTCCCCTTCAGTCTTCTCGACCGGGCTAAGCGCGACCGACAGTCGATCTCCCTGCACGGAGTCGGACACGGCGACTTCCACAACGGTGGAGGCCCCTCGGTGGCCCAGGGACCGTGCCTGGTGGGCCGCCCCGCCACCCACATCTTGATGCGGGGCTACCTGCTGCCCCTGGTCGAGTACTACCTACACGGCAACATCGCGGCTGAGGACTTCCTGTGGCGGCAGTGGGAGCGCTTTCATCCGATTGGGGCGCCGACCTCAAGCTGCGTGGTGGTGGACCTCTACTTCCGCAAGGGGGATGGCGCCGGCAGTGCGGTGATCGACGACTTCCAGACGCAGCTCTCGCCCACGGTCTCGAGCTCCGGCGGTAATGTGAGCTACACCGTGACCGAGCTGACGGAGAGCTTCCTCAACGACGGCAACTCCAGCTTCACGCACGACCCGTCTGACCCAATGAACGGCATGACGGTGGGCGGCAACGGCGACATCACCCGCGGCATCGTGTTCAGCTTCGACGCCGGTGCCCTCCAGAGCCTGGAGTTCGGCTTGCTGCCGTCCTGGAGGGACCTGACCCACTGGACCCATCTCTCCTTGCGTGCAGCTCAGGCGACCCGGCATCCCCTGACCACTGGCGAGCTGGGGGATGCGAGCTTCACGGTGACTCTGGTGGACGGTCAGTCCGCAGAGAGCTCAATCGACATCGGCGCCTATGGAGGTGGCGTGGAGGAGCCCTATCAGCGATCCGGCTGCGGTAGCGGAGCGGGCTGGAACAACGAGTTTGAGACCGTTCGGGTACGTCTGAGCGACTTCCTCAACAACGGGAGCACCCTGAACCTGGGCGACGTGAGCAAGATCGTCCTCCGCTTCGGACCGGGCTACGGGAGCGTTGCCGGGCGTCTCGGTCTGGACGATGTCGAGCTGGTGGGAGGGGAGCCAGTCCTGCTCGCCGACGGCTTCGAGTCCGGTGACACCTCGGCATGGTCCGCTGTCGTTCCAGCTGCGAGCCCGTAGTGCGGCCCCTCGTGGTTCGGGTTCGTTCGGTGCCAGGCCCAACGGTTTGACGAACTGTAGTAGGCGAAAGCGTGCCAGGTACCACAACCTCGCAACACTTAGGCACGCGTTGCAGAAGGCACGGTGGTTGATGTTGCGGAGGTCAGTTCGCACTGGTGGCGGGCGTGACGAGGTGACGACACCGGTCCGCACAGGAACGCTGCCAGCTTGGTACCTCGAGCTCGGGTTGGCGCCGAGCCCCGGAGATCACGGCCCGGTGAGATCTGCCTCCAGCTCGCCGAGCAGCAGCGCGCTCGCGGCACGAACGCCGACCGTGATCGACTGCTCGTCGGGCTGAAACGTCGGGGTGTGGACGTAGCTCGTCCATCCCTTGGCCTGGTTGCCGACACCGAGGAAGAAGTAGAAGCCCGGCACCACCCGGGCCAGCTCGGCGAAGTCCTCGGCGGCCATGATCGGCTCGGTCTGGCGCACGGCAGCGGCGCCGAGCACGCCCTCCAGACTGGCGACCGCGCGGCTGGTCAGCTGCGCGTCGTTGACCACCGGCGGGTTGAGCCGCTCGTAATGCAGCGTGCACTGCGCCCGATGGGCCGCGCACACCGAGTCCACGATCCTCCCCATCGCCGCCTCGACCTGGTCCCGGGTGCCCGGGTCGAGCGTGCGCACCGTGCCGGTCAGCTCGGCCTCGCCGGCGATGATGTTGAACCGGTTGCCGGCGTTCAAGGTGCCGACCGAGACCACGACCGGGCGCCGGGCGTCGACCTCGCGCGCGGCGATCCCCTGGAGGGCGCCGACGAGCTGCGAGGAGACCCATACCGCGTCGACCCCATCGTGCGGCGTCGAGCCGTGGGTCATGCGGCCCCTCACAGTGATCGAGAAACGATCCGCCGCAGCCATGATGCCGCCCTCACGCCAGGCGACGGCGCCGACCTCGAGCGTCGGCATTACGTGGAGCCCGAACACCGCGCGCGGCCGCTCCTCGTCGAACACCCCCTCGGCGAGCATCAGCCTCGCCCCGCCCTTCTCTCCGGCGGGCGCACCCTCCTCGGCGGGCTGGAACAGGAACAGCACCGAGCCACTGAACCGGTCGCGCATGCCGGCGAGCAGCTCGGCCGTCCCGAGCCCGATGGTCAGGTGAACGTCGTGGCCGCAGGCGTGCATCACCCCCGGGGCTTCGGACCGCCACGGCACGTCGACCGCCTCCTCGATCGGCAGGGCATCGATATCCGAACGCCATGCCACCACCGGACCGGGTCGCGCGCCTTCGACCAGGACGACCACGCCGGTGCCGGCGATGCCGGTGCGCGGCTCGAGGCCGAGCTCGCGCAGCCGGCGTGCAATCTCGGCCGCGGTCTGGTGCTCACGGTTCGACAGCTCGGGGTGGCGGTGAAACCAGCGCCGGCACTCGATCAACTTCGGCGCCAGGCGTTCGCTCTCGGTCGTGATCCGTTCGGCGAGGGTCGGGTCGAGCGCCACCGCCGGCACGGCAGCGGCGATCCCGGCGAGGATGAGAAAAAGTCGCATTTGTCGATCTCCAGTCTCTTGCCCGTCCCGGGGCGGTCGTGCGCTCCGCCGCGACCGCAGCGGCAGAGTGGTGCCTTCCCGCGTTCGCTTCAGGCTACCACGCGATCGACGCCGACGAATTCACTCCGTCAAGGTGCGCGGCACCGATCTCCGCATGTGCCGATCGCCGTCACGTGTCAAACCCCACCGTAGCGCGAGCGGGCGGGGCCCTATCCCCCACCTGGCCCCTGACCGGGCGGGGGCTGTTGTATCCTGGCCGGCCGTGGACCGCGAGCACTCGCCGGAGCTGACCCAGCGTCGGATCTTCGCCTTCTGGCTGCCGCTGGCTGCCACCTGGCTGATGATGGCGACCGAGGGCCCGTTCCTGGCCGCCGTGATCGCCCGGCTCGCCGATCCCACTTACAACCTCGCCGCCTACGGCGTGGCGCTGTCGATCGCGCTGCTGGTGGAGTCGCCGATCATCATGATCATGAGCGCCGCCACCGCCCTGGTCCGGGATCGCGCGTCCTACCTCGCGATGCGCAACTTCACCAACACGCTGAACGCGGGCATCACGCTGCTGATGCTCGTCGCGCTGCTGCCGCCGGTGTTCGAGTTCCTCGCTCACCGCCTGCTCGGCCTGTCCGACGAGGTGGCGCACCTCGCCCATGCCAGCGTGGCCCTCCTGCTGCCGTGGCCGGCCGCGATCGGGTTCCGGCGCTTCTACCAGGGTGTGCTGATCCGTCGGGGCCTCACCCGGCTCGTCGCCTACGGCACCGTGATCCGCCTGACCGGCATGGCGGTCACCGCGCTCGCTCTGTTCGGCCGTCCGGGAATCGAGGGCGCGTGGATCGGAGCCGCCGCCCTCTCGGCGGGGGTCACGCTGGAGGCGCTGGCCGCGCGCGCCATGGCCCACCGCTCGGTGGCCGAGCTCAAGCGCAGCGCGGGCATCGGCCCGCCGCTCGGCTACTGGGCGATCGCGAGCTTTTACTACCCGCTCGCGTTGACTACCATCCTCAACCTCGGCCTGCTGCCGATCGTGACCTTCTTCATGGGTCACGCGCCTTCGCCGCTGGAGTCGCTCGCGGTGCTGCCGGTGGTGGGCTCGCTGGTCTTTGTCTTCCGCGCTCTCGGCCTGGCGTACCAGGAGGTCAGCGTCGCCCTGATCGGCGACGAGTTCGAGGGCTACCAGCCGCTGCGCCGTTTCGCCTTCCTCCTCGGCGTGGCGGTCACGCTCGGGCTCGGGGTCATCGCCTGGACTCCGCTCTCCCACGTCTGGTTCCAGCATGTGTCGGGGCTGTCGCCCGAGCTGGCGCACTTCGCCCTCACGCCAGTCCGCGTGCTCGTGCTCATCCCGGGCCTGACCGTGCTGCTGTCGTTCCAGCGCGCGGTCCTGGTCAACAGCCGGGCGACCAGCCACGTCACCTGGGCCACGGTGATCGAGGTCGGCCTCGTCGTCGGCATCCTCTGCATCGGCATCTTCGGCCTGCACGGGGTGGGGCTGGTGGTCGCGGCCATCGCCCTCGTGGTCGGACGGCTCGGCGCCAACCTCTACCAGGTGGCGCCGCTGCGCCGGCTGCGGTCCACCCGCGCGTGATCCACGACGCCCGCACCTTCCGGATGCGGAATGCCGGCGCCCGGGCTCGACCAGACGCTGCCGTCTGTGGTTGAATCGGCGGGTGCAAAGGGGGGTCACCATGGAGTATCGCTCTCTCGGGAACTCGGGGCTTCAGATCTCCGCGCTGTCGTTCGGCGCCTGGGTCACCTTCGGCAGCCAGGTCGATCTCGACGCCGCGCTCGAGATGATGCAGACGGCGTTCGACGCGGGCGTGAACTTTTTCGACAACGCCGAGGTCTACGGCGACGGCGTCGCCGAGGAGATCATGGGCGCCGCGCTCAGGAAGACCGGCTGGCGGCGATCGGAGTACATGGTCTCGACCAAGATCTTCTGGGGGGGCCAGGGGCCGAACCAGCGCGGGCTGTCGCGCAAGCACATCCTCGAGGGCACCGACGCCGCGCTCGCCCGGCTCGGCCTCGACTACGTCGACCTCATCTTCTGCCACCGCGCCGACCTCCACACACCGGTGGAGGAGACGGTGCGCGCCATGAATCACGTCATCGACCAGGGTAAGGCCCTGTACTGGGGCACCAGCGAGTGGCCCGCCGAGCGAATCCTGGAGGCCTCCCACGTCGCGCGCCGGGAGCGCCTGATCCCGCCGCTCATGGAGCAGCCGGAGTACCACATGCTCCACCGCGACCGCTTCGAGCGCGAGTACGCGCCGCTCTATGAGCGGATCGGCCTCGGCACCACGATCTGGAGCCCGCTCGCCGGCGGGCTGCTCACCGGCAAGTACCGCGACGGCATCCCGCCCGGCACCCGTTCGACCCTCAACGGCTATGGCTGGCTCCAAGGTCGCTACGCCGGTGCGGACGCGCCTGCCAACATCGCCAAGGTCGAGAAGCTGCGGCCGATCGCGGGTGAGCTCGGCTGCAGCCTCGCCCAGCTCGCGATCGCCTGGTGTCTGGCCAACCCCAATGTCAGTACGGTGATCCTCGGCGCCTCGCGGATCGAGCAGCTGCGCGAGAACCTCGGCGCGATGGAGGT
>Ga0209254_10003049_pt1 | contig 15301 bp, 11 predicted proteins | sample FrelakmetDIP11DI_FD_187148 | JGI IMG/M metagenome (GOLD analysis project Ga0209254, IMG submission 187148) | Freshwater lake sediment microbial communities from the University of Notre Dame, USA, for methane emissions studies - DIP11 DI (SPAdes)... | ecosystem: Environmental > Aquatic >...
TACGTGCAGCCCTCGCGCCGCCCGACCGACGGCCGCTACGGCGACAACCCGTTCCGCCTGCAGCACTACTACCAGTACCAGGTGGTCATCAAGCCGTCGCCGCACGACATCATCGAGCTGTACCTGGACTCGCTGCGCGCGGTGGGCATCGACCCGCTGGTGCACGACATTCGCCTGGTGGAGGACAACTGGGAGTCACCAACCCTCGGCGCCTGGGGCCTGGGCTGGGAGATCTGGCTGAACGGCATGGAGGTGACCCAGTTCACCTACTTCCAGCAGGTGGGCGGGCTCGACTGCCGGCCGGTGATGGGCGAGATCACCTATGGCCTCGAGCGCCTCGCCATGTACCTGCAAGGCGTCGAGAGCGTGTTCGACCTGGTTTGGACCGACGGCCCGCTCGGCCGGGTGACCTACGGCGACGTCTACCACCAGAACGAGGTGGAACAGTCGAAGTACAACTTCGAGCAGGCCGACGTGGACGAGTTGTTCCGCCAGTTCGACGCGTTCGAGAAGGAGTGCCTCAGGCTGCTCGAGGTGAAGCTGTCGTTGCCGGCGTACGAGCGGATGCTCAAGGCCTCGCACACCTTCAACCTGCTCGATGCGCGCAAGGCGATCTCGGTGACCGAGCGGCAGCGCTATATCCTGCGCGTGCGCACGCTCGCGCGTGGCGTGGCGGAGGTCTTTTTCGCCAGCCGCGAGGCGCTGGGCTTCCCGATGCTGGGGACTGACACCAGAAAGGTGTCTGTCCCCTCCTCCCAGGGAGTACCAGCATGACTGCTGAAAAGAGGCATGTCCCTCGGGATTTCCTGGTCGAGATCGGCACGGAAGAGCTGCCGCCCAAGTCGCTGCTGGCGCTCGCGACCGCGTTCGCCAATGGCATCGGCAAGGGACTGGCGGAGGCCGGCCTGTCCTGCAAGTCGATCGAGAAGTTCGCCACGCCCCGCCGCCTGGCGGTCCGTGTGCGGCGCCTCGCCGAACGGCAGCCCGATCGCGCCATCGAACGCCGCGGGCCGCCGCTGAAGGCGGCCTTCGATGCGCAGGGTGCACCCACACAGGCGGCGCTCGCCTTCGCGAAGAGCTGCGGCATGGACGTTGCGGCGCTCGAGCACCTCGAAACGCCCAAGGGTGCGTGGCTCGTGCATCGCGGCACCGAGGCGGGCGCGGGCACGATCAGCCTGCTGCCCGGCATCGTGCAGGCGGCGCTCGACGCGCTGCCGATCGCCCGCCGGATGCGCTGGGGCGCCGGCGAGGCGCAGTTCGTGCGTCCGGTGCACTGGGTGCTGATGCTGTTCGGCAAGGACGTCGTGCCGTGCTCCATCCTGGACGTGGCGGCCGGCAACCTCACCTACGGCCACCGCTTCATGGCCCCGAAGCCGCTGCGCATCACGGTACCGGCGGCCTACGTGGGCACCCTGCAGAAGCGGGGCCGCGTGCTGGCCGACATCGACGAGCGGCGCGAGACGATCCGCAGCGGCGTGACTGCCGCAGCAGCGCAATTGGGCGGCAATGCCGTCATCTCCGCGGCCCTGCTCGACGAGGTGACCGCGCTGGTCGAGTGGCCGGTGCCGCTCGCCGGTCGCTTCGACGAGCGCTTCCTCGAGCTGCCGGCCGAGGTGCCGATCGCCACGATGCAGGACCACCAGCGCTACTTCCCGGTGCGCGACGCGCAGGGTGGCCTGATGCCGTGGTTCATCACGGTGGCCAACCTCGCCAGCAGCGACCCGGCGCAGATCGTCGCGGGCAACGAGCGGGTGGTGCGCCCTCGCCTGTCGGACGCGGCATTCTTCTGGTCGACCGACCGGCAGCAGCGCCTCGACGCGCGCCTCGACGGCCTGCGCCGTGTCACGTTCCAGACGCAGCTCGGCTCGCTGCACGACAAGACCGAGCGGGTGCGGGCACTCGCGCGGTCGATCGCGGCCGCGATCGGCGGCGATCCGCGCCTCGCCGACCGCGCCGCGGAACTGGCGAAGTGCGACCTCATCACCTCGATGGTGGGCGAGTTCCCCGAGCTGCAGGGCCTGATGGGCCGCTACTACGCGCAGCAGGACGGCGAGCACGCCGAGGTGTGCGAGGCGCTGCGTGAGCAATACCTGCCGCGCTTCGCCGGCGACGAGCTGCCCGCCACCCGCACCGGCATGGCGGTCGCGATCGCTGACAAGCTCGACACCATCGCCGGCATCTATGCCACCGGCCAGAAGCCGACGGGGACCCGCGACCCGTTCGGCCTGCGCCGCGCGGCCCTGGGCCTGCTGCGTACCTCGATCGAGCGCCGGCTCGACCTCGACCTGCAGTCGCTCATCGAGCAGGCGCTGGCGGCGCTGCCGTTCAAGGCGCCGGAGAACTGCGCCCGCGAGGTGTACGACTATGTCATCGAGCGCCTGCGCGCGTACTACGTGGAGGGCGGCGCAGGCTTCGAGGTCACGCCCGAGATGTTCGACGCGGTGCTGGCGACCCGCCCGGCCTCGCCGCTCGACTTCGATGCGCGGTTGCGGGCGCTGGTCGAGTTCCTGCGCCTGCCTGAAGCGCAGGCACTGGCTGCGGCCAACAAGCGCATCGCCAACATCCTGCGCAAGGCGACCGAGCCGGTGGGCGATCGCGTGGATGCCGACCGCCTGGTGGATCCGGCAGAGCAGATCCTGGGCGAGCAGGTGGCGGCCATCGGGCGCCAGGTCGAACCGAAGTTCGCCGTGCGCGACTACACCGAGGCGCTGAAGTCGTTGGCGGTGCTGCGCAATGCGGTGGACGCGTTTTTCGATTCGGTGATGGTGATGGCCGACGACCCGACGTTGCGCGCCAACCGGCTGGCGTTGCTCAAGCGGATGCAGGGCTTGTTCATGCGCGTGGCCGACTTGTCGAAACTGCCCGGGTAGCTCCCTGCCATGCTGCAGTGGATTCGGTCGCTGCTGTTCACCAGCCTGCTGGTGCTCACGACGTTTGCCTTTGGCGTGGTCATCCTGGTCACGGCCTTGCTGCCGCTCACGATCGAGCAGCGCTATGTGTTCCCGCGCGCCTGGGGGAAGTTCGAAACCTGGCTGGCCAAGGTGATTTGCGGCCTCGACTACGTGGTCGAGGGCCGGGAGAACCTGCCGCAGCAACCGTTCGTGTCGCTGTGGAAGCACTCGTCGACCTGGGACACGTTCGCCCAGATGTTCGTGGTGCCACCGGCGGCCTGGCTGCTGAAACGCGAGGTGACGTGGATCCCGATCATCGGCTGGGCGGTGAGCACCTACCGGCCGATCGCGATCAACCGCCGCGCCGGACATTCGGCAGTCAACCAGGTGGTGAAGCAGGGCAAGGAACGGCTCGCCAGCGGCATGGGCGTCATCGTCTATCCGGAGGGCACGCGCGTGGCACCGGGGGAGACGCGAAGGTACGGGGTCAGCGGCGCATTGCTGGGGGTCGAGGCCGGCGTGCCTGTCGTGCCGATCGCGCACAACTCCGGCTACCTGTGGCGGCGGCGCGCCTGGCTCAAGAAAAAGGGCACCATCTACGTGGTGATCGGCAAGCCCATCGACCCGCGCGGCATGGACCCGCGCCAGGTCAACGATCAGGCGCAGCAGTGGATCGAGGCGACCATCGCGGAACTCATCCAGCGACCCGGTGGCAACTCTGCCTGACTGGCGTCGCTGTCGCACAAGACCGCGCAGGCGAAGGACCTTGCCGCGCTGGTCAACGCGCAGGCCGAGGCGTTGCACCTCAGCGCCGACCGCCGCTAGCTCGGCTTCACGGCATCCTTCCAGGCTGCCAGCACGGCTGCCTCCCGCTCGGGCGGCAGCCCGGCCTTGAGCTTCTGCCGCTCCGCTTCCGGGCGCAGCAGGTGCCAGCGCAGGGTATCGGTCACGGTCTCGGCCATCGGCCGGATGGTGAGACCGGCCTGCGTCGCGCGCGCCGCACTGGTGAGCGCAAACCCGGCTTCCTCGCCGACCGACGGTGCCCACACCGGCATGTCGGACCACGGCGCGACGGATTGCGCCGCCAGGAACTCCGCGGGCAACCACACCGCCGACGGCGGTGGCTGTGGCTTCACGACCTGGCGAGCGGCCTGCACCGATTCATCCACGACCTCGCCGATCGTGAAGCGGCCCACCGGCGACAACGTGTTGAACACGCCCGCGGTGCGTTGCTCGACGCAGCGAATGGCGAATGCTGCGAGATCGCGCACGTCGACGATCTGCACCGGGTCACTGGGCTTGTTGGGCGCCGCGAACTCCCCGCCGCGCGCGGCTCGTGCCGGCCAGTAGGTGAAGCGGTCCGTGTTGTCGTCGGGACCAACGATCAAGCCCGGCCGCAGGATGGTCGTCGCCGCTGGCCCATACACCTCACGTGCTGCGGATTCAGACAACGCCTTGAGCGGGCCATAGGTTTCGCCGTCGACCTTCTCGACCGTTGGGTCGGCGAGCTTGCCGACCGGTGAGTCCTCGTCGTTGGCGGCCGCGAAACTCGCATAGACGGACACGGTCGAGATGAACAGGTAGTGCGGCACCGACTCCTTGAGCAGCTCGGCGCTCAGCCGCACGTGCCGCGGCACGTAGCCGGAGTTGTCGATCACCGCGTCCCATTTGCGGCCCTTCAGACCGTCGAGCTGGCCGTTGCGGTCGCCCTGGATGCGCTCCACGCTCGGCAGCACCCCGGGGTTGGTCTTGCCACGATTGAAGAGGGTCAGCGTGTGGCCGCGCGCCAGCGCGTACTCCGCCATGTGCGGCCCGAGGAAGCGCGTGCCGCCGAGGACCAGGATGCGCAGCGGCCGCTCGGCGCGCAGCACGGTCGGCAGCAGCGTGCCGGCGACGGCGGCACCGAGAGCGGACAGGACGAACTCGCGTCTTTGCATGCTGGTCTCCTCAGGAGCAGGTCTCAGTGTAGCGGTGAACCCCGCGGCCAGAGCACCCACATGCGCAGCGGCTGGCGCATGCGCCCGGCTTGCTCCGCCGCGTCGCCGTCCCAGCCCCAAAAATAGTCGGCCCGCACCGCGCCGACGATGGCGCTGCCCGTGTCCTGGGCCAGCACCAGCCGCTGCAGCGGCCGGCTCGACAACGGCTCGGTGGTGTCGATCCAAACGGGCGTGCCGTACGGCACGCTGCGCGGATCGACCGCGATCGAGCGCCCTGGCGTTAGCGCCACGCCCTGCGCGCCGCGCGGACCGAGCGCGGGATCCGGCAACGGCTCTTCGCGGAAGAATACGTAACGCGGGTTGGCCCACAGCAGTTCGTTGACACGTGACGGATGCAGCTTCGCCCAGGCCTTGATCGCGGGCCACGAAGCCTGGCCCGCAGGCAGCTCGCCCTGCGCGATCAACCAGCGCCCCACCGACTGGTACGGCTGGGCGTTGTTGCCCGCGTACGCGAGTCGCACCGTGCGCACACGGCCGTCGGGCTCGGTGATGCGCAACCGGCCGGAACCCTGGATCTGCAGTGCGAGCGCGTCGAGCGGGTCGGCGACGTACGCGATCTCCCGGCCGCGCAGCGCCGCCTGTGCAGGGGGCGCCGTGTCGAGCTGCTGGCGCGTCCAATATGGGCGACGCGTCGCAAGGTCTGCCGGCGGTGAATAAAGCGCCACTCGAAACGTGGCGTCGGGCGCGCGGCGCGCGTCGAGCACCGGCTCGTAGTAGCCCGTGATGAGCCCGTTTGCAGCGCCCTCGAGGTCTTCGACGCGATACGGCTGCAGGTGGCGCATGAGCCAGTCGCGCAGCTGCGCATCATCCTGCGGCTGCGGGCTTTGCTGCACCTTGCTGCAAAGCGCGGCCCACTCGGGCAACGCGCGCTGGCAGCTGCGCAACAGCGCCGGCCACGCCGACTGCACCGCGTCCATTTTCCAGCCGGGCAACTCCTGCCACGAGACGGGCACCCAGCGTGATCGTTCACGCACGACGGTGCCCGACGGCACGCCGGTAGTCGATGGCCGACTCGGCTTTGGCGGTGGCGTCGTGGTGCACGCAGCAAGCACAGCGAGCACCGTTGCCAGCACCACCAGACCAATGGAATTGTTGCGATTTCGAGCGAGCGTCATGTCGCCACCCCGGCGACGGCACGCAAGGCCAGCAGCACGAAGGTGCCGCCGACCAGCCCGACCAGCAGCGCCATGACGCCGGCACCGTAACCCGGCTCGGGTGCGATACCGGCCGTCATCAGGCGCTCGCGCTCTGGCTGCTGCCGCTGCCAGTACGCGAAACAGAAGCCGAGCGCGACCAGCCGGTAGACGAGATGCGATACCAGCGGCACGTGAGTCGTGCCCAGGTCGGTCATGGCTTCGCCGAGCAGGCCAGTTTCAGCGAGGATGTAGGCGCCGGCGAGGAACAGCGCGAGGCCCAGCAGCAGCCAGGGCAGGTCGCGCCGCAAGCGGCCCATCGCGCGTGCCTGCAGTGCGGCGAAGGCGACGGCCGACAGCGGGCCACCGAACAGCGAGCACGCAGCAAAGGCGCGGGTTGAATAGAGGCGGGGCACGGGGCGAGGAGCCTAGGCGATCCCCAGCGACGTCGCCACTGCATCGGCGATGCGGTCGAGGCGCTCGGTTGGTAGCATCGTCGGTCCGAACCGCGACGTCCTGCCACTGGGAGATCGACCATGCCCGTCATTAGCCCGATTTTCGCACCAGCCATCGCGCTGGTGCTCTGGTCGCTGGTCATGCTCGGCTGGCTGGCCGTGACTCGCCTGCCGGCGATGGCGAAGGCAGGCGTCTCGCTCACGACGGTCGTCGGCGCGCGCGGCGCCAATCTCGAGGGCGTCGTGCCGGACAAGGTGAACTGGAAGGCGCACAACTACACGCACCTGATGGAACAGCCGACGCTGTTCTATGCGACCGTGCTGATCCTCGGCGTGATCGGCCAAGGCGGCGGCTTCAACCTGCAGCTGGCCTGGGCCTACGTCGCCCTGCGCATCGCGCACAGCCTCGTGCAGGCGACCTGGAACCGCGTCGCGGTGCGGTTCACGCTGTTCAGCCTGTCGACGGCGGCGCTGCTGCTGCTGGCGCTCAATGCAGCGCGGGCGACGTTCTGATCACACGTCGAGGTTGGTCGCCGACAGCGCGTTGCGCTCGATGAACTCGCGGCGCGGCTCGACCTGGTCGCCCATCAGCGTGGAGAAGATCGCGTCGGCACCGAGCGCGTCCTCGATCCTCACCTGCACCAGCCGGCGCGTCGCCGGGTTGATGGTCGTGTCCCACAGCTGGTCGGGATTCATCTCGCCGAGGCCCTTGTAGCGCTGGATGTACTGGCCCTTGCGCGCCTGGTCGAGCAACCAGTGCAGTGCGTCGCGGAAGCTCGCGACTTCCTGGCGAGCCTCGCCGCGCTTCACGTATGCGCCCGGCCCGAACAGGCCCGCGAGCGTACGCGAGAGGTCGGCGATGCGCCGGTACTCGCTCGAGTTGAAGAACTCGCGGTGCAGGTGCTTCTCCACGGTCACGCCGTGCTCGGTGCGACCGACCATGAGGTGCGGCGGCGTACCGCGCTGCAGCGTGACGCGGTAGTTGCGCCCTGCCGGCTGGCCGACATTAAGCTGCGTCTCGAGTAGTGCACCCCATTCGGTAAGGCGTGCTTCGTCTTCGCGCTCGGTGGGTGCGAGTTCGGGCAGCTGCAGCATCTGCTCGAGCACGTGCTGGTCGTAGCGACGCGCGGCGCGCCGTGCGGCGGCCTGGAATTCCATGTAGCGGTTGGCGAGCGTGTCGAGTGCGGTCGGTGACATCGCCTCCGCGCCGGCGGTCACGTGCACCTCGGCATCCTCGAGCGCGGACCGGAGCAGCAACCGGTTCAGCTCCGCGTCGTCCTTCACGTAGGTTTCGCTCTTGCCCTTCTTCACCTTGTAGAGCGGCGGCTGCGCAATGTAGACATGCCCGCGTTCGATCAGCTCCGGGATCTGGCGATAGAAGAACGTCAGCAGCAGGGTGCGGATGTGCGATCCGTCGACGTCGGCGTCGGTGTTGTGGCAGCAAATGCCACCCACGCCCGCGACGAAGTTCTCGTCTGTCTCGACGGAGAAGTCATAGACGTAGCCGTTGCTCGGAGCGACCTCGTCGATCGCTAGCACCGGCAAAGCCATGAGGTCGCCGGCGATGTCCTCGAAACGACGATTAATCGTGGCGCCGACATGGTCGACGTGCTCCCGAATGCCCGCCGCCGCCGGATGATCGGTCCACGCAGCCTCGAGCAGGCGCAGGTCTTCTGCCGCCGACACGGTGATCTGCCAATGCGGGTGCCGCGTGATGCAGGGGCGGCCCCGGATCTGACGCACCTGGCCGTCCGGCTCGTGCCGGGTGAGCGAGGCGACGACGCCGAGCGACGACAGCAGGTACAGGAGGCCGCTGGCGAGATCGTACGAGGACGTGGCGAACGCAATGCGACCGGCCGCCACGGTGCCGTCGCCGCGCAGGAAGCCGCGCAGGAACGGCAGGCGCAGCTCAACCGGTACATTGAACACCAGGTCCGGGATTCGCTTGGTGTGCGACTCGGCGCCATGGAACCCGAAGATCGCCTGCCAGGCCGCAGCCGCCACCCGGTTCACGAGCTTCAGTTCGGCCGCACGACCAGCGGACTCGTAAAGCGTGGGCGCATGGCCGAATACGCGCTCCATGCGTGCAGACATTTCGTCGGCCAGCGGGCGATTGCTGCGGCCGATCGACAGGCGGATGCCGTTGCGGTCGGAGCAGGACCCTTCCGCGAGGTAGAAGCCCAGCAGGCTGAGCAAGTCCTCGTTGACATCGAGGTGACACGAAATGCCATCGTCGGCGTAGTGCTCAGGTGTCAGCTCACAGTCGTTTCGCGCGGCAAACCATTCGACGTCGGCCGCGTCGAGGTCGCGGAGGCGCACGCGATCACGGACGGCGTTGCGTCCCGATCCGGTGTATTGCGTGTCCCACGTTGCCTCCAGCCGGCTTGGCACCGCCTGCACGAAACCCTGTACGACGTCCGCATCCGCTCCAACAGCGCGCAGGTACGCTGCAAACTGCGGTTGGGTTGGACGCGAGCGACCCTGCTCCCACGCATAGATCGTCGCTGGTTGCTTGACACCGACGGTGTCGCAGAGCTCGCAATTCGTGAGGCCGCTCGCGCGGCGCCGGTCGGCCAGTGCCTGCCCGACAGTCAGCGGCACTTGCACGCGACCGTCTGTGAGCTGTGCATTGGCGGCGTGCCGCTTGCGGACACGATCCTTGCACCACTCCTCGACCGCAGGTCCGCGCAACCAGACGTTCAGGCCAGGGCGTCGAGTGTTCCAGAGGGCGCGTAACAAGTTGATGCGGGCCGGTGCGTCGGAAGGAAGCGATAGCCGGCGCGGGGCGACGAGGCGGTCACCGATCCGCAGCTGGTCGCCGCGCTTGAGGCGTACCGCGCCTTGGTCGTGCGTGAACACGCTGTGGCTCGACGTGACACGGACGGAGCGGCCGTAGGCCGTCCGCACCTGGAACAGCTTGTCCTGCAGCGGGTGACGGATCAGCGCCTTGATCGGGCGGAAGCGGATGCCGTGGTCGTCCTGGCCGAAGCACAGGACGTCACCGAGCTGTCCAGCCGCGACCGACCCTGCCTTCAGGCGCTGCGCATGGCCGTCATCGTCGACGGCCCCGGAGGCGCGGTGCGAGTCGAGCGTGGCATCGATGAATTCGCCGATGCGAACCATGCGCGTGAGGCCGCCATGTTCGCGCACGAACACGTGGTCGTCGCCGTCGACGCTCATGATGATGATGCGGTGATAACGCAGCTTGCCGAGGTCGAGCTCGTCCTTGCCGATGCCACAGCCGAGCGCGGTGATCAGCGTGCCGACTTCCACCGACGACAGCATCTTGTCGAATCGTGCGCGCTCGACGTTGAGGATCTTGCCCTTCAGCGGCAGGATCGCCTGCGTGCGGCGGTCTCGGCCCTGCTTGGCGGAGCCGCCGGCGGAGTCGCCCTCGACAATGAAGATCTCGCACAGCGCAGGATCCTTCTCCTGGCAGTCGGCGAGCTTGCCGGGCAGGCCCGCGATGTCGAGCGCGCCCTTGCGACGCGTGAGTTCGCGCGCCTTGCGCGCCGCGTCGCGTGCCCGCGCGGCATCGATGATCTTGTGGACGATCGCCTTGGCCTGCGTGGGATTCTCGAGCAGGAACTCGCCGAGTTTCTCCGCGACCACCGATTCGACGACGCCCTTCACCTCGGACGAGACCAGCTTGTCCTTGGTCTGCGACGAGAATTTCGGGTCGGAGAGTTTCACCGACAGTACGGCCGTGAGGCCTTCGCGGGAATCGTCGCCGGTGGTCGGCACCTTTTCCTTCTTGGCGGCTGTTTCCTTTTCGATGTAATCGTTCAGGGTGCGCGTCAGCGCGGCGCGGAAACCGGCGAGATGCGTGCCACCATCCTTTTGCGGGATGTTGTTCGTGAAGCAGTACATCGTCTCGGCGTACGAGTCGTTCCACTGCAACGCGAGCTCGACGCCCATGCCGTCCTTGTCGCCGCGAAACCAGAAAATATTTTCGTGAATCGAAGTTTTGCTTCGGTTCAGGAAGCGCACGAATTCGCGGATGCCGCCTTCGTGGTGGAAAGTCTCGCGGCGATCGTCGCGCTCGTCGATCAGATCGATCTTTACGCCGGAGTTCAGGAACGACAGCTCACGCAGGCGCTTCTGCAGCACCTCGTACTCGAACTCGATGTTGGTGAAGATCGTATCGCTGGGCTTGAAACGAATCGTCGTGCCGCGCTTGTCGCTCGGGCCGAAGACGGCCAGTGGCGACACCGGGTCGCCGAGGCGGTACTCCTGGCGGTACTCCATGCCATCGCGGTAGATCGTGAGGTGCAGGGTCTCGGACAGCGCGTTGACCACCGAGACACCGACTCCGTGCAGGCCACCGGAGACCTTGTACGACGAGTCGTCGAATTTGCCGCCGGCGTGCAGCACCGTAAGGATCACCTCGGCCGCTGAGACCCCTTCCCCGGGATGGATATCCACAGGAATTCCACGGCCGTCGTCCTCGACGGTCACGGACTGGTCGGCGTGGATGGTGACCGTCATTTTCGTGCAGTGGCCGGCCAGGGCCTCGTCGATCGAGTTGTCCAGGACCTCGAACACCATGTGGTGCAGGCCGGTGCCGTCATCGGTGTCGCCGATGTACATTCCGGGCCGCTTGCGGACCGCGTCAAGGCCCTTTAAGACCTTGATTTTACTGGAGTCGTAAACGTCGGCGCCGCTCATGGGGTACCTGGGGCAAGTGAACGTGAAATTATATCAGACGCGTTACGACGCCGTGTTCCACGTGGAACCTTGAGCCCTCCGGGAGCCGACTCAAGGCCGGATTCTTGGGGTCCAGTGCGGTTACAAACAGCTGCGCCGGCAGGTCAACGACCTCCAAAAGCAGCCGTTCCAGGTTGCCGGCGTCGAGCTCAGCGGCCGGGTCATCCACAAGTAGCGCCGCCACGCTGGAACCCAGCGCAGCATCGCAGCGCAGTTGCCCCAGCAGCAGCGCCGACGCTGCCAGTTTTTGCTGCCCACGGGATATACGATCCCGGGCCGGGGCTCCTGAGAAGCGGACCGACAAATCCGCCCGGTGCGGTCCGCTATGGGTCAACCCACGCTCGACGTCCCGCGGCCAGGAAACCTCCAAGGCATCGGCAAGCGAACGATCCGCCGCCCAGCCTTGCAGCAGTGCCAGTTCGAGTGGCTCGCCGAGTAATCGTTGCGCGGTCGCGGCAACGGCCGGTGCGAGGGACTCGAGATAGCGGCTGCGAAAAGCAGCCACCTGCAGCCCCGACTCAATGAGCTCCGGATCCCAAGCCTTGACGGCCTGTGCACCCTGCCCTGCACGCAGCGCGGCGTTCCGCTGCCGCAGCGCCCGCTGATACCGTCGCCAATGTTCGACGAAGGTTGGTTCCACGTGGAACACGCCCCAGTCCAGGAATCGCCGCCGCTCCTGGGGTCCACCCTCGATCAGCCGATGTACCTCCGGGTCGATCGCCTGCGCGGGCAACAGCGTTGCCAACTCCGCCAACCCAGCCACTGGCCTGCCGGCGAATCGCGCCTCCATGCCATCTTTGCCGAACCTCAGCCCTAGCGGCCTGCTGGACCCATCGCGCTGAAGTCGCCCGGTCAGTTGCCAGGCGATTGTTCCGGTCCGTATCAACGTCTCCGTCCGAGCGGTCCGGAACGACCGGCCACGACCCAGAACGAACAACGCCTCGAGCAAGCTGGTCTTGCCCGAGGCGTTGGCCCCACTGATGACATTGCTGCGCTCATGGAGCGCGAGTTCCGCGCGCTGGATGCAGCGAAAGTCCTCGATGCCGAGGCGATCGAGACTCATCGCTGCCGGGGCGACGGCATCAAAGCCGCATCGGCATCACGACGTACTTGGATCCCGCATCAACCGCCGAACGGATCAGGCAACTGCTGTTCCCGTCGGTCAGGCCGATCTGGACTTCCGGCCCTTCGATGGCTGCCAGCGCATCCATCAGGTAGTTCACGTTGAAGCCAATTTCGATCTCCTCGCCCTCATAGGCGACCTCGACCTCTTCCTCGGCCTCTTCCTGTTCCGGATTGTGCGACTGGATGGTCAGCGTATTCGGCTTCACGGCAAAGCGGATGCCGCGGTATTTCTCGTTCGACAGGATCGCCGCGCGTTGCAGCGCCTGGCGCAGATCGTCCCGCAGCGCCGTCACTAATCGTGGCGGCTGATTGGGGATGACACGGCCGTATTCCGGGAAACGTCCGTCGATCAGCTTCGAAGTGAATCGAATGTCGCCGATCTGGACGCGAACGTGATTACTGCCGATCGACACCTCGAGCATTTGATCTTCATTGCCCAGGATACGCTGCAACTCCAGCACGCCTTTGCGCGGCACGATCACCTGCTGGCCCGATTTTCCCCCTTCCGGCAGGTCTACTTCGCACAATGCCAGACGATGCCCGTCAGTCGCGACAGATCGCAGCGTCTTCGCCGACGTTTCCAGCAAGAGGCCGTTCAGGTAATAACGGACGTCCTGCTGTGCCATGGAAAAATACGTCTTCTCGAGCAGCCGCTTGAAGTCCTTCTGCGGCAGCTTCAGCGTCTGTTGCGCGTTGATTTCCTCGACCGCCGGGAACTCAGCCGCCGGCAACGTCGACAACGTGAAGCGACTCTTGCGCGCCCGCACCGTCATCCGTTCGGCGTCGAGATTGAGCGTCATCTCCACGCCTTCCGGCAGCGCGCGGCAGATGTCGAGCAACTTGCGTCCAGGGATCGTGACTTCCCCGTTGCGCTGCACGTCCACCTCGGACGTTGCGACCAGCTCGACCTCGAGGTCGGTGGCCGTCACCGCCAGCCTGCCACCCTTCGCGGAGAGCAGCACGTTGGCGAGGATCGGCATGGTCTGCCGGCGTTCCACTACGCCGATGACAGCCTGCAACGGGCCCAGGATCGCTTCACGCTTGGCAATGATCTTCATCGTGGTGTTTCCGGAAGGGTTCTCTTAATCAGTATCTTATTAATCTTCTCTATTACTGTTGTTTCTAGCACAGCCCAAGCCTGTGCAGAACGTCTTTTTCCCCAACGCTGGCGGACAGTTGCCGCAAGTACAGGTGTGAGGATAACGACCCGCCGTCCTGTCCGCAGCCTGTGGAGGAAATGTGCACAGCTATTCCTCCCCGTTTGTCCACAGTTTTGGCACATCAACCCGCCAGGGTTCTCAACAGGTTCTGGTAATCCTCGTTCATGCGCGTCTGCGACTCGCGCAATCCCTTGATCAGGCGGCATGCATGCAGCACCGTGGTGTGGTCGCGGCCACCGAATGCGTCGCCAATCTCGGGCAGGCTGTGGTTCGTGAGCTCCTTCGACAGCGCCATTGCGACCTGGCGCGGCCGTGTGATCGAGCGGCTGCGCCGCTTCGACAGCAGATCGGCGACGCGGATCTTGAAGTACTCCGCCACTGTCTTCTGGATGTTGTCGATGGTGACCAGGCGCTCCTGCAGCGCGAGCAGGTCCTTGAGGGCTTCCTTGGCGAAATCCAGCGTGATCGGCCGGCCGGTGAACTGTGAGTTGGCGATCACGCGACGCAATGCACCCTCGAGTTCACGCACGTTGGACCGAATGCGCTTGGCGACGAAAAACGCAACTTCTTCCGGCAATTCCACGCTTGCGGCACTGGCCTTGCTCATCAGGATCGCGACGCACGTCTCGAGTTCCGGCGGCTCGATCGCGACCGTGAGGCCCCAGCCGAAGCGCGACTTGAGACGTTCCTCCAGGCCCTCGACCTCTTTCGGATAGCGGTCGCAGGTGAGGATCACCTGCTGCTGCCCTTCGAGCAGCGCATTGAACGTGTGGAAAAACTCTTCCTGCGAGCGTTCCTTGCCGGCGAAGAACTGGATGTCGTCGATCAGTAGCGCATCGAGCGAGCGGTAAGCGGTCTTGAAGTCGGCCATGGTGTTGTGCTGCAGCGCACGCACCATGTCGCCGACGAACCGCTCCGAGTGCACGTAGGCGATGCGCGCGTCCTTGTTACGCACGCGGATGTGGTTGCCGATGGCGTGCATCAAGTGCGTCTTGCCGAGGCCGACGCCACCGTAGATGAACAGCGGGTTGTACGCGCGGCCCGGGTTCTCCGCGATCTGCATCGCGGCAGCACGGGCCAACTGGTTGCTCTTGCCTTCGACGAAGTTGCCGAACGTGAAGTCCACGTTCAACCGCCCGCCGATCTGCGGCAGCGGGGCCTCGCGGCGGGCGCGCAGCTCCGGCACCCGGATGCCGGGTGATGTTTCGCTCGCCGTTATGCGTCGCGAACCGACTTCGAGCAGCACCTGCAGCGGCGGCGCCGGCACCAGTTCCTCGAGCAGCTCGCCGATCCGCGCCGCGCAGTTCTGGTTGACCCAGTCCACCACGTAGCGATTCGGCGCCAGCAGCCGCAGGTACTGTGGATCCTCGACCGCCTGCAGCGGGCGGATCCAGGTATTGAAATGCTGCTCGGGCAGTTCGGCTTCGAGGCGCCGCAGGCAGTGGGACCAGAGAGAATCGTCCACGGACGGCGCCTTGAACTGCAGTGGCCGAAGCGTCGGCATACGGGGAAGGGGGCGGGAGTGTATACCCGCCATTCGCCTGTGGATATCCTCGCAAGGAGGCGGCTGCGGCAGCGCCTGCACGCTGGCAGGCCGTTGACGGTGCGCGCCCGGCTGCGTATCCTTGCCGGCTCTTTTTTCGGTCTGGCCGCGCCTGCGGCGGGCCAGGTCCGCATCGGCAAGAACGGAGCCGCAAATGAAGCGCACATATCAACCGAGCAACCTCCATCGCAAGAGGACCCACGGCTTCCGTGCGCGCATGGCGACCAAGGGCGGCCGGCTGGTCCTCAGCCGTCGTCGCGCCAAGGGCCGCAAGCGTCTCGCGGTCTGAC